>Ga0065711_1009865_pt1 | contig 26354 bp, 37 predicted proteins | sample Hoacrofraction12_FD_59098 | JGI IMG/M metagenome (GOLD analysis project Ga0065711, IMG submission 59098) | Hoatzin crop microbial communities from Cojedes, Venezuela - Epithelial fraction 12 v2 (version 2) | ecosystem: Host-associated > Birds > Digestive system > Esophagus > Crop | place... | reverse complement strand
CCTCAGAGGGAAGAAGTTCTTCCTCAGGTTCAGCTGGAACTTCCTGTGCTTCAGTTTGTGCCCATTGCCCCTTGTCCTGTCGCTGGGCACCACTGAACAGAGTTTGACCCCGTCCTCCTGACGCCCACCCTGCAGATATTTATAAGCATTTCTTAGGTCCCCAAATGGTCCCCCATGATCCATCTTTACCCCGGGAGACTGGAGGCTCCTTGAAGCAGGGCTGTCTCCATGGCCATGGGGCAAAGTTCCCAGTGCTATTTTGACCTGAAGAGTAGCGCTTCCCCCAGGTCTGAAACCCTTTTGCTCTTTGCCAATGCGAGTGAGTGCTCCTCTCACAGCTGCCACCCTCTCCAGATGGGCCTTGAAGGCCATCATCACAAAATCAGCAAACTGGGGCTAGAGACTCTGAAAGATACACAGGCAAAGGAAACAGATGCAAAGGGAACCCTGTAACAGCCTTATTTTGCTGCCAAACACCCCAAAACTTTACGAGGACAAGCCCAGCAGGAGTGTGACACATCTCCACAGCCTCTTGTGGGCTTTAAAAAAAGCCGGTTTGTTCTCCTGAGGTCTCCAGACTCACATGGCACAGCCGGTGGGTCGAGCTCTTTGGAGAACGTTAAGTCAGAAGCTGCTCCCTGGCACTGGGCTGCGTGTCGCTGGCTGTGCTGGGGCAGAGGTCAGCAGTGAGGAGCACCCACGGGGGACGCAGACAAGCTCCAGGCATGTTCCCAACACAGCTGTTTTGTGCCAGACAGCAGATTCGGTAGCCACCTGCATAGAAACAGTTCTGATGCTCCTGAAAATGCCGGAGCATCTTTCCTGGGCTGTGAGTTGCATGGGACCCGAGCCAGGTCCCCCCCCGACCGACGGGAGAGCTCGTGGCTCCGCTGTGGCCGTTCATCTCTGGCCGTGGGAGGGTGGGACGTGTCCCAGGCCTGGGGTCAGCTGAGATGGGCTGCCTAGACACGATAAGCCGAGGCACTTCAGGGAGGGGGATGCTCTCGTTGTTTGCCTTCCTTTGAAGTAAAAATCCTTGGAAGGGGAGGAACACCAGAGCCTTCTCCAAAGGCACTTAATTAATTCAACTTGTCACATTAACAACATCAAAACAGGGCAACTGCAGCAGTCGCCTCCTCTCACACCCAGCGAGCCAAGAGGGCTCTGCAGAGCTTCCCCCGGAGCTGAGCTGATTGGCTGCAGCACAAAAACTTGGGCACGATGCGAAGGACTCAAGGTTGTGCCTCGATGGCATTTGTACAGCATCGTGCACAACGGGGCCGGGTCCCCACCGGCGATGCTGGGAGCCCACGGGCAACACGGGCTGCACAGGGCCTTGCCTTTTCTTTGCTCTCCAGCTTCCTCCACCTGGGAGGTTTGGTCGCCCCTCGCTGTTTCTATGTCCATGACTTTGTGCAGTGCCCTCTCCCAGGCCGCTGTCGGGGAGCAATGTAAGGACGTCCCTGTGCCCGGTGGGCATGGCTGGCCCGGCACCCCAGGCCCCCCGGCCTCTCATCGCCTCCCTCCCAGCAGCTGACCCCAGCTGATAACCTTGGAAAGTTCCCTCTGACCTGGAGGAGCTGGGAGAGGGAAAGAGGTTGACTTTTAACCCCCTCCTGTGATTCATCCTCCTCCTAAACGGGCTGAACTCCCCTCTGCTGCCTCCCCTCTACACCCAACCCATCCATCTCCCAGCTGGAGCTGGAAGACCCAGGTCCACCCACGAGCCCGTCTTGCATCAAAGAGAAAAGAGCTTCGCTTACAACCACAACCTTTCCTGGACCCACAGTTCCCTCCTCACCCTGGCCCGTTGCCACTGGGCACTGAGACCCCAGCAACAAGTCCTGGCCGCCCACCTGGCGAGGGGATGTGGGGGGCACAGCGGGTGTGACAGGGCTGCAGGCAGTGCTGCTCTGTGCTTAAACCACAGACCTCAGCCAAGCCACCGAGCGAGACAGACCCTGACCCCTTCCTCTCCCAGCCTGTCCAAAAGGAGCCAGCCAGCAGCCCCGAGCCCAGCCGGGACCTGGCGATAAAAGCCGGGCTTTGATGTGGAGGGGAAAATGAGCCGTCTGATGCAACTCCTTATCTCCCTTTTCTTCTGTCCCTGGTGTGAATGAGCAGTGTGGGAAAACGCACATTTCCAAAAGACATCCCTGGAAAGGAGGGGCCGGGCAGAGGGCTGGGTGCCCCAAGAGCCCCAGGACAAGGGTGCAGAGATTGCAGCCCAAGCCCTCCGCAAGCCGTGCAGGGGAAGGCACTGTGTGACAGCCACCCACCCGTCATGCCAGGCCAGCCACGTCCCCGGGGCCACGCCATAGCTGGGACACAAAGCTGGGACACACAGGCTGATCAGAGGAGGCTCCAAGCGACTGGTGGGGCTCCAATCCCCCTGCCTCCTCCTGCCCTCCTCCGGTGGCCATGGCAGGATTTCGTTGGATCGTTCTCATCGAGTGCGCTAGCAAAAGCCTGCTTGTTCACGTGGAGGCAGACCTTTAACGAAGACCCTAGCATGGCTGGGATAATTATCTTGTGCTCCAGGAACCGCCCTCATTATTTATTATTAATACTGGACAGGGTGTTCCCAGCCCAAAGAATTAACATAAGAAATCCCAGCCCTGATGTTGCCAGGCGCTCCGCGGGAGTCGTGCAAAAGGGTTTGAAGCTCCTGGGACTAAATATAGACCATGATGCGAGGAGGAGGAGGAAGCAAGAGCAAGAGTCGGGAAGAGGAGACACACGTGCAGTTCCTCGGGTGGAGGGGAGCTGCCTGTACGTGCTGCCCGCTCCTGCCTGCACCCACGCTCTCCCAGCACGCTTAGGAAGGAAAAGCACACCCCACTGTGGCTGCTCGCACGCCTGTTAGGGCTGTTTGCATCAAAGAGCTCTGATAGAAAAGCACCCATGTCAACTCTCGATGCCATCCACCAAGGGGACACCGGGACTTTCCAGCAGGGAAACCCCGGAGCGAGGGCACGGAGGGACTTGGAGCTGCCCTGCAGATGCCACCAAAGGGAGAGGGAGAGGCAGCAGGGAGGAAAGGAGATGGGCACTGGGAGGAGGTTTCCACTCCTTCACCCTGTCTGCTTCGGAGGGGCAAAAGAGTCTGGAAATGGGGTGTGCTTTTGTGCAGAACACTCAGTGTACCCCGTTGCCCCTCCAGACAGTGCAGGCAGGACATGGCTCTCCGGGGAATGTCCTGAGCTGCTGCAGGGCTGCTTGGCCCCGGCCACCGCTGCACAGCTGGGTCCCCACCACAGCATCCGGGCAGCAAAAGGCAGCAGGGAGAGTGCTGGGGGTCCAGAGGCTTTTTTCAATGTTATTTTAAACCTCAGAAACACATTTCAGCAACCTTTAGAGGAGAAAATGTATAAAGGAAGGAGAAGCAGCATCTCCAGGTGACAGGAAGGTGGAGTGGGAGAGCCACACTAGCAGAGCTCAACGGTTTAAGAGCAGAGGCTTCTTTAGGTTTACAAATAAGAAATTCAAAGTTTGAAAATGAGTGAAACTGTCTGCTTACATGGGTCAAATTGAGACAGCAGCTTCATGGAGAAAGGGGAAGGAGGATGGATGCTATAAAAACGTTGAAACACTTTGCACCAGGGCTTGCCAATAAAAGGTTTAATTCTGGAGCTGCTAAATGTTTTATCATTTTCAGATATGAAACGTGCTTTTGGGAAGCGGCGTTTTCCCTGAGAAATTGGTCCCAGCCTAAAAAGAAAGAGAAAAAATCTTTAAAGGATATTAAACAGCCCCCAGGAAGGAAAGCAAGGTTTTAAAATCATGTGGAGCACAACATTTGCAGAATGAATCAGAGAAGGAAACATGGCAGAGACTCTCTTTTCGGGTCTGAGCCTGTCTGACTTTGTTGTTGCGGCTTTTGGTTCACCTACAGAGCAGAAACATCCATTTCCCCTCCCCATGTCTCCCCCTGAGCCCTCAAGCGCAGCCCCGCTGCGGACATGGGCACGGGACCTCACAGCCCGGCAGTGCCCGCTGGCGCTGCAGCCGGGGGTGATTCCTTCGCCTTGGCCGCTGCCGGTGAAGAGCCTTCCACCAGCCCCGGCTCTCCGCCCCAGCTGAGGCTGTTGCTCTTCCAGGCTCAGCCATGTGTTTCTGTTTATCTGCTCCGTGTGCCAGCGGAGCCCCCACGTCCAGATACATTATATTTGCATATAAGCTGCAAATTCGAGTTTGATTTGGCGGGTTGGAGCCCTGGGGGCCTCTTGGCTGCCTTTGAAACAGTCGCTGGGTCGGAAAGGTCTCTAATGCAGTGAGCTGTGTGGTCTGGGAAAGGTGTTGGGGGGCAGGGGGGGAGAAGACTGGGGGAAAGAGAAAGGAAAAGGAGAGGAAAATTGTGGGGGTAACAAAGGAGAGAAAGCAGACAGGAGAGGGACCAGCAGAGCCAGTCTCCTTGGGAGGCAGAGCCCATCTCATGGCGGGGACATGGGAGCCTGCCTGGCCTGCGGTGACACAGCCGGTGCCCAGGTCCCAGCAGACACAGCCAGACCCCATCTTTCCACCTCCTTTCCCGAGGGATGTACGTGGAGCTCAGCATCCCCAGCCCGACGGCGAAGCTCCCTCCCTCCAGGCAGCAGAGACAGAGGAGGCTGTGGCCACCCCAGCCAGGCAGCGACCTCCTCATCTCGTCCTCCAGCACGATCCGATGGCGGCTCTCGCAGAGCCCCACAGCCCCCGTCCCCCCGCTCTCCCCCCAGACCGCCATGCCCTCACATCCTCCAGTGAAACACCCAGCAGGAGGCTGGGAACGTCTGGCTGCTCTCCCAAGGAGATTTTCCTTCATAAAACACAGGGCAGGCGGGGGCTTTTCACACGCGGTGGGCACGGCTGAGTCTCTTTTCTCAGCAGCCAGCGGGAGGAAAATGGAGGGGAGACAAGAGACGGGCCGGCTCGCACCCCCTCCTGCAGCCGGCGGGCCGTCTTTGTTCGGTTTTCAGAGAGGGAGGCAGAAAGAAGACATTACAGAGGGGTTAAGAATAAAATGTCGGCCCTGAAGGCAGTGAAGGAGCGGGGTGGGGTGGGGAGGGTTTCGGGGACAGGCGAGGTTTGGTGGTCGCTGCTGGTGGCTCTGGGCACACTGGGTTCGGGGCCATGGCCAAGACCCTCGCTTGGGGCGTCGGCATGGTAGGGGTCTTCTGGGTATGGTAGGGGTCTTGTCGGCATGGTGGGGGTCTTGTCGGCATGGTAGGGGTCTTGGTATGGTAGGGGTCTTGTCAGCATGGTAGGAGACTTGTCGGCATGGTAGGGGTCTTGTCAGCATGGTAGGGGACTTGTCGGCATGGCAGGGGTCTTGTCGGTATGGTAGGGGTCTTGGTGTGGTAGGGGTCTTGTTGGTATGGTAGGGGTCTTGTCAGCATGGTAGGGGTCTTGTTGGCATGGTAGGGGTCTTGGCGGTATGGTAGGGGTCTTGTCAGTGTGGTAGGGGTCTTGTCAGTGTGGTAGGGGTCTTGTCGGTGTGGTAGGGGTCTTGTCAGCATGGTAGGGGTCTTGGCGGTATGGTAGGAGTCTTGTCGGTGTGGTAGGGGTCTTGTCGGCATGGTGGGGGTCTTGTCGGCATGGTAGGGGTGTTCCTCCGGGCTCGTCCTGTCACGCTTGCAGATGGCATCCATGGAGGAGACGGGCTCGCAGCCGCATCCCTCGCATGGGGCACCCCGGGCCACCGGAGCCGGCCACAGTCTGGGGACACCCAGGGGAGAGCACTGGCCCTGCGGCTGGTTTCTGCCACCAGGGCCTCGGTTGGGGCAGGTTTCCCCTCAGAATTCCTGTCAGGAATTGAGCTTTTTGTAAATAAAAAAAGGGAATAAACCAAGGCGGCTGTGCGCTGTGGTGGTGTCTGCACTGCCTCGCCCCGAAGGCACTGGGCGCCGAGGGGAGCCCACTCGCCATGTCCGCACCCAGCCCCTTGCTTCCCCCCAAGGGACCGGTGGGGACGGCGACAGCCATGGGGACAGGGATGGGGACGGGGATGGGGACGGCCATGGGGACGGGGCAGCCTGGCCGGGTGTCACTAGATGGCGGCGCCGGCTCGGCAATGGCTGCCGGGGCCCAGCCGGGGGTATCCGCGATCACAGGGCGGCCCGGGGGACCCCCGGAGCCACGGGGCTGCTGGAGGGTCCCCAGGGCAGCCCCCTGCCACCCCGTGTCCCCACAGACGCCAGGGGAGGCCATCATGGCCGCGGGGCAGAGCCACGCCGCTCTCCCGCCATTGGGGAAGACGCCTGTGGTAAAAGAGCTGGGGTGAGGCCGCCCTGAGGAGGAGGAGGAGAAGGAGGTGGTGTGGGGGCCATGCTGCCCGCCCAGCCCCTCACTCCCAGCCCGCCATGGCTGCCAGGGATGGAGGGCTTCGCACAAGGCCATGGCGGGCCGGCAGCCATGGCAGCAGCGTGGAGGAGAGCGCCCAGCCGCCCCGGGCCCCGCAGCCACCCGGACAGAGCCAGGGGCCAGGGGGGCTTCGCCAACGCCATCTTGCTGGGGAGACGAAGGGGCGATCGTGGCTGGGCTGGGGGCTGGTCGGCTGCCATTGCCCTCGCTGGGAAGGGCTGGGGATGGCCCCGGCCCCGCAGCCCGCGGGGGATGCAGTGGGTGAGCCGGGTGAGCGTGGGACGCGGCCGTTCGGCACCCCTGATCCACCACCATGGGATTCCTCCTGTGGGTGTTTACCCAGGTACGGGGTGTCACCGCCGTCCCCCGGGACAGCAGATGGCACGCAGGGGTGGGAAGGGGGGCCCGTGTCGCAATCACCCGGGAGTAAACAAAGACGTGATACACCTCACCTCGTGAAGCTGGAGGCTTTTCTGTCTCTGCCTGCTTCAGCCTCGCCGCACGGGACCGTTCGGGCTGGCCAGGGATCAGCAGCTGCATTGTCTTCAGGACGGCTCCAGCTCTCTCCTCACCTGGGCACAGTCACCTTCCCTCCTGCAAGCTTGGCTTTCTGTCTCTTTTCCACCCTCGAGTCTGAGTCTGTCGCAGCCTGAAGGGCTACTTTTGCTCCCAGGTGAGAAGCAGCATGAATTCTTTAGGCAAATCCCAGGAAATTCATATAACCCCACTTACCAGCACAGGCCGTGCTCATCTGCCAGCCGCTGTGTTGCCCATGATATGCATTAAAGTTGCAAGCAAAATACTCTCAGTTGGAGAGAGACAGAAAGACAGGCTTTGAGTTAGAAGATGCAAGAAGGATTTTCCTGAGGGAGCCCTAAAGCAGAAAGCCGGTATCTTCTGAGTCACGAGCAGGCTCACGTGGCAGGATAAAACACCTCCCTCCCCTTGCCAGACGAACATATTTTTTAATTCGCTACGTTTTAAACAAGAAAAATGTTGTGGAAAGTGAAGTCAACCTGCCTCAGAAAGCCAGTGTGTTTGTGACAAAACCCTGAAGAGTGGTGTGGGGTTGTCCCACAGCTGCCAAGATGATCCCAGAAGAGTCAGGGCTAAACCTGTCTCTCCTTTGAGGTGTCCAAGTTTTATTTTTCCCACTCCATCCCATTTAACCAGCTGTTGAGCCAATTCCTGTCCTCAGGCTTTCACACCTCCTTAAAAAGGTCAGGTGTCTGACCTCTGCTGCTCTGGGTTCACGGGTCGAGAAGTTCTCTCCTGCATTAATTCCCAACAAGAACAGGCTCCGCATCACTTAACCAGGACCATCTCTTCCATGCATTTTTCCTCTGCACCTCTGGTGTCTTCCGGAACCCCTTGGGAGCTGCCTACTGCAAGTCAGCAGCGACGGTGAGACAGCTCTCACCCTCCTGGGAGCGGTGGGAGCATGGAAGCCCTCCAGCAGGACGTTTGGCACGTGCCCTACGGCCATCAGGCCCTCAAAGCCCATCCAGGCTTCCCCCTGCGCTGCTCCTGAGCCACAGCACAGCCTGACGGCGGCTGAGAGCAGAGAGGAGGTCAGAGAACTGCATCCCTCCTGTTTCCCCCGCCCCCCCCCAAGGAAACCCAGGTGGAGAAGTAGAAGAGATTTCATTTCAAACCTAGACCACCCCGGGCTGAAGGGTGTGAACCTCCCACGGCCGTCCAAGACACCCTGCAGCAGAACAGAGGAAAGCCCTTCACAGCTCTGAACCCCCAAGCCTGGGCAGATGCAGGTGGGGAGCATGGATGTGCACCCCATCGGGGCAGGGTCCGGCGTCCCCGTCCATGCAAAATCATCAGTGATTCCCTAGGAGGTACACAAGCCTCAAAAATGGAAAGCTAACACCTTTCAGCAGCAGACATCCCCAGCATGGCCCCCGCCGAGCTCCTGTGCTGCCCCACAGTCAGATCCATTCCATGGTATCCGTGTTCCCAGCATGGCCAGTTCCCTCCAGCACTGGGGCCCGTTACTGGACAGATATGCAGCTTTAAGGCACAGCCAGCCTGCGGAGCAGGTTGCTCTTCCCAGCCTCCAGTGACCTGCCAGAGTCAACTTAGCTGAGAGTAATTAGTGTGGTTATCAAGGGAAGAGGTGGATTAATGTGGGAAAGTCATTGATGAAGGCAGAGAAGGGCAGATGCTTTCCTGGAGTCCCCAATCAATACAGACCTTGGAGGATGAATGAAGGCTTCAAAGAAAAGCGTCAGTGAACAATTGAATGCTTTTAGCTCCCGGATGGCTGCTCTGCCTGAAGCAATGCGTGAAATGTGGCACAGGGCACCCCGCACACTCTGGCAATTATCCCTCGCTTGTGCCTCTGAAGGAGCCTCTGCCCACCAGGCACCATGCACGGGAGGAGGACGCTGGTGGGGTGGGATGAAGACAGGCACCAAGGATGTGGAGGTGGCTGTGAATTTGTGAGACGGAGGGGCTGAGAGCTCCCAGCCGCTTTCCTGCTCCCTCCAGACTCCTGTCCGCTCTCGGTCCTCCGGCTCTGCCCCACACCTTCCCTCCCTGGCAGGGTGGGTAGACACCGGCAGCAGGAGCGGGGCCGTCGGTGAGCACCAGTGTGCAGGGCTCTCTGGGGCAGCCACAGCCTTGAACGTGTCCCACCCAGGGCAGTGGGCAAGAGAAAACCCTACAACCCCAGGTCCTCTTTCTGAATCTGAGCAGACCTGCCCCATGACCATGCCCTGGCCCACGCCATGCAGCAGCCACCGGCGGGCTGTGCTACCGGTCACCGTACAATGTACTGGTGGCCGTGCCAGCATCCCCTCCCACTGCTCCATTTTACTTTCATTGTGCGATGCAGAAAGTGGGTCAGGAAGAGCCCGGAGGAGCCCCTGGGAGGGGAGGGAGGGAGCTGCAAAGTGTCCGGCTGTGCTACAGCCCCTCAGCAGCGTGGGCAGGGGACGGGCTCCCCCGGCCAGCGGTGACGCCGGGCTGGTGGCCACCACAGCTCCAGTGTGCCAGCACCCCTGCCTGCAGGGGACACGGGATGCACACTGATATGTCCCCGCACCCAGAGCTGACCCCTTCTGAGGCAAAGCCATGCTGGTCTTTGGGGTGCAGAGATGTCGTTTTTCATTGCACTGAAGGAGGAATCGAGGCACAGAGTGGGGAAGCAGCTTGCCCAAAGCCAGCAGCCATGGTGGGAGGAGAACGTGCCGATGCTGCTGTACCTGCCGGTGGATGGTCGCTGAGCCACATGGGTGGCTCCTGGCACACAGGTCGGTGGCCGTGGCCCTTAGCACCGTCCGGGTGGCAGTCGGTGCCAAAAGACTGCAGCCACACATGGTCGGTGGAGCGAGGTCCCCACGGCCCAGATTCTGGTCGCGAGGACGACGGCTGAGGTGTGGGAGGGGATAGCAGAGCTGCCCCCAACCCCGGTGCCAGCAGGTCCCCGGTGCCAGCGGGGCAGTGCCATGCCCAGCCAGGGATCGCTGCATCCCAGCTCCCCGTCGTGCCACCCGCTTGCAGCACCCAGCTTTACTCGAAAGCCGAGCGGGATGTGACGGCTCTGCAGAAAGGGAGAAAAACCCAAAACAAATCGGAGCATGTTTTTTTCGCACTCCCGGCCCAGCTCCGGGCCCCTCCTCTGTCATCCCCGCTGGAATGTGCCTCCGAATTCCTCGCTGGCTCTCTGCGTGCTGCTGCCGGCTTTGCCTCTGATTGTTTGCAGCGATTGCGCTTTTCCCACACTCCAGATCACGGCTAGGAATCACCCGTGGCTCCGTGCCGGCTCCGCATCACCCCCAGCGCAATGTGCAAGAGCGGGCTTAGGCGAAGCGGCGATGGAAGGGAGCCGGCGGGTTGAAGTGGGTGCTGCGTGACTGGGCCCTGAGTCACGCCGCGCCAGCTCAGCCGCCGCTCTGATCCCGGTTCAACACCTGCGCCGAGCACGGGGCAGGCGGGCGGCTGCCGCTTCCCCCTCGCCCCCGCGTCGGACGCCACTACGGGCTTGACCCAGCGGGGTCTGGGCAGATGCCGGAGGAGCAGGGCAGAATCACAGAATCACAGAATCACAGAATNNNAGNNTGGTAGGGGTTGGAAGGGACCTCTGTGGATCATCTAGTCCAACCTCCTCGGCAGGAGGTAGAGACGTGACTGCTGCCCATTCACGTATTCCTCGTCGCTTCGGCCTCAACCTCCGTTCTAGAGTCCTGACACAGCCCTAGAAGCGCGGCCAGAGTTTTAGGTGCAAAGGCTGCAAACATTGGGCTTTCTTCTCTTGCTGGTGAAGCTTTGGGAGCGCTTTTCCATCTGAACACCTGGACTTCTGCTCTCTGCAGCCCTTGGAGAGGGAGGTGGGTGGCTGCAGGGACGTGTTTGCCTCCCGCATTTTGTTTTTGCTGGCTGGAGCCACGTCCCTGTGCCTGGTGTCACTTCCCTACTCCACGCACGCAGGACAGCTGTCCTTTCCGTCACTCTGGACACGCTCGGGATATACCTGTGCGCCAGTGCTGGGACATCACCAGCAGCAGGATGGCCCAAAATGGCTGAGACCAGATGTGGTCACACAGACCCCGTGTCCATCCCGAATCTGAAGAGAAGACACCTCAAATCTTGAATCCACCTTCTCTCACCATTGCATCAGCAGAGCACCTGGCAGCCATTTCTCCTTCCAACACCCCAAAATGCCATTATCTGCCTCAAAAAGCGGGGAAGAAGTCCTCAGGAGAGGAAACTGCGCACACAGGACAATGAAAAGAATACAGGAGGTCAGGAGCCACCTGGGAGTGAGTGGCCCAGATTGACGTGCTGAATCCAGGCTTCCCAAAGCCGAGGCAGCCTCCGTCAACTCCCGTTAATGGACTGCATTTTACACAGTGACTCCATAAAGTGGTTAATCCTTATCTGCAATTTATAAAAGGATAAACTGCACGTGATTAAGACTGTACTGCGCAAGGCACCCACCTCCGACAAAGCAGCACCGCATTCCTGCAGCCCTCGGCGGTCAGCTCCCCCGAGGAACCAGCATCCCCAGCCCAGGTCCCTCCAGCCCTCCAGGACCAGGCGGCAGGGACTTTCCAGAGGTCACCCCCAGCCCTGAGCACCCTCCAGCCTCCTATCTCCCAGCCCAGCTCTAATCTCTGGGCTCAGGGCTCTGAGCATGAATAAACTCACCTGTTATTTGCAAACAATTCACCCACAAGTACTCGACAAACAAAAGCCTGTAATTAAGCAAATAACACGAGCCCTCTCCCCCACCACACAGTGCTGTAGACTGACTTCTGTTCGAATTGTTTTATTGCAAAGAGTTTTAAATCACTCCTTTTTATTTGAAATGAGGTAAAGACTAAATATAGGGGGGGGGAAAATCAGGGAAAGCAGGTCTGGATGGGTGGCTGCCAGGGCTCAGCCCTATCGCTGCTTTTCTCATCGGAAACCCCCATAAAACCGCTGAGAACAGGACACCCGCAGCATCGCCTGCTGTTCTGCTCCTATCGCAAACCAAACACGGTGGAAGGTGAATGTAAACAGTTTCTTTAGCCCGATCAAATCGCCAGATGTCAAATTAGCACACTCAGTTAAGCCTCGGCCCTAATTGCGCCGTTTGTCACGCTGGAGCAGGCGGTGGCACAGCATGTCGTCCCCCCCAGCCCTCGATGGGGCAAGGGCTCCTGGCCCCCTGCTCCCTGCCAGCTTGGGGCCGTGCGGGGGGGTCTGCTCCCCCCAGGCTGGCACTGCACCCCGTGGGCAGGACATGGGGCAGGGTCCCACATGAGAGAAGCCCCCGGGGGGTGATTTCCCACCCTGTCCTGCTCAGGCACCCCCAGTGTGGGGACAGGGATGCGCCGCTGCAGATATTCCCCGGAAGAGCTCCCCGGAGCAGGAGCTTCCCCGCTAGCTCTCCAGTCCCAACTCCTCCAGCGAGGTTTGTTGTCTTCGGGCTTCTGGGGCACCGGCCAGGAGGGACCTCTCCTCCTCCAGCCCCTCTCCGTGCCGCAGTCCTGCTGGCTCCAGCGCTGCCATCCCCAGCCACCCACCGCCGCAGAGCTCACCGCTCCCCTGCTGCTGAGCACGGACAAGCTCGCTGCATGCGCTGGCACACGCGGCTCAAACCCGGCGTCGGTGTCAAACCCCAGGCACTGCTGGCAATCCTTATCGCGTTTTCTCAGTATCTCCCTCCTTCCCCACACAATGAAGGTCAGGGTGCAGAGGGACATTTGGTTTCTTGCCATCAAATCAGCACGGTTTGGGGTTTTTTTTTTCCTTCTTCCTGCCCATCAAATCCCAGCTCCCCATATCCAGCAGCCCCAAGGCCGGGTGGCCAACGCGATGTGTGGGTGCCGGGTCGGGGCAGCCCCGAGCTAACCCCGCCGGCTGCCGCTTCGCAGCAGAGCCCTGCGATCTGCCCTGCGCAGAAGGGACGCCGCTCACGCCGACTCCCACCCGGGCGAGCCGGGAAATGACCAAAACGGGAAATTCGTGTAGTCAACAAACTTCTGCAGCTTTGCCTGGTTTTTTACTGCTTAGAGGGCTTTTTTGAGAGGGCTCAGATGTTTCCAAGGGTGGGAAAGCCCGCCCTGGAGCTAACCCACCGGGACATCCAGGCCCCAGGGAGCAAGAGGATTCTGGTGATTTTGAAATAAAGCTATTTTTTCTGTTAGAAAAACAAGTGCTTGGCTGGCCAAAGACAAATATTTTGAGTGTTTGCTTTTAATGCTTGTGGCACCAGCCATCTGTGCCTTTCTGTTTAACAAGAGCTTCTCACCTTGCAATGCTCCTTAAATGTGGGGATTGCTAGTTTTTCAAATTAACTTGAAATCAAACCAAAAACTGTTTCATTGGTCCCAAAAGAACACATTTTAATGTTTGGTTTTGTGAAGAGAAGCTTTCCCTGGCCATATGGGTTTTGCACAAGCCAAACAAGCCTCCTCCTGCCCTCCTGGCTTGCCGGCACGGCCCCCTCGGCCACGCCATCAGCCCTCGGGCTTCCCCCACCTCGTACCCAGCTCAGCTCCATCTGCGCAGGAGCGCACGGGGCCAAATCCAGCCTCCTCCGACCCAGGAGCGACAATCTCTAAGCTGTTTGCTGCCAGCAATTTCGTGCACGTAGGCGGTGGAGGAAGGGGTCAGCGAGGCACTATTGGTGTCACTTCTGGTGTCACCTCAGAGAAAGAGACTGCACAGGGAGTTCAACCTTCTTATTAGACAGCAGAGCACCCACACACGAAAAACCCTCTGAGCGATAAGCGCGTAGGAAACCAGGCTGGTTTCCTGTCTCGCTCTGCTGCTCCCGGCTCTGCCTCGTGCCGCGAGCCGCTGCCGAGCCCCAGCTCCGTCCGTGCCGGCTCTGGTGCAGCACAGTGCAGCAGATCCACGGGGCTCATGGCCGTCCCCACCACCGTGCCCGTGGCTGCGCAGTTCTGTCAGCAATCGCCGCGGCACGGTGTAATGTTTTGCTGAACATTGTTGTGGCGTCTTCTTCTCTGGAGATACTCAAACCCCGCCTGGACACGGTGCTGTGCAGCCTGCTCTGGGTGACCCTGCTTCGGCAGGGGGGTTGGGTTGGGTGATCCACAGAGGTCCCTTCCAACCCCCACCATTCTGTGATTCTGTGATTCTGTGAACTCTTGCTTGCCCTGTTGAGAAGAGCATGCTCTTGGCCAGTGCCCAGGGCCAGGTCCGCAAGGAAAGGGGGCTCCTTCCAGCAGACACCCCCTGCCCCAAAGCTCCCAGGCTCCAGGCCCCAGGAAGGAGACATGAGCTTCCCTGGGGACTGAGAACTGGCACGTCACCTTGTCCTGGGGCACAGCGAGAGGTGGGAAGGCTCAGATTCATGGGACTTGTGGTGCTGGTGGCACCGACCATCATGCTGTGATCTCTACAAACTTCTGGTGGCAACATGGCCCAGGCAGGGAACCAGCTCCGGGCACCAAGTGCCTCAGTCTGGCTTGTGATGGGTAGGGGAGCCCAAAGCGTCCCCCTCCCCAGGGCTGCTCTGCCCCTTCCCACCCCAGAGATCAGGTGGTGCCATCCCTTGATGTGCCATGCCATGCCGTGCCGTGCCACACCGTGCCACGCTCAGCCATGCCACACGAAGCAGTGCCGTGCCACGCCGTGCCGCACAGCCGGCCAAGCCACGCCGTGCCGCGCTGGCCAAGCCCTGGTGCGGGCGAGGAGCCCCGAGGAGGTGAAGGGCCGGGGCTCTGCAGGCCGGCGCTCGCCGGGGCTCGGAGGAGGAATCTCAGCTGGTGGTGTTCAAAGCCACGGGCGGCTGGGGCCGGGAGCGCTGCGGTGGCACGAGGGTGCGGAGCAGGCTGGCTGGGATTTCAAACCCATTGGTTCACGGAGCAGCCGGCAAGGGAGGGGCAAGGGAGCAGCCTGCCTCGTAATTGTGTTAATTAACCAGGCTTGCTCCGGGCAGGATCCCACACTGAGCACACCGCGTTAGAGGCTGTGCCGTCCATGCAGGTGCCTCATCATCCTGTGTCCGGGCAGCTGTGCCCCATCCCCTCCTGTCCCCAGCATCCCAGTGGGAGCATCCAGCCAGGCTTGGGCCATGTTCTGCTCTGAAGGTGGATCCCAACCAGCTTCCCCGTCCCCATCAGACAGCAAGGGTCACATCAGGGGTCACCGTGGGTGCGCAGCCCTCTGACACGATGACTTCTGGGACAGGCCCAGAGCAGTCAGACACTTGTTCCTTGCAGGCTGTTGGCAAGGGAGGGTTCCCAGTGATGCTCAGGGGTGTCACCAGGGTCCCTGCATCCTGTCAATCAATGGGGTAGCACTGGGCTGCCGGGACGCTGCTGTGCTTTGCAGGACCAGGCAAGGTGGTGTGTGTGGGATCTGGCCCTCGGGCGTTCGCTCAGCCCGTGTCGAAGTGACGCAATGGAAAGCGGCAAGCAGGAGCGTGCCTTGCCCCTACTTGCAGCTCTTCCAGCTCTAGGGCTCGATGGTGGAGATAAAAGGCCTTGATGGGATGGCAGGACAAGTTCCAACACTGCTTCCCAGTGCCTGCTGCCAGCTTCAGAGCGTGAGAAAATACTGGGCAGGGAGGGAAGGATCAGCATTGCACGGATATTTAGAGATGATTGATATTTTTACAGTGAAGTTGGGATTTTTGGGTTCCTCCATCCCTCCACGTGGCAGGTTTCTAGGCTCGGGCTTGCATGCTCGTGTTGCGCACAGTGCTGCCCACGGGCACTCTGTGATGTGCCAGGGGCTGGGCTGCACCCCAGCTTCTCGCCTGTGCACCCACAGCTGGGTGCAGGCGCCCGCTGAGGCCATGCACAGATCCACACACAGCTCGAGACCCCCTGCCCCTTCCCCAGTCAGCACCAGCATCCCTGCTTGAGCCCGCAGGCTGGTTAGGATGGACCATCAAAACTCGCAAGTCTCAAAAGAAATCAAGCAAAGCGCCAAAAGCACAAGTCACCCATGGGTCTCTGTCCTTCTCCACGGCCAGGGACCCCCGGGCTGGGCGTACCCCAGGGTTCGGTGCCTGCAGGGAGCTGGGAGCTGCTGCCTCCCTGCCCTCGGGTGCAGGCGGCTCTGGGCACTGGCCACAGGAGAGAGCTCTGGTGAAAGAAGCAGTAGAGACAACTTGTTGCTTCTGAAACAGGCAGTGAAATGACCTCTCCGCTCAGCTCTGGGTAACGATGCCATGGGGACCAGAGGGTCCCAGGGCAGCCCCACTTCCCCCCCTTGCTTCAGCTGTCTGCATTTATAGCACCTCTAGCACCGGCCGAGAGATTGGATCCTGGGGGACGGAGTCTGCTTGCTGGCTGGGGAGGACCAGACTCTTCTGGAGATGCATGGACATGGCGTTCATCTCCTTGCACCAGCGCTCCCTTCGTACCACTAAGCAGACAGAAACCACCTGGGGAGCGCAGCCCTCATCTCCTAGCAGGTTGCAGGACATGCCCGGGCATACATCAGCTCCCTGCTGCAGATGACGAGTCACCCCGTGCTCCAGAGACGCTGTCTGCTTCGTGTGGGGGACTTGGAGCTCGGGACAGGTCCCCGGCAGGGCCCTTTGCCCTCCACGCTCCCACGGGAGAGGCAAAATCACAAAGAGCAAGCTCAGCTCTCTGGGAAAGCTCCCTGCCTGCTATTCAGGGCTGCATCCCTTGAGGTTGTCTAGAGGAATTCAGCCTGATTATCATTAGAATAAAGGCCAAAGGAGCCCGGCTCTCTCACTGGGCCCTCCACCGCTCTCGGCTTTCCCCCATGTCCCCCCGCCGGGTCCGGCTCGGTCCCCGCTGCTGTGCCGGGCTCTGGGTTGCTCCGGAGCTCTGCCTGGTGCAGAGCCACGCTGCGGGCAGGCAGGCTGCAGCCAGAGGTCCTTGGCTGGTGTGCAATGGCCCGTCCTGCCCGCAGGAAAAGGGCCACGCTTCCAGCAATCACTTGTTGGACATCCCTGATGAACGCAGGTTTGATCAGGTCCCAGGACCTCCAAAACCAGCCTCTCTCCTGCTCTCCGTTACCAGCCTGCCTGATCATCACCACCCAAAATTCAGCAAGGGAATCATTGAATCACAGAATCATAGAATCATTTAAGGTTGGAGAAGACCTCTAAGATCATCAAGTCCAACTGTCAGCCCAACACCACCATGCCTGCCAAAGCGTGATGTTAAAAGGCACATGCTCCCGAAGGACGCGGGCTGGATCCAAAGCCTAGACATCCTGGAGCATCTTGCCAGCGCTTCCGCTGGGGCATGAGACAGGAGCAGATGTAGCTGACTGGAGGTGGGTCCGCTCCTTCCCGGACCTACGTGCCTTCCGCAGGTGAGGCTGCAATCGCAAAAATGGGATTTTTTCCTAAATGGAGATGAGGCCAAGCCACAGACAGCAGGAATTGAACTAAAAAGGCACGGCCTGCTTCAAAATCGACGTCCTTGCAGAGCAGCCGCTCGGGGCAAGATAGCCTTCAGACGGGCAGCCCCGGCCCCAGCCTCACCTCCAGCAGTCCTTCTGCACCCCGTGCTCCAGAAAAGGCAGAGATAAATCTACCCAGGTAACTGGGTGCTCTATCAGTTAACTGGGAACACGATTCCTATCGTTATTCGTGTCTGTGTGTGCAAAAGTAACAACCACGCGTCCTGGAAGCAGGGCAAGGAGTTTTTGCCTCTAGCTCTCGCAGCAAATGTGCGTTTCCGCTCGGGTCCCGGAGGTTTGCTCTCATCTCCTTATCGGAGCCGGGACACGTGTGGTTTTTTGATCGGGAATTGTGCCCCCAGGCACTCCACCTGCCAGCTCCCCTTCGCCGCTCCCCGCGGAGGAGGAGGCTCCGCACCGTGGGATTTCTCATCCTCCGGAGCTGCGGCGCGGGGAAGCGGCTGTGCCCGGGCACGTCCCGCAGCAGGCAGCGCTCGGCTGCCGCAGGCGCTGGGGATGCACACCTCCACGGCCGTGAGCTCACCCCAGCCGCTGGTCCCGACTCAGTCCTTCCCCCTCGTCCTCCTCAAGCCGGAACCTGGAGGGATGGGGGCTGTCTGCATGGTGGTGGTGGAGGGGAGCCCGAATAGGTGGGTTCTGCCCAGAGGAGAGGCTCAGGGCTCGGCCAGGGCAGGCCAGTCCCTTACACTGCCCTCAAACATCTGCACAGCCAAACTTCAACCTGCTCTGGTCCCTCTCCAGCCCTCAGGCTGTTTCCTTGCAGGTCCAAAATCTGTCCCTGAGGGATACGACCCTGCAAAGACCCGCAACAGGGCTTTAGCAGAGGAAATATTTATACTCAACCTTTAAAGCACCCAGTTTTCGGAGAACTGATCTGCAGGTGATGACAAACGACAGGTACCTGGGTGCAACAGCCTGTCCACATCCTCCTTGTGAGTGGGCGATGCCAGCAGCACCCAGCCCTGCGGCAGGAGGGCTGGCAGGTCCCCCCCATCCCTGCTACCGCTGCGCTGGCCCGGGGCAGGGTGCCCATCAGGCAACACCTGACGCATGAATTCGCTTGGAAAGCCCCAGCCAGCCGTGCCAGGACGAGCAGGGGGGACACCGAGAGCCGCTCTCGCATGCTCGCATGCCGCCTAGCCGTCGCCTGTCCCTGCCCTGACCCTCTGGAAACGGCTCGATGCCGCTCCGGATGAAACGGGGAGCAGCGTGGGGCTGATGTACCAGAGCCTGGGCGATGCCTTGGTACAAAAGGTTGGGAGTTTAATATTACACCAGGCAAACAACTCTCTGGAAACGTGCCACCGTTCATAAACAAATAGGGGACGAGCCCTGGCAAGTCCGGCTTGTAGCTCCGGTGACACAACCGCTGTCTCTTCCCCGTGCCCTTTAAAAATCCCTGTAAGCGCAATGGGAGAGCATCCTCCCTCCTGTGCACTCCAGGGCCAGGGATCCCGCCCGGCTGGCAGCTGGCAAGCAAAAGTGGCTTTTTCCTAGGGGACCGGCCACGGCTCATCCTAGCAGAGCCGTGACATTCGTGGCCCAGCTCCCCGGCACAGCCGCTTTGGCCATCCCGCAGCCCCCCCGTGCCGGGCACTGAGCGCGTGGCTGCAAGGTGGTACCCAGGAATGGTATGGGGTGACCCTTCCCCAGGGAATACCCTGACAAAAGCTGCCAGGGACGCTCAGGGCAGGGAGAGGTCCAGTCTGCAGAGCACACTCAGCCCCTACAAGTGGTGACTGACAGCTGTCAATCAACAGAGGACACAAATGGGGCTGGGAATGGCAGTTTGGGTGCATCTGGCCTCCGATGGGGGCCCGGGCCAAACATCTGCCTGGCAGCCCACTGATAAAAAACGGTGTTTTCATAAAACTGAGATTTGGGGGGAGGGTGCTTGGGGCTGACATTTCCAACAAAACTCTTCTCTAGTGCCGGAACAGCAATCATTTTTATCACTTTTTGGCAGCCAACCAGATTTACAACGGCCTTTCACTGAAGAAACAGAGCTTCTGTTTGTTTTCGGGGCATCCACATTCCCAGCGTTTGACAGAAATGACTGTTTTCCCCCCCCTTTTCTTCCAAATGTTGACACAGGAGTGAAACACTGCCTTTGCTGCCGGGTCGCCAGCCAAGCTGAGAAAGGGAAATGTGCTGCTTCGCTGGAGGAGAGGCCGGGACGTGCCTGGGTTTGCCTCTGCCCCCGGGATGCTCCACCCGGTCGGGGTTGCTCCAAGCTTGGAGAGGCTGCTCCGGCCCTGCTGCACCAGCACCACGTCCCGCACGGTCCCAGCGGCTGCTGCAGCCCCGGGCAGCATCACGGGGAAGGGCAAACCCAGCAGGAGCTGCCCTCCCTCGCCACGGTGTTGAGCAAGGANCCCAGAGCAGGGAGCCATGNCTGGTCTTGGCTTTGANTCCTGTGNTGGTCACAGCTTTGGAGAGACCCCAAAGGTGGTCATGGCTTTGCAGAGATCCCCGTCCTCTGGACGTGGGGACTGAGATGACTACGGGGATCTCTGCAAAGCCATGACAGGTCTGTCTGCAAAGGGGCTTCCCCCATGGGACAGGGGATGAGGAAGGCATGGCCCAGGACTCCTGGGCTTTGAGAACCCCGAGCACTGAGCCGTGTCCAGACCCATTCCTGCCCCATCCCTGTCCCAGTCTGCAGACAACCTCAGCAACACCCAACGGGCAGAAGGCTCGGCTCTGGGTTTTAAAGCGCCCACTTTAGGAAGGGAACCCCAGTTTCTCCCCCCGCTTCTGTTCACCCCTCCAGCTCTGCAGCTGCAGGGAGCCTTCAGGGCTGCTCATGGCCCTGCCACACCGTCCCCAGCCCCCCTGAGAGCACGGCCCGTCCCTCGCCAGCAGCAGCCCAGCCGAGGGGGCCGTGCCGGGCGGTGGGAAAGCGGAGCTGCGTGCACCTGCCCGTGGCCCCGGGGAGGAGAGCGGCTGCGCAGGGGGAAGGCGAGGGCGAGCCGGGGGAGCAGCGTCCTCCGGCTGGGTGGGAGGAGGCTGGGGGGAGGCCAAGCTGGGCGAAGAGACCAAGTCAACTCATCTCGTGGTCCGTGGGCCAGGGAGCCAGGGCACGGGGAGGACAGGCTGCTGGGCACCCATCTGGCACCATCCCCACAGCGAAGTGGAATCCTGCTGCGAGACAGGTGCCGGCGGGAGGCCACGGGCTGTCGCAGCGTGCTTCCACACGCCTGCCTGCGCCCGTCTCTCCTTCTGCAAGGAACTGGGAGCTGCACCAGCCTTCCCGTCTCCTGCCCGCTGCCTCCATCCCCCAGGGATGGGCAAAGCACACGTCCCGCTGCCCGCCGTTTGCTCCTGCACGCCTGCCCCGTGCTGCCTGCCCCGTGCAAGGATAAATTTGCAGTCTGGAGTGTGCAGGGCTTCCGGCTGGCCCCCACAGAGGCTGTGGGCTTGCGTCTCGGCTCTTGGGGGGTAATGGTTGCTCTCAGCAGGTGCAACAGACCCAGGCCAGAGCATTGGGGGGCTCCCAGCCCTCTGCCCACCGTGGCAAAGCCCCAGTGCTTGGGAAGCTGGAGGCACTCCTCCTCTGGGGTAACACCAGCGCCAGATTCCCAGAGAACTTGAAACAAGGCAAATCCAGTCCAAGACACGCACCTCCAAGCTCTGTAGCTGGAGGGCACTGGGGGGAGCTGAGGGGGAGAAAAGACCAGGGGAATCAAAACCTTTTTTTGCAGCCAAGTGCACATTTTCCCAAATCCTTTGCAGCTCTTGCATCAGAGGCTGTAATTACCAAGACTTGCCCTCTCCGTCTGCGCGCGGCTGCCGTGCTGGATGCTGCCCCGATGCTTTGAAGTCGCTCTTTGCAGCAGGGTAAAGGTTCGTTAACTCTTTCGGGACGAGCGGGGCAACCTCCATCGCCTCCTGGCTGGTGAGCACTGGGAGCACCCGCAGCACCGTGGTTGGATCTCGGCCTCCACCGCTGTGGCCACGGTTTGAAGATGCGCTGCACACCGGGGCCAGGCGCCCAGCCTCCCGCGGCCGTGCCTCAGCAGGGACATTCTGCCACACTCCCGCCCTGCCGCCGGCCAAGGAGACGGCAACCCAGCAAGGGCCATTTGCAAATGGTGGCCAGAGGCATGGCAGGGTCCAACACTGCGTGCCCGGACGTGTCAGCAGATGGCAATGTTTCTGTGCTCTGCATATCTCCGCAGATCTCTCCTTTTCAGCCCACAGCCTGACGAACCAAACCCCCGGCAGCAGGATCCCCCCCCGTGGGGTCCAACCAGGCCCAACCCGGAAAGTCTGGAGCATCAATATCTGATGAAGCTAACATGCCCAAACATCTCCAGCACCCTGCTAGCAAGATCTGCTGCCGTTTCTCCTCCGTCCATGCCCAGGACACAGCCATCTCATCCTCTCCGTTGTGGCGTTACTGTTTCTGGTCTCAGCCCTGGCCAGGAAGGGCAGAGGCAACAACAAAAATAGCCAACAAACCGTTCAGTGAAGCCTTTTCAGACGCTTGGGTGTGGTGCGACTTTTGGGCAAGAGATCAGGGGTTGGCTTTTTCCATCCGGCGCTGCTCCACTGCGCTGGCTCGGCTTGGCTGCACCAGGGAGCCTGGGAGCAGTAAAGCAAGCAGGGAACGGAGGAGGAGGTGGAAGCAGGCTGTCCTGGTGGTGGCCTTAGTAAAATGTCAGCCAACACATCCCTGTGGGGAGCTCTGAAATGCCAGGTCTGAAGGGCAGCAAGTCAGGGCTCGGCACTTTCCGTCCTGCTCACCCTCCTCCGGCAAAAGCGGTCCCTGCGCACGGTGCCGCCGGTTCCCGGCTCAGCTCAGCCCGCCTCGCTCGCAGCGAGAGATTTCTATTTCCCACACTTCCTCTTTCGGGTGAGATTTATGAAGGTCTGATCGTGGCAATTAGGAACCAGGAATGACCCAGCAAGGCTGCCCCAGGGGGTAAAAATAGCCCTGGGCAGTGACTCAGCGGCTTGTGGTGCGCAGACCCCCGGGGCCGCGGGCATGCTCCAGGCTGGTGACGCTGCCACAGCCCTGTGTCGCCCACGCGGTGTGGTCCTGTCCGGCAGATCTGTCAGGATCCCGCTCCGATCCCACCGATGTGGGAAGGTGCCGGGGGCATCGTGCCGAGCCAAGTCGGGGCAGTTTGCGTGACGGGGTGCTCCCGCCGCGATCCAGCTCTCTCGAGCTGATGCCCCATTGCAGGTTTCCGCTTATCCCTGCGGGAGCTGGAGCGGGTGCTCAGCCCTGAGCACGGCCACATTGCTGCGTTCGGCTTTTGACCGCTCCCGGCAGCTGGCACAGCCTGACCAGGGGCACCCGTGGGGTGGGGGCTGCTTCCCAAGGACCATCACACCCTGATGGGGAAGGCACCGTGGCACCAAGCACCTGGGAGAAGCCAGGTGGGACACTGGGAAGGTTTAGGGAGTACATTTTACCTCCCAGTATAAAAGCCCGCACCCCAGCAGCCCTGTCCCTCCCTGCCCGCTGGCTGGGACTGGAGGGGGGCCAGACCCTTCGTGCCAGAGCAGCACCACAGCAGGTCCCTACCGCAGCCCCGTGCTGTTCCCTTTCTCTCTCTAATCCCATCAGGTAACGACCTCCGGTGATGCGAAGCCCCGAGCGGTCAGACACACTCGACTAAGTTGTGTGTCAAGTCCGCTGAGCAGAAGTGTCTGTTGAGGGTGGGTGGTTACCGCAGGGTAATGTGTGCTTCCTCTGTGCAAGCTAAAAATAGATGGCAGAGCACAAAGAAACAAGGTGCTGGGTGCACCTCTGCAGGCGCAGGGCATGGGGGAAGGAGGATCTCAGCGCAGCTTCTGGGTAGATGTTTCAAGAGCAGCTTAATTCAATGCAACGTGTGCTCCAGTTTCGGGACTCCTTTTTGTTTTCGCAAGAGATTTGCACTTGAAAAGCCACTGTCAAATTTGCATGCACAAACATGTACGTAGTCAGTCCAGAAACAGAAACGATGCCCTCTGGTTTGCAGCGCAAGCCCCGCTTCCTACGGCGTACCTGGCTTGCACAGCCACGGAGCAGCACCGGGCTGGTCTCCCAGGCTGGCATGGAGCGCTCGGTGGAAGCAGGACGGCAAATCCACTGTCAGCACGTGGCTAAAGCCGTACCCCACCACGCAGCAGCCAGCGCTGCCCTGCCTGGCGATGAACAACCCTCTGCTGAGATTCCCCAGAAGGAAGCAAGAGCCTTTCCAATGGAATGAGCTCATTTCTAACGACACAGCCCTGACAGCTTACGCCATCCATTGCAAAAGGGGCTTTGACCACGAACGCCCACACCGGAGGCTGACTTTGCATTCCCGATTTAGGAAAAGCAGGGATGCCCCTGCGAGCCGGTTCCTGCAGCTGCCAGCCATGCCTCGCGGTGCTGGAGCTGCTCTGGGAAACCCGGTGCTCATCGCCCCGGAGCAGAGCAGGGCTGATCCCCAGCGCAGTCTTTCCCTCCTTTGACAACACCAGCCCTCCCGCGCAGCAAGCTGTTCCCTCGCGTGGCTACATGTCCCCAGCCGAGCCACCGAGCACACGCGGCAGCAGCGCCGGTGCCAACTCGTATTTAAAGCCGAATCCTTGGCAGCTTAAGGGACCTGTGTGGTCTGAGCATCACTCCAATCCACCCCTGCGGGGGCTCGCTCCCAGCACACGCGGCGGAGAGGCTGCACGGGGCGCGCGGTGCCGTGCCAGAGCCCGCCGGGAGCCTTGCAGAGATGCAGAGGGGATCCGGCTTTGGGGGCCTTCACCTGGCCCTTCCCCATGCAGGCACGGGGGAACGCGGTTTGCAGCACGGAGCTGGTTTTGCAGAGCTCCCCATCAGCCCAGCACCACGCAAGAGGGGGAATGGGGGAAACCACAACCCTGGCCAGCTCCAAAACTTCCCACCAGCCCAGCTGCTGCCCGGCGGGCCGGCCGCGTCCAGCCTCGTGCCCAGGGAGCTTTTGCTCCTTGGCCTTTCGGTCAAAGTGAGCACAGCAAGCTGGCCAAAGCCGGAGAGGACTCGTGCCAAGAGCTGATCCTCTCCCACTCGCCGCTGGAAGGGTTATCAGGACAGGAGTGAAATCTGGAGCAGGGCCGAGGTGGGAGAGGTGTGGGAACGCAGACAAGGCAGGGTTATTTCCCCTGCGCCGCGGAGAAGCGAGGCAGGAAAGACACACAAATAGACATAATTGAGGCTAAATGTCTTCGGTTTTTGAATCAACATGCACCACGGAGAGCACAATCAAAGGCTCTTTAGTAATTTATTGACTTACCCTGAAGTAAAATTATCTGCGTGTATTTATCACACCCACACCCACCCCCACCCCTTCCTATTAGCTAACGGAGTCCTTCCAGAGCGCTCGGCTCTCGAGGAGGACGGGACGCGGTATGGGGAGCTCCGTGCCGGAACCAGCCTTGCACTGGCAAGGTGCACATCAGCGCCCAGGAGGGTGCAGGTCCACTGCCACCCCATTGCTCAGGTCAGTGGCCACGGCCGAATCCTGCAGCTCTGGAATTCAGATCAGATCCAAACACGGCTCCAGAGACATCCCTGGGGCGGTCGGTGGTTCTGCAAGAGCCACGGTCGTAGGGGACGGGGAGATTCCCATCTCCAAATGCAAGCCAGGGAGGCTTGGATGGGTCAGCGGCACCGTCGCACCCATCACGCCCTCCCTGCCCAGCCCCAGAGCACAGAGAGGCTCCCACAGAGCAAAGGGAGATGGTACAAAGCCCTGGGGTTTTTCATCCACCACCCCACGACGTCCCAGCTCCCTGTTGCTCTGCTCCCAGGTGGGTGCGTTTCCACCTGAGCTCTGCTGAGCCCAAGCAAACTCATGGCAGGGGTGGCCCCCCGTGACGCCAGCCCAGCCCGAGTGACACTTCAGCCCCGGCTTTCCGGGCAGAAAGGGGAAGGCAGCGGCGAGAGGCGCAGTCACCAAGCCCGGAGGTCAGGCTCGGTTTCAAAAGGCACGTGCAGGTTTTCTGCGCTTGCACAACTTCCCCCTCCCTCCTCTTTCGAAAGACCCTCGGCTTGCAAAACAGCAGGGGTTTTCGAACATGCTGGTTAAAAAAAACAATTTGTAAAGAAAAAAAACAACTTAAATTGTTGAGCTTGCAATGAGAGTGAGTACCTGGCTCNGGTTTCACCACCATGCCAGCAGCGAGGGCAGCCTGTGCCTCAGTTTCCCCTGCCGAGGAGCGGGACAGGCATTGGGGGAGCAGCCAGTGCCACAGGGCTTCCCCCAGCAGGCTCCCAACCATGGTCCCGCTCCCACACCAGTGCCTGGCCCTGGCCCGGGGGCTCGGAAAAACCCTTCCTCCCCACCCCACGCTACAGACTGGAAACACTGGGGTTTATTATTGACAAATGAGGCAGTGGGTCGGATGAGGCCGATGCTGACCCCGCATCCTTGGAGAGCATCAATTGCTGCAGCGGGCGGCTGGCACCATCCCCAGCTCCCTGGAGGTGCTCATCACCCCAGCTTAGCTCGGCAGGTCCATCCCAGCCTGCTGCAGGCAAACAAACATCCCTTCCCCTGACACAGCCGCAGTCCTGCTCCCTGAGGATACCCGAAAATATAGGAAAAGCTCTGCTGTGGTCCCTGGGAGCCCAACTCACCACAGCAGGGAAGGCGAGGGGCTGCCGAGCCTGGCGAGAGCCTGCAGCCACCCTGCCCTGGGCTGCAGCCCCGGGCACCCAGAGAACCCGGTTTATAATTAGCTGGCGGCCAAAGCCCGGAGGGGAACTTCATGAGTTTGTGCAATCCCGTGCAAAGCAGATGGGGGAAAAAAGCTCCTACGCAAATCCTTGCCCACGCTTCCCGGTGGACACGGCTCAGCGGCGGCCATCCCACGCAGGAGAGCTGCCGCGGCTCGGCCGGGACGGGTGTGCTGGGCCCACGCCGGGAGCACACGTCTGTCCCCGCTCGGTCACCTCCCCACGTGCCAGGGACAGCCCGGGCTGCCCTGACCCGCTGCCAGGAATGGACCCAGGCTCCTCTGCTCCCACCAAGGTCCAGCTGTTACTGTGGGGAAAGGGAAATAACTGGAGGTTCGGCCCCGGCGCTGGGTCCCTCGCCACTCACCCAGCCCATCTTCGGAAATAAACATCCTCCCGGCGCCCGGCGAGGGGAAGGGAGCTTCTGCCGCTGAAG
>Ga0065711_1032958_pt1 | contig 26356 bp, 15 predicted proteins | sample Hoacrofraction12_FD_59098 | JGI IMG/M metagenome (GOLD analysis project Ga0065711, IMG submission 59098) | Hoatzin crop microbial communities from Cojedes, Venezuela - Epithelial fraction 12 v2 (version 2) | ecosystem: Host-associated > Birds > Digestive system > Esophagus > Crop | place... | reverse complement strand
AAAAAAAAAAAAAAAAAAAAAAAAAAAGATAGGCCCATTAACATTTATCAGAGAAGCAGAGGGATAGGTTTGTGAAGTGGAATACGTCTAAGCTTGGCTAACATCCAGTCAAAGGGAGTGTGATAACAAGCTACAAATATTTGGAAAGCCGTAAATATTGAGGCAGCCTAGGAACTCTGGAGTGTGATGTATGGGGAGCATAATCAGAAGAAATGGCAAAATACAAAACTAGCAGGAAAACAAAAAAAAAACCTCTCTGACAATGAGATGTATTAGCATCTGTGTTAAGGGAATGGGTGGAAATACCCTGTAGTTGAGACCTTTTCAAATGAGAAGAGGGTTAAGGAAGCATCAGTAAGTATACGATAGTAAATAGTTCTGTAATAGTGAGGGGGAGCGGATGGGGTTTCCAAGTAGAATTTCTCACTACTTCTTCTAGGACTGTGCATAGAAAATTATTCTGCCCCTTATTCTTTTAGAAAATGTATATGGCCCAAGATTCTGGTGAACAACCCAAGAAATATTCTGAGCCTTGTTTTGAGAAGTCCTCACTCCAGTGATTTAAAAGTACATTTCAGGGCAGTTCCTAGCCTAAGCAGCCTGGTTGGTTTAGTTAGTTGTCTTGAAAATATGTGCCTTTTCAAACAATATGATGGCCATTGCATTTTGAAACAAGTTTCCACATTCCAGTTGGCCTAATATCCTCATTAACCAGCTCACCAGGTGGTCCCCCTTCTACAAGCAACGCTCTCACTGGTCATGCATCTGACATAGTCTCAGGTGCCAGTGTCTCGAAGGAGTGGTCACACCACCAAAGGGGCAGTGGTGGAGCCAAGCCGCTTTGGAGATTGCAGCTGAAGCCTGGAAACAAGCAAGGAGCCAGGACAGCCTTCTGAGCAGCCTCATGTGCTTCTTGAAAATGGTGTGGCTTATCCAGACTTCATGCTTTCTCTTGCTGAAATCCTGGTGTGACCCACTCGTACGGTCTGCACAGAGATCAGGACATAACCAGCAGGTGAGAGGCATGAAGGATTGCACAGCTGAGAGCTTCATGCCTTGAGCAGGCATGTGTATATGCAGTGTTCATAATGGAGGCAGAGCCATAGTGCTAATTAACCAAGAGGGAGGCTTGATGGACTCCTTAGCCCCTGCCTCTCTCAGTGTAATGCCAAATGCTGGAGGGTGGCCTCCACTGAAGCCCAAGGGCTGTGAGGTCTTAGCCAAGCCCTGATGAGGAAGGGCTCTCCAAGCAGCTCAGCTCAGCAAGGGATTTGACCACTCCACTGATGGGGAAAAAAGAAGTATCTTGACCAAGACAGCACAAGGGAGCTCTGTTTTTTCCACCAAGCGTTGCTGCCATGTGGTTACCTGTCACTCATGAAAGGTCTTGTCTTGCTGATGGTCAGCAAGGTCCCAGCCAAGCCCAAGGGTGAGCCACAGTCCACTGTGAGCCTCCACGGCAGCACCTAATCTCCATTAATGTAGGTCCCAAAGGCAGGCAGGATCTGCTGTGAAGATATCCGAAGGCTCCCTCAACTGACCAGATAGGGAAATAAGCACTGGTGTTGCATCAGGATTGCTTCTGGAGGCAGTTAAAATTCAGGCACAAGTTAATTGAATCCTCCGGACGGATGAGGTACCACTCTGAAATACCAGTGATTTAAGTAAGCGAAGACTATTCTCAGGGCCATTGCTCTCATGCGACCAAAACTTGAGAAGATGGCACAGGAAAAGATCATGGGATCATTAAGCGTATAATGTAAGGTAGAATGGGTTTTTTACCTTTCTTTAATGCATCTGTAATTAAAAATTTATTTTAAAACTAGTTTTTAGCTGGTGTAAGAAACAGTCTGAGTGAGAAGAGTTTGCAGAAGGAAGTCTAAATCACTGATGATGCCTGTGTTTCTGTAGACAGTTTAAAAAGCACACGGCATTTGATGTACCCAATGCGGACTCTTCTGAATGAAGAAGGGAAATGAAGGCATTCAGTGCAGTTAGTGCTGTGCTGTCCTAACCTCTGTTGCTCTTCCCTTGAGACTCACAACACAAGTGTTGTAAAATACATCTTTCATAGGCATTTTTTATATACTCACTAAAACCAAATTAACATCAGGGGAAATATTGTGATTGAGAACGGTGAAACTTGAGCTTCCTAGTTTTACTTTTAAAACTTTTCTCACCATCACTTCCCATGTTACAGTGTAGCTTCTCAGACAGATGTGTGTTTCTTGGTGAAAGATAAGCGCACATGTGTATCTCTAAATTTCAGGAAAAATAAAGCTTCTGCTTTCAGAGCAGTCCTCAGAGTGCTGTAATAAGGCATGAGACTTGACTGACAACCGACTTTAGAAGAAGTCCTAATTTAAACAAAGGGCCAAAGTTATCAAGATGACCAACTTGTACAAATGTGGTCTCATCAGGGCCATGCTGTCCATGCATCCAGGTGCTTAAATGGCAAACAGACGGCACAGCACGTTCAGCCGAGGTATGGGGGTCTGGCTGAGCCTTATGTGAAAGTCTCTCATGATACGGACGCAGAGTTGCTCAGCTTCCTTGAGCATTCTGGCTGTACTGGGCCCATCCCTTGTCAGGGTCTGAACTTGCAACCAGCCCTTAAAGCTCTGGCCTCACTCTGGTCTTCCTGGCTCCCAGTAGCAGGGCCAGACTGGGCAGCAGGCAGTGAGCAGCAGAGACGCTACCAAGGTTCCACCACCTGAGTGCCTCTGCCAGTGCCCCAGGACACTGGGCTGGTCCTTGCCCTCCAGCAGAAGACCCCATGGGATTGCTGCTGCCCCTGGGGCAGGGAGGCCCTGCAAGCAGCAGAGCCACCCATCCCAAAGAAGCAGCAGTAGGGTCTCTCCATCCTTCACTCTCCTCTTCATCCTCAGGGTTGCAAAATCCATGTTTTCCAAGGCTCCTGGAAAGCCGTGAGTTCGTCCTGGGGAAAGGTGTAGCTCTAAGATGGTTGTCCTGGACTGGTTCACCAGTGAGCTAGCTACCCATGGCCTACTGTAGGATTTTGCTCTTCATCATGAGGGGTCTCCATCACACCATCTGCTGTGACTCCATCCCTGTCCCAGGATTTGGACCCTTTCTTTTAATATCAGGATGTTGTTCCCATTGCACATGATAGCAGCCAGGCAACACAATCTGGAAATCCTGCGGGCAGCTCTGTGAGCACTGGGGATGCTTTGGAGGCCTCCAGGCACGACCTTGCCAATCTAAACAAAGACAGTTGTTTTATCTGGATTTCTAAGTGTTTAATTAAAAGGTGGTTCAACAAAACACTTACCATTTTTTGATATGGAAGTACACACGAAGGAGATAGCAAGCATCTGTAGATGTATTTCCACTGAAAGACAAACTATTACTCTTATAGTCAGCATGTAGGTGTGCCTGCCATAACTTTCTAAAATAGTGACTAACCTTTTCCAGGAGTTCAGTTTTTCTAACCTTTCCATGAGTTTTTATTTTTTAAGAGATACGGACTTACAGTGCTTATTTCCCAAAAGATCAAAAGGCTTACGATGCCACTGCTCAGGTCGCAAACATTAGTAATATAATCCTGTGCTTACAAACTGCCACCGAGACACCAATAACATGGGAGTCTGGCAAGTAGGCTCCCATTGCACAGCACCAGTTAACGCTCCACAAAACGGGTATGGAGAACATTTGCTATAAAACCTGAAACCACACCCATTTTGTCTGGGAAAGAGACAAAAGAACAGCAAAAAAGAGGGATACAGTTGGAGGTCTGAGCTGTCTGGGGTCTCTGCAGTAAACACTGCCTGCTGTGGAGAGCCACTCATAAAGGTCAGTGTTGATTTTCCAGACCAGTTCTTCAGCTGGTGTTGCAAAAAAATGGAGCCATGCCATTAGGCACCAGATGTAGTTTTGGGGCCCAGGGTACAGTGTGGGAAGCCTCTAAATCTAGAACAGAAAGAAAACATTCTGCCCTTTGTAAACAGCCGGGATGGACTGCAATGACAAATTAACAAGCTACCATACACTACATTCCGAAGTGAGGAATAATGGAAGCTCTTCATTATTCACTTTATTTACTAATAATGATACAGTCTGTATTAATAGCAAGGGGGCACGGTAATTCAACATATGATTCAGTATGAAAACACATCTCAGGCTGTGATTATGCCGCATAATCTGACGGCAACAAAAGATAATTTCTGGGTATTGGTATTCTTCCTTAGAGGCCTTCTTTAGACTTCATTTTCAATCTTGGTTGTGAAGTTATCAAAGAATTGGGCATGTTTGCAATCTCTGGGCAAAAGAAGATCAGGACAAGAATGACAAGGCACTGTTAAAGAAGGGCTGCAAGTATTTTCGCAGAACTGTCCGGAAAAGAAGGTACACAGCACCTGTCCACTTTCAACTTAGGCTAAGCATTCCTTTTTGGTCGTACATTTTCATGATTGCCAGATTTCACAAAACCAAATTTTAAAACAAAACACCTAGCATATTTTAACACGGTGAGTAGGAGATCCGATAGGTGTGTCAGGCATTAAAAATGTAAATGCAAATGCAAACTACAGTGTCAATCTGAATTGCCATGCTAGGCCAAGCTTATTTTATTACATACATTCTGCATTCTAAGTACTAATATGTTCATAATGTAAACATTAAGCATACAGAGTTAAAATTCAAGGCCACAATATTTTTGATTGTCCCTTTTTTGTGTCTTTGGTTGGCCGAGATCAACTCGTAGTGTATAAATGCATAAGTTATATAATAATTATATAAAAAGGAAAAAATAACATTGACTTGTATACTTCATTCTGACAAACGCACAGCGTTCGCGACTCGATAAAGAAAAACTGGCGCCCGCCTAACAAAAATACTTAGATGATTTCTGATTTTGGCAGTCAGGGGTTGTCTCTTGCTTTAACCAATAGAAAACAAACTCCCTTAACAACGATGAGGTTCTAACTGGTAACTTTTAAATATCAAACAGAATTCCAGTTTTACTTTCTTTTAAAAAGAGATGCATATTCTGGTTTCTGAATTCTTCTGCTTTTCCCTTTTTTTACTTTAATTACTATAAAATCAAGTCTGTTCCTTCTGTAATACTGGGAACGGTATGATACTGAGCAATATGTTTCACAAGTCCAAACGAGTGCTTCTTCATAGTCCCAACACTACCAAGTTATCAGTCTTTTCAGTCTCTACTGGTAAAGAAGCTTCTTTTCTCCCATTCTCACCACCTTTGTCCTCCTCCTTCTCCTTTCTGCTTCCTGTCAGGTGCAGGCCTCTGATCTACAGTCATACACTTGCCCGTCAGCACATTCTCATTTCCAATGTTTGGCTCAGGGTTCCTGTAATACTGTCAAGGAATCTTAAAGTTTGGGTTGTCTTCACAGTTTGAATAGCTGGTAACACTCTGATGAATGGAACGCATTTGATTAAACTAAAACAATGTTGTTATATTCCAAATCAGCTTCCACACTAAACCAGTCTCTTTTGTTGATATGTTTCTATTTTTTACATACAGGTAGGGCTTTGTCCTTTTTTTTTTCCTTTTCTCCCCCCTTTTGTAATGATTCATATATTGTATGCTAGGTCACTATAGACTTACCCTTATATTGCTGTAGTACAGTCCCAGTTTTGCACTAGCAAGATATCAAACTTTACACATAAGCTTATCAACTTTTTAAGACCACTAGCTTTTGTAGGTTTTTCTTATCATTTCATGCTTTTACCTACAATAGTCCATTGTTGTTTGGTCCACAGAGTCGATGCCCATATACATTACATTTTAGTATCTTAATACTTCTTGAATACCTCCTTTAAATCCCTACTACAAAGAGTCTTTTTGACATCTATCTTTTAACATGTTTTTTCCCAGCCAAACCTTCACTTGTCTCTTTAGGCACTTTTCATACATGTACTCCAATAGAGTTCATTGTAATTCATCAGGGACTGTATCCCAGCAAGAAGTGTCTTTCTTTGCTTTTTCTGGTGTTTTGTTTTTCCCCTGCTTAGTAGTAGGTGCCAAGATGAGAAGGCATATGAGCAGCTGGCAGCCTGGTATTGGGGTAGATACCTCCGGTTGGTGAATTCCAGTACGGATTAGGGGCAGCGAAAAAGCTGGATGATGTTACGGGCAAAGCAGGGGGGTGAGGAGCTACAAAGTTCATCTTCTGAGGGTGCGCATGATAGGAGCTCATGTAGGGGAGGTCTGACGGGTATTTGTACATGGACGACTCTGGAGGGTGAGGCTGGAGAGCCTGAGCAATTCCGTGGAAATCAAATTTGTAGGCGTAGCGCTTACCATGAACCTTAGTCATAATATTTTTATCATAGTAGTAGCGAAGCGCACGGCTGAGTTTGTCATAGTTCATGTTAGGCTTGCTTTTCCGCTCCCCCCAGCGTCGAGCCACTTCGTCGGGGTCCGTCATCTTGAACTCTCCATTGGTGCCCTCCCAGGTGATGCAGTTGGAGTTGGAGCTGTCCGAGAGGAGCTCCAGCAGGAACTGCCACAGCTGTATCTGCCCGCTCCCTGCAGGGGAAAACGAAATAGAAAAGTCAGGACTAGTGACTAACAATGTTAGGACATGAATTTTTCAAATCTCTCACATAGGACCCCATTAGGAAATGTTGCAATGCTGGTTCCTACTTCCTACTCTTAACTAGTCCCCTTTCTCCCAGCCTTGTCTCATGAAATCCTAAAGAGCAGAAATAATGGTAATGTGTCATCTCTTCCCTCCTCTGAGTGGCAGAATGCCATTACATGGAGATTTAATAGTTACCTAATGTCACTCAGCATAGACAACTGATGGGGAAATAATACAGCACTCATTTAGGAAACTAATCTCTAAAGTTCAGGACAAACAGCTTTCACTTGCGTAACATTTTGCTTGTTCTCACAGCATTATGTTGCAACTAAATGTTCTCTGCTATGGAATAAGCCTACACAAAATGGAGAAGTTTAGAGAAAGCTGGGCTCCTGCCAAACCATATCATCCATTTGCAGCATTTGGGGAAATGCAGAACGGAAACTTATTAGCTTGCTGTTGCACTGAATACAACCATTGGGCAAAACATTTGCAAGAACAGTGAAAAGGTCCATTAAATACATTCTTGAAATTGTTCTGTGTCAAATGAGTTTAAATGATTCTTGAAGTTGAGACTTAGAAAGTTGTTGTTTTTTTCTCACTCCTCTGCCAATTTAATCCTAAAAAGAAAATAATTAGTCTGCTGTCGGCTTTGCAGAAGTGTGTTGCCCAGAGTTATAGGAACAAAATTTGACCATTTTAGGCAATTGAAAGTAGATTTCAAAGGGCCTTGCCACTGATATTCATGTTAAAAGCTTAGCATTTCTTAACAGAGCAGCACTGAAATGATGCAAAATACAGCTGAAGCAGCTTGCAAGGCAATCTGTTTCACAAGCACAATGTCAGCAGAATTTGCCAACCAGCTTGTATGTGCTAACTTCTAAGTACATCCCTGACCAGCATTCGGTTGGGTTTCTTTTTTTTTTCAAGCCAGATCTGTGGGTATAATAAACAAGCTTTTCTTCAGAAAGCTTATAGTCGCGACTTATAATATCAAACTAGAGTAGCATCTGAAATCCATTAGCAGTTTATACTTCAGTGCAAGTGAAACCCATATTCTCTTAAATTATATTTATCCAAACTGTCCTTAATGAATTTCTTCTGTTCCATTAACATGCATTAAGTAAACAAGCAAACAAAAAAATCCATGGTATGAGCAAGGCATGCAAGTTTTAATACAAGAAACATAACAAGAGGATTAGGCTTTGAAAAATCAATAAACATTTCAGCACTGGACAAAACACAAATTTTTGAATAAGCAATCCAACATATGTTCTAACATAAACACTTGCCTTCCAAATGTAATATATAGTCCTATGAAAATAAATGGTTGCTGTCAATTTCCTTTTAATGAGAGAGTAATTCCACCAATTTATAAACACACAAAACATGTTGAAGCACAGGAATGGCGGCATGTAGGAATTCCATATTCAAATGTTAAAAAAGTATCCCAGTCCAGATCATGTACTGTCCATTCCACAGTAATGAAGGCTACCAAACAGATGCTTGATGAAACTGTAAAAGCCGGGGTTTACAAACAAATTAAAGGGAGGTAGGGCCCCACTTTTGGGTAAGATCATAGTGACCTAAAAACACACCACCTTAGACCATTTGGAAAATTCTGTTCTTAATACTTACTTCATTACTTTCCTATGCCATGCAAAACTGTTTAGAAAGTAACCTAATCTAGAACTGTGCTTGATGTCACTTGGGATAAAATAAAAGTAAATGGATCATTATTTTGGCAATTTCCTGCCGTGAAAAGCCATATAATGGCTGTAAGAAGCAGAACTGTTACTCGAGGTTGAGGAGACCTGCAATGTGGAACCAGGAACGCTATGACCTGTGGCTGTTAACGCAAGGGAAATAGGAAGTGGCACGTACAACGTCAATCCATTGTGGCAGATTATGATGTTGATTATGGTGGCGTACGGCCACAGTGTGTCCTGTGGAGTCAGAGCAGCACCAGTGAAATCTGCACAGTTCCCAATCAGTGTTATTAACTCACCAAGAACGTTCCTCAATTTTAGTTAAAATATGCTACAAGCCCCTGTCCACAATGCACCCCGTTGCCACCTTCTTAAAGCGGGAGAACATTTTTTAAGTGTTTAACCCAATTATTCTTCGCAAATAGACTATGCTTTCCTGTTTTTTCCCTATATATTTTTGCTGATTTGGGTTATTCACCCCAAAATTTTGCATTTGCCAAGGTCAGTACAGCGTCGTATTGTGGATTAACAGAATCTGGGACACATATGACGCAGATTGGTAAGAGACTCAATGTACTTCTGAAGGGGTACCTGGAGGTCAGATGGGATATCTTACAGCACTTAACAAAATCCTGTTGTTTAGGTAACTGAACTCCTATTGATATGAGGAGTTCAAACACCTCTAATGAGGTATCTGACTGACTGAATGTAACCATCTCCTCTAGGATGATTTGAATAGCTCTCTACGGATAGCTATATTAACTACATCTCCAATGAATATCATGGGAAAGAAGACAACTAGCTCGTATGTAGACACCTACATTAAGATACATGAGTTCAGGTGTCTTAATCTGTGACTTCATTCCCACCCTTGTGTAATGTAGAAACGTAATCCTGCAACACGTTGGGTATCATCAGCTCCCACTGAGTCATACTGCAGTGTGGTGAAATTGGTCACATCACCTTCCAGGTCTGGTCTTATAGCTGAAGTGGGGACACTAGCAGCGAAGAGAAATCTTCCTAAATCAGCAAAATCCCTTCTCACCTGGATTTGCAAGTCGGCTGCTGGTCGGTCCAAGAATCTGATACGGATCTACGAAATTGTGAAAAAAAGATTTAAAATCATGTAACAATGATGTAATATATTTCAGGTGTTATTTTTTAACCTTAACAGAAGTACAAAAGCCAAAGTGATGGGCTGCAAGCACAGCCCCTCGCCCCTCACTGAATGACCCTGTCACTGGGCTGCGTCGTCTCCAGACAGCTGCTCTCAAACGGCTGCCAGTTTTACAGCCAGGAAGATAATCAGGTTACATTCCTTATACATTTAAATACTCTGTGCAGCTCACACACAGCCATAAAATGGTCCTAAGGACTTACATAAATCATCAGTATGTTTCTTGAAAGATTCTCATGGTTGGAAGGCCAGATTAGATAAAACACTGTTTGGGCAAAAAGCAGTATACTACTTCCCAGGCAGCATGCATATGAGTTAATGAGATGCAATCATGTCCACAGTCTTATTTAGCTATAACAAAACCCAGAACAATGATTTGAAATCCATATGATAAAAAACAGCATCAGAGTCTTCTGAACTAAGATCTGCCAAATCTCTTTTATTTCCTACGTCTACCCTTTCACTGTTAACAAAAGCCGTAACTGACTCAGAATTTCTGTAGTGCTTTCTAGCTACCTGTCCAAAACACAGCTGAATTCACAGTAAGGGACTGGGTTCTAACTCACGGACTAGCTGCTTTGAAAACACAAAATGCACCCCTTTTACAAGCTCATAAACTTCTGTTTTCTCCTCAGACTCCCAACAGACTGAGAACCTTTCTAATTTCTGTGTTTAATTTCAGAAGGCCAGTTCAACTGGGTTTCTGTATGCTGTAATCCATTTTCATTTCTTTGCTCATACACAGTTTCTAACTGCTAGCACTTCAACTACTGTGGAGTATAGGGTCTTTTGACATCCTTACCTTCCATCTTTGTACCCAAACTGTACACAGGCACTCTGTGTAACAGCTTTTTCACTCTGCAAGGTCATCACTGCTCTTCAACATCACTAAAAGCAGTTTTCAATGACAATGGGAGCCTTCATCTCAGATCCATCCACAGAGCCAACTAATACACGTCTGGAGATTTAGTGGTCGCCACCTGCAGATCTCATTAGTGGTCTGAATCAGATGTGGCAGTTTGCTTCTGGTTGGTAGGTGAAAGCTGTCCTTATCATGTTCAACAAACCCTGCCACACCCAGGCATAATTCAAACAAAATGACACCCACCTAACTGAGGACGCTGGTCTTCTGTTTTGGGAACTGTTGAGGACGATGGCTGAGTAGCTGAAAATTGAAAACCCCATATAGTTATTTTTCCAGTTTGGAAGTTGGTCACCAAACCTGTGATAGATCACAGGCCTGGGACTCCTGCTGCTCACCACTCAACAATGGTCACAATAGGATTTAGCTTTATGCGACTATATGGTCATGAACTTGACAAAGCTTGAGTTCAAGCAAGGATGTGGCTGCCCCAGTGACTCCACCCAATATTACCTATACACACTAACAGGCTTTCCAGCCAAGGCACAGATAAAAATCCCCCAGAGCTGAATGCTGGGGTAGCTCCTAGCAGTTCACTTCAGAGTCTATCCAGCTTGCACCAGAAGTGCATCAGGCCTGCAGGCTAGACATATGCAGATGCTTTTACCTTTCGACTGAGGGCTGGGGTGGGTGTGACTCGTCCATGCCGATCTCCTGGCTTGCTCATAAGGCAAATCTGTGAAGGAAAAAATACACTGATTCAGGCAGATATGGCATGAAATGTTTACTTCCATAAAGGACATACTTCTAGGGGACTCACTGGATTGGAAAAATTACTGAAATGGAAAGGATACTGCTTGTTAAGACCTTTATCATCTTTATTGGCTCTAAAAATAACAGTACCACATTGCCCTCTGCATTGCTCTTTAGAGGTGCCTATTCTTGTTAGATGCATGAACTGCAGTGAAATAAATAGCTGGTAGAAATACTCTACAAAGTCCATAATTTCCAGAGGCTCAAGAGTACTCCCTTTGGTCCCTTTCCTCAGCCAAGGAATGACACACACTGCACATAATGGACAATTTATGCTAGAGTCTTCCAGGAAAAGTACCCCAAGCGGTCAGAGCTCAGAGCTCAGATTAAGCATAAACTGTGTACCATTCTCTCCCAATCTCAGCATGTAACAGTATTTTCTTTTAAGAAGATTGACATCAGATGATTTAATGTGCCATTCTTTGCTAGTCTGTTGCTGTCATCCTTTGAGATTAATCAAACCTTACAGGTTGCATTTGAGAGTTCCCTTTTCTGCCACCTGGTCATAGGCAGAGATCTGTGAGACAACAGTCTTGGTTTTGTCTGTTCGAGATTCCTCTAAACCACTGTTGTATGTTTGTGTCTGCACTAGCTCTCATCGCCATCATGCACTTCATTATGCTCTCCCCGTGGCATTATTCCTCATGCTTGCAAGCTCTCTCTTCCTCAGATGCACCCTCTGGTCTCACTCTCACCATTCAGAATTCAAACTTTTGGGATAACTGATTGCTGCACTTGGCCAATCTCACTTATTTCTGTTCTACTAGTCATTTCAAGTTGTTACGAATTCCTTTTCCTTCTCTTTCCCTACCACACCTCAGTGTCCTTACAGATCTTTAGAAACACGTGAAAAGAGTGAACATGCTTAAATGTTAAACATATGTGTGTATACATATTACATTTCTTCCAATAAGTGGATAGCTTTTTTCATGCTTCATCTATTTAAATATTCCTTTCTGCTTCTTGGGACAAGCTCCTTAAATTTGCCTATCTAAATTTTTGTTTGCCTTTTCTTCCACTTACTCATTACTTCTCTTTCATTTAAATGCTTTAGCGTATAAAAATGAAGAAACTAAACCATAAAAGCTCTCTTCATAAAGTATATGTAGAAAATTCAAATGTTTGTTTTACCTTCTGAAATCTTTTCCAGTTGCCTGTGTTTTTCTATGGCTAGCTTTAACACATTCGCTAAAATTGCTGCCAAAATCAGAGAATTCTGTATCCTGCCCAGGATCTCAGAAAGGCAGCAGTACCCGCCTGGTCAAACTAAGTTGGTGCAGATTATTTGATTCTTAATAGTCCTTGTGCTTTATTTTAGAAATGATGTTCGGTAACGAAACCAGTTAGAAAGAAGAAACAGCCGCAGATTGGCTATGTGCAAAACAGATGTACCTCTGCCCATTTCCAAGCACTATGAGCAGAAGTATCAAATGGAAATAAAGTGTAATGTGAAATTCACAACCAAATTGACTTTAATTTATTTAGTCTGTTTGGCTTGAGGAGCAGACTGGCACTACCAGCACTGTCATCTCCTGGAACCTTACACTTCAAAAACTTTGCTTTTCCTGAGATATGCAATTTATTTTTGTATTGCATTTGAGTAACTAGCGATCTTTTATTCCTGACTTCTTGCGAATTATTCCACAGTCTTGTCCTTCAGAAACCTGGAGAAAATAATGTGAATTGTGAAAGTGCTCACCTCTGAGCAGCATATTGGTGTGCAGGTGAATCATTGTAACATGCAGATGTCCTGACCAGGGTAAGATCAACATTGCTATTAACTGTTGTAGTCAGAGACACCTCATGGCCTGAAGACTTTATCATCTGGCAAATAAATTCAGAAGTACTCTGGTCATGTTTCTAGGGGGTTCTGAGTTCAGTCTGTACAGAGGGCGACAAAGCTCAGCCGTGGGCTGCTTGCACCTGTCTTGCCCAGTCCTTCCTTCCCTGGCCAGTTGTATACCTCCACGGCAGCCTTGCCAGGGAGATTCTGGTGACCTAAGGAATCTGTTTTTTTCCCCCAATTCTCCCATTTTCTGCTCAGAAAGACTACAGAAAAATAGGGGAGAATGATCACATAGAAGGTATGTGCTTCTCATTAGGCTGTGCAACTCCTCCTACTATTTCTGCTGTCCTGTCCTGTCCTCTTCCCTCCCCTCCTCTCTCTCTCTGTCCTATTTGTGGGTCTCCAAGTTATCAGATACCTGCATACTTAGAGGGCTTTGTGATGCTGTGTGATGTTGTGTGCTTGTACTCAGTGGCACTTGCAGCCTTGACATATATTTGGTACAAATTTAGTATGGTGAGAAAACTGTTTTGCCTTTTAACTCAACACATCATAACATGGTTTTCTGACTACGCCCTCTCCATTAAAATAAAAATTCTGCTATCAGCCTTTCTTGAAATAGCACAAAATTCCAACTTCATTCTTAGTTCAGCATTGTGCCTTTACAAACATGTTGCTATCCTAGATAAGCAGATTTGTTCTTATTCATGAGATATTAGTACAACATGTCCTTATCTTGGACAGATCTTTGATGGCAATGCTGCTGTTTGATGAGACATGTAGACAAACCCATATTAGGTCTTCCTGAGCTCCTGATAGCTTCATTGTATTACTTTCAGCTTGCTGAAACCTCATGTTCTGTTGTAAAGGTGACTGAAGAAATACGCCTTTGTCATTGCAAAGCCCTGCTCATTTCCTATTTTCTATTGTAGTACCTTAACAATGGCAATGCTTGATTACTCTCTCCAGAATTGCACCCCAGGATCTGGCTAATTCCCATTTAACAGTATTTATTCCCCACCCCCCATTTTTGACCTTTTTCATGTCATCAAGTGATTGTCCCCAGGGTCTGCTATTGCTCTCACATGAAGGACACTTTGTTATGGAAAAGCTTCTTTGAAGTCTAGTTGCAATGTGACATTTAACTATAAGCAAAGCCATGGAATAAGCCAACAAAATAGTTTCTTAAGAGAAAACTGAATTTATGCAAAAAAACTTTTTTCTTCCCAAATTAAAATTCTGACTTTAAAGATGATTGTCAGCTTTCAATTGTAAAAGATAAAATAAAATAATACTTTCAAAATCACATACTAGTTTGTTGTAAGAAATGTTTAATTAGGATACACCAGTGTACACAGAAGAACAGAGACACCCTATATCCAAACTACAACTCCCACAAGTGATTGTGTAAACACAGGAAGATGTTGACATAAAGTCTTCTGTTTTGCAAGGGTCACTGTAAATGTGATCTAGATAAAAATGCTGAAATGAAGGAGTTCATCATGCCTGGTACGTGGGTTTTTTTAAACCTTTTACTTCAGAGAAAACTAGGATTTTATTTTTCCATGACAAGTCAGGGTGAAACAAATATTGAAATCATAGCGTTTCTCATGGGATAAAAAAAATCCAAGTTTTGTTCAAGTCCAATGGAAACCTACCCATAAAATAGCATTCTTTCACTGCAGACTCTTTCTAGCCTTTGCCTGAAATCCTCTCAATTGGCATGGCTATTTGCTGCAGGACACCCAGGTCCCGCTGGTCTTACGTTACATGTTCATTTTCCTTGGAAATGGAAAATGGAGAGTTTTGGGCATCCAGTTTTACATTGCATAGTTGGTACTTGTTCCAATAGCTATGCTTTGTCTTCACATCCATATTCATGTCCACATCCCTCCATGCCATTCAAAGCTCCTATGTGCTACTGTAACCTATGACGAGGGCCACAGTCTGCTTTAACTTTACCCAAAAATGTCTTAACTATTTTTTTAATATCCTTTCTTCTAATACTGAGACTAAGCAGGTACTCTGTGACACTCTTTATTTTGATAATTATATCACTTATCCCCAGACCTCAAGTTGAACAATTTCAAACTTCTCTATCTTTAAACAGGCTCGAAAGATTTTCCATATTCCCATGGCTTGCTCTAAGCACCTTCTATTCTGCAAACAGCCTTTTTGATAAGGCATGATTCACACAGCTTTCTGTACAGGGCCACACTGCTGATTTATTTAATGGTACAGTCAGACTCCCCATACAATCCTCCACTGTGTTTCTTCATTTGTTCACTTTTTTTTCCACTTTGGCTATCGACTACAGCAGTGGCTTTCATTGTGCCATAAATAAAGATGCCTACATTAAGTTCTTCTTTCATGAGCAAAGAGGGTTAATTTGAAATCAGTAAGATATGCAAATAACTTGTGTCTTATACTGCATGGATTAACTTGAATTTTCAGCTGTTAATATATGGCCAGTTCATTTCTCTCTAATAAGGTTTCTGGGCACCTGTACAGGAATCATTTAGAGGCATCTCTGGTTTTAAGTAATGACAAAATCACGTCATCTCTAAGTTTTATACCAAATTTTATTGTGCCCTTTTTCCAATTATTAGTAACTATAGATCATGGCAGAGAATGCTAAAGCACCCATGACTTAAGATGTCCATTATTTAGTCTTGGCAACAGGTTAATTAGCCAGTTCTTGATATGTTTCTTATAATATGCTGATTTAACTTTTATTGTAAATAGCTGTGGGGCACTTTGATAAATGCCTCATGAAAGCCAAATGCCAAATGTATGAATTGGATCAGAGGTCTCCTTTTTATTTGCTGTTACAGAAAAATAAATCTAGCAGAAGAGTTTGTCTTCCTAGAAACTGAGCAGGGTGGATTTGATGACGTAATGGCCTAGTAGCTGTTTCCCTATCTATCTTTTTTAATTATCAATTAACAAATCTACAGACATGCATATATACATGTATACAAGTTACTTTTATGTACTGACCTGGATTATACCTTAGAGCATTGATAAAAGACAGATAAAATATTTGCTATCCAAAGCCCCTCTGTTTTTAATAAGAGAATTTATCTTTTCCCAAGAGCTCAGTCAATTCACGTGTATGTCCCTTCAGAACACTTGGATGTATGCCTCTGGCTCAGTAATGGATTTTCTTTAAATTTAGTATTTTGCTGCAACTCCTCTTGATGTCTCACAGTACTTTGCACTTATTACTGGAAAAGAAAATTTCCAGATTAGGCATTTTCCCAGCATCTTTAATGGTGAAGGGTGATGTAAAGAAAAATATTAGCTTCACAGCAATGTCCTTATCTTCTTTAATTATTCCCTTTAGCCTTTCACAAACCAGCATACCCACGATAATTTCATGGGTTTCAAACTTTTAAGCAATAAGAACTTTCTTCTATTTTGATTTTACTTATTTAGTCTCTTAAATGCACAAGAAGTTGTGAGGTTTGTTTGCCTCTAATGTAAATAAAAAGTAGAGATAGCAGGAGAAACATGAATCCTGCATTTTTAGAGTACTTTTTCCCAATATACTTCAAATAGCATTACAAAAGAGAGCATTCTTGCCTCATTTTACAGAGAGAGAGCTGAAGCACATTTAAAAGTGACTGGGCTGGGACAATGCAACAGAACCAGTCTGGTGCTTTAAACAATAGCTAGCATTGCTTCAAAGACAGAGATATGTGGAAGAAACAGACTTCTTAAACTGCTCTATTTAATCACCTAACTCTACACGATATATACACACACATATATAAAGTATATGTATGTGTATGTGGGTATATTAAAAATATAGCCTAACATCTAAGAAAAGAGAGTTGAAGGAGAAAAAGAATGAGATACTTCATGAGATTAAATGAGTAAGATCACAGCATACAGAAAGCGGTCATTGTTCATACCTGGCCTGGTTGTAATTCTTTGTGTTGCTTCTGGATAAACTGATGTATTTGGAAAAATAAAAGTGGCACCTCCTAAAGAGAAAGAAGACATAACATCTAAAGATTCGTTTTCACAGTCCCTAAGTCCACTGATATTTCCCCTCTTGTAGTGTGTCTGAATGAAGACTATGAACATCTAAGTTCTGTCTTTGGACTGTCATATATAAAAGTTAATTCCAATAGCCTTTGCACCTCTGCAAATCCATTCAAATTACTGGATAAAAGTATGTGCAAAATCTGTATTAAGGGAGGAGGCAGTCCAGTGCAAGAAATCCCTTCCACATTCACCACAATCACCTCCAGCCGGGCAATTGGTTTCATATCTTCTGAAACCAAACTTCTTTGCCTTGTTTTGATTAGCACATGCACTTCCCAAACAGGTTCATATTTTCAACAGAGACTGCAGGCCTGGGCCAAAGCCTGCTGGTGTCTGTGGGAATCTTCTCACAGTCTTTGGTCAGCTTTAGGTCAGACCCTCAGAAATCTCATTCTCTTCACAGAGTGAAAAAACTAAAAAGATTGAGCTTGATACAGAAAATGGTATCTCACTTATCTCAGGCATTGAAATTGCTCTAACTACATCAACAGACTTGTAACGACCATCTCTAGGAACATGAAAAGGGTCATAAGGATTTGTGCAATTACTGCTGACTTACAGACAAACTTATTTCTAACTCTTTTTGGGTCCTTTGAAAATCCCACTCCAAAGTTCTTACGCCAACAGAACAACTAATTTTCCTTATGCTGATGATCAGCATTACGTTATTCACACTCCCAATGACAGAAATGCAGACAATCTCATTTCGGTGAAATGAATTTCAAAATATCATTGTCAGTGCACACACATAGAAAAAGATAACACATAGAACTGCTGAACAACATTTGGATAACTGCATGTGGAAACTGCTCAGTGAATTAAAATCTGGAAAGCCAGAGACGGAAAAGACCATCGAGTCTCCACCTACTTTTAAAAAGGGCTTAAGGCTTATTCCTAACCCCATCACAGTTAATGGAAAAAGTTTTATTGCTTTTGGTGGGGTTTGCAGTAGGCCTACAGCCCACACTAGGACTTTATGTCACATGGCAAACATCTAATCTCAGGGAGAGATCTTCTAATCTAGTAAATTTTGCTAGGAAAGTCACTGCTATTTACCACAGTGAAAAACTACATGAAACATGAAAGACGCATTGCAATCCAAGTTTGGTTTTTTTTTTTTTTGCATTATCCTTTGTATTATCTTTTTCATTTCTCATAAAGAATTGTTATTTCTGGTCACTGTAGGTAACTAATACCCTCAGGCATGATCGTGCAATATTCCAAAAATTTTTAATCAGTATGTATACCATACTGTATATACAGTTCCATGCCATCCTCTGTTGCACAACTAGAGCAAGATAAAATTTATTCTGGATTATTTTCATAAATATTTGAAGTCACATCCTGAAAGACAGATGCTCTTCAGGCACGTATTGTATCGTTCACCTACCTACACTCAATACTGCTCTGGGCCAAATTAACAGAAGGGTGAATATAAACAAAACTTATTTTACATTCAGATCAGACTTAGTGGAGTTTCCAGCTCAAGTCCCATACAGCTGACAGATGAGATGAGCTAACTGCCTAAATAGCAATGTTATTGAATTATACAATATATACTGCATGGGAGGAGAGACAGCCCCCATTCACCAGAGCCCACAGCACTTAGACAAAGTGCTGAAGCACTTCTGAGCTCCACCAACCTTCTAGGGATCCATGGAATGAGACAGAATGAGAAAAAATGTCCTCAGAGACAAAGGCCCTGAGCCTGCAGTTTATCACATGTCAGGGACCCCATTCTCTTGTCAGACGCAAGAAATTACCAGTAAGGAGACCATTTTTGCACCATCTGGCCTTGCGCAATCTCACCTTTTTTCTGTGTCTGTGTATAAAACTCACACACACAGCAAGGAGAGGATATGCTTGTCTCCCTCCTGATTTACCATTTCCATTTTTAGCAAGCAACCCATGAAAAGGAATCCTCTGCTTTTAGAAGATGACCTGTAGCAATGGGAGCAGTGCCAGCATTACCTGTGTTTCTAGCATGCATTAACCGTGGAGAGTTTTGTAAGGCCTTATCAACATCATCTGAAGTCAAATGTGGAAGAGGAGCTACAAAACAAAACAAAAAGCAACACCAAAATGAAAAAAAAATTGTGAATTATCCTTTTAAACCATATTTTCCCCTGACAGGATTGTCTGAGTGCAAGTCTACCAATGGTCAGCTTCAGTCTGCAGTTTGGAGGGAGGCATGTGTGCTACAGCTTAAACTAGGGCGTTCATTTATCCAGTATTACAAATGCATAATACTTCTGACTGGTTATTGACAGTGTGCGTGTGGAGAAGACTGCACCGCACTGGTGTTGCAATGCTTGTTGTTTTTTACTTTAAAAACCATTTTCACTTTAATTTCTTTAAACTGAGGCAAACCTGCAAAATTTCCTCAAGCTTAGATGAAAGCCCTCAAGCCAGGAATTCGCTAGTCCCTTCTTTTCCTTTGAAATGCTAGCCATGCACTACAAGTAATTTGCATTTGAACTTCAGGAACTATTCCGTTTTTTCATGAGTTTACAGAACTTCTATTCAATTCATTAACATCTTCCTGATCCTATTCAGAGTAGAGCAAACTGTTGTCAGTCCTTAGAATCATGCCTGGAATTCACTTTACGGATCAATGTTTGTGCTCTCATTTAGCATTCTCATCATTAAAATGGAAAGAAATGAGTATGTGACCAGAAAAAACATTAGCACTGAATCCCATATGATTTTCTTCCTGCAGTATGCTGATGAATATGTTAAGTTTCAATTTGATTTTTCTCTGAGATGGACATGTAGAAATATTCCCTAACTCTTTTCTTCGATGAACATGAGTGAAAGCCAAATGAAATTAATGGGAATATTTCCATCCAACTCAAAAGGCTTTGGATCAGGTTCCCCGCTATGTTCTTAGAAACAGCAACATTTGCATCAGATGTTTGAAAACCCTGCTGAGTGTATCCACACCATTAAATCTAATTCATATCAACCACAGATTGATTGTAGCCACTACCACAATGACAGAAAACTAGCTTACTCTCTCTGAGGTAGTGTAGGTGTGACAAGAGGATATCTGCGTTATAGCTTGGGGTGAGTCTCTGGAAGTCATCTTTGGTCATTTTACACAGCTCCTTCCCATCGATGTTCTGGAATAACAAGATGTCCACGTCTGGGAGACCGTACTCCTTCACCGCCCATTCCAGCCACTGGCGTACATGGTCTGTGCTCCATAACGTCGGATCTGGTGGTATCACAAAGCATAAAATTAGGCAGAGAGGGAAGAATGCTGATGCACTGGACCAGTACGTAACAAATGTGGACCACAGTCAAATTGGAGAGACCTTAATGTCCTGTTTACTGACTGCACGAAATACATGAGGAATTAATTTGTCCTGTTAAGGGCAAAGGAGAATAACCGTCTGCGGAAAACTATTAGGGAATAGCTGTGAGCTCTGATTATTAACAACAAGCCCTCTGCTGTTGAGCTCCTTCTCCCATTTAGCTCTTTTGTCTTGTTATTTTTATGCATTATTATCCACAGACTAACATGGGCTCCTGTCCTCATGAAGAGAATATTCTTTAGAAAAGTATTTAAGAGAGCCCACTAACAGCACTGTGACTTGTATCTGAACAACTTTCAACACTCTCTGTTGCATTTGTGTCTTTATTCAAGTGAAATTTCCACTCAAGTCAGAAGGACTGTTTCTTGAGCATAGGCTAAGTAAGCACTCACAGATTTGGCTAGTTATTTCATAAACTAGAGTGGGACATATTAAAATATTCTGCATTTCCGTTCCTAGCCTGCTGTGTTGTACTGGTGTACATCGCTACACCTGCATAGGTTTTTACTTACTACCTGAAGTATTGGTAAAACCATCTGGGAAAAACCCAAGAACTAGTCCAGATTTTTAGCAAAACATAAGGCCATTTACCTTGTGTTTTTGAATGAATCCTTGATCTCAACTTAAACTTTTATTTGCCTCTAAACTCCTTCTTTTCTGTTTCTCTCCCATTCTACTTTTCCCTATTCTTGAATTATCTTAAGCACCCATCAACACGAAGGTCCCTAAGGAACTGCAGTGCACATCCCCATAATGGAAGACAGTTCCTACCATGAAGAATTGATACTTTTTGCAGAGAAAAGATTAAAGCCGAGGGGAAACAAACTCCTCGAAGTTTGTGCCTTCCAACCTAAATGACTCTCTGATTCTGTGATATCCTGAAGACTGAGAACGGAGCGCACAGAGGTCAAATGGCTGTAGTCCATCACATTAAAGTCTGCAGAAGGGCTGGGACTTGAATGACAGCCTAAATAGCTTTTCCAGGGCTTAACTTCAGTGCCATTCCCTCTCTTCTGACTGTTGTTCAGGCTGGTCTGAAAGAGGTGCAGACATTTTTCCATAGGCTAGGAACTATTCAGAGTCTGTCATGCTGTTGCTCACTCCCCATCCTTCACCCATTTCCAGTGCTTCTCTTGGCATTTAAAGACATTTCAAGTCAGAATATTTAATTTTCTGGAGCTTCAGAGTATTTCTCTGTTCTGCACACCAAAATACACTGGACAGAACCCCTCCATCTGGTATGAAACATAGCAAACTAGACGGATGCAAGTCTGGTGGTAAACCTAGGGTCTGGATGAGACTGTCCACACCTACAGTACAGAACTTCAACAACTACATTCAGTTTGGTTTGAAGTAAACAACCAAACACCAGGACGTTTACCAAAACATTTTGGTTATGCCTATAATTTTTAAATGCCTCATATTTATGATGACTAGATAGTTACCACAGCTGGAAATGTGATTTTTGCTTTTTTAGTTCCTAAACATTGCCACGAGTTGCACACTGCCTGTGCGGTAGTCAAACTAAGCCAACTGATTTTTACCCGTACATTTCTTCTAGGGACCTCAAAACAGCAAGGCTGTGACTGTGACCATCTTGTTCCTTGAATGTCACTTAAATCCACCTCAAAACACACCTCCAGGAATACACTGAGAAAAAAGATCTTCCTGAGCTAACCACACTAAGAGTTACTAAAGACTAAAAAAAGTGCCAAGTGCCAAACACCAAGAAGACAAATGTTTTAGAAGAACATTCAAATGTTGTGAATTTCAGTGTGGTCTGCTTCTAGTTGGCAGGACGCTTCATTATTCAGTGCATCACTGCTCTGTCTTCAGAGTAGAACTGTCAATACCATTGCAGAGGATACTGCACCATATTTGTCCATATGTATCTTGACAAATAACTGAAATAATCACAACTTGCAAAATTGGCCACAGTTAGTACTCTTGCATATCTTAGCAACTGAAAAACTGTAAGAATATTAAGCAACACAGCAGTAGCAGAAATATTTCAGATAGGCACATCTCTGCTGGAGAGGAACTAGCTGCAAAACATTCCCTTATGTTTGCAGGTTGCAGGTGTTGTGTCTATGCTGTGTATATCCAGTGGTTTATGAACACTCACATATGTCATGATGGTCTAATGTTTTGACTTTGGAAATAGGCATGCTAACTATTTTGCAAACCAAGGCAACAAAACTTCCAGCAGAGGTTTGTTTGGAGGACGAGGCGTACAGGAGTGAATGCCTTCTTGTTCAATTAACTGCCGAATCCCACAACCAAGCTTGCCAAGACTAACCAAGAATGTCTCAACTGTGCTCTTATAATGCAGTGGAGTTGTCAGTTTGCTTATTAAAATGTTTTACACTGCCCAAACTCAGTGGATAACACAGATAAATGCTTTTCATGCACTGTTTGATTTCACAGAAGCTATTGTGCTTTTAGCATGCTGAGGGCTGGACTGCATTTGGTAGTTGCAGGGATGTCATGTGGTACAGTAATCCTTTCCATCTCCCACATGCTCTGCATCCACCTAGTCCATGTTGTTAGGAAATGAAAGTGGCTCTTCATTTTTCCCATTTCAGGGTGAAATACTCCAAAAGGAGTCAGAGAAGTCAGATAAGAGCTGAGTGTCTGTAATCAGCCAGTTCTGCTGCTGAAATGGGAACAGGTTGAGGAGGTGGCTTCTCTGTGATATTTCTCATGTCATTCTCTTAATAACCCTGGGAAATCGCTGCTCTTTTCTTCCTGATCACCTGTATCACACTACCACTTTTCTCCAAATGTTCTTAAATGTTAGTAGACTTGGGGGAAATGCAATTTTTTGCTTGAAATTTTTGTGTAGAGGGTCTAACCTGCTGGCACAATGACTCTTCGTTCATTGGTAGTCATATTTGGGGGTGGAACGTGCTTCTCTTCCATGTAGTTTCCATAGTTCATCCCAACATTGTCTGAGCCGCTAACCATTTTCCCTCCTTTTGCCACGCTGCAGTCATCAGGAGAACTCCTAGACAGAGAAGAGAGGTGTGCTTCTATTATTATTCCAGCCCCTGCTAACATCCTCAGCAAAGAATTACGCTGAATGAAATGGAAAAAACGAGATTCGAGCACCAGGGTTGGGCTGTCACTGGAAAACTCAGTACCTACCACCCAATGATTTTGCTGAATACTTCAGCTGCCTCAGAAAAAATGACCAGCCTCAATGGACTATATATTTATTTTTATTTTCAAAGCACCAGGCTCTTATATGTCTCCCAACTTATAAGCATTAACAATTTATTTCCATAGACTGGGCTAGAATGGAGGCTTGTTCGTGAGCTTGCTGAACATGGTGGCTGCAAGTAGCTGCACTTCTCTCTCACAAACAACTCAGCAAACATAGAGATGCACTTAATGTAAATTTTTTCAGGGAAAACTATTATTAGTTATCATTGTTCAAGCCTTGGACAAGGCTTGTCCGAGGCTTGGACAGCTTCCCATCTCCACTGCTGTCATTGTTTCATGTAGGCCACGCTCAGCTGCACTTCATGTCATGTAACGTAGACACACTTCCACGTATGGCTTACAGAAAAGGAACATTTGCCAAAGCCATGATTCAAAATACCACACGCATGAGTGGAAAAACCTTTCAGCTCCTGACTAGCACAGTCTCCATGGTACTGTAGTCAAGAAATGGAAATCTGCAGAGGATCTGCAACCAGACACCTCCTTAATTTTGGCTTTGCTTTCTGAATAGAGTCTTTAGGTTTAACATCCCACAGGGAGTTCCCTAATAGCATTTTAATTGCATCACAGTTTTCTTTCTGGCAGACACAGACATATTTGTCCTTTAATTTAATGTCTACAACGTGTTTCATCAGAAAGAGAAAAATTGTTACAAAAATCAAAATAAGGAACAGAGCCACGGGGAATACCTTTAAATGTAAAGAGGCTGTTTGGCAAGGGAAGGAGGGTGTTAGCTGGGTTTTGGCTTCTTGAGTGATACTACATTACTAACAAGCTTTCTTTTAGTCCTGCCATTTAACTCCTGAAATTGTACTGTGGTCTTAATAAACAAGCAGCAAGTCAGGTTTGCAGAACCCAGAGACCCTCCAAGACCCAGAGTCCTGGAAGCGTGTTTCCTTGCCCCCCAAAGTGTGCTTCACCCAGAACCTCTTGCTCTCCCCAGCTCGGAAATCCCAGCTCTTGCTGCAAGTGCTGGGCAGCAACATCCCTGTAAACACACCACTGGTCAGAACACAGGTGCTTTCCCAGAAGAGTTTTGCTATTGTTTGAGGACAAAAGAGGAAAAATAATATACTGTTTGGACCACGGTCTGCTCAACATATGTCAAAAGGATGTGGCAGGTATTTTATCAAATGCCCAAGTGACTCAGCTGAGTCGACTGCTCAGCGCTACCAAGGGTCAGGAACTAATGCAGTTATAATTCTCACATGCATGTTTTAAAAAATAACCAGCACTTGGAAAGCTGAAAAGATTTAGTATACATCTTAAATACTCAAAGCACGTTTTAAGTATATCAGTTTTTTTCTAAGCAGCGTTACTACTAATTTTACCATGTTGTGTTAATGCATATATTAAAAAAAACCCAAACCTGCTGATGCCTTTCAGTTCAAAAATAAAATGCATCACAGAAACCACTTAATGGGTACTGTCATCTTCTTTAGGAGAAGGAACAGGGCCTTGAATGTTGGGAATGCTGGCTTCACGTAACTTTTTCAAGTATAAAATATTTTGGGTGCGACATAACATACTATGTACCAAATCTGCCTTGTGTAAAGGTCCTACAACTGCTTTGTCAGCCACAGGACTGAACAGTAACCACAAGCGAAGACATAATCAGCACATTGTCTCAGGTTTAACTTTTCTATCCCCCTACATACCTCTAAATATAATTCTGGGACGCAGCTTATTTCTGTCTAAACAGAGCTAAGCAAAACAAAGTAACTTTCTTCTTTCAGAGGTAAACATGTTGAAAAAGAGCTTTTGTGATGATTGCTTCTGACTAAAATGTTGGCTTTTTCTGTTTACCTTTAACAAATACAAACGGCATATACGTGTGTTTCTGCATACTAAATCCCGTATATTTGGAAATCTCACCCAGCGCCTGCCTTTACACCTGTGCAGATGCTCACCCTGACTCCCAAGGTCGGCTATGTTACAAAGACAAAAGAATAAACCATTTGGCCCATCCAATGACTTTTGAGGGATGTTTTTGGGAAAAAGAGAGCTAGCAGCATCCTTTGGCCTAAGTGGCACAGTTACTTTATAGGTATAGGGACACCAAAGTCTTGCTGCTGACGTGAAATATCACATCAGTACTAGTCTACACCACTTCCATGGGCAATTGTGCATCAAAACCACTCTTGTAAACACTGAGCATTAAATGATGTGAAAGATCCAGTAGTAGCACACAGCTTTTGGCAATCTGACAGGGCTTCTGAGCTGGTTTTACTGATCTGAATATAAACAGATGGGGGTGGGGAAAAAGATCATAAATAAGTCATAACTTTTCATTAAGATCCAGAAGCAGATGGTCAAGGGTTTTGTCCTGTTAGCTTACTGGGTGGACAAGCAAATCCCTAGCTCATCAAATCTTCTAAGACCACACTTAACTTCCAGCATGTAAGCAGCTCCATGGGAGCTAACAGGACTACTCAGGTACTTTAAATTGAGCGTGTGCTCATGCATACCACTGAACCAAAGCTTAATTCAAATGGCTGGAACGGACTTCTACGGTATAGAAAGCAAAACTGAAAATGCAAGCAGACACTAGAAAACAGTACTTTTAGTGCCCAGAACAACAAGAGACTGATTGTCTGCAAAGGCTTTTTTTAGGACTTTCTCTGAGTCTGCTTTATTTCTGAACCACCAGGGGAGCAGGGGCAGTGGAAAAGCAGCTTTCAGAAAGAGTGCCCAGTGTAAAGAGTGCAGCTTTGCAGTGATTCATCCTCAGCTCCAGGTCTGAAATGAAACCCGAGATGTTTTTCTTCACAGCTGCATGTTATTTTTACCCTTTGTAAATATACAGTGTTACACCTGGAATTTACAAAAAAAAAAAAAAAAAAAA
>Ga0065711_1032957_pt1 | contig 26356 bp, 12 predicted proteins | sample Hoacrofraction12_FD_59098 | JGI IMG/M metagenome (GOLD analysis project Ga0065711, IMG submission 59098) | Hoatzin crop microbial communities from Cojedes, Venezuela - Epithelial fraction 12 v2 (version 2) | ecosystem: Host-associated > Birds > Digestive system > Esophagus > Crop | place... | reverse complement strand
GACGAGGAGCAACAGACACAAACTGAAGCATAGGAAGTTCCGTCTGAACATGAGGAAGAACTTCTTCCCTCTGAGGGTGATGGAGCCCTGGAACAGGCTGCCCAGGGAGGTTGTGGAGTCTCCTTCTCTGGAGATATTCCAAGACCTGCCTGGATGCGGTCCTGTGCAGCCTGCTGTAGGTGACCCTGCTTCGGCAGGGGGTTGGACTGGGTGACCCCCAGAGGTCCCTTCCAACCCCGAACATTCTGTGATTCTGTGAAATCACTGACGTTTGATTCTTTTTGTTGTCAACAGGTCAGGAAGAGGAAGTTCAAAATATGATAAATTATGTAAAGGAAATAATTTGGGGAAAAAGTAATTCTTATGCAAATAAACATTTGTCATGTTTCTATACTGATTTGCAAAATATAAGCAAATACATTTTCCATACTGCTAATGAATTATTTATAAACAGAGATTCAATTCTGGAAAAATGTACACAATGTGCTAACTTCTCAATTCTCTGTTTTCAAGAAATATATCTTCTGCTGCTGGAATACATCTCTGTGATTTACATACGAACCCAGAAGGGTACTTTCCCATCAGTGCTCAGACTGTTAGTGAAAGCAGTAAGTATTAATAGGCTTCTGTGTAACCAGCGAAGGAGAGCATCTTTCAGCTTCTGCTTTACAAAAGCACTGAAACTCCTTCCCAAGAAAGCATTTTTGAATTATTAGAAAGAATTTTGTTTGAAACACAGCACATAAGTCGAGCTGTCCCAGCTGCGTCCCCCCCAGCTTCTCATGCATCCCCAGCCCACTGGCTGGTGGGGCCCCGACGCTGGGCGAGCACTGTTCAGCAACAACTAAAACATCAGCGTGTCCAACACCTGCGTGATCACAAATCCAAAACACAGCACCACAGGAGCTAACGTGAAGAAAATGAAATCTATCCCAGCCAAAAACTGTGCACAGAACAAAATGGAAGAGGAAGAAAAAACGAAACCACCCATCCTTATAATTCTCCATTACCATACTGCTAAAATTAGTAACGCGGACCATCCCGCAGAATGCATGCCTGTAAGCACAAGATAATTAAAGTGGTCAGAGGTGGGTCTTTTTTATAGATTTAATGTGACACTAAATGCAGATTTTCTTTACTTACTTAATTTCTATAAGTTTACTTAGCATTGTATTTCACCAAAACAAAGACACTTGTTCTTTGTTAATCTAGGCCTAAGACTGGTAGGTGTACATAAAAGCAGAAACCGTTGGTATACATCATTTTATCATACCAAAGTAACACACTCGCCTTTGGCTAGCACTACTTAGCCGCTTTTAGGAAACTGGTACTAGCTGTTGTCTGACTTGCACCAAGTCAGCTGAGTCTTAAGCAATGTAAAGAATGTGAATTTACAGCACTGTCCACTCTAAATTTACTCCTGATGACATTATGAGACATTCCGGCTTTTCACTTAAACATTAAATAATTGCTAGATCTCACTGCATTTGGGATAGAAACTTATCCCAGGACAAAATTAACTACTTTGTTTTCTTGACAACTTGCAGGAGCAACAAAACAGCACTGAGAAGATTCTCTAGCAACAGTAATATTTTTACACTGATTGAATTCACGTCTTTCTACAGCATTATTACATTTGCTTCAATGTTTACAGTGTATTCTATTTTCTTTAATTACATTCAATAAAACATTACTGGTGCTTCCTTTGACCAGGAATAAAATAGTCATTACTATGGAATTCTCTTTTTTCAAAGTTCTCTGAAAGAGAAAATACTATTTTTACTCTAATTTGTTTTTAAAAATCAAAATAAACTCCAAAAGCAATTTCCCCCTCCAAAAAGTTAGAAGAGTTAAAAATGCATTCTGCTTTGCTTAGTGCTAGCTCAGTATGGACCTATAACTTTCCTAATTGCTCTTACTTATTTGGGAGGGTCTAAATATGTTAAAGAAAAATAGGCTGTAAGATAAATACAGTTAAATAACAAAGTCATAACGGGCAGAACTATTTGCAGTATACCACTAATAACTTTTCACACCCGTATGTGCCATTTTTGAACTTGCATTCTGTTTCACTTCAGATAAGTTCACCAGGGTGCTGTGTGTACATGCAAAGAAACGATATAGAGAAATGTAAATACTTGAGCTGAATTTCTATAATTCAATCAATTCATTCTGCATTCTTGAGAAACAACTCATTTTCTGATAAAGTTGCCTGACAAGCCCTTTGTAAATTCATGTGTGCTATGAACAACTTATCATCATGTGCAATGTAATATATTTTGCCAAATGCTTTTGAAGTTCTAATTTCATATATATTTGTTTCATTACACTCTATAAGTGGCTTGACAGCCTATACAGAATTTTATACATCTATTTCAAACAACCAAACAATATTATGTATCTTCCCAAGATAATTCCAAAATGCTTCTAAGATTTTGAATTTTACAACTGTGTCAGCCTACTGTATTTAATTTAAACAGCAGAATACGGGACTCAACAGTTAGAAGTGAAGTATGCATTTGACAAGCAGAAGAAAATGAAAAAAGGTAACACAAACTACTGTTCACCACTCTGGCCGTTAGTTTGATGCACCAGCTGCGTCTGGATACTCTCAACTCATTAATTCCATTTATTACAATTAATGACAGATTTCTTTATCTGAAGGTCTAGAGAATAGTGAATATATAATTTGATTATTGATGTCAACACAAAGATGGCAAGTTTAGAAAATAATTGAAAAAACCCAACCTTGATACTTGATTGCTCCCTGATTATTTGAACTTTTAAATAACTTTGTACTATAATAATCTAAACTTCAGGGAAGAAAATTATTAATACTGGGTGATAAATAAATCCCACTTCACATACGGCAAATTTCACGTAAGATGCTTGAAGCTTATTTTGCAAACAGCAATAGTGTTTTGGGGAAGTTTTGGTTGGTTTGTTTTTTTCTTTTAATTTTCAAATTTTCATAAGGTTATCTAGTCATGTAGATTAACACTGCTATAGCAAACCCATGTCTCTTTCTTCGATTTTTACATGAAGATAGAAGAACATGAAATCATTTCTTGCTATTTATAATATAAATGAAAATGGAAAAATCCCTCTGGAATTAATAATCAGTTCCGAAGTAAAATCTCCCACGAAGTTGAGAAAGCTGTTGCGTGTCAACCTCCCATGCTGAGGTATAACCACAAATGGCTCCCAATGACTACTGAGCCACATGACACTCTCCTCTTTAGCTGAAACACTTGCTTATGAAATTTACAGCACGATTGCCTGCAGTAACTCACAACATTTTCAAATGTAGATAGTCATTAAGAGCCAGACAAATCCACTTTAACCTTTCAAGCAGAATGAACCAGTCTTCAGACATCCTGTACCTATGGACACCATTTCTCAAACTGGAGAAAGGGGCAGACAGCACTTAGTCAGCGTGAGAATGCCTACTTTCTTGAGCTTTCTAGGTTATTACATTGAAGATACTAAATATTTATTCATGATATACGGGCAGGAATATGCATTGAAGATTATATACACAAAAAAAAAAAATATTTTCTTGGATTTCTAAGTACAAAAGAAAAAAAGAACAGAAACTGTCAACTGAAGCGAAGGCACTTCAGAACTATTTGTGGAATTTCCCTCTTTAATATTTTATAAAGACAATGATTATGATCTAAAACCACTAAGAATTTTTGTCATTTCTTCCTGAGGACTGGATCTAAATTAACTCACTGAAAGTGGTATTACAAAGATTTATTAGGCATTCAGGGTCCTCATAGGTAGGAGAGAATTAGGCTAACTGAGCTACTTTGAATAACAACATCTACTTCTCAATGTGATTAAGTACTATAGAAACAGCCTTCTTGGGATACAACACAAGGCAAATCATCTCAGGAATATGACGACTTAGCATTTGATCAAACTTCATTGGTAACGTGTTTATCACTTTATCAGAGTAGTTTTTATGAAACTTATCTACACATAAGAAATGCAATATGTAACTTATTGACAAAAGTAAAATAATTGTAATATTTATTCATGAGGTTATTGAGCAGTCCTGGTTCAGGCATTTTTGCATAGCTGATGCAGAATTGGAGCTTTTTATAAGAATGAATAAAATTGGAGAATTTCATCAAGGGACAATTTCAAGTCTGGTCAATTAAGTTTCAATAGATCAGACGACGTGTAAAAACATACGTGTACAGCTTAGCAGAATTAAAAAGCTTCCTCTTACATGTTGCTAAACTGACTTTCCTCCTTACAACACATACTTTGGTAGAAGTTACTTACTGCAGTTTTCTTCATCAGAATTATCACCACAATCATTTTGGCTGTCACATCTCCAGTGATCTGGAATACAGCTGTTGTTTTTGCACTGGAATTCATGAGGCCCACAAGTTTTTTTATCTGTAATTAAGATGAGTATCGTTTACATCACTGCTTACAGAGTCAAAACGGGAAAGACTGCTACTAAACAGTAACATGACAATACTGCTAGGTGCATTTAAGAAGGAATAACCATAATACTCTAATGTTACTTTCAGAAATAATTTACTTCTCGTACCACATTCTTTAAGATTCTATTTATTTATTCACACCAAAAGAGATATGATCATAAATTTGATGATAAAATTAAAATATGGACCATATACACTGTCATTTAAAGAGAAAAAAAAAAAAGACATTCGGAAGTGATCACAAATTAGTTTGAAGAGAGGGTATTACTGCACTGACTCAAAAACTGAATTGATTTTTCCTTAAACTTAACTATAAGACTGCTTTAAAAAAGCTCAGATCACAGTAAACTGTGAGAATATTTAAAAATGTACAAAATATATATTTCTCTAAAGTTATATTTGCACATGCCTGACAAAAATTTGCATTTTGATTTACATTTTCACCTTCTGCTGTCTTGGATTAGGAGTCTACTTACACAAAGTAAAACATTATAAAGCATATAACGCTAAAATGAGATTAATTTTCTTCATGCAGTAAATTTGCAGTGAGCTTTCCTGCTTACGGAGCAGCAGTGTAGCAAAGGCTCTTGGAGATGCACGAACATCCTGAACTCCTCTAGCAGGAAGGAGCTACCTCTGTGTTCTACTTATTATATCTCTCAAGCAATTCTTTCAGGACTAAGAAGAAGTAAATTAAAAAGTTATCAGTGACACTTTCTTTGGGGGAAAAAAAAAAGTTTGCTTTGTAATAGCCTCAATGACATATTTAAAATTACATGTCACTGTGATGATATTTCAATAGAATTTTTTAAATTTGCATTAGGCTGTTTCATAGCATGTCAGTTCAGACTTCATACTGCTGTCATGACAATTTGCTGAGTTCTAATAACTGACAGAATGAGTAAGGACTGAAACACTATCTTTAACCTGCCTGTGAAATGGAATGGACAACAAATTAGAGGTATTAGATTTGATGCTACGGCTCAAACTTCTGCTTTCTGGGCTTTGCTTTAGGTGTGGTTCTGGAATCAGAGTGATAAATCAAAACCACATTTGAATATCAAGAAGATGGAGGTAAATAGTGTTGTAGCTCAGCTGTGTACACCCAAAAATTTGTAATTACAATACTGCCTTTTGCATTTGTTCCTTATTCTCTGCCAGTATTGTGATCGCAAGGAGTTTTCTCCCCAAATAGTTTTTCTTACAATGTTTTTCAAGACAGTGGTCTAAGACACTTCAGTGATGACATTTCAAATATTTGCATCAGCAAGCACTTAAAAAACATTTAACATCACGAAGCATAAAAATATTCCCCCCCGAAAGTAAGACACACTTGTATTTTGTTTCTGTAGCTTTGCAAAACATCAAGTTTCAAACCAGAAATCCATCCTATATTTATTAAAGTACTTCTAGTAAAGTCTACAATCTCCCATTTAACGTATCTGCCCGCAAAATGAGTCCTGAAGACTAATGACAGATTATATTCTATTTCTCATTCCGTATTCAGTAGAAATACCAAAATCGCATCAGTAATACAAAAAAGCCAGAGACAACATCCCTTCATTTCAGCTACCTGCTAGGATGAAGAGAACACACAATATATCTTTTCTTATTCTTCATAAACAGTTACCTAGTTCTTATAGGTGCTGAATCCATTTTCTAGCATTGATGCTTTACACTTGTGAAGAAAGGCTGCGGGTTTTTTTAATTTATCTGTATATAGTCCAATCTTATGATTACCCCTTGAATATTAATCTTTCTTTTCTTACTCTCTTTTAACTAAACACAAAGAAATATTTAATTCTTTCTTTATAAAAACTATTTTGCATGTTTCTTCTCTCTCTTCTTCACCTCACAAATCTGCAAGCTTTATTCTTCCTTTGGGTTGACTGATCTCTCATAGCGGCTTACACTTGACAATGTCTTACAAACCAGATTTGTTTGTCTTGTATTTCCTTCTTCACGTTAATGAGAGTCAGCGAAAACCCTAGGATACTAGAATTAAGATTTAACAAAGAGGAAGATTTGGGGAAGTTATGTAATAAATATCTGATCTTTGAGAAAAACTGATTTACCTGACTCACCGGAAATAGTGCAAGATCATATTTTTTGAATCATGGAACCCTGAAAATCACACATGGACCCGCACACATTTTGTCATTGCTATCTTCAATACTGAAATGCTTTCCGTTTTCCTTAAAACAATTCCACCTTAAAATGTGAAAGTTCAGACAAGAACAGTACAAAGACAAAGAAGTAAGTACGGATAACCCAATTTTCATATTTCTCTCTTCAAATTGTTATTAAATGAAGCATTGGTCTCCTGTAACAGGCAGAGGGCCTTTTTCAGGTATTTGTGTGACTGTACCTACTGGTCGGTTGACATTCGTCTTTTGTGCACAACGAACTAGGATCTTCTTTTAGCAGTAAATCTAAGTGAGCATGAAGAAAATAGTATGTAGGCTTAAATGGAAAACAAAACAAAACAAACCCCCAAAATACTACATATGCACTCTAAAAGCCTTTTGACTCAAGTATCAAACCGTATGGAGTTAAACACTATTTTGCCACTAATTGCACTACATTGCCGTTTGGGGTTATTAATTCCATACACGTGCACGATTGTGTGCGTGCTCGAGACTAATAAAATCCAAAATGAAGAGAAACTTGCTTTTGATAAAGTATCAGCTAGCTGTTCTGGAGCTTGGCAGGCTGTCAGTGATGACAGAGGAAATGATCAGCCTGTTGAAGGAAGTTTACATTTATATAATGCATCCTTCAAACGTCTCAAAGAATATTTCTTCATCAGCAGGAAAAAACCTGCTTTGACTCTTCAGGCTACAAATAAAATTAATATTAAAAAAGTGAGGAAGCAGAAAGCAGTCATACTAAAGTTGACATATTATGCTAATGAAGACCTGAAATACATATAACCTTTAAAGCAGATTATAATCACTTTCCAAGACCGCACACAGCTTTCTTCAGATTCTAACTCACACAGGGCCTTTTCTGATGTAAAGTATTAAAGTTGTGAGCAAGGATTACCATAATCTAATGGCTTCTTTTACTTGCCTGGACAGAAAGCATGAATTAACTCTACCCCCTGTTCTTGGAAAAATACCATACATTCATTAATAAACATACATTTCCTAAGTCTACTTCAATTGTCTGAATTGGGAAGTAACCACAGAAGAATTATTACATTCAGACTACTTCTAACAGATTTACTCAATACAATATCTCCAATAACACACAGTAGCAGGTGTTGACTAAGCAAAATATGTATGACTATGCAGCACTTCCGCAAAAAAGAGATGACCCTGTATACAAGTTTCGCATTGTAAGCATTTTAAAAGTGAACTATAAACAAAACCAGGTTAGGATTAGCATCAACATACGCACATCTTTATTATACTCAGATTGCAACTTCAGTATTCAATTCTACAAACTTTGTTCATAAAAATAACCACCTTCAAAAAATAAACCAACCCAGAAGACCAAACTGCATTAAAACTACTGCTATAAGAAGGTAATATAAATATATTTCAAATACTAAAATTAGGGAAAACTTAAAAATTCGATTAAACCCACCCTGTTCTTGTCAAGGCTTAGTTGTTCAATGTGTACCTAACTCTGTGTGACATAGAGATTGTGAATAGGGATAAATTGTTCTGTCTCCTCCAACACAAAAAACTAAGAGCATTATATGCAGCCAGCAGATTTAAAATAAAAATGTAGGTCGTTTTTCAGGGAGATGTGTAATTGAGCTGTGGAACTCCTTGTTGCAGCATGCGGTGAAAACTTTACAGAGCTTAGAATCTACTGAAATCCATCATGGGTTACTGCACACAGAGACATATTTGACTCAATAGCTCTCCCTCTCAAATTGTTAGAGGCTGGAAGAGCAGCCCAGGGAAGTTTCACTACGGGCCTGTTTTGGTCACGTTTTCTTCCCTAGATACTAGCTTTCAGTCACTGCCAGAGACAGAATAAAAGGCAAGACAAGTCTTAGATATGAAACAGCATAACCAGTTGTACATATTGCGACTGAAAAAACCTGTTTAACTTGATATTGCATGCATTGCAGCTCTGTACTAGTTAATTGTTCAAGTAATTTAGACATTATCTTTTCTATTGGCTAAAGTGATGAATCACAGTGAAGTACTTCTTATCAATACAATTTTTCTGTTCAGCATTAGTTTTGGGTTTTTAGCTCCTTGCTTTTAAACTTTGTATCTTGAGGATATTATTAGATGAATTATTTTAAGACCCTTTGTCCCGTATCAGCTGCGCTTGCACGGGTTACTCAAAATATGAATCCCCAGTTTGGAAGCTTGGAATGCTGTCCGAATTGGAAAGAAACGGCATGCTGGAGATCAAGGTGAGGAGGTACAGCACAGGAAAAAGCACCTATGAAGTGGATCAGAAGGTGAGCCCTGCGTGGGTAGTTCTGTAACAGCCCAGAAGAGGATAACAACGAGTCTCTGTGGCGAAGGTTCATCTCCTCTGCATTCACTGTTTCTTCAAGCCAAGTGATTTCTCAGACTATAACTTTCTCCAGCTGATATGATTAATTAGTTTCCCCTTCTTGACAATTCAAAGGATGGTCTTAGATTTTAAGTGATGAGGAAGAGTTCAATTTTCTAGGCATATTTACCAGCTCTGACATTTTCATGTATGTGCTTGTCTCAATTGCTTGAAACATATCCATGGAAATTCGGCTGTCTCCATGCTCTGTTCTTGATTAGAGCCTGTAATTTTGTTGCTCCGTTGTTCCAGAGGTAGCATAAACTTGTCCAGACTCATGTGTTTCATCAAACCATTTATTGATGCGTGGATGAATAATGGTGAGTGCTTTGAATGTTCTGTACAACTATTTTTCTTGTTCTCTTCCATCTCAGAAGATTTTTTCCAACTTTTCCTTTATAGACCTGTCCTGAAATTTCCACAAGTTTCTCTGCACTTGGTCAGCGCGTGTCTTGCATTGACATCCTTGTCCAGTGATTTGCCAACAATACTGATGCGCTTATATTGACCCTGATTATCTGTAATCCATTTCCAGGTGGAATGTTTATATTTATTATTTTCTTTCATTTACGACAAAAGAGCTGATTCAGTACTTTCCAACAATTCAAGCAATGACTGAGAACATCTAGTACTATACAGTGTGTTCTGCATTTTTCCAAGTGATGATGAATCGCATATTAGGCATATACAATAAAATATCACATACAGTAAAACGTGAAAACTGCTTAGATTTTAAACTTTCTATGAGTATCATCTTAATAAAATAATTTTAACTGTTTCTGCAAAAATACAATCAATTAATCTGCTCTGTCAATGAGAAACTTGCTAAAAATTGTAGAGTTATATTTGTGATTCAACAATGAATCTTCAAAAAAGCAATGAAAGAAATTCTAGGATTCAAAGCTAGTACTTAGGTTCTAAAAAATCTGCCTTGGTGGGGTAGAACACCATGATTCTGGGAATTGTGAAAAATGTGACAGAAATTAGGCCTTGATGTGGTAACAGTGCAGTTCTGTCCTTGATCGCTGTAGACGATCTGCCTTCCCAAACTATCAAATGTAAGTAGAGAAGTATCATAATGATCAAAGGTTCTTGGAGAAGTCCTATAGGGATGCAAAGTTTGTGGAGTTGGGTCTTAGGGCTCACAACTCTGTGGAGCTCACAGAGAGAAGCAAAAGCTGGAATCTGCTCTGAACCCTTCTGCACAGTCAGTCTTAACTAACACAATTTTCAAATTGTTACATTTTTCACTACCTATGAACTCCAGCAGCAAAAAAATATACAGAATAAATTGACAGAAACTGGATAATACTGTGAGAAAAATAAAGAATGTCGCTATTTTCCAAATAAGACACTCATTTACAGCTCCTGTGAACAAAGTGATAGTATAATGTGAAGTTTATAGGCTGCTCGTATACAGATTACCATTCAACAAGAACTGTATGAGCCAGATATAGGTATCATATCAAATTAGTATTATCATACATTGAAAGAGGACATATGAAGTGGGATGATTAATTCCTTTTGCTACTTTTTTCAAAAACACCAAGCTACAATAATATATTCAAAACCACTGGCATACTCACCACAGTTAGCTTCATCTGATCCATCAGCACAATCTGGGTCTTCATCACACACCCACAGTTTAGAAATGCAGTGTTTTGTGGTTTTACACTGGAAATGGTCTGGAGAACAACTGTTTTCAGCTTGAAATAAAAGGATTCAAAATTAAAACCAGAAACTTCTGTTAATATTAAAAATATTTGTCTTAAAGAAAAAAAATATTAAGGATTCAGAATTCAGAAATTGGGTATCTAGCATTGCTTACATAACATCTGTAAGAAAACAGCATTCAGGATTATATTGTTTATCATTTTAAAACCTTTTTCTATATTATTTTATATGTAACAGTAAGCTCAAATGAATCTAATAAAGAGAGTGTTTACTGTGATATTCTTTTAACAACAAAGAGATAAAATCAAACCACTTTAGTAAAAAGCAGTCGGATTTATTTTTTTCCCAACTTCCTAAAACACCAGTTGTCATTTCTGAAAGCCAGTGTGAAGGACTAAAGCAGCTCCCCTTGCTTTGATCAAAAAGGTAATCAAAATTATGTACAAACTTGTTGAAATTCTGTGCTTTCTGGTAAAAGAGGCCATGCGTAAACAGTGAGAAAAGTTTGAAAATTATTTCACTTCATCAGTTTAGCAGAACAATTTCTTTAACGAATCCTACAGCAATATAAAGATGCAGTCAACCTTCATCCTGTTCTTTCAGGACGCTTTAAGTTAAAGCTTAACTGCTTTAACTTTAGAACAGCCACATAACAACAAAGATCCTCAGTGCACTCGTGATTCTGCAGCGACTCCCTCACAAGTATAGATGTCAGATCTTACTATTTCTTAAACTCTTGTAACTAAGAGTATAGATGAATAAAGGCCATACACCTGGACAGGGCTGTGAGCAAGCCATTTGTGATCAGCTGCATAAGGATCTTCAGATATACGCATATGTATAAACGCCTCCAATTTGTTCTAAACTGAACCGAACATAGGTGGAAAACATGACCTATTATTTGATTATGTTTGACATATTTATTATGACATGAATGTTTGTCCCACTTCTCCCTAGTGAAACTCCACAAGGTTTTTCCTGCTGAAAAGCAATTTGCTCCTTGATACGATGATTCTTGTTTCTCGGGTTTAGTAAGACAAAAAATTTTAAGGTTTATTAGAAGTCAGTGTATAATTTCTTTCACTGTCATGTTTCCATACTTAAATTTACAGTGCTTGAACGAAAAAGCATTTAGACTTGGCTATGCTGCTAACTATTCTTATAAAAAAATAACACTGATTATCAGCTAGGACACCTCACCAAGGGATTTCCAAGTGCTTTACAAGGAAGACCAGCATAATTACCTCCATTTTACATAAAGAAAGCCTTAAGTACAAAACATGACTTTTTCAAGGTCACTTGAACTACAAAATGAAACAGTGGTAGAGCTGAAAAAAAGGTCTGTATCTTATGAATCTTGGTCCAGAAAACAGAACGAAATAGATAATCTCATCTGTTGGCTGTCTTGTGACAGAAGCCCAAGCCAATACGAACTTCGTGGTAAACTTACTTAGAACCTCCCCTTTCTGTAATCTCTCCAAAGGCAACTGAAGAGTTTTCACAAGCCACAAGTGAGGTTTTATTAAAATCTAAACAAGCACACTTAACTTTCTTAAAAGAGAAGATAAAGTCTGGGTAAGACAGAAGAGAAATAAAAACTGCATATAATTAACCTTCCCCACTCCCCACTGTGTCTTTGCAGGTGAGTTGATGGCTGAGTTTCAGACAGTTCCAAAGCTTGCTTTGTGTCACAGCAGACTGTCCTATCCCTACTAATCCCTAGGAAGTTCTCAACTCCATCACCGCTGATCCTGACCCTCTCCCTCCCACAGTCCCCGAGCACTGCAGACTCCGCTGCTCTGATTCCATTTCATTTCTGTCAGCTACATCTCAAGGTCTTGGGAGCCTTCCATATAACATGTGCAGTCCTTCATAAGGAAAAAACCACAACCTCCCCTACCTTCCACAGGAGTTTACCTGACCCCACTTAATCCGTTTTTAAAGAAATGCAACATGCAAGCCAACACATAATACTGTCTCTGTCAGAGGCTACAGCTCTGCTGAGCTGTTTGGAAGATCGCCATTAAACACGACCATCAACAAAGCCTTTGTCTCCTTAGCAACCCTTCCCTCGGAGAAGGCCATGTTCTTTGCAGAAATGCAGCATATGCAAACCTTGAGAAAGCTAATTCAGAAAACAGGAATACGCACCTTAGATCAGCAGTAGATCTGAATAATGAACTGAGTGAAGGACAGAGATATATTTCAAGAGAGCACCATCACTTTGTGTCAGACACAAGCTATTCAACATATTTTCTTTCTAAATCTGAAAGTATTTTCTCTACTCATATCTAAGAAATATGGAGTGAAAATGAATATACAAAAAAGTAAGATGTATTAAAAACTGAGTAAACGGAAATCAAGTTACATAAGCAAATTAATGAGGAGGTCCCCAGAGCAAAGGGAATAGAAAAGGTAGAGAACTCCATCAAAGAAAACGGAAGTAGAAGGAGCTATGCATCTACATCTTTTCCAATAAAAGACACAGGAAAATATCTTTTTCCATTGAAACATGTTCCCGCAAGGCACAACAGATGAAAGCCACAGGAATATGAGTCTTTTGTGACGTGGCTAAGAGTAAAATGGATGTTTCAGTCTAAGTCAGAAAAGCAACTAAATGCTCGAAATTAATTGTTTACACACCCCTCTTCTTTGCAATGACTTTAAAAAAAAATGAAGTTAATAAATGACACTTTAGTTAGTTCTGTTGTATATGAAGCATTGTACACCAAGCAGTCCTTTGAATTAACTGTTTTGCATGTTCCTGAAATTGTTTTACATAAAGCACACTTATAGTATCTTACACATTTTACTTCAGTTCCTTGTTTAAAACCAGCTACAGTTGTCAGAGCAAAATTCTCTAAGCATAACTTACGACAGTCTCTTTCATCTTCTTCATCACCACAGTCATCCTGTCCATTGCATCTCAGATTTATTGGAATACACTTCTGATTCTTTGTGCACTTGAACTGACCTGACAGACACACGTGTGTGTCTGTAAGTTGAAAGAATAAAAACACCAAGATAAAAAGATTAAAAGTTAAAGACTGAAACATTTAAAAATATAAACTAGTTTCTTGACAAAATTTAAAGTATGGCATTTAAATCAGTTTAGCATGTTTCTGAAGTCTACAACACATATAATCACCTACCACAGTTCAGTTCATCAGAATTGTCCCCACAATCATTCTCTCCATCACAGATAAAGGCTGGAAGAGCACAAAGTCCAGTTCCGCACTGAAAACGTCCTGGCTGACATCTGAATTCAGCTGAGAAAAAAGAAAACTGCTTATCAATACCATAAGAGGAATGGATAAAGTATCAATCGTGTTGTTCGTCCTCTATGGACTAATCAAAGGAACTTATAAACTCTTGTATTTGCCTGTATATTCTCAGTCTGAGTAGATATTAGTAACTAAATTGTACATGGACTATCACAAAATTAATTTCAAAGTCTGAGATTTTAAATTTGCATAACTATAGTTCTACCTTAATAATGGTACCACGTGCAACCCTCTACAGGTTGATGCTTACTATTAGCTGAACAGAGACTTGCGATTTAGGATATAACCACTTGAGCTCAAATCTGCACATAAGAAACTAATCTATCCCACTCTAATTCCACTTCCCATGAAAGCTCTAACATTGCTCCTTCTCACACCCACTGCCCTTTGAGTGAACGAGCAATTATGCACCTCTATATTTTATATAAACATGGTGTAGTTTAAAATGTAATCTTATGTAGAATGATTACATATGTTACAGCTTGCTTCAAAGGCCTCTGCAGCAGAAAAAGTGAACTAATTATAAAATTGTAAAAATATGAGTGAGAGTTTTCAACAGGAACAAAAAAAAAATCAAATTAACTGTTACTTAACTGGAAGATTGTAGAACACACGGCAGAGTATTTTGTGTGTATCAGCACGAAGTAAGCAGGCAAGAATCTTTTGATTTATGTAGATTAATATAATAGTATTAAAGTAGCCACTGACTGGGACTGAAAAGTAGCATCATCAACAGACATTACTGTTTACAAAGCCAGTACACAAAAAAGGTATTTTTCTAAGCAGTAAACTTGCAGTCAGCTACCATCCCAGCAACCATCCTTTGAGCTGCTGAAAACATCATCATTACTGACTCCTAGTTGTCTACAGTTCAACAGGGGAATACTACAGTACTCCACTCTTTGGACTACGGGAGGCTATGGAGAAACACTCTGTATCTGCACCACCTTCAGGATAGCGTGTCAAAGTCCCACAGGAGGCATGCAAAATAGTCATTGCATAAAGGTGGTCATACAGCAGTGGTGAGATTTAGCTCTCCAAACTTTCCTTTGACAATATTTATAAGCACACAAAATGAAAATATTTATAAAAACATATTGTGGAAAACAAACAGAATGTTAGTAGGAATCACATGGAGAACACTGTTGTTATTCAGGAGATTGCACTAAATAATAATGTGTAGCTAAACTGTTATAATTGCAAGGAAACATTGGCAAATGAGATTAGAATTACACATTTCTATTATATAAAACAAATAAACCAAATAAATCCACTAGAATTTTGTATTTATATATAAAGTTCAGCAATCTCAGAGCATAGCTTTAAAATAAAAATCAGCAAACACATAACTGGGATCAAGTAAAAATTTAAAACATGAGAGATATCTTCTAATTTTCCGAAGACCTTACAAGACCCTTAGCAGACGTGGGTTAGTAAAAATCTTTTACAGGCTTGCAAACAAGAGCCTGTACCCTTTGTAACTTTGACAGAGACCAAGGAAAAGCAAACAGTGCTGCAGACAAAAGCCTTCAAAAACATCCTCTGCCTGACATCTCTAAAACACGGGATTTGATGTCGACCCTACTGACCAAGCCGGGTTCCCGATTCAGACTGCACTTACGGCATTCCTCAGGCTCGTCCGAGCCGTCGCCACAGTCATCGACAGTGTCACACTTCCACCAAAACGGAATGCATTTGTCAGTTTTGCAACGGAACTGTAAAAGGAAGGAAAACAGGAAGAAAAGCCTTGATATAAGCATGTATTTAGTTACTTTTACACAGAATGAGTGTGGTTTATGAAAAATTAGATTCGTTTCTTAGGTCATTGTTCCGTTCATCAGCTCTGGCTGTTAATTTTATCAGTATCGTATTTCCAGATAAACACCCACAGCTACAGAAAAGGGCCTTAACATGCAGTGTTGTACTTGAGTACAGCATTGCTTATATTGTTTGAATTAAATAAGAAAACCAGAAGCTGGGCCTTCCGACCTTCCAAAAGGATAAAACATTTGTACAAAAAAAGAAAAATCCTTTCTCAGCTCTTGACAGTGCCTCTGCTCTGAGCTCAGGTACCATCGTACCTCTGTTCTGACTGAAGGGACGGCAAACAAAACAAAGGTTAGGAACGATCCGATGCAATCTACAGCTAAACATAAAATCAGAGTTCATTATGTGGCTACAGATAAGGAGAAAAACTCGGATAGACTATCAGCAGCGTTTCAGAAACGTTGTGTTTCCTTATCAGGTGTCTGCATAAGCACAGAAAGGAAGAACTAACAAGTTCAGAAGTGCAAGACATTTCATTTTCTGGGATCAGGCATAATTTTTTCATTCTTCCATGTTTCTGAAATCATTGATTATTCACTAAAGTTGTATTTGAAAGGCATATTAAATTTGGTGCATTAGCTCAGTTTTATCTTTTTCTGCCAAGAAAATCTAGTGTTTCCTGGCTACTTGTCGAGTAGGACTGACAGCTGGAGCTACGTCATTTGTGTACCCACTGAGGGGCACGGTGTGCAACAGGCTGGGTCCAGAAGGCAGCGGTTCTGAACCGCTAATCTGTTCCACAAAGGTATGCATCTCGCAGCAGTGCAGCAGAAGGCCTCCAAACACAGAAGGCAAACAGACACTCAGACAATTCTCATTCTCAGTATTTTTTATTTGCTAGCGTAGCCTTCCTGCTGCTTAATTGTTTTAAGGTGCCAGCCTCACTCTGCTCACCATGAGGCATTTCAGGCTGTTTAACTGACTTTATAAATTTAATTCCAGGGAATGGGTACTAAGTATTAGATGCTATTATTCCCTGCAGGAAAATGCTTGCATTCCCCTCTAAACTGGGGAGCCAGACATTTGCAAAATCAGGGGTCAGAGTCATATGGGTATGCCTGGAATGCCCTGAGTTTTACTGTTTCAGAGTCTGCTGCGTTTGTACTAAACAATTTCTCACACCACATAAGCCATCAAACGACAGATGAAAGTCTGTAGATGTGTATGATCAGTGTATCAGCCATCAAACTCCTTTTTTTTCCGAAAGGGCTAACAGCGGATGCGTTGTCACGAGTGACTACATCATAGGAACAGCTGCAATTTTACAGCATCTTCTGAAAATCTTAAGTAGGAAAGTATATTTTTTTCCACTCATCTCTGCATCTGATGCTATCAGAATGACAGATTATCAAAAAGTAAAAAAATTTCAAAAGTGGAAGAAAAATTACTAATAACCAATGTCAACTCGTAACTGTCTGAAGCAGCTTCTTCTGTTTAAGCCTGCTCTCCCTGCTATGGAATCCACAAGTGATAAAATATTACTCCTGGAGGATCCAAGATGTGATGCTCTCCTTCAGTTCAGACTACCAATGAATTATTTAGAAAGGAACAGAGCCATTCAATCAACTGTTAGCATATAAATTCACTGTGGAATAAGCTTCTAGTACCATTAAAAGAAAATCTGAAAAAGAAAAAAAAAAAGTGCTGTTTTTTTAACCAAACAAATTTGAGAAGCTAGATATTGGTGAAAAACAGGTAGAAAATTCCTCATTTTGTATGCGTTTTACACTTTTCGCTCATTACCTAATGGGAAGTAACAAGCAGACTATCTAAACAGAAAAGATTATGATGAAGAAAATAAAATCTCACCAAACACTACCTTAAGGGAACAGAGGAATCATGTGGCAGGGGTTCTTAGATAATAATATGACTTGAATGAAACTGTACATCATTTATTAAGAGAACTACTGTTCCTAAAAATTAATAGTAAGACCCTTTCCTTAATGACTACAGACAAAATGCATCATGACACAGAGTGTTTTAAGATGTCATTAGCATACGTATACTGAAATTGGACTACCAGAAAAGTGGGACTACTAGAAAGCTTTTACAGGCCGTATGTACTATTACAATCAACCAACTAATGATCTGGGTATAACAGTTCAAAGACGTTTATCAAAGTGGTTCTCTTATAAGAAATCAGTATGTTCTACTTCATCTACATCATATTCTAAGAATACTTATTTCATCCTAGGGAATCCACCTCCCATACAGAATTAAAAGTTTTAACTGATGCAATGGTTAATTAATTGTGTGTTCTACCATTTCCATCTTGCTGCTGGATTTTTTTTAACGTAACCCTATCTAGCTAACTGGACTGAGCTCAATTTCTTGTATTAATGTAAAGTTCATTCATACATGAATACCCTCAAAATCATTGGTATACACACCTTGTATTTTTATGTTTCAAATTTCATATAAATGTTATCTCAAAGCAATTTTTATGGGTTTAGTAGCTGTAATTGTTCTAGTGACTGGCAGAAACATCCATACTCGAAAGGGAACAAGTTCCCCCTTCTCTGGAAAAAAGGCATTTGCAAGTCTATTTTCAACTAACAGCCTTGAAGCTGAACCACTTTAAACGCACCCATGAGTTACCCAGTCTTCAGCTCCTTTGACTGATGTTTCCACTTTTCATGGGCACCAGCATTCATCATTCAAAAGCAGGTGAAAACTCAGTAAAACCTAATCCCCACTCCCCCTTCCCCCCATACGTGTTCACTTGCCTGACTGGCAGTGCAGTTGGATAAGCACGTCTTGTTATCCGCAGCAAGGTAAAAGTTAGTGGGACAGGCACAAGTATACATCTTGCCAGGGGCTAGAAGGCATAAATGACTGCAACCACCATTGTTTAGCGTACACAGATGTTTAGACACTGTGGACAGAATAGGAAGAGAATATCAGAGCCTATTATTCCACTGTACTTCAGGGTATCTGCTTTATAGAGGAATAAAAATGTGTTACACATAATATTTTTACAACGGAACGTCTCATATCAAAAATTCATAATGGCCAGCCTTTTCCTTTTGCCTTTAAGCTATTCTCTTTTGTATGCAAAAATTAATTATGACTATGGATGTAGATTCAATATTGAAAGAATGAGAGGAAGAGAAACGCAAGGTTTTTTTTTTTTATAATGAGATAAAAAATTAGCTTATCTAGGTCAAGTGCCAAATTGTATTCAGTTGCACTTCAAATACAGGGACATCAGGAGATCAGACAGAACCACAACGCCCACATTCTCTGCCATTCCCTCAGCCCAGCAAGTTTCTAAATAATGGTACTCTTCCGTATCATTAACACTCCCTTACTTTCCAAATAATAAGGTTAAATGTTTTCATAACACACTGTTCCTGTCTTGATAACTGGGAACTTGTACTGTAATGCAACTTACCCGTTCTGTACTTCCAGTCAGCATCTGGGCTTATTTTTAAGCACCCAAACTGGTATCTCACCACTGAACAAGATCTATCAGATTTATTTAATACTAGATAAACTTACAACATTAATAACAAATTTATGTTTAAAAATACTAATTTGAAATCTTCCACAATTTGAAGCAAAACAGAAAACAAAACAAATTACTGCAGATAAACCAGCTTCCATTAACTCAGCAACTGGCTAATAAGCGAAATACATCAATGCACTGTACGGAAAGCATAGTGAGAATAATTACCATCAGGTTGCCTATAAGAATGATACACCTGGATGTCTGTTATGGTATGCCATGAGTTAATCAGTGATAGTCTGTCTGATCCAGAGGTTTTGTGGGCACGGCTGAGCGATTTGGTTTTCCCGTCTGTCCAGTAGATGTAGTCCTCAAACAATGTTAGTGCAATCACCCCTGGAATATCTTGATTAGGGACTGTAAGAAGAGATGCTAAGATTAATGTTCGCTCTTGGAAGACTGCCAGTTAAAATATTCCATACTGCATGGGCTGACAGATACCACTGCTATATAATGTCTTGAGAAAAATTCTCATGGCAGTATGTCAAGCCTAGAGGGTTCTTTATTACCAGTTACGATAAAGAAGGATGGGGTACAAGCTCTGCTTGCTTAGAATTAGTTGGCCCAATCAGTGTTAAGGTAATGAAAGAATTTCAGTTAACAAAAATGACCTCCAGATTCTAAACCAATAACATGTTAAGCTTTAAAGTAGTACATAACAGAAACATAACTTAATCTACTCTTTATAAAAGGCCAATACTCATTTGCTGTCTTAGAGGAATAAAAGTTAGAAAACATCCAAAACATAAGGTATACATCTTCAGATGTACTGCATTTAACACTCTTTAAGGCAAATAATAGTATTTTATTTTGGCAAAATATATTGACAAAAGAGACAGAGGGAGAAAAAGAATTTTTGCATTAAACACAGCATTAGAAGGGCTTGTTGCTTATTCCTAGCATAGCTTACCACACAATTTAAAAAAACCCCAAGTGATCATAATACTCCATTGCTGCAATAACACAAAATTATGAGCCATCATCATTTTAAAAAGGATGGAAGGACAGAACGGATAAAAAGCTTTAGGGAATTCTTTATCCTACTGTATACTCTTTAATCCTGAACTATTTGTTCTTGGTAAACATAAAATGAACTACACCTTTTTTTTTCTTTTAACATATATAACTGTAATAATAAATGTCACAGGAGACTATCTGACCACGACGGTCAATTTATAAATTATAATCTTTTATTGCTGAATCACTCTAATTACCGATAGAACTGAAAAGGCAGAGCAGCCAAGGCTGCCATTTTTATTCAGTATATTCTTCACACCTTTACCCTGCTTTCTTAGATGAAAATAGCTTCATCTTTCTACCTGGAATGTGCTTAAACAGAGCTGGCAAGTCTCAAATCCCAGCTGGAACATTTCATAGTTCACTGACAAATGACAAGTGATACTGAGTATATAGAATGAAAACTTAGCAAATTCACTTTTGTATATTATAGTGTTGCTGAGAGTGAATTCCAGCGCATGGTATGTTGCCTTCTGGTCAAGGAAACCTTGCTTCTTAGATCTGGAATTATTTCCCCTTCTTGTATGTTTACATACGCCAAAGCCATCATACTCAAGTAACAGGGTGATACTCTTTCGAAAAGCTTGATAACATTTCTGAGCAATTGGTCAAAATGTAAAGAAATCTTCGTTTTGACACTTATTACATAGTCATCTTTGGCATGGTTCATGGTTCCATACATCATACAGTACCCTCAAGAAAAGCTCTTACAATTTCCTTATTTATAGAATCACATTGTGAAATGGGGTCTACAAACTACAAACGAATCACGCCCCATGGCACTTGTTGCTATCTGGTCCCTCTGAGTGAGGAAGGGGAGAGACCTTGAAGTACCATTACTTTGAGTTTTATCACCAAAGTAACAAACCAAGTACAATAAAACAAGAGTACAGAAAGTATAAGTACAGGTATTTCCATTATTCTGATTCTTACTCCTTTTTCTCCTTATTTTCTCACCACTGGATTTCTCAAAATAAACTGCAAGGAAAACTTCCCAGACTCAGGAAAACAACTACAGGCTACCGCAGAGTTTCTCTGTCCACTGGCAGACCCACATGCATTATCACCTAATTATATCAACTATTTGCATGTTAATTTTATCCCCAATCGGCTCTGGAGTGATCTAAATAATTCCCTTGGTGGGGAAAATGAGCTGTAGGCTAGACTATTGTACCCAGCTTCACCCTAGATGTAGGATGGAGCCTGGGAGGAATCTCCAGAACTGCAAACTGTGAAACGAACCCTGCGTCGAGTCCCAGCTGAGCCTGAGCAGTCAAATGCCAGTCATCGCCATTTTTTAATCTTTTTTTTTTTGCTTAGTATGGGTGATCTTCCTTGAGTCTTCTTGAGAGATTCCTTAAATTCTGCATACATCTTTGATAGTGATGAATTCAACTTAACACTGTTCCAGAAAAGGCATGTATCTCTAATTTGGATTTTAAAAAATGAATTATCTTTAAAATGCTTTAGCAAAATTATTAATTGGGAATACTAATTATAACATCCTATGCTTACCACCAGATTGCTGAAATTAAGGAAGCACTGAATTCAGACATTCACGTCATTTGGAAAAAGGAAATTCCAACTCTGAATTATTTCAAATTTATTTATTCATCAAGATCTGTGTACAGGCATGCTCTGTAAAAGAAACACCTTTTGGTTTGAATCACTACCCAATGTTTCAGTAGATCCCTGAAAAATTGGACTCTTTCTGACTTTCTCTGTTGCCACTCCCCCCAGTTAGTTACTTCATTGAATTTATGTCATTTCACTGCTTTTTATATTTACCATGGGATTTTGAGTACATGTGGTCACAATCCACTGTGCCATCCTTAAATATACAGACTTATGTTTATTAAACTCAGCACTTTTTATTTTAGGTTGATAATAAGCATTTGCTATTGAAAGTTTTCTTGTAACCTCTAAGTCATATGATTGTGCCACAGTACAGAAATTAAAAGACAAGTAGGAATTTTAGGTACATCTGCAAAATTGTGGGGAATTCCCCACTGATCTTCAAGAGCAGCTTCTAATGAGAAATACAAACCAGGCTGACAGAAGAAGCAGGAAGGAACAGCAACAAGAGAAACTGCTACTCTGAGTGAAAGCCTGAAGCTATCCATAAAGCTATTTATTTGACTTTTGCTTGAGTTCTGCAAAAATATCTGTTCGTATAAATTAAGTCCCTTGCTGCTACTTTTGACATCAAATTAAAGATGTCAAATATAACACTCCAGTCTTTCTAAGAAAAATAAATGCGCTTTTCTCTTTGTCTGTGTTGTCGTATTCTGATCACAGTTAAGATTAAAATCAGAATAAATGGGCATATAAAATCCTTAATGCATGTGAAGAGGATTTACATAGGAAAATTCTTTTGATTTAGACATCTTTATTATTCCTCACCAATGAAAAAGCATCTAGCAGTCATTCTCTTTCTGGCCACACAGGAATTACAAGTAAACACCGTATCCTGAGTATAGATGTATGAGTAAATGCTCACTTTTTTTTCTGCGTATGTTTGTGGGTTGCCATACAATTCATCCTGTTACCACTGGCTTATGCATATGTCAGAAGCCAGATGAAACTTTATGTTGATGAACTAAAGAAGATTCAGGAGAGTAGCACATACTGTCTGAATTGCCTCATCACATCTTATTATAGGGAAGCTAAGTTAAATGTGTGGCGTAAAATATTAAACACTACAGGTGGAGCACTGCATTTTGGAACAGTGGTCATTGACTCAAGCACATTTTTCCTTTATTATTTTTTTTTCAGCCAATTCTGTAAGTACCAGGGTTAGAAGAATAAATCTTCCAATTATCTTAAAAACAAAACCACAATATCAAACACAATGTAACAAATATTATACTTTCTTATTTATGTTCTTTAAAGAAGTATGACAGAGTATATCATTTTTAGGAACTAAACTTTCCATTGTTACCACATATTTGGTCAAAAATTGAAACTGTCAACAGTTTAAACACTCGCAGACTACGGTTGTAGTTTGTTCTGCCACTATTTCTGATTTCTCAGTAACTTTATAATTTTAATGGGCTTCTGCATTAAAAATAGCTTTTCATGAAGTAACGTTCAACACATGATCAAAATCCTTTCAGAAGCTTGCACAGTTTATAGCTGTAAATGCTATAAGGTATTCTGTTGTGACTAAGAAACAGAGAAAAAAAATCAATCAAGGAAAAAATGAACAGACTGTGTTAAATAAAACAGTACAAATAAATAAATGTATATAAAAATATACGTAAAGTAAAACACACAGTATCATTGGATGCAACTATTTCTTATAAAAAGTCTAAGCAGACCACAAAAATATAAAAATTCTTATAGAATAAGAATGAAAAATAATTACATAAATATAAAAATTCTTAGAAAAATTCTTCTAAGCTGTCCATAAAATTCCATTTATCTTCTGTCAGTTGATACATCTGTAAAGACTGAGAGAAGTTTCCAAAAACAGGCATTCAATGGCAGCTAATTCTGATTCACTCCACTGTTTGAGGAATAGTTCTATCATAGCTGAATACTCTTTTTCTTTACTTTTAGTATATTAGAATGGAACATCAGAACTGTTGACATGTAATAGGATATAAAATCCAAAGTTCACACCAACTATGAATGACTGAGAAAAAATGAACACAAAACTCTGAGGGAATTTTTACATCTTATTTTCTGATGGAACATTAAAATACATGCTCTTTATTCTTTGCCTTTGAGGACACCAGTGTTTCAAGCTTTCTAAAATATCAGGCGGTGACAGCTATTGATTTATCATAAGTGTATGTAGCAGAAGAAACACCCACTTTCTTTCTTTAGTCTTCTGTTTAACTTCCAGAGAACATTAGCTGCATTACTGATCTACCCCTCCATAAATGACTCACATTAGTTCTATGTTGCAATGCTAATTAATAACCTCACAGCATACATTATGGTGTGAATCACAGTTTTAAACAAGGAAAGCAAGACTAATTGTACTCCTTTCTTTGGCAAGCACTGCCAAAGTGGACTACTTTCTGCAAATTCCAAGTAAAGCCAGGTTAGTCATAACTGATAAGCACCTCTGCTTCCGCTATATCCCCTATTTGAAAACATTTAATCAAGATGTCTATCTGATAATCCATTAACAAGAAAGGAATATATTCTGTTAAACACAAAAAATACATTAGACCAACATAAGGGTCAGATGAGAACTGCACTCACGTATTATTAATTACTTTCCAGAATTACCTATGTATTCCATAGATTTTTTTTTTATTTTAAGGTTTCTCATAACAACGTCACCCTACAGCCTCTAAGAAAGCTTCCAAGATTGGTTTAAAGTAAACTGAAGCCCAATCTGTACCTCAAAACACTCCACAAAAATAACTCCTAGAACATCCCACCTGCAGACCAGTAATCCACTGGTTACAGCTCTGGAAGTCCGTAAGTGTTTTACCAGAACAGTACTTGCTATACGGGCTTTTCGCCCTCATTGTTACAGCATCAAATCCTTAAATAACCTCTTGCAACCCATGCATGTTATTTTTGTCTCAGATGAAATCTCAGCAACTGCAGCTGAAGTGCAGTTCAATCAGCAAAGGGATAACCCCGCCGCCACAGGGCTCAGCCTCCATCACCACGGACGGGCACACCGCACAGGTGTACGGCGTAAGGGAACAGGCGAGAAGTGCCTTTAGCCCGCTCAGAAACCCTTGCCTGAACAGCATTACTTGGTGGCCTGCTTCCACTGAGTCCCAAACCGTTCGTTCAGTGACTCAAGTTTCTTACAGCTTAGGATACCGCACATCTCAGAACAGATATGCCAGTTTTCATATACTGCAACATACACTATGTATCGTATATGAGTAAAAAATGCTTTACTTTCTGCCAGCAACAGAATCTTATTAATTCAAACTGATACTTGCTTTGATTTTCAAGACCCTGCACGTAATAAGATGCATTATGGGGGCATATTCAACAACTACTCAACAATTATGAGGGATAAAAAACATAGAATGCAAAATCAACACCCTATGTAATTTCTGAGCAAAAAATGCACCTGAAATTTGCTTTTGTGATTCCTTTTTTCCCCACCTCCTACCAGAGATGGGCGAGTCCCTTGCAATCCCTACTTTTCTAACAGGCCTTCTACTGCCATCTCTAGCTCTACTGGGGCTTCACTTCACAGATAAATCATGGATTCTCTTACACTGAATGCTAATCCCAAACAGTGGTTGGTCTAACCACAAGATGATGAGAAAAGTGATAAGAAAGAGAGGGCAGAAAAGAGAAGGAATGCACAGGCCTATCAGAAAGCTGCAGAAGATAGTAGGAAGGGATGCAGGTTTGTAGTAAAAGAGAAAAATAGGGAGGCTTGCAACTCATCAGAAGCAGTGGGGAAAAACCTATTAGATACTTGAACACAAACAAAAATGACAAGAGATAACATACTACAGGGAGATAAAGTGCTGCATGAACTTAAGAGAAGAGCAGCCACATATCTCTAAGAGCAAACACGATTATGTAGACATATAAGAAGCATATGACTTCAACTGTATGCCACTCTCTCCTGCATTTTGTACTAATTTTGATCCAAGAATATAAATTCATAAGCTGTAAGTCATATCTGTGATAAAAATGTCTCCTTTTCTCCTGTGTGAACTCTGTTCACTTGTATATTCTGAGTACTTCTACTTAAGCATTAAAAATGTTCATTTGATTTCAGGGGTGAAATGTTCATTGGATTCAGGGGTGAAAATTATGTCACCTAGGATTTTTTAACTATAAAACATGCTTACTGAAGAAGCCATACAGAAGTGAAGCCCAGTCTCACTCAGCTCTTACTGAAACATGAGTATTTTTGAAAGTAAAAGCAAACACTAACTAAAATGAACAACAACAAAAAAGGTCTCATTGTCATAGACTCATAGAATGGTTTGGGTTGGAAGGAACCTTTACAGAATCACAGAATCACAGAATAGTAGGGGTTGGAAGGGACCTCTGTGGGTCACCCAGTCCAACCCTCCTGCCGAAGCAGGGTCACCTACAGCAAGCTGCACAGGACC
>Ga0065711_1007668_pt1 | contig 26357 bp, 20 predicted proteins | sample Hoacrofraction12_FD_59098 | JGI IMG/M metagenome (GOLD analysis project Ga0065711, IMG submission 59098) | Hoatzin crop microbial communities from Cojedes, Venezuela - Epithelial fraction 12 v2 (version 2) | ecosystem: Host-associated > Birds > Digestive system > Esophagus > Crop | place... | reverse complement strand
CGAGCCGAGCCGAGCCTCCGCGCCATGCCGGCGGCCGCGCCGGCCCCGCTCCACCCCGCGGCGGGCTCCTGCTGCCCCTACGGCCACTGCGCGGGTGAGTGTTCTCTTCCCGGGGGGCAGCCCCGTTGCCGGCAGGTCGCCAGGCGGGGGGCTCGCTTCGGGAGAAGGGGGGGGTGAGTTGGGGGCGCCGCGCCCCGGCACCGGCAGGCGTGAGGCGGCCCCGCCGGCGGCGAAGCTTCCTCCCCGGGTCCCTGCGTGTCTGTGGGGTTGCGGTGAGCCGGGAAGGGGGGGCGGCTTTCGGTGGCTTCTGGGCTTGACCCTGGGGGCTGGAGTGAAAGGAGCGGTGGGCCTGAGGCGAGGGGTTCGCGAGGGAAGGAAGGAAGGAAGGATTTTAAAAGAGGGGTTCCCGAAGGCGCGGGAGCGGGCTCTGGGGTCCGGACCGTGAGAGCGGCGGTCGCTGCGCTGGATGGCGCGCACGGTGTCAGCTGCGCTGCCAGAAATGTTGGAGGCTCGAAGTAACTTGCGCCCCTGATAGTCGATGGTTCGCTTGGCATGAACGCTGCCCGGGCTGCTCGGAGAGCGCCGGTGCCCCGCGAAAAAGTACGTGTTAAAACAGGCTTCAGGGTGGTGAATTTTCCCTCGGCTGGGAAACGACTGCAGCGGGTTGCGGGCTCAGAGGTCGGGGAGGGCCGCTGGGCCCGACGGGGATGCTGTGGCGCGGGGCAGCCAAAGCTCGGGGGAGAGCGCTGGCCGTGCCCTCCCGTCCCCTGGCTTCCGCAGTTGTAGCGGTTACGTTTCTCCTGTTTAATAACGTAGCAGGTGTTCATAGGAAATCTGTTCCATAACTTTTCACTGTGCAGCGTGATTTTCCGCCTTCCTCAGGGGACGCTGAGTGCGCAACGTCAGCGGGGCCGGACGGGCCGCTGGTTGGAGTTAATGGAACAGTTTTCAGGTTGTGAGACACTCTGTTGGGAAACAACCCCATAAACTGAAACTTCTGCTGTGCTGTGTACTGAGAGGTTTCCTTTTTTGAAAAAAAAAAACCCCAACCCCTCGCAATAGTGTAACAAAATTCTGGCTTCTTCCTCTGAGCCTTTGGGCTGCTTCCTGCGTTGTGTGAGGGGATAATCTAAGAGCGTATCACCAAATGTCATAGTTCATCGTGTGTGCTTTTGCGTCTAGCTTTACATGGAAATGAAAATACACTTATATGCATGTTTGCATGCAAGTTTGTTTTCCTACCGCCTTGTCTCCTTTTTCTTTACCCCTCCTTTTCCCTCCTGACACTTCTTGTGTTTTTTTGTATGGTCTATATGCAGTTTTGACTCTTTGCAATGTTGAGAAGCTGCACCGAGTCCCAAAACAGTCAGCAAGTGAAACCAAGCTTACAAAACATATTGCAGCTGCTTTATGTAGTAGAAGTGCAGGTATTGTAGCGACTCTGTCATGCTCTTCTGAAGAGGTGGCTGGCTGCATTTTATGTTTCGGGAAGCCATCCTGCAGCTTTCTGGATAAAACCGATCCTGCAAGAGTTAGAGTCTCTTTCTTGTAGTGTAATGGGTGTGGATCTCCTGAAATGGCATGACTCTTTCTGTGAAAATGTTTGTAGGATGTTAGGACACATCACCTGAGAGCTAGCTTCTGGTAAATCTCCATCTGTGGTTCATTAACCTGAATTGGTTAATTGGACTTAAACTGTCAGTGAAGGTGAGATAACTTGGTTTTAACTCAAGATATTGGCAGCTGTTCAAGTCTTTGGATTTGAGCTGTGCTAAAGTTACCTTGCCTTTATTGTTTTTTTATACTCAAGTTAATTAGCTTGGGCATGCTAACCTGAGTTTTGAATGCATCTGGTAGTGTCGCTTTGTATCTGTCTGCACTGCTGCTTTTTCTAGTCATGCTCTGCAGAGCTTCACAATTTTGGCATCTGCGGGACTTTCAGCATGTGGTGACTAAGGGAAGTTGCGTGGGATTCATTTCCCCATTTCTAAGATTACTTAGCTTAGTTTGTTTTCTGCAGAAACATCTATAGTTTTGCAGAAATCGGGGAAGCTAGGGGTCCTTCCTTCTTTTCCGGCAGCTCTAGGGCAAATTGAATTGGTTTCTGTCACTGCTTTTCCTCTTTTCCTTTGACTTGATGGTTCCTAAACATTTAACAACATGTGAAATCAGTTTTATTTATATTTGCAAGGGAATCTATTTAGCATCAGAACATTATGGTGACTTTAGCAGTCTCAGTTAGATCTGATCCAGATCTTGCTGAAGGTAATGTGAATCTTTTAATTAGCTTCAGTGCAACTGGGATCAGAGCTGAAAATGTAGTAGTTGAAAGAGGTGAATGACACTTCTCTTCATAACAGTATACTGTTTTCCAGGTTTTTCTCATTTTGAGGGTATGGGGTCTGTCCCTTTGGAGTGTTCATCGGATACTGGAAGCAATGAAAAAATGGAGGGGGAGCTACTGCCTCAATTTGTTCTAAAGTAAATTTTGAGTTTTGGTAGTGCAAATTGTTTGTATTACCTAGCAGTAGTTTGCTGTCACTGCAAAGGAAAGTCAGGCGTGTTTACCATCTTCCATTTGTTGTTAGTTTAGTTTACTCAATCTGATTATTATTAAGAATGCAAAACAATTATTTATGTCATGTATTCTTAGGAGAAGCTCTCAATAATCATTCTGAAAACACCATCTCCCACTCAATCAGTATTGCTAGCCAGCAAATATATGCCAATTTTTTAGTTTTCTTGTCACCCCAAATAATGTAGTTAATGGAAATGCTGAGAAATGTCTGGTGGTGTGGAAATCCTGATCTTTCTGCTTGTCATCATGCTTTTAAGTCTAATTAGTACTGGCTTAAAGTTTTCCCTGAGAAACCTATTTTCTTTTATAAGTTCTGCAAAACAATTTATTTTGCAATGTTGACTTTAATATATGAGTCTCTTCTGAAAAAAGTGGCTCTGTAATAATGAGGTTGGGAATTCTACATTTATATGAGAGTTAACCTTTCTCAAATGTGCTAAATTTCCAAAGAAAACTTTTTTGTAATTGCCCCTTTTGCAAACCAGATGGAGAATCAGACTATGGCTGGGTCTTTCCTTTAGTTATGCAACAAGGTTATTGGTAATAAAGGATCTGGAAGCCTAATTAAACCCTTAGTGACAGGTCTGCAAGCCCTCTTATTTTTACTGGGTTTGCTCAGTTGCAACGGATTAGTCATCAAGTTGAGATTTAGGAAGCAATGCAAATAAAATCTCTCACAAGAAGAAACAGAATCCTGCTCCTTTGACTGAGGCAATGTTGGCTAACAGGATTAAAAAGCAGTGAAAGCTTACTTTGTGATGAAACATGAATAATTAATTTGAAATATATGGTAGTTCAGGAGTCAAGAGCATCAACATGAAAGTGAAACTCGCTGTACACTGAGCCATGAGAAACACATGGTGGGCTTTGCCAGATGGATCCTGGCAAATATTGCAGTTGTGTAAGATGTTTTTGTTTACCTCTGTCAGTTCTGTCCCTCTCCTGAAAGATTCTTGATGGAAGGTCCTGGACTGCAGAGCTCACTTCCCTGGTTACCAGGGCAGACCCCGAAGCTGTCAAACTGCAGAAAGCAGCCATGGCTGTTCCCAATAAAATACACAGCCTGTCATCTTTGGAAGAAATGAAATAAATGAGCAGTTTCATAATAATCTTTTTTGGGTTTATGCAGGGTAAAAAATTAAACTGAGCCTCACACCTCCAAAGGCACTGATTCATTTCACGTGCAGTCTTACATTTCACTCAGTCTTTACAGATTATGCATCTGTATACTTCTTTGAAGGGCTTTCTTTATGTGCGCTTTTTAATTTGCCACCCTTAAAATGTCAGAAAGAAGATAATGGAAGTGGGGTTTTGCTCTAAAAAAAATTTTTAAAAAGTAAAAATGATGGTACTCGTGACTCATTACCAGACTACATATCTTTACCTTCATCTGCTGCTCTGGGAGTGATTCAGCTCAGTTTAACACTAACACATGGCAATAGCCATCTGTGTTTGCTGTAAATATTTTATTTTTTTAATTACAAATGGCTTGATTTAGAAAATCTTAAACTGTAGAATGGGGTGGCTGTGGGCCTGCAGCGGAAGGAGGTGAGTGCCTGGGAAGGTAGCTTTTGCCCAACCACTGTTGCCAGGTTGGAAAAGAGAACGTAACACTGAGAGGGCAAACCAGGCTGCCCTGCAGCAGTCTGGATCCTGGTGCTCCATGCTGGGGGGAGCTGGACAGGAGTGGGGCAGGGTAGGCTGCAAAGGGGCTCCTATCATTTAGCGAAGGAAAAGGCGTGGGGGGTGGAAGAGGCGAGGAAAACCCCGAGTTTATCCTCTTTGAAGAGAAAGAAGGAAAGGTGGCTGCTAAATGTCATTTATCCCTCGTGGTTTTCACACAGTAAACACAGTCACATGTTGCTACATGCTGAGCCTCCTACATGCATTTGGCTGTGGGATGGCACCCACACTGGGGCTGGGGGTGACACAGAGGCATCAGCCGTGCTCAGAGTGGAAAAATCCAGAGCTCATCTAGCCGTAGCGAGGGATCGAGTGTGGGCATCCCTCAGACTCCCTCCCTCAGCTGAAGTCCAGCCAGCTGCAAGGTTTTCCACCCAGGCAGTCCCTCCAGACGGTCCTTCCAGTCCTAGGAGCTCCTTCGCTACAAAATGGAACTTTATCTGGCTACTGTCTTAAAAGACAATAAAAAAAGTTTATATAAAATACATTAGCAACAAAAGGAGGGTTAAGGAGAATCTCCATCCCTTATTGGATGTGAGGAGAAACACAGTGACAAAGGAAGAGGAAAAGGCTGAGGTACTTAACTGGAAGTGAAAAAAGTGAGTGAGAGGAATGCGCAGGGAGAAGGGAGTAGAGTCCCTCCTTTTTTTCGAGAGTGAAAGACTGGGGAGGAATGAGAATGGGCGTTTATGGGGCTGAAAGATTTGGACATCTCTAGTTTCCAGTTTGCATGACATAATAGATGTTTATTCTTAAAATAAAAAGCACATGTATTGAAGATACGGTGTATGATGCAAAGTTTAGAAGTTTTCTTGCCTGCCCTTATGAGGGCAGGGAGTGGTTACAAATATGTGCACCTCCTGTACTCTTGTACTCTAGGAGTAGGCACTAAGGATGTATTTTTTGCCCACAGCTGACACTTTGGCACTCACTTAATGAGACCAGACATGGCTCTGTACATGTTTGTCTGTAGTCTTAGTTTCCTTTGGTAGCAAAATCCCTGTGCTCCACTTTTTCTTCCAGTGTTGCTTCTGACAAGCCATTTCCAGTCTCCTTGGTTTCCCTTACTGACTCAGTCTCGGTGTTTGAAGCCCAACCACCTTTACTCAATCTCAAAATTTTGATTCAACTATTCAACTTCCACTTTTTCTTATCAACATTACTGTCTCAACCTGATAGCTGATGGGGTTTTTGAAAGCGGCCAGACGCTGACTTCCCACCAAAATGGCTTGCATCATAGCTCCGAAAGGCCAATTTTCAGATGTTTCTTTCCTTCATGATCTGCTCTGTCTGAATTAAACAGCTTCTACACAGAGGAGCACCGTGGGATTGCCAAGAGGACGGAGACACAAATTGTCTTCTCAGTTCTGGTGCCTGACCCTCCTCTATCACTTACTAAAGTAGCTACAGGGGAAAGGATATTCCTGAAGCTTGGCTTGAAGCATGCTGGGGTCCTTAAGGCCCACCATACCTCTGAGCTGTGTGAGCCTTTGGAGCTTGCTCAGGCTGGAATTGGCAGGGACTGTCCTGCTACATTTGACACTGTCTCCATCCAGTCCTTGTGAAATTTGACTTTCTTTTTCTGCTCAGGATTTTGTCTGGACAGAACTGGCACAGTGTGACTGACTTTTGTTGTTGCTGAAATAATCACCAGTCCTGACTCAAACAAAATCTCTACCCTGAAAAGCTGTAAAGGATGGCAGGGAGGCAAGGATGAGCAAGAAGGAAGAAAAAAGAGGGTGCTACAGCTATAGCTCTTTAAAGAAAAATTCACTAGGAGTGTTTCCGACAGTGGGGCTGTAAATAATGCCCATGTAAAATTTACTTGCTGTAAAAGGATGCCTGTGATCATATTTTGTTTCCGTGTAAGTAATTTAGTACATTGAGACTTGTCATGCTACGACTTCAGTCTTGGGCACTAACAGTGTACACTAGCCCTGAAAGTTGCAAAATTTAATAATTTACAACAAGAAGAGGAGATCAAGGTGGCACACTTCTAGAGGACTCCGATTGCATCCTGGAGCTGACCGGTGATGCACACTGGTAACTTGTGTGAACTACATACTTGGCTGCTCAGAGTTAAAGGCCAGAGAGATTCCTCACCCTCAAGTATTTTAAGATATTTGTTGATACTTTGACAGGAATTAAATATTCTGGGTTCCAATTAAGATTAATTTTTTCCCCTATGGTCTTTATTTTACATGCCCCAGAAATTGCTGGGGTTTAAGGAAAAAACACATTTTTAGTGCCATACTTGCCCTTCCCATTTGATGCAGTATTTTTTTTATGCTTTACTGAGACAAATATATCAAAACGACTCCCAGATATGCAGTTTCGGTCACGTGCAGCTTTAATTGCGTGAAGAATGCTGCTAATGTTTTGGGGAGTTTTCACATTTGCTTTTTGATCCAAGGCCCTCTAAAGAAATTGCAGAGCTTAAATAGCACCATCTTATTCACAGAAAACAATGCCATGACTAGATCCCATTTCAGTGTTGCCTGCTATTGTAAATTGTGTTGTAATACTCCTTGTAAAAAATGAATTCCACTGCAACCTGTGACTTGATAGCAGAACTAGCTGCTGGGTAAGCCATTCAGTTAATTACTGAAACTGTGATCTCAAGCAGGAGAACCAAGAAGGAATGCAAGATGAGTGGAAATATTTTAATTAATGAACAAAACTTTTATAGGCTGGTCAAGGGAAGGGATAAGTTTTGAAGGACAAATGGCAGCAATACATTTTTAATTTCAAGAATAGGTGACCTCTGGCAAACCCCGTTACTCTGCTGTTGTAGGGGTGTAGCCAGGCAATTCCTTGAAATATAGATTGGTTGAAGCTCTGTATGCACACCTTATTCAGAGCTTAAGTCTTCTGAATTCAATTTATTTTACTCCAGGTCCTGAGAATGAGCCAAAACTCTACAAGGAAAGGTCTTCTAGAGGAATTTTTGTGGTTTCCCCCTATGCCTTCCCCTCCTCCCAGGAGGATTGACTGTGACTATCAAAAATGGTTTGTGAATTGGCTTTTAAAAATGAACCACAGAAGCTGTCCCTGCAGCAATCATTTTCTCTTCAGGGAGCGCATGTGCTCTGGTCAGTAGGTGCTTAACTTCTTTTTCCTGCTACCTGTTTGAGCGCCCAAATCCCTGTTTGTCTAATCCTTCGTGCTTCTCTAGGGATTTGGTGTGATGGTTTGCCCTACCAGACCACCATGTCTTCATCATCTGGAGCTCTGTATCGCTTTGTGAGTCCCAGTTTTCTTTTCTCTGTGCCCACGTGTGCAGCTTAGGTGGCACGCATGGTGCACTTGAGCAGCTGTGCTGCCTCACCCCTGCCCTTCCTCAGCAGCCTCCTCAGCCATGCCGCTCCCCAACAGTTTTGTGCCTTCTTAATCTTTTGCATCATCCTATATATTGATACTTGGTGATACAAAAGCATATATAGATAGATGAGTATATGGATAAAAATAGATGCATGCATCCATCGATATTAGCATTTATGAGAAATATGTATATTTGATAACTGTTAGATCTCAGTAAGTAAAAGAAAAAACACATTTTGTTTTCTGATGTACAATTTGCCAGTGCTCACACTCATAGAAGTCTGTTTCTGATCCCACCTCCCTCTTCCTCCCTCTCCCACTTGTGTATAAATACGGAAGCAAGATTTTGAAGCAATATGAACTGTAGCTGTAGGATTTGTGTGTATGTGTGACCTTTGAAGGCTTTCTAGAAATACTTGTTACTGCTTTAAGTGTGTGCACTTTTCTGACAGATTGAGGCTTGCTTCATGTGTATCAATTAAAATAAATATAGCATAACTGGAAAATAACAGAAATTATGACTGAATTAGTTGTAGCAGGCAATTGAGATGAATTTTTTATTTTATGTAATACATAGTCATTGTAACCACCACTTTGACAAAATTTGACACTTTTCCCTTTTCTCAGAAAACATTAGGAGATTGCTTCATGCATTGATTTAAGCATTCGCGTAGCTTCCTTTTTCATATTAGAAAAATACACAATATTATTCTTATTCCTGAAATGATTATATATTAACTTGTGGCTTGTGTCAAACTTTTTTTGGCTAGCAATTAAGCCAGTTTAAAAAGCACAAAAACACATTCCTGGATTGTTCTTAATAATTACATAAAACTGCTCTTATTCCATTAGTTGTAGAAGTAAAAAATAAGCTTGGTTTCTGTTTAAAGCTTAGCCAATTTAGTGAAGAAAGGAAGCAATATTAATGTTTGGGTAATTGAAACAATCAACATTGGAGCCAGGCACTTAAAATGAATGGTTTGTAGAAAGGTGTGATAATAGCAGCATAGCTGGGAGAAACATAATATGTGGGAGAAGTCATTATTAGTGCAGTATTGTTTTTATGCTCTACCAAGATTATAAGCAGTGAAAATGCCACATGCTGTTCCCATGAGCAAAGTAATGCTTTGATGACAGTGGGTACTCAAGAACAATTGTTAATCAACATTTGTTGATTAAATTCAGAGCTTCAGCAGTTCCTGGTAACCAACATGTTCTGGAGTTGATTTAGATTTCAGAGAACAATTATTACATCTGTGTTGTTTTTTTTTCTTTTTCCCGATCATAGTAGGCTTTATTCTGAGTGGAACATAAATATCTGATTGCTGAAAAATCACTAGCGCATATGTAGTCATCTTCTGATAACAAGCGATCATCCTTAAAAAGCAGAATGAAGACAGAAATAACGTGTGCAACCACCAAGCATTAGTCACACGTAGCTCTTATATAATGCTTACGTCCTCAGTGAGCGTGCTGGCAGCTGGGCTTCTGTGTAATATTCATTTGGAGAAGTATCTGTCTCATTTGGCAGAGGAAGAAGAAGCCGCCAAGAGTTAAGGGGCGTGCTGGGGGGCAAACGACACTTAGCTGGTGAGAGTATTACAACTAAGAAGTGTCCATCATCGTATGTCGAACAAAGCCAGCAGCAGACTGGAGGTCTGTAGCAGTGTCTCCTCGTGTGCTTTCCGCACCCAGCCCCTGGCGTTTTGAATACGCTATTTTTGAGGCAGAGCGAGTGAATGCTGCAACATTTGCTGTGGTTTTCCCTTTTGTTTGTTGTTCCAGGTGAGGAGGTGTATTTCCTTTTCGCTCTATTATGCCTTGATGAAAAGGACAAATAAAAAAAAATACATAGCTTGAGATACTGAAAATGGCTTTTCAGCAGTTGAAAACCAAAATGTAGTAGGCTTGAGCTTGCCAGAACTCTTGAGCATATCTGTGTTAACCATAGCACCAAGACGAACGTTCATATGCGCAGATTTTCCTTTGTGAATTTGCCCACTGCACTGTGTAATCATAGTAATGTATGAAAATGGGTGAGATTCTCTGGGAGATAAGCCATTTGTGTGTGGGAATTTCTTTGTAATGGTTCAGTAATCATTCTGGCTGCTTTCTTTTGTCTTCTCCTGTTCATACATATTGAAAGTTTGTTCCTAACTGAACTGCAAGACTATTACACGGAATTGGAAGCACTCTGTGATCTCATTCCAAAAGTTTTTCTTGAGGCTGAAAAGAATTGTGTTGTAATTGTTTTAATCTTAATAAGTACAAGAAATCAGAGTACTTCAAGCAGATATTTTTATTCTTAGCTTATTGTGTTTATGGACAGTGACTTATGTTTGTCTATAACCATGTGTTATGTTTTCAGCTCTTCCTTTTCAGAATTACACGTAGTGAATGGTGCTGTTTTCTTTGATTGGTGTTCTAAGATGAGATGTCTGAGGGAAAAGTGTTAATGTCCCTGGAGAATATTCAGGACTTTTGTGATTTTACATAATTTTTAGAATAAAAAAGTCAAACCAAAATACTGGAAAACCGGGACTCCAATTATCAAGACAAGCTAAGATGTCCATTCTTTAGGGAAAAATTAAATTACATTACTATTAAATACACTGTAAAATTATAGCAGAAGTAATGCTGTTTAAAAAGAATCTCATTTACTTTATTATAGAAGTCTAGAAACTAAATGAATGGTCCAGGGAAAGTGGAGATAATTATAAGAATATAAGATTGCACACATATAGCCATATGGCAGCAATTTTAAACCAGAAGTAATTAGTTTCTTTTACTTCATGCAATGTAATTGTGGAACTTATTGCCACAGGGTTTATAGAGGCCAAAACTGTAACTGGGTACAGAAAGGAATGGAGTGAGTTCTTGGTAGGTAGATTCATAAGAGAACGCTAAACAACCTGGATGCAGTCCTAGCACAAGTAAGCCCATTTTTTGGGGGGGATTTCTGGAAGACGGGAGTATTTAGGAGAAGGATCCATTTGTTTCCAATATTATTTTTTTAATAGCATTTATCTGTCACAAAGTGTGTTTACATTTTCTCACAAACTTGAAAATGTTTGCAGTTGCACGTGTGTGGAGTTACTCCTTGGTGGTGGGTAAAGTCCTTTATAAGCATTGAATGCACCTACTCTTACTCTCTGAGGTCACATACATTGATGTGTAGAAAACTATTACTTGGCAAGATCTCATGATACGAATTGAATAATATGCCTGCTCTTTGTTTCCTGTAGGATGCCGAGGCTTGTTTGACCACTCATCACACAATGTAAGCTCAAAAGAAAGAGAGAGGAAACTACAAGGGACGTGTCCTCCTGTTGGCCGTGGAAACTATGGAAAACCATGTTTGAGTGAAAGCAGTCATAGGTCCCCATTTTTTAATCCCCGTAATGGTTTTCACACGATCCATTCAGAGCATAGTCCTGTGAAGCCAAGGATTATTACAGTGGTGAAACCTGGTGGACACACACTCAGAAGGATAACCCTGCTTCTCAACAGGAGATCGGTTCAGACCTTTGAACAGCTGATGGCTGACATTTCAGAAGCTCTGGGATTTCCACGCTGGAAGAATGACCGTGTGAGAAAGCTTTACAATCTGAGAGGCAGAGAAATCCGAAACGTTTCTGACTTCTTCAGGGAAGGTGATGCATTTATAGCTATGGGGAGGGAGCCCCTCACTTTGAAGAATCTGGAGGTGGTATTACAAGAACTTTATCCTGAAAATCCTTATGCTGCCAGTGCTGCCATTCAGCAGAATGAGGAGCAGTCCCAAAAACTGAAGAGCAGGCTCTATGACAAGGCTTCAAAAGTGGACAGTGGCTTTGATGAGACAGAAATTATGAAGAACTGCAGTGATGGTATGTCTCCCAAATTAGTAGCTGGACATAAAGGAAAAAGTGAAGCCAAGCCAAAGCAAGAGGAAAAAATGAAAACAAAAAAAAAGTGGACCAGAGAGAGCTGGGGTGGTGAGCAAGGAGTGAAACCTTCTAGAAAACCCCGGGAAAGTGAGAGATACCTTAACCATGAGAGAACTCCTGAGGAGGGACTAGAAAAGAGTTCAGGGGAGGTGGTGATGTGTGAGAAGTGTGAACAGGAAAGGCAGGCCAGACAAAAGTTACAAAGGGAAAGGTGGGCTGGGGCCTCATTTGAGAGCAGAGACCTGAGCACAGGTGTGTGTCAGAGGTACCACGTAGAAAGAAATGCAAAAATCAGGAATTGCCAAAAATCTTCAGAAACTTGTCTGGAAGGTGAGGAAATTGGTTGGAAAGATAATGGCTGTAGGAGGACGTGGAAGCCCCTACACAGGAATGTTAACGAAGGGCTGGAGAAGCAAAAAAGGAGCGTTGAGAAGGAAAGGGATGTGGAGAAACATGAAAACCATGGGAAGGAAGTCGTAAAAATCAAGAAGAATGCTGTAGAAGGGCTGCAGTTAACTCATGAAGCAAAGGAGGAGAATGGAAGTAGCTGCATAATGAACCAAAGTGGCTGGCTAAAGAAGGACTCTCTGAGGGATGCTGAGAAACCATCTAAGATGCATAGGGAGGGCAGAGAGGGACAGAGGGCTAAAGATGAGGGTGCCAGAAGAGAGGGGAATATCACACGCAGAGAGAGTGACATGATGCGAAGAGAAAAAAATGCGGAGCGCAGAGTGCATAAAGAAGAAAACAAGGCTCAGGGGTTGGAAAACACAAGCCGGAGGCATGCCATTAAAAACAGAACTGATGTGGAAAAATACTATGAGATTGGCAGAACTATTGGTGATGGGAACTTTGCAGTGGTGAAGGAATGTCGTCACTGTGACTCCAATCAGATCTATGCCATGAAAATTGTTGATAAATCCAAGCTGAAGGGGAAAGAGGAGATGATGGAAAGTGAAATTCTGATCATTAGAAGTCTCTCTCATCCCAATATAGTAAGCTTAATTGAAGTGTATGAGACAGAAGCTGAGATCTACCTAATCCTAGAGTATGTCCCAGGAGGAGACTTATTTGATGCAATCATAGAAAGTGTGAAGTTCACGGAGCATGATGCTGCTGTCATGATCACTGACCTCTGTGAAGCACTGGTTTATATTCACAGCAAGAACATTGTCCACAGGGACCTCAAACCAGAGAATCTTTTGGTAAGTATTGGCAAACACATTGCATATATGCAGGAATTCAATTTATTTTCCTTTTAGTTATGGATCTTTGATTATTTTTAAGCAAATACTGTGCAGAGATAATGCTCTGTGGCTGGACTGCTTGTAAAAATGTTACAATTTTGAAGTGAAATTACCATTACAGTTTATTTCAAGTAGATCTGCTGTGCATTGCAGATAGCAGCGGTTGCAGATAGAAATTCAAATAAAAATGACCTGGCTTTCAGGAGTGGTAAGCATTTTACTGGAAATCAGGCCTGTTACTTAGCATCTGACTTTTAGGTATGCAAGGATGAACTTTTGTGCGTGAAGCATGCACTGAATCATAAGGCATCTTCCTTGGAGACCATAATTTATAAAAATTTCTAATTTAGTTTATTTGGGGGGCTTTTTGTCCACTGCAGTCACATGTCCTGCAGACTGCTGTGCTAGTCCTCTACTGTAGTGATTTCTATCTTGTGACAATTTATTTTCTTAGGAGCAGAAGTATGATGCAGTTGATTGAAATAATCTGACAGTAAAATGTGAGTGTTTCGGTCAAATACAGCACTAAAGTCAGATGAAATACTAACTTCATGCCACAGAGAAGTTCTTTTTTCAATCACGTTTCTGAGGCTACATTCTGTGTATCCAGCACTGAAGTCAATAGAGTTACTCACAAGTGTGAATATGCATAGAAATGTTTGCAGTATGGACACTTCACAAGACACCCATTGTAGAACTGTAACAGTAGGCAACTCTCCCTGGCTAATCATGTGTTACACTCTTGTACTAGGGTTCCACATTTCCCGATAGATAGATACCAAATATTTGCCAGTCTGTAACAAATCAGATCTGCTGGTGGAAGATCATAGCCAGAAAAAAAGATAATAGACGATTTAGTCCTATGTGCCATTGAGTTCTTGAAGGGAATTAATTTTGGGAAGAAATCGGTGTGAATTTCTGGAGAAAAGCAGCGGTGTAGCCTGTAGGACACGCAGAGGTTGAACAAGGCTGGGCCTGAAGGGTTTGCTCCCAAACCTTTTGACTAACCAATAGCATCTATACTAGGTCTTGCTATGCATCCTGCTTAGTCTGGTGAAAATCCTTGGTATGTGTTCTGTGTGTGAATAAAAGATGGTGAGTGCAAGCGGCTGGTTTGCAGGAAGAAGTAGGCTTGTACGCCCTGCCTTCATGCCTTGTTTTGCCATTAGAACAGAATTTCACTTGGAACTGCAGGGCTGATTTTCCAGAAGCTGATTTTCTGTTATGAACCAGGCTCTGCTCCTTCCTATTTGCTGAAAATAAGCTAGTGCGTGTGAAACACCTGAGACCAGATGCTTCTTTTCCCTCTATAATATGTAATCATTGCAGTGATGCACGTAAGCAGAGAGAGGCAAGATACAGGTCTGTTCTGGTTATTCGCACATTAGTTCTCAGCAAATCATAGCAAATCACTCCAAAACAGAGATTGCTGGGCTGTGGCAAAGTTGTGTAGCACTGAAATAATGTTGCCTGTTCTGACAGTTGGAAAATGTTTTTCAAGCACAGACTGGCGCCCATTTGTTGTATGAGAACAGTGTTACCCAAACACTATGGGAAAGAAAATTGTACCTGTTCCATTTTCACCTTGCTGCTAATTGGCTGTGAACACCTGTATTAGATATCATTTACATAAAGCATCTTTTTGCAAAGGTAGTCTGTTCAACAAGCCAAATGACTTTATAAGCTTTTGATAGTGTTGGATAGCTCACGTGCTATCTAATAAGCATCCCTATAAATACAGGCCATTTGAGCAAGATTCTGGCTTTTCTGACTTTGATATCTAGTGAATTGCAAAATTATTGACACAGGAGAGAGCTGGAAACCTGGTTTAATTATTGGTTTGCTGCACTACTGTTCCTCTTACGGAACTGTCCTCTAGTTACGAACTTCTGTAACAGTCCGCCATCATCCTTTTTGTTTTCCCGCTCCCTCTTTCACTGCTATGTCTGCCCACAGTGATCAGACTCCTTGCAGCATAGCTGTGAGGCAGAAGGGTGGTGACTTGCACTACAAAAACAAAATCTGTTTGGCAGCTGGTGTCAAGACAGCTGCTGCGACTCCTTCCCATCTGCTGACAGAATCACCTCATTTAGGGCTAGGTGTTTAGCAAGAAAACCTTTGCTACCAAAGATGAGCAATGTGATGTGTTTGGTCCCACAGAAGAAGCCAGTGACTTTTTTAATGCTACCTGGAGGAGCAGAATTTTGTGACAAGATTTTTAGCTAAGGGACTGTTTAATTCCATAGGTGCTAGCATTTCTTAACTTGTGAGTGAGAAATTAATTTCGAAGTGTAGTGGTGTTTTTCCAGCTTATAGCTGTAAAAGACACAAATCACCTTCTTGCCCCCTTTTAGGGGGAAGCTTTTTTTGTGTTTGTGATTGTATACTCATCTCTTTGTACACTTCCCAAACATACTACATACTAATGTGATAATTGTTTAACGCTCAACTTAATAATTAATGTGTTACAGCTTTTTATGTGTTTGAGCTTCCCCCCAAGTTTTCATATATGTATGAGAACTTCAAGTATAGCCTTTCTGTCCTTTAACTTTGCTTTTGTGACACTATTTACATATAAACAAAACACTGTCAGAGGTTTCCCAGTGCATTTGGGTTAAAATTCTGTTTAACCAGTTACCTGTCAAGAGCTTTCAGTGTGATAAACCTACATAGGGCATTTGCTGTAAGATTTTTCGTAGAGATTCTTCTAGCTAACAGCAAGGGATGCCTGAAACTCAAACGCATAAGCAATACTTTAGCTCTGTTTCTTTCTAATTACAAAGCATCCTATGGGCTAGCGTGCTGTCATGATGCCTGCAAGAAGAATCTGGGCTACCATAGATATGTACATACAGAGAAATATTAGTGCTATAAATAATCATCTTAAACACCCTGATGGATTTCACAAGGTAGGTAGGAAAACAAACAAGAGCATGAAGTACTGGGAGTCATCAACAGACAGGAGAAAAGGAAAAGATCAATTTATCCCTTATTTGAAGATGAATTTGACTTTGTGTTAGTGTATTACAATCTTCTGGATGTATGACCGGGATAGCTAGAAATTCTCAGATAGCATTCTAATACCCTGCTATGGCATCTGTATTTGAGACAGTAGTGAGCAATTCTGATGGGTCCAAGACTACCAGATACTGTCTTCCCTTGCGCTTGAAGTGCATAAGTAGTTGTATGGCCTATTTTTGCTGTGTGTAGAAAGTCTACTGAATACTGGTCTTCCTTACCCCAATTGACTCTATAAGCAGGTAAGACAAGGCAACACTTTTAAAAGGACTTTTGCAACCATTCTTTGTAGTCTTGAATGCAGAAACAGTAATAACTGTCTTTTAGGTGTCACAGTAAGGCTAGTATGTTAATTTAATGTTACCATTTTTGCTTTGTTCTGGTCATTTCACAGAGCATGTACTGTAGGTGTCACAGGCTAGATTCTTCTTGAGCAGGTTGCACATTTCTGTGATTCTGCAATGAGTAAGTAGTCTGGCCTCAGCAAGGACTAAAAGCAGCCTGAGAAGCTTTTTTTTCTACAGTGAAGCACATTTGCATGCTCAAGGTGATGCTGAGTGATAGAAAGGTAGACTGGAGAGTATGAAGTTGGGGATGAAGGGAATGCTCACTCTTGCTAGAGCTGACTTCGAGTTGTTCTGAGCAGTGTTAGTGAAGATGCCAAGGAGTTCTGCGCTGAGGTTTTCAGGCGTGCTGGCAGGTTATGTGCTGTCTATGAAATGATTGTCACAAAGCTGTAAAAATATACCCAAAGTACATACTGTTCCTACCTGTTCGGTTGTTAAGTAGAATGAAAGCGTGGTGGTTTTGTCCTGGAAGAACAGGTGGTGCAGTGTTGCCACCTTGTGCTGTGAAGAGAGGTTAGGAGTCTGGCATCCTGATAAGAGAAAAAGTACAGCCGTGTGTTTTACAAAGCAAGACATTTCCTGCTGATTTTGGGATTGTGTTTAAGACCTGTGTGTTCTCCACCCTTCCCACCCCCAAGCTGGCTTCTAAAAATGTATATAAACCTTTCAGTATTCTTTGTCTTAGTACAGTAGCATGCAGGGTATTAGTTCAAATTCCACATGACATAATTTTCTTATAAAACTTTAAAAGTGTTATTTATACAATAGGAAAATATATTCATGCTCATATTTTCATAGCACATAGAAAACTGAGCAATTCAGTTGTGAGTTTTTGTAGCATTCCACCACTGTTACCTCTGTTGTTAAAATATAAATGCTGTGGATAGATGCTGCCCTACAAAGTAACTGTTTCACCACTCTCATTGTGAAAACTTTCTTCCTACTATCCAGTCTAAATCTACCCTCTTGTAGTTCAAAACTGTTATCCCTTGTTCTATCACAACAGGCCCTGCTGAAAAATTTTCCCCATCTTTGTTATAGGCCCCCTTTAAGTACTGAAAGGCCACAATAAGGTCTTCCCAAAGCCTTCTCTTCTCTAGGCTGAACAGCCCCAACTCTCTCAGCCTTTCCTCATAGAAGAGGTGTTCCAGCCCCTGATTGTTTTTGCGGCCCTTCTCTGGACCCGTTCCAACAGGTCCATGTCTTTCCTGTGCTGAGGTCTCCAGAGCTGGATGCAGGACTCCAGGTGAGGTCTCACCGGAGCAGAGCAGAGGGGCAGAATCACCTCCCTCAACCTGATGCCACCCAGGATACGGTTGGCTTTCTGGGCTGTGAGCACTCATTGGTGGCTCATGTCCAGCTTTTAATCCAGCATTATCCCCTGGTCCTTCTCTACAAGGCTGCTTTCAATCCCTTCATCCCCCAGCCCCTACGGACACCGGGAGTTGCCCCGACCCAGGTGCAGGACATAGCACTTGGCCTGGTTGAACCTCATGAGGTTCACACAGGCCCAGTTCTCAGGCTTGTCCGGGTCCCTCTGGATGGCATTGCATCCCTCAGGCATGTCGACCGCACCGCTCAGCTTAGTGTCATCTGTGGATTTGCTGAGGGTGCACTCGATCCCACTGTCTATATCATTGACATATTTTGTTTCTTAAAATGTTTCATTAACTGGATTACAAATTAATGCTAAAGACCCATGCATACAGAATTAGAATGGGAAGAAGAGTTTCGATTACTTTCCAGGTGGGTGTAGGAGATGGGAACTGTTGAAAAGACCCATCTAGGAGGACAATCTGCATGGATCTATTTCTCCAACTCTTACTATGTGATGACTGTGACTCGTTTATTTTCAGGGCAGCAGGTAGCGGAGCAGAGTAATTTTCAAAGAAAGTAAAGCTTTTGTTTGTTTGTTTTGGATTGTTTTATTAGACCGATATGATGGTGATGTGCTTTTCAAGTGACACTAAAGACAGTAGCTTACCTGGGAATATTGCACTTGACATAAAGATGCCCACAGCATTCTTCTTTGCTTTCCCGGGGGAAAAGAAGAGTTTACTTTCCTAAGAAGAAATAATAACATTTATTTGAATCTTTTTTTAATTTTTTGTCTTTCTGCTTTTCATTTCTTGGAAATTACGGTGTGCCAGAGTTTGTAGAGCAAAGTTTTTCTTTTTCCATTATTGCTTGTCCTATTAAATATATGGACCCTCTTACTATATGGGGGAAAAAAACACTTTCTGGATAATGTTTATCAAAATACTGTTTCCACTTCATGTTGCTTTACTTGAAGGCACTATTATTAGAACTTCTTCCTGTTTATTATTAACTACTTCCTTTATCTTTTGCGGTCTTAAAATGCATCTGGACTAAATATGTGTATTTTTCATTGAGTATAGGTTCAGCACAATGCAGATAAATCTACTACACTTAAACTAGCAGATTTTGGCCTTGCAAAGCAGGTTACAAAGCCCATTTTTACTGTGTGTGGAACACCAACGTATGTTGCCCCAGAGATACTTGCTGAGAAGGGTGAGTGTATATATTTATAATTTGTCTTAAATCATACAGTTGCTCTGAACTTTCTAATCATGGAAGTATTCCAGAATGTTTCAACTTACTGCTATGTCTTTATAGGGTAGGAGGTTGCCTAGCAGTGTAATCTGTGAAAGGAAAGGAAACCTTTTAGCTTCTGACAAACACAAGCATGACTTCAGTCATGTTTGCATTATTAATGTTTATGGCAATATAACATTGATTTCCAAGCAGACAAGCTATAAAATATCATAGATGGTAACTACTGAAGTGGGGAAGTGAGAAGTTCATGTTGCAACCTGAGGGTAGTCAGCCCCATTTCATAACTGTAGACCAAACAACTTTCTAAGGCCCTTAATGATGCAAAACCATTGTGAACATGTATGTTAATCTTATGTAACAAGACAAAACATGTTTTGCATTAGAAGCAATTTTGGAGATTTTGTATCCAAAAAGATTCAGACCTGGAAAGGAGTCAGTTTTGTTGATGACTCAAGGAGAGCTATTTCTGGCTTTTGTTCTGTGGAGCTGGTTTGCACATCTTCAGTTATATCCAATTTCAGTGGAAATTTGGCACTCTCTTAGTGCAGTTTTGAAGGGAATCTGGGGAGGACTGTTTTAGAAATACATGCTGTGTTTTCTCAATTAGTCTCCAATTGACACTGGCCTTGTGAGAGAGTGTTTGTGAAACGTGTTGAAGAAGAGAGGCACTTTGTGAGAGCTGTAGTTATTAGCAGACAGAGCAGCTCAGCTTTTAAGCATGGTGTGCCAGCCACTTATTCTTTTGCTGACCTTATCTCTTTGAGAAATTGAGCAGAGCTGCTTTGTTTCTTGGAAAATAGAATGAAAAAGAAACATTTCTCTGCAAGTTGTGAGTTTTCTTTCTAAAACAGGACTTTTTGTTTGTCTTTTCTTCCTTAGGCTATGGTCTCGAAGTAGACATGTGGGCTGCTGGTGTGATCCTTTACATTCTGCTCTGTGGTTTTCCCCCTTTTCGCAGTCAGGAACGTGATCAAGAAGAGCTGTTTCAGATCATACAGCTGGGTCACTACGAATTCCTTTCCCCATACTGGGACAATATTTCTGCAGGTAAGATTTGGCATGTACAGCAGATCTGAGAAGTGACAGACTTCTTCCCTGGAGTGGGAAGGACTGCGTTTTGTTCAGGACAGTAAGATCAGTGAACCTGCGGGTGTCTTACAGGTCTCTTTTGTATGATTCTGTTTGCTTTAGATGTGAATTTAGTCCTCTGGTAGTATCGATGGCTGTGAATCTGAATATTAGGTCTGATGGATTTAATGGGTTGCTCCCTTTCTGAGGCAAAAGCAAGGATTTTCCTCACCTTGCCTATATGAATTGTCTCTGTAGAAAAAGGTACCAAAATAACCTCCAGGGTTATGTTAGAGTGTAAAAATGTACGCGAAAATCTCAGAAGTTGAGAATGAAATCCTTGCTCTGCAGAACGCAGTGTGGATATCTATTGAGATCAGTGGGGTCTGCACATAATAGTTTTTTCCTTCTTTCAGGCTAGTACAGTGTCTTTTGTGCACTCTTCAAAATCAGAAACCCTAAAACCCCTATCTCTATACAGTCTTGTAAAGAACATACTCAACAGCAGTCTACAACCTTTATGCTCCTTGAAGGATGAGATACCCAATGCTAACTCCTGTGAATCTGAACACCTAGCCTGGTGCCTTGAACATGCTTTCCATGTTAGATTCCCTTCGCTTTCTGCTCTCATTCTGAAGGGGAGGATGATATCAGTAAAAGATATCCTGGAGATTTAACATCTACTGTCAGTAGTTCTAAATCCAGTTGTCAGAATGTCTCCTGAGGATAGTCACAAAAGTCATCATGGTAAAAGTAATAAGAAAAAATAAGAGGGATGTTCTGTGCAGGTATAACTGTCAGCGTCATCATGTCACTGTTCTTCTCGCCCTCTCTCCTTTTCTTTCTTTCATAATAGCAGCAAAAGACCTCATAACCAGGCTGTTGATAGTGGATCCCCAGAAGCGCTACACAGCACGACAAGTACTTCAGCACCCTTGGATCAGAACAGCTGGAAAAACTAACAGCAGAAATTTGCAGAGGGAAGTGACGATAAACATTGAGCGTCATTTCCGGGCCCAGCGCCGAAAGGAAGTTGCAGAAGGAGGCACATGAAATCTCTTCAAGCTCGTTTAGTCTTCTTTTTATTGGTTAACAAATTATGTATGTTTTCTGAATGAATTTAGAGTATGCAGCAGCAGCTGTTCAGTGTATAGCTGTTCCTAGCCATTGCCATGTCTTTTTTTTTTTTTTGATTCTAGGATTCTGAAGAAGGACAGAGATCAAATTCACATCCACTTCCTTCTGATGTTACTTAGGAGTCTCTGCTGACAGCAGTGGGGACTACATATTTCCTGGAGGGTATCTATTATTTTTCTTTAAATACTGGTTTGGGCTTTTACATTACAAAATTTATATCTTTTAGACCACAAATGTTTGCTTCTGTGGCTGACACTAGTGATGACTGTGAAATGCTTTCTCTTGTCTCATTTTGTATGGTACCTTTCAGGAGTTTTGTGTTTATAATGTTTTGTGTTTACAATGTTTTCAAAATAGCCGTCTGCATACACGTCCTGCACTAATTCTCCAAACTTTCTTTTCACCAATTCTTGCTAGCAATGGAGAAGGTGAAAGAATAGAAAAAGCAAATATATTTTTTAGCTGTAGGATATGTTAAATGAGCAGCAAGTTACTATTTATTAAGTTGTGAGGGAAGAAAAATCCTTATAGACTGAATCAGATGTTTTATGCTATCTCGCTTGTCAACATCTTTCATTGGATGTTCTCATGGACAGACCAACAGACTGTACAATGTTTCTGTTAAACTATGGTAGTGCTGTGCGGTACGGTAGTTTCATTTGTTTGAGAAGAAGTGGGAGGATATCATGGCTGATACCTTTTCAAGATTGTGATAACAACTTTCAAAGTGCTTTTCTTCCTATTCTGGGAAGTAGGAAGTTAAGCAATTCTGAGGGAACTTTTGGTTCTTTTCCCAAAGGTGTATTTGTGGAATGATATCCCAAGTGGTTTTTTGTACTGATTTTTCTCTTAGGAGCCATCCACATGCATCTGTGATTCTTCCATGCTGATGGAGAAAAGAAAGCTGGGACGCTGCTTTTGTGACTTAAGTTAACCCTTACCTTCATGGTTCCCCTTTCATCAACACACTTCACAGCTGAATTACTTTTACACACTTTTTCAGTGTAGTTTAGCAATTGTTTGTGTTTTTTTCCCTGTTGCCTTTCCTGGGGACTCTTTCTCCTTGCTTCCATGAGAATGGGCAATGGGATGAGATTATATTAAAATTCAACTCTGGGAAAAGCAACAACTTGTTGGCTATGGAAAGGTCTCTCAGGGGAGGTGTCAGATGCTTTATTGCATATGTTTTTTGTAATTTGATTGGATGCACTTTAAAAGAAATCCTAGGGGGAAAAGAGTCCTGAGAAGGGCCATGACTGAGAATAGCTTTTGAATCTCAGAATTTTTGGTTAACTAATCAAATGCAAAAAGCACTTGAGTTGTCTGTTTTATAATGCTTTGTCCATGAGTTCCATGTGCTAGCAAATAATATTGATGTTAAAATATCTGTGGTATTAGCATTGAATTCATAGCTTGTCGAAATGATTGAGGGTATTTTGCAATTGCAGTGCTGCTGCTCTGCCTATGTATTTCATAATGAGAAATGTCAGAAGCATTTCAGAATCAGTAGAACATTTTCATAACTATATGAACCAGAATATTATTTTTGGTGAGTGCTAATATTTTTTGTGAACTTTCTGAATTACCAAAAAGTGTGAGGTACTGTCATCGTGTTTCTGTTTCGAGTTTTGACAGTTTTGCTGCAAGAATTATGTATGAAAGTAGAGACAACTTAGCTCTCTAAATGAGAATTGCACTTTCAGTTGAGCTGGCTTATTTTTGATACGTCGGAATAAGACTTGCTGTGGAGTTCAAGAATTTATGAAACAAACCTGTCAAATCTTTACTGTATGCCCAAGTAGTACGTATACAATATGTCATACCTCTGCTTTAGAGGCCACGAGTCAGGAAGATGTTCCCTTTTCCTTAAAACAAAAATGGATTTAAGTGCTTTCCTGAGTTAAGCCTGTGTGTAACCTCATACTCTAAATGCATTACGTGGTCTGAGTGCTAGTAATAACTTTTCCTCCGTTAATTTAAGTCTATTTTGGATAGGAAGCTGTGTAAAAATAGCTTCTGACTTGCAATATTATATTTTGTAATTATCTTATTTTTAATATAGTCGTTTAGGAATAAAGTTTGAAATGACAAAAAATGGCAATGAATCTGACAGTTTGGAAATTGTGTTACGAGTTGCCTTTTTCACCTTTAAGAACATGTCTACAGCCTTATTCACAGTGCAGAAGATAGACAGTTTGCTTGTAAAGAATATAAAATTAATTATTTTTTCGGATTTTGTTTTTCTCTCAAGTTCTCTGGTTCCCAGACAGCTAAACATGAACTGTGGTGTGTGCTGTCACTGCATTGCATCTGTAAGTACAGACACTGCTGTGGCAGTGCCGAGGGACTGGTTTGTTGGTGTTGCTAATAGATGTGTGGCATTAGGCCCTAGTCCGTCAAGTTGGAGACTGAAAAAAGCTTCCAGGTACTTCTCAGGTTTTTTGCCTCTTTCTTTCTTCTGTTTAGGTATTCGTTCTTTTCTCCCATTGCTTCCAGTGTTCTTGCTCTGCATATGTGCTGTTCTAAGGAGTCTAAGTCCCCAAGCATTATGGTTTAAGTTGCTTGAAGCAGTGAGAAGACATGATTTTGGTAAGCTCAGCCTCAAGTATTGCTTGCTGATGTTGAAAGTTGGTAAGATTAGAGAGGACTCAGACAAAGAGGTGCAAATCCCTTATAGGTCTCAAAGATCTCCAGTGACCCCCTCATCTCCTACTGCCTTTTCTCAAGCGTTTCTCTTCCCACCGTGTGACATTCCAACACAGATCTGATCTTTATGCCCTATAAGACAGTTTCTAATATGTGAACCGAATTCACACTCTAGGGGTGAGGATTTCTGCTGTTCTTACTTCCTTTCCTTTCCAATGATTACTGTCTCCTTGTGTTCTGGGGTCATCTTCCGCTTACGCTTGCATTTCTTGGTTGGCTCTTTTGTCTAAAGGAAGTCTGAGGATGCTCAAAGCTGGGGAGGGTTGAAGTCTCAGAGAGAGCAAGTTCTTGCTGGTTTATTAGAAAGAAGAAATAACCCTCCTTGCCCTTTATTAAATCTTTGTGATTTAGACTCTTATATATATACTCCACTGATAGTAAAACTAGTTATTTAGATACTAGCTCTTTAGATACTAGTAATGAAAAAAATCCGAATGTACCACCAAAAGAAACAAACAAAAAACCCCCAAAAGCTAAGTGCAAAGTATGAATTCATATTGCAGACCTCAATAGAAAAGATCTGCTTAGAGGGGATTTGCTAGGTCTCAGGCAACAGAAGGGAAGAGCCTGTTTGTTTCCTGAAAGCTTTCGCAGATCAGCTGAGTAGGAATCCTTTCATGCCTCTTAAAGGTGTTGGTTGATTCCTGTCTCGCTTCCAGAGATCCTGACTGAGTTCTAGTTATTCTGGGATTATTTTATTACTATCTGGTATTGACTATTCCAAAATTTTTCTCTCTTTAGAAACCAGAGACCCTGACTGTCTGTTATCTTTAACCATAGACTTGGCTATTCTCTAGTTGACTGCAGTTTTTAAGCACACTCTCCTATATTTTCCTGCCCTAACTGTAAGATTTCTCAGACTTTTGAGGCACCAAGATCCAAACATAAAGAATTAGGTCATCAGTATTTAATTTCCTGGTGACACACATGCCTCATAGTCAGAGCTGGTTTTTGTTTTTTGTTTTTTTTGTGGTTTGTTTTTTTTTTTTTATTACTGGGTCAGGACTTAGAATCAGTCAAGGCTTTCAACTACGTTAGTAACAAAAGTGGTCACTGCAGGATAGTTGGGGTCTATGTAAGGATGCGCTGCTCCCAGAGATCAGCTGAAGAGTCCTATGAAGCATTTTGATCATCCTTGGAAGCCAGTGTTACTATCTTTGTGCATCATAAACTTTCCTTGACTGCGTTAGGAGTTTCAGCATATGAAGTCCAGGATTTTAGTAACTGCCTGTGACTGACAAACTAGGCAGTAGCTCTCTCCAGTGGTACACTTTCCACTGTCTAAAGTCTTCACTGGCAGCCTCTCTTCCCACACCTCTTGAGTGGATGGACTGCAAAATGGGAATTAAGGGAGCAAATTCCCTGCCACTGTAAGAGAGGATCAGGTTTGTGACCACCTGAGGAACCTGAACATATGTAAATCTATGGGATCTGACAAGATGTATCCCAGACTCCTGAGGGAATTGGCTGTTGTAGTTGCCAAGCCACTCTCCACAATATTTGAGAAGTCGTGGCAGTCAGGTGAAGTCCCTGGTGATGGGAAAAAGGGAAACATTGCTCCCATTTTTGAAAAGGGTAGAAAGGAGGACCCTGGGAACTGCGGACCTGTCAGCCTCCCCTCTGTGCCTGGGCAAATAATGGAACAGACCCTCCTAGAAGCTGTGCTGAAGGCACATGGAAGATGCAGCCAGCATGTCTTGACCAAGGGCAAGTCCTGCCTGACCAACCTAGTGGCCTTCTATGATGGAGTGACTACGTCAGTGGACGAGGGAAGAGCTATGGATGTCATCTGTCTCGACTTCTGTAAGGCCTTTGACATTATCCCCCACAACATCCTTCTCTCTTTTTGAGGAGATACGGGTTTGATGGATGGACTGTTTGGTGGATGAGGAAATGGTTGGATGGTTGCATCCAGAGGGTAGTGGTCAACAACTCAATATCCAGATGGAGATCAGTGACAAGTGGTGTCCCTCATGGGTCCATACTGGGACCAGTACTGTTTAATATCTTCATCAATGACATAGTGGGATCAAGTGCACCCTCAGCATGTTCATAGATGACACCAAGCTGGGTGGTGCAGTCGACATGCCTGAGGGATGCAATGCCATCCAGAGGGACCTGGACAAGCTCGAGAAGTGGGCCTGTGTGAACCTCATGAGGTTCAACCAGGCCAAGTGCTGTGTCCTGCACCTGGGTTGGGGCAACCCCCGGTATCCGTAGGGGCTGTGTGATGAAGGGAATGAGAGCAGCCCTGAGGAGGACTTGGTGGTACTGGTGAATGAAAAGCTGGACTTGAACAAACAATGTGTGCTTGCAGCCCAGACAGCCAACTGTATCCTAGGCTGCATCAAGAGAAGCGTGGCCAGCAGGTTGAGGGAGGTGATTCTGCCCCTTTACTCCGCTCTCGTGAGACCCCACCTGAAGCCCTGTGTCCAGCTCTGGAGCCCTCAGCACAGGAAAGACATGGACCTGTTGGAGCAGGTCCGGAGGAAGGCCACAAAGATGATCCGAGGGCTGGAGCACCTCTTCTATGAGGAAAGGCTGAGAGAGTTGGGGCTGTTCAGCCTGGAGAAGAGAAAGCTCTGGTGAGACCCTATAGCAGCCTTTCAGTAAGCCCCTTTTTCAAAGGGGGCTTACAAGAAAGATGGGGACAAACTTTTCATCAGGGCCTGTTGCAATAGGACAAGGGATGGTGGTTTAACACTACAAGAGGGTAGATTTAGACTGGATATAAGTTAGAAATTTT
>Ga0065711_1032954_pt1 | contig 26358 bp, 20 predicted proteins | sample Hoacrofraction12_FD_59098 | JGI IMG/M metagenome (GOLD analysis project Ga0065711, IMG submission 59098) | Hoatzin crop microbial communities from Cojedes, Venezuela - Epithelial fraction 12 v2 (version 2) | ecosystem: Host-associated > Birds > Digestive system > Esophagus > Crop | place... | reverse complement strand
AGGTAGATAACATCCACGGCTCTCCCTTCGTCTACCCAGCCAGTCATGTCATCGTAGAAAGCTATCAGATTGGTCAGGCATGATTTCCCCTTGGTGAATCCATGCTGACTACTCCTGATAACCTCCTTTTCTTCCACTTGCTTCATGATGGCCTCCAGGATAAGCTGCTCCATCACCTTACCCAGGATGGAGGTGAGGCTGACCGGCCTGTAGTTCCCTTTTACTCTTGATCATGTTGTCTTACTCAAAGCTTCTTGTAAGTGTCTGAAGGTCTGAATTCTAGGTTCTGTTTTTCATCTTTTCAAATAATTTTATATCTTAAATAAAGAAGACAAAGAGAAAGGAAACATCACTGTTGTCTGTATGTTCTTTTGTTGTAAAGCAGGCAAAATGAGGAAATAAAGCCCTGGACAGTTGCAAGGCAAGTTTAAAGGGAAAGTGCCCTTTTATTTTTAAATTCATTGTGCTTTCACAGAAGAACCGAGTCTAGTCTGTGTAGGCAGTTAAAGTAGAGGCATTTTCAGCAGCAGAGAAATCTTTCATTTGCCTCCAGCCCTTTCCATTTTTCATAACAATCACTACATTTTCTTCTTAAAATGCAAACAGTTCGATGGAAGCATGGCTGGCAGGATAAAATGATTATGGGATAATTTGTGTTTACCAGACCAAACAAAATCAATCACTATTGTTTAGGGACCAAAAGCATTAAATATCTCTGAGATACTTCTGGACTTCTACAAAACATTCTGGTTGTTTTTTTTTTTTCTTTTTTAGGATGGATAAGGAAGAAGGCTGTCTAACACCCTGAGGTGGTGTTTGTAATTTTTAGATTTGCAGTGATATGAACAATAGTTATAAAGGAAGTAATCTGTAGCTGTGTTTAAAAATTAAAAAATCAAATCTGACAATATTGAAATTCACTCCAGTTATACAGCATATTCGTGTCAGGCAAAACTCCTAACATTTGCACATAAAAAATAGAAACAATGTTTCATGGAAATATATGTAGTAGAAAAGAAATGCCCACTCTTTCCTAACAGTGAAGTGTGAACTGGATTAAAATGAAGATCAACAAATTTCACTGATTTACCAAGTTCTCACTAGCTTTATTAGAGTACAATGTGACACTTCTGAAGTGTTTCTAAGACTTTTTTTTTTTTTTTTGATCTAACGGGCTGCCCGGGGAAGTGGTGGAGAGACCATCCCTGAAGGTGAAGGTGTTCAAAAAACATGTAGATGTGGCACTTCAGGATATGTTTTAGCGGGTGTGGTGGGGATGGGTTGACGGTTGGACTTGATGATCTTAGAGGTCTTTTCCAACCTTAATGTTTCTGATTCTGTGATCATTTGCCCCTTGCCTCTTCTAAGCCTGCCAGCTTGTTGCTCAGGATGTAGCTGTGATTTCTGCTGGAAATCTCTGAGACTTATCTAAAAACTGTAGTCAACTGTCTGGCAGGTACTAGGAAAACTTTATCTCTCTCGTTCTCCCTCCTGAGCCCTAAGCTGTTCAATTCAACTGTTTCTCTGACAGAGCACTGCATCCCGCAATCTGGTTTAGAAACCTTGTGAGAAAAGAGGTCAGTCTGTGTTTAAAGCAAACCATTTTCCTGGTTTTGTCTGGAGCTTAGCCCTAAACACTTGAATTGGTGTAGGGGAAGAGACAGGGATGCGTGGAAGGAAGAAGATGAAATCGGGAAAATTGGGAATCTCATGTGTTCTCAGGAGAAAGGGTCTAGTGTGGTAACTAGTACAGAGTTAACTAACTGCAGAAAAGAGTATTTATTGTAATGATTTTATTTTGAAAAGGCAGGACAGAAAAGTATGTACTACCTGTATTAGAGTGCAAAGTAAGGCATAAAGATGTACAGATGGAGATTTCAAAGCCAGCTACTGAAATTTTTCAACAAGTGCTCCTAAAATGGGTGTTTTTAAAACACAATATCCTTTTGATGGTATTAATCTCAACTGAGTCTAATTTCAAGCTTCGCAGCTATGTCGAAGTACTGCGTTTTGCCGATCCAAAGGAAAAAACATTTCCTGAGGCTGGGGAGATTTCTGCCTTGGTGCAGTGAGTTGATTTCTCTTTTCTCTTTCAATTAAGGTTGTAATTTTTCTTACCCTGGTAGTCTTGCTGACTGTGCAACCCCTTGCTTTCCTAAAGCAAGCTTCTGTGATCTTTTGTACACAAGAGCAGCCTGATTTGCTGTTTTTTAAGATTAAAATTTGATTATATATATGAATGTTTTAAGTCAATTTAAGAGGATTTTTTTATTATCCAAAGAACAGTGAATCCAGGTGAAAAGAGTAATTAAAAAAGAAAATACAGAAAAGGCATAATTGAGAAAATTTACTAGTGCTAATAGATGTAAACTTGGTTTTAGTTAAAGGTGCTAATACTTCACTGACTAAAAAGCATATTTACCTATGACCTGATTGATGGCTGTTTGCCACAGATTCAGTTCTTCAAGGAAGGAATGTGTATTAATTTATGACTTACTCAAAGCCAACAGGATATTTGAAAAGAAAGTGCCAAATTCCTTCAGGTAGAGCACAGCAGTAGTGTTCATATTAAAAAAATGCTTTCTGAAAGGTATTTAATATCATTTAATCGACTCCTTGCTGAAAACCAAAGGGTTACCATGATTCAGAGGGGATCTTCACTACGTTGCTCACCAGCTACATTTTAGCCAACAAGGGACCTATGATGTCCACATCTTCTCTGCTCATCTTGTCACCCTTTACTACAGTTTCACCTTTCAACTATTTTTCTTCTCTGCCTTTCGAAACTTTGTCCTACTTATGATAATAACTATTAAAACCAGTATTTCAACCTTCTGTTGATTCTCCAAGACCTTGTCGATTGAAACAACAAATGTGTTAATGAAGGATTGTATTCCTTTTTCTTTTTGTCGTCATCTCTCATGCATTGCTGCTTTCCATCCCACCAAAACTTTCTTCTCTCCCTTTATACTTGCCACCATTTCATAGTACTTGTCTGCAGGCTATTCATCCTACCTTCTGCTGTCACAAGGTGAAAAACAGGGCTTAGAACTGCAATGATGACAAAAGATCCATTTTTCTTGGAGACTAGCAGGATAACACTAGGGCTTGCTTTGGTGGCTTTAGATTGAGCACAGCCCAAAAGGAAAATTCATGACTTTGCCTGTTGCTGTCTCAGGATTGTGCATTCTTCAGAAGCAAGTTACAGAAAAGCAACTAGGAAGAGTAGTGTTTAAAGGGATCTGATTTATAAGGCAATATTAGGAGTGCAATATATTTAGACTGGATATGCAAATAGAGCAGAGGACATAAGTATGTTGAAACACTTGCTCAGTAAAGACCAGTGATGGTGAAGAATTACTATGGAGAGGAACAGAGCGGTATAACTGAGAATAATGGGTAGAAATTAAGAAAAATAAAAGGTGGGCCGAATGCCACGATAAAGCTTCATGACACTAAATTCAGAATGCAGAAGAGAAAGAAGTAGTAGTGAAAGACCTATCATTTAGGACAGTTTAAAATTACATGTGAAGAAGTAGAAAGTGTACTCTAGAGGGCAATCCTTCACCAGCGTGGGGATGGAGTGGATGTTCCTTTCCATCTCTAATTTCTGCGATTCAGTGGTACTGTGATTAGGTGATAATTTTTTTCCTTATACAGACCCAAGATGCTACTTAATATTTTAAGGAAGCTTTTAAAATAATCTATAGTAGCATTGAGAGTTAGCTTTATCAGATAAATTGAAATACAGCATTATGAACCCTAAGTCTGTCAGGGAACATTGAAGGATTTTTAAAATAAAATAATAAAAAAATTATAGGACAAAATAGTTCATGTGCCTTCCTCTCAGGCATTCTGAAGACTGATGTCAGCTCTAAAGAAACGATCTAAGCTCTGTTGACATATCTTCCTTTGTAAGCTTCAGGGAAGTTAACTGACTACCCTTCCTTCCATCACCAGAGGAGCAAAATGTCGAAAATATGTTAAATGGTAGCTTAAGCCCATACAGTTGCTCCCTCTTGTGTACTATTCAGAAGAAGAAAGTTGAACAGATTTTAGAAATGGTCCTTTTTGACCTTTACAAAAATACTGAATTTAATCCCTTTAGTCCAAAAGATCCTGCTCGTGAAAAGGATTAGGAAGAAGAAAAAAAAAAATTCCTGTATGTCAGAATTGGTCAAGTTTTTGTGACCTGGCACTTGCAGCATACTTGTTCAGTCCCCTTTCTTCAGAGGGTTTCGTTTTGTGGTACGTTTTAGACTGATATCTGAAAATTGCAGGTCACTATTGTGTAAGCAGCAATCTTTAAAGGGCTGGTCACAAAAAAAAAAACCCAGCCACAAACCAACCCTAAAACCAAAACAAAAAAACTGCAACAAACTTCCTTCCACGATCTCTTCCCACATTGGTCTGCCTGGACTTGATTTGTGGGAATATGTAGGCATGGATAAATAACTCCTTTTTTCCATTTTCTCAAGACATTAAAGGCAAAAAGGCTAACAAGCTGCAGGTTTTAGTAGTGGAAATACTTGTCCATATGAACCCAAGGAAAACTGAAATGTTTTTGCAAAGGAGCAGACACTGGATGAAACCAACCTGTCTTCATCAACAACTGTCAACAGCCAAATAGAAGTGCTGTAATTGATACAGTTCACAGTGCTCTGTTCAAATGAATGTCCTCCATTCAGGGGGTCTTATTACTGGGTCTAAGGGATAATGCTATATTCCTTCTGATTCCCAGACTTGATTATCAGAGCAATGTCAGGTATTACTGTTTGTGTCACATAGGTATACTCCAAAAGAAACTGTACCTTTTTTTAAGACTAGTTGATAATCTCTTTCTCCCTCTCTTCTCTATAAAAACATAATTTTTTCCAGTTGGAGGCTAGAGTCTGGAATTGCTTTAGATTTACAAGTGCAACTATGAGGATAGGATCTAATGATTAGATCCTATTGCAAGGATGCAAACTCATTATGAGATGTTTGAGGACACTGGAAATTCTAGTGATGTAATATTCACTGAGCATGTCTGCGGGACAGATAGAATCGTCTTGGCATCTCTGAGGTCAATGAGGATTTTGCCATTCATTTCACTTTGGATTAGTGTGGCTCATAAGAAATGACTCATGTTCTTCCTGGAGTGACCTATTTCATTGTTTATGTTAGAAAGATAACACAGAGCAAAGTGAAGTAGAAAGAGGAAGGAGACATGAGGGAAAAAGAAAAAACAGAAGGGGAAAAAATAACCTGTTTGTTTGCATGTCTATGGCAGCAGTGGAAATAGCACTGTGATTTAATAACCCTACAGTGTGCCATGTGTCGCTTCTTTATTGCACACTGATGTAATAATGCAACGGGAAGTTGAATTATTTGTAATGTTGTATATTGTAAGAATGAGCTGCTCAGAAGTAAACAGCTGAAAAGTGTCTTGATAACAAATTGTGAGGCTAACAAACAGGAAGGAAAAATAGCAAAAAGAAATTGCCGCTGTCCTGTTGTCTCTGGTAAGCTGAAATATGTTATTCTGAGCAAATGCACTTCAAAAATGCGGTGTCTGCAGTAATGACAATGTGTGTCCTGTTATCTATAATGGTTTGCTATAAACCATAACACTATCTTGTACTTCATGAAAATGAACAATGGGGTAATGTTACGTTCTGAGATTGTTTTAAATAGGTTTGAAATTATTCTGTTGAAGCTGCAGAGAGGCCCAAATTTGCATAAGGATTTTACCTATTTTAAATGCAATTCAGGTTGTTAAAAATGCCCACAATCACTTTTATAATCTTTAATTCATTTCCTACTGGGTCATCACTAAATCTAGCTGATTGTATCTACTCCACAGTGACATCTGCAGCTGCACAGCCACCTGCCCCTCTGCATGTTTGGATTTATTCGTTCAAGGTGATGGCTGCAGATAAAATTGCAAGTTCGAGCATAGCTATCTCAGGTAGCCATTTATGAAGGAATGGCAGCTTTCAAGAACCAAATTTTTTAAGTGACGGTTCCAGTCCGATTCATTGGATGACGTAGAGTTAGCTGTTTATTTATTTTTATTTCTAGTGGATTGTGGTGCCACATGGTTTATGCAAAATCCAAACTAACAACGAAAAATACACACACACACACACACACACCCCCCAACTAAACCCGCAAGCTTGAATTTACAGCAGCTTGAATTCACAATGTTGAGAGAAACGCTGCAATGGTGTCTGCTTCTGGGTTTACCCTTTACAACTTCTGTAGTGATAGGTTCGAATAATGCTAATAATGAGCTTGCCTAGCTGCTAACTTGCAGTTGCTCCCTTTTTAGATACATAGTAGTTAATGTCTCTACCCAAGCTCATTTAACTGTGGATGAGGTAGTTGATATCCTTACAAGCATCAACTCACCTTTTTGAAACTTCTTTGGGTTGTTATTTTATCACAGTCACATTATAACAATACAATATTTTTTAAAAAAATTATTTAGATGTATTGTTCTAGTTCTATTTGGCAAATGAGAGAAAAAGTGTCCTGCCTATATATTTGTACCTGATATATGCCTGCTTGTTGTCTTGTTTCTAGTATTTTTTTTCTCTTAATGGCTTTTATTTTTTGGGTTTAACTTTTAACCTAGTGAAGCTTCTGCAGCGTTCCTTTTCTAGAAATGATAACCAATATCAGCTGCTAATTCAATGTCAGAATACACCTGAAATCTAAGTAAAAAAATCTATATTTTTAAGGCTGATTTCATTCATTTGTAATAAAACTTTACATCTGTAGCTTTTTTGTCTTTCACTGGAAGTCAAATAGACATTTTAATTGGGTTGTCTACAATGACATATGAGAAAATTGCTGCTTTACTTCTATATGTTGAGAAACCTTTATCATTAGCGCTTAAGAAGGTCCTTCCCTGGATCATGGTTCTATTGTGTATGTGACAAATTTGATACAATATATTTGATATGCATCACAATCTGTGAGACTTCACCAGTCTCCAGAACTTGCTGTTAGGAAAGTTTACCATCTTACTGTATGTATTTTCAGTTTTAGAAAGTTGTAACCCTTTGGTTTTCAAAGCATTTTTTCTTTTGTGTGCTTAATCCACACCTGCAGCCTCTAAAGAAAGATCCTCTGTGGACTGAAAAGCAGGCTGCAATTTGAATTTCTTGTTTTCTCTTGAACAAATGTCTGTAATTGATAGAATTTTACCTTTTACCTTTTGATATTAATTTATTGATTATCTCATTTTCTTGGTTTCTTCTGCATGAAGATGTTACTTGTTTTCTGTAATTTATTATATTAAAAAGCTTTATAGATCAAATAATTCTCTGTATAAGTTTATTCTTCTATAGATGACAATTGGAAGATTAGGGAAAATGCGGGCCCTCTCTGGAAGGAAACAGGAGACCTGATTACTCAGGATATGGAGAAGGCTGAGGTACTCAGTGACTCTTTTTGCCTCAGTCTTCACCAGCAAGTGCTCCAGCCACACTGCCCAAGTTGCAGATGGCAAAGGCAGGGACTGGGAGAATGATGAACCGCCCACTACAGGAGAAGGTCAGGTCTGAGACCATCTGAGGAACCTGAAGGTGCACAAGTCCATGGGACCTGATGAGGTGCATCTGTGGGTCCTGAGGGAACTGGTGGATGAAGTTGCTAAGCCACTATCTATCATATTTGAGAAGTTGTGGCAGTCTGATGAAGTTCCCAGTGACTGGAAAAGGGGAAATACAACCCCCCTTTTTAAAAAGGGCGAAAAGGAAGACCTGGGGAACTACAGGCCAGTCAGTCTCCCCTCTGTGCCTGGCAAGATCATGGAGCAGACCTCCTAGAAACTGTGCTAAGGCACATGGAACATAAGGAGGTGACTGGTGACAGCCAAAATGGCTTCAGGAAGGGCAAATGGTGCCTGACAAATTTGGTGGCCTTTTATGAGGGGATTACAGTGTTGGTGGTTAAGGGAAGAGCAACCGATGTCATCTACCTGGACTTGTGCAAAGCATTTGACACTGTCCTGCACAACACCCTTGTCTCTAAATTGGAGAGACATGGATTTGATGGATGGAGCACTCAGTGGATAAGGAACTGTCTGGATGGCTGCACTCAGAGTTGTGGTCAACAGTTTGATGTCCAAGTGGAGACCGGTGAGGAGTGGCGTTCCTCAGGGGTCAGTGCTGGGAGTCGTGCTGTTTAACATCTTTGACGGCCACACGGACAGTGGGATTGAGTGTCCCCCCTCAGCAAGTTTGGTAACAGCACCAAGGTGTTTGGGGGGTCAGTGTGCTTGAGGGAAGGGATGCCATCCAGAGGGACCTGGAGAGGCTTGAGAGGTGGGCCTGTGTGAACCCTCATGAAGTTCAACAAGGCCAAGTGCAAGGTCCTGCACCTGGGTCAGGAAAATCCCGAGCACATATACAGGCTGGGTAGAGAATTGACTGAGAGCAGCCCTGAGGAGGAGGACTTTGGGGTGCTGGTTGTTGAGAAGCTCAATATGGCCTGGCAGTGCGTGCTTGCAGCCAAGGAGGCCAGCTGTATACTGGGCTGCATGGCCAGCAGGTTGAGGGAGGTGATTTTGCTCCACTCTGGTGAGACCCCACCTGGAGTCCTGTATCCAGCTCTGGAGCTCTCAGCAGAGGAAAGACATGGATGTGTTGGAGTGGGTCCAAAGGAGGGGCACAACAGTGGTCAGAGGGCTGGAGCACCTCTCCTATGAGGAAAGACAGAGAGAGTTGGAGATGTTCAGCCTGGAGAAGAGAAGGCTGCAGGGTGAATTTATTGTGTCCTTCCAGTACCTGAAGGGGCCTACAAGCAAGCTGGAGAGGGACTTTTTACAAGGGTGTGTAGGGATAGGACAAGGCGGAATGGCTTCAAGCTGAAAGATGGTAGGTTTTGATTACATGTAAGGAAGAAATGGTTTACTCTGAGGGTGGTGAGGCCCTGGCTCAGGTTGCCCAGAGAAGCTGTGGCTGCCCCCTCCTAAGCAGTGTTCAAGGCCAGGTTGGATGGAGTTTTGAGCAACCCGGTCTGGTGGAAGATGTCCCTGCCCAAGGCAGGGAAGTTGGAACAAGATGATCTATAAGATCCCTTCCAACTCAAACCACTGAGAGATGTTATTCATAGTAGATACTAGGAGCTTGTATTTCACAGTAGAGTAGACTGCAAGTTCAGAATTCGCTAGCCACTGCTGTCTAACTTTGTACACAGGCACTACTGAAATGCATTAAAAGTAACTGCGCAGAGAGCCTATCCCCAGCATGCTGGTCTTGGCATCTTTCTTGAAGTGGTGGAGAATAACAATTTCAAGAAATCTTACAGTTTCATGTTCCTTATTTTATTGTGTAACTGTTGAAGAAGATTTCACAAATGAAGCATTGTGGCTGTTGGTGCATACAGTATTTTGATGTTGGAGAAGAATTATTGAATAAATGCATTCTGAAACAGGGAGGGTTTTGCATGCCTTTGATAGTCTGCTTTATTAAGTGTTAGGTGGAGCCCTTTCCTAGTAAATTTTCATGATTATCTTTTCAGTATAATGCATATTCAGCTATAAAGATGGCTGTATCTGCAGCTGATATCAGTTTGGTTCAGATAGAAGGTGTGGGAAGAAATGCACTATTAAGAAGAAACAACTTACAAAATCCATAGCAAACAGTAGAGGAGGGAAAAAATAGTGCAGCAAAAAGAAAAATCTCCAGAGACAGTGAGAAGACACTGAACTGTAATTTCTTAAAAGACTTAATGAACAAGAAGCATTGACCCTAGATAACGAGTTAGAAAAAAAAAAATTATTCAGATTCTTAAGGGAATAGATCTAGCTGACATAGAAAATGGAAATCAGGTTTGCCATTTTTAATAGGATAATCAAAATGAGAATTGGCTAAAAGGTTGTCAGAAGTGTTGATGAATGGGCGAGAACATAATTCTTCAAGCATTGGTGCAGATAAATGAGGAAAATGATCAGTCTAGATAGTTTTCTACACATCTTTTATATGACTGGATTATTTGAGTTGTTTCACTACCCTTGTTTTCATGCCAGCACTTTACTATGGCCACTTAAAACTTAAGAGGTGAGGTCAACCAAAACCTGAAGAGATCAGCAGCACATGGATCACCTGTGCTTGGCATCTGGGACTTTGGTGCATCCTGCTGAGCTTTGCAGAAGACATAGGAACCACCAGTATTATTGCGTTTTTAACAAAACTTGAACATCTCCACCCTGTGTTGCCTTTGTAAAAACAAACAAATCAAACCCTGGTATTTCTAGACAATTCTTCATTCTCAAAATATGTAATATAAGGATGCAATAATTCTCTGATGCTGGAAGAAGCATGCTATGCCACTTTGAGCTCTCTACAGCATTAGGAGCACTAGGTAGTATTGAGTGCTGCGCCTAAAGTACAAATCCTTGGTGTTTCACTACCATTACTTGAAATTTCTAGTGTTCTTGGCAGAGGCTGAGAGAAGTGGTATGTAAGCTCTGAAATTACATCTTTATTCATATTTTGATATCTAGGTACCCTTCTGTATGTATAGACTACAGCAGTTGCATAACTACAGGATATTCACATAACATCAAAGACTTCTGTGTAAAGCTGGGCCCTCTTTTACTTGTGCTCTTCCTTATATGCATATATGTGAAAGGCTTGATATTTTTTTTTTCTTTTTGAGTGCTTATTGTTATGGTAGTGCCTTGTAGTGTGAGTCTGTCATCTATCCTTAAAAATAAAGCCTTCCTTCAACTTGCTTCAATTTTATTCATAGAATGGCTATAATTAAAGTGTTTACAAGGCTTTAAAGAGATAACACAAAAGTTTAGATCTGCTTAGAGCTTAACAACAAATTACCCTTGTGGCTGCCTGGCCCACTTTGCCAGCACAGCACTGAAGCCTGATCTTCATTCTTTAAGACTGCTTCAAAATGCCTCATTTCTGTATGTGATGTGGGACTTAGTTTGGGATTTTTTTTCCTCTTCCAAGCTGTCTAGTTCTTCAAATGCAATTTGAAATAAATCTCTATATAATAAGAGTTAATGAATCATGAATTAGGATGTAAATAGTGCTACTATTGTTATTAGATGAAGCTAAAAGCTTGAGTTTTATAACAGACAAAAAGCAACAGGATGCTAATAAAAATGGAGGAAGCTAATGTTCTTCAAAAACAAGAAAAACACGCACTTCAATGAAAGACTGTTTAAAAGAGGTATGTACGGGTCGTCTTAACTCTTTCCGATTTTATTATTGAGGAAAAGTAATCTACATAGCTTTTCCTGTTGATGACCTTTCAGTAATAACTTGAAAGCTTTCAGAAAGTGGTTTTCATTCCTTAGTTAAAGAAATTTTTCATGTCAGTAAAAGTCCTTTCCCATTAGCAAGCAGGCAAAGTTGCAAAACAAAAGCATTACAAGACAAGAACATGTGGAAAAAATATGGAAAGATACCCTTGAGTGTGTTTTGAGTGTATTCCCTTCCCTTATTCAGAAACCGTCAATAGAAGAACGAGCATCTTTGTTATATGTTTGAACTGAACATTACCCACATAAATCTAAAAGCTTCATAACTGTAACTCTATTGTAAATGACACTTATTTGGATGAAAAAAATCTTTTGAAGAGAAATAGTATTATGATGTTTTTAAAAAACCTTTGTAATTAGGATAAATTGGGAAAAATTAATTAGAAGAAGCAATCAATTTTTTTGTTTTTCTGTTAAAGGTAGTTTTCTTTACTTAGAATGACAGAAAATTATGGAATGCAGAGCATTACTCAGATATTTTAGTTTCCTCACTTAGCAGAAGACATAACCAGAATATTGAGGTTATAGGAGAAAGGAAAAAAATTCAAGATAACATCTAAAATTTTTTGAGAAATACCTGGAGCCCTGAATTGGTACCTACGAATACTGGTTTTAAATGAATGCTTTTTAAGAAAAAAAGATGAATAAAAATTAGAATTAAAAGGTTGTTCATTCAGTATATGAAGAATAAATTTTAAAACTTAAAAATAAGGATTTTTTTTAAAGTGGAAAGCTTTAGACTTAAAGCAATATTTAGAAGGGAAGTAGTTGTTCATAATTTTTTTAAATTAGTGTGGTGCAGCAATAAATTGCACTGCTGTTCTTTGTCTCTCTTCTCTCAGTTTTACATTCATCCAACAATGTCCTTCCCTCTGCTCCCTGCCACGCCATGGGTCCTTACTCTTCTACATTCTCTGTCTATATGTATAGATTTGCTGCTTAAAGTGAGATATGGCCTTTTCACATTGATAGATTGAATAATATGAGCACATATAAGAATTAATTGATGTCTGTCATAAATCACTGGAACTTGTGTGCATATAATTTACTTGTGAAAGATTGGAGTATATATGCCATAGAATAATAATTTCAGTGATAATAAAAAGTGGAAAGCACTGGGAAGTTGTACCAAGGTTTAACTATTCCATCACTGATGCAAAACAACTCTAGGAAATATTATTTTTCAGGAAGTCAAAGCTAAAGATTTATGTCCATGTGTACTTTTGTTGGTTCAGAGATCCAGGTGCTATGTAACTTTGATTGTAAAAATAGTTGTTTTGTGTGTATAGTATTAGATAAGGCACTTTTGCGGAAAGGGGTAAGGCATAGCTGGAAGTTGGGCATTAGGCTTAATGGACAAATGAGCTCATGTCTTCGTCATGAAGGCCAGTTAGGTCTATTAAGGACCCAGATTTTCCCTTGTGAGTACTGCTTTCTGTAGCACTCGATGTGTTGCTTTGCTCACGAAGACACACTTGTGCATTTCTGGGAGTTTTGGTAGCTCTTAATCTGAGCAGGCAGCTGGGACCACATCCATGCATGCAGCTCTGCACAGCCTTTTCTCTTCCAGAGAAGAAATTGTGTGCTGAAGGAAAAACAAGGGGTTAATGCTGTATTCTGGAGAGGAGGGGGACTCAAACGTGCACGTGCTTTTGCGGGTCTAGACTTGTATGATCTGACATCCCTCTACATCCTTGGATAGCCACCTCCTGTGCATTCTGAAGCCCTAAAACTATTGAGGAAACCCTGTGTGAGAGGAGTTTGTGGGAATGAAGGTTGGGTAGCCCAGGCTTGAGCGCCAAAGTCATTAATGACAATGTATTATTTGACTTCAAATGTCACTTTGTGCAAGACTTCCCATCCGGAGAGGAGCTGCCTTGTGGTCCACCAGGGGCTATTCCAGACCAAGATCAGATGTGAGGAACAGAGCCCGTGGGAGAGAGTTATATATCTTTATAATGAGCTCCTTGAATACCCTTCGGTTTCAAACCACCTCTCTGATATGGTCCTCAGAAAGAAGATTAAAAACCTTTCACTGTTTTTCTTAGTAGAGGACCAATTCTCTACTGTCTCTGGAGCACATTCAAGTGTTATTGAACTTGGTTTTGCTGTGGAGCTAAAAGCTGACTTGAAAGAATAGTCACCACGAGGAAAATGGAATAGCAATGCCAGATGTAATGTAGTATTGACAAAAAGCCTCCACTTGGCTCACTGCACATATTTTCCTGGATTTGTTTTAGGGACATTATTCTCACTCAGTGTAGGCTCCACAAATCTTTTCCTTTTTTTCTTTTTTTCCTCGGTGGCCCAGCGTTGAATTTATCAAGAGGTACTTTGGGTTATAGCACAAGATATCTTAATGTCCTCCTACCTTAAATGCATTTTTACATGAATCTATGAATGAGTTCTCTCACTCTCTCACTGCTGTTTGTTATTGAGATTGCATTTTCTTTTTCCTTGAAACTTTTTTTGGAGAGGCTATTTAACTTTCTCTAATCCTTTCTATTTGGATCACTTTTCTCTTTGCTGAACTTTCTCTTCACCTTATATTGTCATTTGCTATTCCATTCTCTGGACACTTTTCTCATTTGTAGCGTATCAATTCATTTTATTATTTTCTTTCAGCCTCTTGTTCATGTTGAGTAATGTACTTTTTCTCTATCCCTTCACAAAACAGACAAATCTAAGAACAGGATGCATGAGACTTTACGTAAAAATGAAATCCTCAGCTCAACTGGCTCCATCTATCTCTGATTTCTTCTTCATTATCAAAGTTCAGTGGCAAGTAATACCTCAAATATGATAGCTGGCGTCTGGAGACCAAGAGCATGGTGCAAGCCATGTTTCTTATATTAGCACCAGTCCCCTTAATCCCTTGCTTATATCAACCTTTATAAGAAAATTAATTCCACATGATTATGCTGATATTTTCTTAATGAATTAGAAAAGAAACCTGTGCAGAACATTAATGAATCATTTTAACCATCCCTGCTGTGAGATTTCAAGCTCATTCTTTCTGTAAAAGTATATGAATATTAATATGCACCCTGGTAATTGGTACAAAGTTAATTACTGTAATTCTTCTATAGTAAAACACTCCTATGTAATATGCAGTAATAGCTAGTTGTTAAGATGGAACTCTGGAAGTTTAAAATATTGACCCATACTTGTGAAGTGAGGTAAGAAACAAATCTGATGTAACAACCAGATATTTTAAAGAAATATGATTTGGCTGTTAATCTCATTCCATTCATGTAAATAAATATTTTACGTAATTTAGTAATCATCTTTGCTTCAGTGGGTTTTGCCTCAGATTTGAAATCAATAGGAGTGGGATCTGTCCCTTCTAATGTCTAGGGGCACAGTACACATGCACATGACAGAACATGACAGTGGAAATTAAAACTAGCAAATTAATACTATAATATTTTAATAGAAGTTTTTGTGTTATTATTTGGCATTTGATAACTTGCCTAGCTGATTTTATGACACAAGTAGTGGTCAAAGCATTCTAATGACACTAAAGGAGTTGCTGTCTTCGCACTCATGTAAGTATGCGTGTGTGTATACATATGTATTTTAATTGATAGTTACTTTTTCTGTGTTTCTTAGAACAATGATGACTTTTCCTCTCAGTGGAATAATGGTGCAAGTAGTCATTTCTGTCTGCTGTGCTGCAGAAATTCATTCTCCTTTCCCAGTAAGGGAAGGGGAGGAACTGTTAGCCTGGCCAGACGCCGGTGCCCAAATTCTCTCGGAAGGTCTGGGGCAGAGCTGTGAAATGCCACTCGTGTGGCTGGGTACTGTACCTGCTTTTGATACGTGAGTGATTCAGATGTGTCTTCGCTGCTCACATCCTTCATGTGTTTTTCATGCCTTTATCACATTTGAAAAATTATATTTCTAAAGAATGTTTTATCAGAGATGTGAAGGAATATGAAATGTTTCTATAGCTGCTGTTTAGAAGTCTTTCACTTGCTCAAATGGCTGTTCTTAAACATGCTATTATTTGACACAAACTTCCTGTGTGCCTAACAAAAACTTGTGATATTTACAATGATATAACTGTACCAACGCTTTGTTTCACTTGTGACCAAATCAGTTTGTGACACTCCTAGTGAAACAGGAGTCATAGGCAGCCATACGTATGTACAGATATTTTTATCTATAAAATTTTTATACAGGCTTGTAAGCTGTTTTTTCTAGTATTTATTATGTTGCTGTCTAACCTAATATTGGTGAAGATCTTCAGTGGGAATTTCTGTCTTGAGAATGCATTAAGATGTGTAATTATTAACCAGTCCAAATTGAATAAGATGCTTTGTTTTCATCTAAAGAATCTGTATTATCTACTCCCACCATTGCAACATTTAGCTGTCTTCTACTGCAGGCTTTTTAGTTGTGCAAAGCCTACAATTTTCACATTACCATATGGACTGTAGTTGAAAAGACATAATCCTTTATTAATTTTCCATTGGAGAAAAATCAATGCATAAGAAAATCAACACATAAGAATATGAATACCAATAGGGAAATAAAAGCTTTTAAAAAACTGTATTCAGCATACTCAGTGTAAACTGAAATAATACTCCCCAAGCAATCTAATATTGAATTGTCAGGTAGTAATAAAATGGTGAATTAAATGACTTAAAAATGTCATTAAGTAAAGATTTTTTTTTTGCTATATAGTTTCACAGAAATTAAGTGGGCAAATGTTATTTTCCTTTACTAAAAGAAAATAACTAGTTTAATGCTGGAGATCTTATTCATGGAAATATTTTTTTTCCCTGGTGCTTGTATGCCATTTTCTAATACTGCACTACTTGTAGTGTGTGTGTGTGTGTTGTCTTTTTGATGATAATTTTATGTTAGGGTTTTAGATCCAATTAATATGAAATCAGGAGAAAACATGATGTATTTAGGAAAGAGTTACCCTGGAAGTGATGGTCAAGCCAAAGGCCTGTCCTGGCTCATCAGGCTAATGTCAGGTTCTCACCAGTCCCAGAAGTTGGGGGAAAAAGCAGTGTGGTGATGGTTTTGATTTCCTAGCCTGAATGATCAGGCATTAATTCTATGTGTGTCATCTTAAAAGGGCAAATGTTGGTCCAAATCCAGAGGGGAAATTCAAATTCACACCTCTGTTTTCAGAAACCTGCTTTAATGTGCCCTAATACCTTTGCTTGGGAAGGAAGGAGCAGGGCGTCCCAGGCCCTGGTTAGAAGTGAATTGCTGGCATTTACTGGGGCCCAAAGCAATCTTTTATACCCAGGTACATAGCATTTCCACACAGTGCTTTGATGGGGAAATACACAGCCCCTGTCTAATAAAATTATTATATCTGGAAAGTTTGCAGTCTGAGCGTCCTCTGCATTTTCCTCTTTGCGATCTTGAGCTCGGTGGGAGCTGGTTTCATTGGTCTGGCTTTCATGCAGGAGGGTTGACGCAGTCCTGGGAACTTGCCCCTCTTGCTGCTTTCAGGGAGAATGTAATGCCTTCAGCATTTAATACTTGAAATTATCTCTTTGGGAAAAATGCCACTTACAAAAACTGAATTTCACCACAACCCTCCTCCCCTCAGTGTTTTGAATAACTTCAGTAGCAGAAAGGAAAGAATCACAGAATAGTTCGTGTTGGAAGGGACCTTTAAAGGCTGCCTATTCCAACCCACCTGCAATGAGCAAGGACATCTTCAAACAGATCAGGGTGCTCAGAGCCCTGTCCAGCCTGACCCTGAAAGTTTCCACAGACGGGGCATCAACCACCTCTCAGGCCAACCTGTACCAGTGTTTCACCACCCTCATACTAAATACATTGACCACAACTTCAAAATGAAATATAACAGAAATGCAATTTTGGGGCTTTTTTTAGTCAAACACTTTTGGTTTGCATTTGGGGCTGGGGGGAGAACAAAACCAAAATTTGGATCAAAAAAGTGAACTTTTTCAAAAGCTTAAGTTGAAACTGCTCTTCTTTGGAGTGCCGGATTGACTTTCCCAGTGTGTATATGCTAAAGTTTAAAAGCTTCAGAATAAGAATTTGATTTGTCTGTTTTCTATTGTGCCCCTGCTCATCTTGTTCAACAATTTCTTCTATGTGCCAGACAAGCTCTGCATCCTTCTGGGTTTCTCTTATCAATTAGAACTGAGCCTCGCATAAGTTCGATTTTCCATGTAGTCATCTTTGTTCTGCCTTGTACAGGATTTCTGACTCTTCAAAATAAAACAAGCATATCTCATGACAGAGATTGCTCTTTGGTATTAGAAGGAGCAAAATAAGTGGTTTTTATCTGTGTCTGTATCAACAGATTCTGTAACTGAATAAAATTCAAGTTCTGAAGGCCAGACTGTGATCACGCCAGCTTCTTGTAGCACGTAATGCCAAACAATGACACACAACCTTGTTATTGGATAAAAGATTATTTGCTTAAAATTAACCCACAGGCTATTTAAGTATTTCAGAGGGTGGAGAACCTGCTATATCTCCTAGAAATAGTTTTCTATAACTGCTTCTGTGGTTTAAAATCCATGCCTTATTTTCAGTCTGGATTCTAGCTTCTAATCATCTTATCTTGTTATGCTCTCTTCTAATATAAGAATTTTTTCACCCTTTAAATGTCCTCTTTGGTAAACCCTTCTTGTGCTCTGTGTCTTAAGTACTAGATTGCTTCCTATGGCACTGACACATGTAAACTCACTCCCTGCTTGTATGCTTGTCCGTCTCCACATCCCAATGAGCTGTTGTCTATGAAGCTGTTGGATAAATTCGACCACAACATAGCTATTCTGATTTTCACCAACTCGCTTTTTTTTTTTCTTCACTCTTCCTGCTCTGAAATTGTTGTCAGTAGCCCATGCTTCTCATGTTTGCACTGTTCAGCAATGCAGCATGGAATCTGGGACAATGAACCATAAAATCTAGCCTTTTTTTAGTGCTAATGTCTAGTTTTTCTTTTTTTTTTTTTTTAATAAGGTTTCCTAAGACAACAAAGATTACTTGATCAGCTCTGTCCTTCCTCCAAAGTGCAACCACTGAACCTCATCTGTTTTTGACACAGACAGGTAAGTTTCCCCTGTGTTGGCAATTCATTAGCAGAGTTTGAAACACCTGCTCCTCAGGCAGCGAGGCTGTGGCTGCGGTCTGGTTGTGCCTGCATGCAGCAATGGCTCTTGCACAGCCCTGAGCCAGCTTTCGCCTTTACTGCTGGCAAACAGGGTCTGTTGGCAGGATCTAGAGGAAGCTGTACAGGTAGAAAGAGTGTTGGCGGGGGGGGACACGGCCTGGGGAGGGAGAAATGGGGTACCACTGAGGAGGGCGGACACTGTGAAGTCTGGCGTTGTGGGGCTATGTAGCAAGGAGGAATACAAATGCATGAGAAACTGCATTTCATTAGTTCTGCTGGTATTAGATGTTATCAATGATAATGTAGAGGTATTATTCCATGAAGGAACCTCATTGTATTACTTATTAAATCTGATTCTCCATCTTCATTGTCCTTGTGAAATTTGGAAACTTATTCATGGCTAGCTTCTATTTTTATTGGTCCCCAGGCTGCCTACAATCATGTGCAAGAAAGGCTTCCAGACATCAGTGGCTTTAAAAGTATTTGTGTGGAAGGAAAAGTGATCTATCTTCTCTGTTGTATCTTCTGTGAACCGCAAAACTATCAGAGGGACTAATTCTGAGTTAGGCCTAGCTCTCTTACCCTTGCACTCCTGCTCTAACTTTTTCAGATAAATTAAAAACCAGTCTGGCACACACCTGCTCTAACAGGTCAGGATCCTGCTAGTTCAGACTCCCACCACAACTGAAGTGTTGCAGGAAAAAGCTGTGTAGTTTTCTTCTGAGGATTCGTCTCCTATTCCCAAAATATGGGGTCTGTCATTGGTGTTTGAAATTCAGAGTAGCTATTGGAGAGGGATGTCAGCAGTGGTATTTGTAATGCTGTGAATGCTGAGGCATAAGCTGGCCCCACGGGATGGATGAAGGCTTTTGTAAAAAAGAGTATGTGACTTCAATGGAGTTTAAAAATATTCAGGAAATGCATAAAGGAATTAGTTCAGGAACTGTCTGTCTAATTAAAATATCAAGATTTGTGTGTAACTAGGCTACTTCTGAGATACCCTGCACTTGCATGCCACTGAATGGTGGTGACTTTATGGCAAATCTCTGGGTCTTTGAAGAAATCTAGGTAAGATCAGGTTGGAAAAGAACAAAGGCAGCTTGAAGCTACTGTAGCTTGTGCCTCTCAGTGACTGTGAAGATGGGGTTGTTTTCTCTTGGGGAAGGAAAAAGGACTTAACCTTTTGTCACAGGATATAGAAACTGTATCTTATTTTCAGATGTGCGAGCTCTTCCTTTTGACTAGAATAGCTGTTTGGGTTCTTAATATTTTAGCTGTTACTTTTACTTGCGTGTTATGAAGACATTTTATGAAAATCTTAGATTTTTATAAAGAGCAAATCACTGAAACCAGCATGATTTTTACAATTTTTACAACTTCAGTGAGATATTTGCGAGCAGCTTGCAAATCCAATTAATTACTTGTATGAAAAAATGTCAATACTTTTAAATAATATGTTGGAGGCTTGTACAATTTGTTCACAGCCATTTTGCAAATAGAAAAAGAGCTGAAATCCCATTGGTGTAATTTTCATTATGAATGGCTCCTTCAGTCCTGGTATAGACAAATAACACAGGGTACACAAAAATGTTTTGAAATGCATGTGAGAAATAGTGCAAAGTTTCAGTGAAGAGAAACTCATATCAAGTTTCAGAATAAGGTGAGCAGCAGCTGAAATGAGGCCACATGGACCTCACACCTGACTTCCAGCTGACAGCAATTTCTTACCTGGGGGAAGCCCTCACTGACATGACCAGACTGAAAATGCTCGGGGTGGCTTTTGAATTTACAGTATAATTTCCCTCTGTCTTTGAAGATCAAGCCATGGACTAAATAAAACGGATGTTAGCAAAACGTCATATCTGGCTATATTTCCTTCTTTGCATGAAATCAGAAGTAGAGCACAAACTACATGAAAATCTGTTTTGGGTGTTAGCTGTGGTTTATCTCGAAATTGGACAGGAGGGCTTTGGTCGTTCAGAGTAATTCTTCTATTGGACTTAAGCTGTTGGTTATATCTACCATATCAAAGCTACATGTTGTTAGTTCATCTGTCTGTGGAACACATAGTTACTCTGAATTGTCACTTTGCCTCGTTTGACAGGCTCTGACAGACTGATTAAAAAAACAAACACCAAAATACCTCACAAACAACCCCCAAACTCACAAATAAAAAAACAAAACAAGACCCCAATGGTGAGTATAAATCTTGGAGGGGAAAACACAAAATGAAACTCGGACCCTCAAAAGAAAGGTAGATAGAGCCAGGGAGACTGGTAATAAGAACCATGGCAAGGTTAAGTAATCAGCTGAGGCAAATATTGCTGCAGTCTGTCAGCTTGTACAGAGATAGTTATGATCAGTGTTTTGGATACTCCTGAGCACAAAGAATAAAATCAGACATAGGTATCTTAATTTCTTTCAGATACACAAGATGATCGGGAGTCCTGTTTTGGGTAGAACTAGATGTTTCTCAATAGAATTTACTCTGAAAGACAAACATCTTGAGCTTAGATGGAAATTCAATGAAAAGGATAGCAAATGTATTGTATAGCTTATAAAGTCCTATGGCTTGAAGCTTGGTATCATTGTACAAATCTGTTGGTGGTTAGGACAAAGAGCATCTCTCTGTGCAAAAACTTTCTAGTGGAGAAGGCTTTCTACCAGGATTCATTTTAAAGGTGGGGGGGGGAGAAATGAGGGGGGCAGATGGGAAGGGACTTATATGTAGCTGGTTTGGGTTATTTGAAGTTTTTAAGAATCCAATGTAATTTAAAATACATAATGAAGAAAAATACATTCTTTTGCCTACTGTAGTGGGTCATCCCATCCACCAAGGCATGCTCAGGTGATAGCACAAAGGACAAAAGGAAAATACAGGGATGAAAGAATCTCTTTAAAAGATTGAAGTCAGTGTGTCCCACAGCAACACATCTACTTTGGTTAGTAGTCAGTGAATGAGAGATTAAAGTCCTCTCTGAATTACTAACCATTTGTATGGCCCTGGAATTCCTAATAAGCATGGAGTTGGTATATCCTGATTTTCACCAGTGTGCTGTGATTGAGCTTTAGGATGCAATAAACAATGAAGAAGAAACTGGAAAAAAAATATCATATAGCATTAAGCTGGGAGTAAAGAAATCAGTGTCTGGTTCTGCCATATTGTGCAAAAAAATTTCTGTGGCCTTGTGTAATTTCTTTATCTGCAAAATACTGCTAACAACACTGTTTTCCTTGCTGTCTTTTGTCACTAGTGCGTGACAGCTACAGTACAAGTAGAGGAGGTAGGAGCTCAGCAATACTGGTTTTCCTGACCACAGTCTATGTTCGCTTAGTTCATTGAAAAGGAAAAGGCTGAATTTCAACAGATTTGTTCTCTGCTACTGGTGGGCCTTTAATAATAGCAAGGAAACTATCTCTATTTCATCTGATCTCTTAGTATCAAATTGTTTATTTGTACAACGTGAAAATACTTTTTTTAAGCTAAGGGCCATAAGGACATGGTTATTTAGAGGTATTCAGCTCGAAATGTATTATGAGCAAGCTGATCACAGAAAGCTAGATTCAAATATGTCTTACTTATGGTATCTGTCCAAAGCACTGAGTTAGTATTAACGGTTGTTCTATAATTCAGGAAACATTCTCTTCAACAGGCTGGCAACCAGAGGGTTTGATTCTTTCTAAACCTATTTTTTTGTTTTTGGACTATCTCAGACAAGCCACGATAGCAAATAAACACAGTCTGTTGGTATTTGTAATAAACATGAACTGAATGATCTTGGCCTGCAGTAAATATTTCCCAGAAGAGAAGAGAATAGAGCTCCAAAAAGAGGATGACAATGAGGAATACACTTGGGAAACAGTTTTTCTGCCAGGTGAATACCTTTCAGATATGTTCAGCATAAGCTCTTCCTATTAGAGGCCCTTAAAATTTTTACTGTAAAATTCAGTACAAAGAAGATAAAAATGATACTGTGGCTATTTGAAAATATCATCAAATAGGCAGGGAGAAATTTGAATCATGCTGCCTTGAATCTAAATGTATCAAATAATTTTTGCTTGTTTTCTGTTTGGAAACATTTGTAGGATTTTTGCATTATTATTGTAAAGCTTCTTTATATTCTTGGCCATATTTTTTTCATCTTCCTTCTCCCTGCTATCTGTCTTGTTAGAAAAGTGTAACTAATGGTATTTGTCAACAAACAGGTACATCTTGAATTTTTCTTGCTTCAGTTATATTCCAAATATTTGTGTTTTGCATGTATGTGGTATAGTTACCAGTCTTAACAGGTTGCCCTTCTTTCTTTTTAAGAACTGACACTTCTTAATGGAGCATTTTAAGGGCCAGAAAAATACTTAATTAGCATAAATCAGTGCAATTTTTAAAGCCAATAAAGTTATGCCGGTTGCCACTATCTGATGGTCTGACTTTGTTTCTTTTAAGCTTTTAAACGTTTTTTTTCTGTTTTAAATAAATCTTTCGTATTAGGTCAGTTCAGGTTCTCTGCCCACACATCCCCCTCCCCCAAGAAGACATCCAGCTCTGTTAAATGACTTTCACACTTCAAGTTCTTCAGAGTGCAAAGTTTTGATCTCATATGGTGCTAAGCCAGTAATAGTGGTGTGTCCAGGATGCTGTGGACCTGACAGCTGTGCTGCTCTTCCTCTATCCAAACTACAGCAATGTCAACAAAACTGCAACAGGGTGTTTGCCTACCAGTTGTTACTATTTTCTCACAAGCCCTTTCAAATCCTATTTGATTAGTGCATGAGGCAATTGATTGCTTCTAAACTAATTTGTGCTGAACTGCATTCTCCTTCTGTTGAACCATTTACTGAGATACTTGCAATCTGCTTGCTTAGTCTTTTGTCTGTAGAGTTCAGTAGTTCGTGCAGATTTGGGATGAGCTCTCCAGCAGTGAGGCCTGTGTTCTCTTAGCTCTGTTGTGAAAACTTTTGTCTTTTCCCTGTTAACTTCAGTCAAATTTGTAGTTTAGAAGTATATTAAAGGAGTCATGGAGGTCTTAGCTAATTACTGTGCTACAAACACAAGCCCTTTTGATCCAGGTAGAGCCATAATGTAGTATTCACACTGCTTAAATTCAAGTGTTTCCTAAATATCCTAAATTTAACAATTTGTCTCACCAGGCTTTAAGCAATCCCCTATAGGAGCCTGTTTTTCTCCACTGGCTGTATGTAGGGAACAGGGAGAGAAACCTTCAAACGTAGGTTGTGGGGGCCAATGACTAAATCGGAGAAAATGAAGTAGAAAAGGAGATCTTTCCTGTAATTTATTTTCTTCTTAAATCTTGGTTGAAGAATCAGCGGTTGCTAAGAAATGGCTGAGTAACTAGTTCTCAAGTTTCCACTGATGACAAGATTGTATTTCAGACTATTGATTTTTGTGTCCTAATTACACTGTCCAGTTTCCTGATGGCCAGTCTAAATATCTCTTTTCTGTGGCTCAAGCCTATTGCTTCTGTGTAATCCACAGTGAAGACAGAGAGCATCCTCCTGAGATGCATCTTTTTATTTTTCCATGATGCCATGTGTCCTGGTTTTGGTTAAAACAGAACCGATCTTCTTTTAGTGAATCTTCCCTACAGCTAAGTTCTAAGTAACTGCATTTTTGTGAAGCTGGCTGCATAATTTAAAGACAATGTCTGCCCCAAAGCTGGTAACACCTCATATTTATAGTTTTACTGAGCTAATGATAGGAATGCAATGCAGAAAAGGCCCCTGTTTCTAATTATTACTATAGCAGCCAAGGCCACCGACAGATCTCTTGGGGTCCCGCAAGTGAGTAGTCGGAAAGGGTTGCATTTGCAGGGAGGGGCAGACAGGACAGGTGACCCAATATTGACCAACGCGGTATTCCATGTCACACACACCATACTCAGTTTAAAGCTGGGGAATCATAAGGGTCTTGCTCTCTTCATCCATGGCAAGCTTCTGAAATGGACCTGGCTCGCTGCCCTGCCTGCAGTCCTGGTCCCAATTCCAATCCGTGCATTCCTGAGTCCAGTTCCTGCCTGCTGTGGAGTCCAGTCCAGGACTGCCTGGTGCTGCCCAGCAGCTGCTGGCGGCACCCAACTCCAGGAAACTCAGTGTCGGCTTTGTATATTTAGCATTATTTCTCTTATTATTAATATTATTAGTATTATTGGTGTTATTAGTAAAACTTCTTATATTCAGTTTGTAAGTCTCTCTCCCTCTTTCACCTTTTCCATTCCCCTGGTGGGAGGGTGAGGCTTAATAGCGTCTGTCACTGTTTATTGATGCCCTGCTTTTAACCGTGGCGGCATGGTATTAGTGACTCATGCTTGCTTGTCATCCATGGTTGGTCCTTTTCTAAAACACTCTGATCAAGCAGCTCTTCCCAATCAACTTCAGACAGATGCATATTTCTCTGATGTATTGGTTTTCACCTTTGAATTGTGTACTTTGATTTTGGCCTCTTCCCCAGTAGGTCAATTTTCTGTCTTTGCTTATCTTCAGGCTTTCGTGCTTACAGCCCTTAGGATTTTGTGCTATCTGGAAAATTAAGAACTGTATTCTTTACTCTGCTAAGCAGTGGACAGATCTCAGTCTCAGAGGGACCCCACCTGGTATCTCTTTCCAGACTGATGCTGAACTGGTGATATCTGTGCTTAAAGGACTTGTTAGCACTCCCACCTGGGTATTTCTTTCAGATGACTGCACTGGGTGAGACAGGGTGGTGACTGCCCTGAGATGTGCCCCATTGCTGCTATGATTTGGGAGGGAGGTAACTGGGGCAACCCATTCCTCTCTGCTGCAGGAAAGGCCACCAGGTCTGCTACGCTAGCTATACAACTTCTCCAGCTATATAGCCTTATACCCTATAATAGGGAAAAAACCCACAACAAAAACCTAAACAAACATTTCTTTGCTTTTCTCTTGACAAGTTGATGTGGCCTGCTGTGTATTTTTTCTTGTTACTTTCCACACTTTTTCAAATGATTCCTGTACCTTCCAGTGTTTTCAGAATTGCTAACACATTCCTTCCTGCTCTTGAGCCATTGCCTGTCAAGCCAAATGTCCCAGCTAACCCTGTGGTTCCCTCTTTGCTAAGCAATCTCGAGTGTGAAATCTCATAAAAATTCCCTTTGGATATCTGAATATGCTTATATTTCCACTTAATTTTCCTTATCTAAAATGGCACTTGTATAAAACAGTGGCAGATTAGTTAAGTACAGCCTCCAGTGTTTTAAGCCACTTTCAAACTCTGCATTTATCACTCTGTTCCAACAGAAGGAATATAGATTTAGCATCAGCTTAGGACCTGGGAAATCTTCAGAGAATGATAGTGGTTGGAAGGGATCTTTGTGGATCCTCTGGTCCAACCACCCTGTCAAAGCAGGGTCACCTAGAGCAGGTTGCACAGGACCTTGCTCGTGTGGGTTTTGAGTATCTCCAGAGAAGGAGAATCCACAACCTCGCTGGTCATCCTGTTCCAGGGCTCCGTCACCCTCAGAGGGAAGAAGTGCTTCCTCATGTTCAGCTGGAACTGCCCATGCTTCAGTTTGTGCCTGTTGGCCCTTGTCCTGTCGCTGAGCACCACTGAAAAGAGTCTGGCCCCAGACTCTTGACACCCACCCTTAAGATATTTGTAGGCATTTATAAAGTCCTCTCTCAGCCTTCTCTCCTTCAGGCTAAACAAGCCCATCTCTCTCAGCCTTTCCTCATAGGAGAGATACTCCAGTCCTCATCATCTTTGCAGCCCTCTGCTGGACTCTCTCCAGCAATTCCTCATCTTTCTTGAAGTGGGGAGCCCAGAACTGGACAGAGTATTCCAGATGGGACCTCACTAGGGCAGAGTAGAGGGGGAGGAGAACCTCCCTCGACCTGCTGGCCACACTCCTCTTGATGCACCCCAGGATCTCATTGGCCTTTTTGGCAGCCAGGGCACACTGCTGGCTCATGGTCAACTTGTCATCCACCA
>Ga0065711_1007539_pt1 | contig 26359 bp, 12 predicted proteins | sample Hoacrofraction12_FD_59098 | JGI IMG/M metagenome (GOLD analysis project Ga0065711, IMG submission 59098) | Hoatzin crop microbial communities from Cojedes, Venezuela - Epithelial fraction 12 v2 (version 2) | ecosystem: Host-associated > Birds > Digestive system > Esophagus > Crop | place... | reverse complement strand
TTTTTTTTTTTGGGGGGGGGGGGGAGTGGGGGCAGGGAGAGGGAAGGTGTGAAGGGGAGGCAAAGATGGGAAAATCAATACACGTAACCAGTTACTAGATTTTTATTTTTACAATATTCTGTCACATCTGAAGAAGATATATGCTGCTTCTAAAATCATTTTCTCTCAGCCCTGCCTCTCATTACACGTAAACGTGCGCTGTCACAAAAAATCTGTTGATTTTAATGACAACTACAGGCATGTGAAAGTCACAAGAGTAGGAAAACAAGGTTTTCCACCTGTATTTCATCTTTGGACAAAGGTTCTCTAAGAACTTTACACGCAGGGTATTTTTTAGATGGAGAAACTGGGTTCAAGGAAACAAAAAAAAAGATTAAGTGATATTCCCAAGGTTATGCCTGTGAATCAGTAGACGAGAACCCAAATCTGATGCTTAACACAGAATTTGCGTGGAGTAAGTAACTCATACCCACCTAAAAGTTAAGGGTCCCACCTAAGCCAGTTGTGTAGGCTCCCTCTATTGTCGGTGGAGAGACAGGCACCTCCCAAAAGCAATTCATCCCAGCTTTCTCTCTCTCTCCACTGCGGAGGGAGCCTACACAACTAGATTAGGCTAGGCAGCTAGCTTGTAGTTGGCTAAAATTAAGTAAAATGAATCTCACTTTTGATCTAAAGCTGTACTGCAACATCCTGCTTCCCAAAATACATTTTTATTATCGCATTTATTATTAGGCAATATATGCCTAAATTGCAGTGATCGAAAAGGGATAGCCTGGTGACTAAAAGAGACAGGTAAACTCCCTAGATTCATGGATTTGTACCCTCAGGCTAGCTGGATATGCATGATTCGCACAGTCTTTATAATATTAACCAGCCTGGTGACTAGTAAATTTGATTAGTTTTGTTCAGTGGTAGCTGCTACATGTTTTTATATTTCGCTTACGAACACTCTGTTTTCATCCATATGTACAGTAAATACAGAAGGATTAAGTAATTTTTTTCAAAAGGTTAATTTTCATTAGTGTTTTCATCAAAACACAGCTTTTCTTACCTTAGGCCAAAACTTAAAGAGTAAAAAGCTCTATTAGGTGACTTAGTTCAACTAATTCTGTAATACTTAGCTACACACCTGGCATATGCGGAGGCAGCTATACAAGTAACTCCAAATACATATTGCAAAAATCCAGCCCTATTACATATTTGCTTCTCTAGATTTTATGACCATAGTCACCCTGTTGAAGGGTATGTAAGGTGAGGAAAGCAGGACTTTTGGAGACTTTGCTTCTAACTATGGTAACATGATCTGGCCATGTATGTACCAACTGACCACTCACAGCCTCAGTTTTTCCATCTGTAAAATGGATTTAACTGTAGTTCCATGAGCAGATGATACCATAAATATACAAAGTGCTTCGCGTTCTTATATCAGCCTGGCATCTCTCAGAGCTTTATGATGGAGAAATTCCTGGAGGTCAAATTTCCTCATATTTTTTAAAAGCCTGAATCTCAATAAGAACATTAGAACTGAGCTAGCAATTCATTCGAACCAAGCCCGACTCCATCCAGTTATGGCAATGCTTAGAACAGACCCAAACTGGAACCCTTCCAAAGTTGCAGGAGCTTTGTGTACACGCAGAACTGTAGAACTAAGACCAAACGCTTTCAAGCCTTGAGACTGTTTGAAAGCAAATATTAAGTAGATTTCAACTTCAGCTAGTTTTGGCCCTCAATCAGAAATGAATCAAATTAGCTGTAATCTTTATAAAATCCAAGTATCTGACCTGAATGAAAACCCCACAAGATGTCACCTGCACAACTGGTTCCTTGCCTGTGAGTCTTTCTAAGTGGTCCAAACCATCTATGGCCCAATTCTCTATCATCTTGTAAATCATTCACTCTACCTAAACCATACAAAGAGAGCATAAAAAAATCTTGGGTGGTGCAATTAAATGGAGAATCCTGATTTAATGTTTTGCCAACATAAGAATGTTTCCCTGTTTGATTGATTCAAAATGCTCGATGAGATACAGCTCACCGTCACACCACATTCCTGTGGGCCTGCGATTCCTCCTCTCCATTACGCGAGCAGGTCGATGGCTATGTACTTGGTTCACTTGCAGGAAGAGGAAAGAGGACACGTAACTGCTGGCAGCTTTCGGCTCTGCCCCAGGTCTGGACACACACCTGCCATGTGACGGTGAGGGCCTGCTGGCAGTCACACAGCTGGCCTACGCTTGGCCATGCAACACAACAGGCAAGCAAACTCCTGTCACATGCCCAGGAGCGTACCGCTCCCATGGCAGAGACGCCGAATTTTGGTTGTGCCACGCCTGGGGTCACCCCACGAGAAAGAAGCTGGAACAGAGGGCTCCCAGCCCCCCAAGGAAACGGCTGCGTTATCCATCCTGAATGCAGCAACGGGCAATGCTGGTCTATCCGGTCAATGATACTCCTGATTTTCTTTTCCTGTAAACTTGCCTTCTCAGTTCAGAGTAAATTGCTAGCAACTGTCATTAGGGAGGCAAAGGAGTCCCAACCTCTCTAGCAAAACCTTACAAAGAATGACAAAATAACTAGTACCATAAGACAGGTGGAAAATTCTTGTGCTTGGCACAGTAGATTCATCTACAGCTCTCCCAGGAAGCTGCAGAGCCCTAAGAACACCCTGATCTTCAGTAGTAATGGGGAGATGAGAGGAAAAAATCAGAAAAATCAGTCCACCAGAACTGTGAAAGTCTTTGTTTCAAATGACAAGATTTTGGATGATGGGCTGAGAGGAGACTGAGAGGAAAGGAAGGTGCTTCAGTGCCAAGTAACATATTCTATACTGCTTTGGTCTCTCCTCTCCTATTTATGTTGCCAGGTGCACCAACATGCTGAGTTTAGGCATATCGTGTAGGCAACCATAACTGAAAAAGGAGTCACAGCATCATATAACCATGCCTAAGTCTAAGAACTACTTCCTTTGAAAAAAAAATTGGCATCAGAAGTTATCTAAGGGCTGATGTTCAAATTCTAAAGAAATTTAAGTGGGACTGACTCCGTGAACTGGTTGGGTATCCTGCCCATTCTTGTGGTGGGTTAACACACTGGCTTTGACGTAGTCCACATACCTGCCCTATGACAGTTCCGCCAACGCCTTCAGGGAGCTCTGCTTTACTAGAATCCCAGGAACTGTTCTTAGAAACCAGGCTGGTTTAACACCATACTACTGTTAAAAATCCCAGGCAAATTGCTGTCGCAATTCTCTTTCAGATGGTATAGGCAAGACAGAAGCACTCACAGCAACGTGTCTGAACTTGATTGCTTCCACTTAGTCCCCTTCACCGCATACGCAGATCTCCAAGACTCCCCTGGTATATCACACCATCATGTTGCCAGCCCAACAGGATTGGTGATTCAGATGCCTCTACTGGTGTCCTGCAGTGTCTCTGCAACTTTGTTCAAACGTAATGAGAAAGATGCCAATTAAAAAAGCACAAGAGTCCTGCAGTGTGGCAGGCTGATTCAAATTAGATACCTGTATGAAGTGATTAAAAATAGGTTTTCTAAACCTGAAGATAACAAGAGGACAGTATGTTTGATTTACATCAGCAGGGGTCAACAAAAACACAGAAGAACCACACAAAAGCTCTTTATCCCTGTAGATTTACCAGTGAAGATGCTGAGGACAGAAAGAGAGAAATACAGCACTCTTCTGGTGTCTTTCAATATGCAAAGAATCTCAATTGTTCTCCCATCTCAGCAGTCATTGCTTACTGCCAGACCTCCAAATAAGTAATACTTTCATTTAATCTAGCAACTTTGATCCATCATTCCATAGTTTAGTTGCACATACACATTAACAAATGAAATCTCACAACTTCCTTTGGCAAAAAACTACTGTCATTCCCATTTTACAGACAGTAAAAACGAAATGGAAAGAGTTAATCACTCTGTTGAGAACAGAAGTGAGACTGGGATGTCAGGCCTTCCTGATCAGTTCAGGAGGCTATGCTGCCTCTATGGATCAGGCTCTCAGACAGCCCAGTTGATTGGCAAGACTGGGGCGCACCTGCTGAACCAGCACTGGCTTTTCTAAAGTTGTTTGTTGTTTGGTTTTTTTTTAAGCCCAGAATGTCCTGAATAAAAGATCAGATGCAAAGCTGATACATCTCCCAACAGTTTCAATGGACATATGACAATCTGTCTGCAAGTAATATGTACCAAGTGCCACACATGCCCACTTTCTTCTAGGATGACACTACCAGCACTTTGATAAAGGAACACTTTGCACAATGTCTGTTCCCTTACAGCCTTTAGGTCACTTTGCACAAAGGCTGTGAAATGGTGTTTCCAGTGCATAATAATCCCATGTCAGATACAACAGCACTGCATTACTCTAGTACTGCGCTGAGTAAATATTGGTGCTACATCAGTAAATTGTGGCAGTGAGATCTAGGCAATACAAGAAATTCTGTCCCAGCAAAGCCAATCCGTTGCTTTTATACCCATTACACTGGTGTGTATCAATCACCGCGCTGTAGGGGTGGAAGTCCTCATAAAACAAACTCTAGAAGACCAGTATCATACCAACACACCACTTCCCAATCCAAAAACCAAAACCACACAAAAAGTCCGCAGACTCCCACATGCTTTATCCCCATTTCCCCACTACACATACATAGACACACACACTTGGGATGTTCATGCATTAGCTTTCTGTCTTGAATGTGTAGACCGTGTTGTAATTATTTAACACCTAACAACCTGCAATTAGTATATGGCCTTGGCTATGTATGTATTCATCCTCTCCGCTTACCAAGAGCTGGGATATTACATTTATTTGCATCAGCAGGCCATTTGTGACCAATTTAGCTGTTGAGCTAATGTGCAAGGCCCTCATCCAAGCTGTGGACTTACAATGGAATCAGATCTTGTTACACAGCCTACTGCATCGTATGGCACACCCTCTATTATATAACTATATGGCTCCCAAAGATTACCGACAATTTGACTATGAAGAGTCATGTTGCAGTTCAGCCAACATTTAAGGACTAGACATTGGATGATTTACTTACGGAAATCCACACTGAATCCATCCCAAACCAAACAACAAATTGTAAAAAGTAGTTTTACCATTTGAAAGGAGCTGCATTAACAAACAAGTCAGGATGCACATCCATCACTCTCTTCTACCGGATAGCTAGGATGACTACCAAAGATTTCTATTTTTGTCTCAGAAAGTTAGGGACCATGCAGGAGGATTTGACTGCTGTCATAATTGCAGATGGTTATGACATGTACCACAGTGAAAATGCTGAAGGTCTATGTGGCCATCACTTCACTTTTACCCTCTTTAAATAGCAGAAAAAAAAAAAACAAACCAATGAACCAAAACAAACTTCTGCAACTCTACTGATTGTCATATCAGTTGAGATGCACTAAGTTTATCATGAATGAAGATCTGGTCTAGATGGGAAAAAAGCAAGAGGCATCACTAGCAATATGTTGGAAGCTGTTATTTTACCCTCTGGGTGCAACTGAATATTTTCACAAGCTTATGAGCATGAATCCATTCTACCTGGAAAATATTTATGTCAGCATTTTCCAAGATGCTACTCTTTCAAGAGGTAATTATCTTCTAGTTTAGAATATCACACCTGAGAGTATTGTCCCCCATATGAAAATCCACTTCTGGAAAAATAAAAACAAAAATGCAATTCAAGTGTATCAGATGTACAAAGATAGAAATCCCATACTTTAACTTTTATTTAATTGACTATACATGAAGTGGACAAAAAACACCTCTACAGAAAAGAGACAAACAGTATTGAAACTTCAAACATCAAAAAAATCTTGAGTAGGCTCTAAAAGTTACACAATTGTCTTAAAAGCCAGGGAATATTTTTTTAATCTCTATTATGCTCCCGAGTACTTTTCAAGCTTTTCTATACAGTTATAAAACCTAGAGATTTCTTTATGTATCTTCTTAAAGCTAAGGCTATATGACCAACACCAAAAAAATAAAAATAAATCACAGCACGTACAATAATGCTGTAATATTTGAAAGAAGCAACACTAAGTGCCGTTATTCATCTAATACCTCACCATGAAATCCCTGTGGCTGATGAAAGATAATTTTCCTTAAATATAGACACCGTGTGAAAGTTCCTATAGAAGATTTTTCTCCATGTATTCTAGGCAAGGGGAAACCAATGCATTTACCAGGCAGACTGGAGTTGTACGTTACTGAAAAGGCTGGACTTCTTTTCAGGCCTGTGTGGCTTGTACCACAATTTGAAGCAGCTCAGCACAAAGTTTCACCCTAGGACCCAGGTTCAGATGGCCCAAATTCCTCCTAAGCTGCTATGCTTAGTGTTTCTGGATATATGCCCTAAAATCCCACAGCCAGCTAATATAATAGAAAATATCAGACACTGGGAGTTGGGGGTGTTTAGGCCAACTGTCTCTGACCTGTGAGTATATGAAAGTGCCTGATTCTGTTTCGGGGCAAACTAAATACTACAGAGACCATGGAGTAAAGAAATGAAAATGAGTAAAACATCAAAGGTTTATCCTTGTTAGTCTGAGAAGCCCACTCCAAGAAAAAAAACTGCTGATCTCTGTATCAAATGCATAGGAAACACTAGTACAGATGCAACCATTTTACTAGCACTAACACCACCAAAATCAAGTATAAAAGCTTCACTTTCACAAACCTTGAGTATCTATAGACCACCTCAGGGGGATTATTTTTTAGTGTAGGTGGGCAGCATTCATCATCTTTGAGACTTCTAGTCAAAGATGTTTATGAAGAATAGCAAACTAGACATACCAGATGTCATAAAGAAAAGGAATATCCTGATCTGAATATTATTTTACTTTATATAAGGTAAGTTCTCTTGGAAAAACTAGACAAGCATGTTTCCAATTAGTCCTTTAGTTTTAGCCTGAAGGAGAATATTTTTGGATAATCTGAACACAGTTTGCTCAGCTGTTTTAAAGGACACATTTAGACGTGCATTTCTTTTCCTGAAATATTAATTTAAATTAATTTTGTAAGGAAAAGATGAAAGAGTTTGTTATTTAAAGCTAAAGAAATTAAAAGCAAAAAGCTGTATTAACTGAAAATTAAGCCTCAGGTCTTATTTTACACAAGAACAGAGATAAGAGCCTTTCTTTCAATCAAATCTATCAAAAATTGGAAGATCTGGTGAGGTTAGTGGTGGTGTAAGCCTGACAGAAATGAGCTTGGGTATCCTATAGACAAACAACTCTTTTATTTTGCCTGTATTTGAACAAAAGGGTCTTTCATTACAGAACTAGAACATACAAAACAAGGTGACATAATATTTTCAAAATTATATAAAGGAAATGAAATGTACCAACTTCAATGCTACTCTTCAGTCAGGTTTTGTAACGAGCCTGAGTTAGGTATTATTTTATGGTCAAAGGGCTCCTTTTCTATAACTTTCTTTGCATTTATTAGCTAGAACTGTAATATTTGGTGTTGCTACCAAGATGGTCTATGATTATGTAATGAGAGATCCCCTTTGTAATATCTGTGCAATTAGGTATAATTAAGTTTGTCAGGGGAACTTTAATTCCTGATTTTTGAGTAAATAACGAATCAATGGTAATATTGCACTAATCAGTACTAACTAACATTTAATTTGTTTTGTTTCAAAATCAGAGGTCACGTTGTGAAACCATTTGATAGTATGCAACAAAAAAAAACCCCAACAAAATAAACAGAAGTTGGAATTAAGATAACTTTATATTAACTGGTACTTTGCTGTTCTACTGTTCCATTTGTTGGGTTGTCCTGAAGCCAACAAAATATCGGTAAGAATCAGGATACAAATATGACTTTAAGTAGTCTCTGTTGTGGTCTCAGAATGAATTGACATTTGTTTTTACCACACTGTGATAACATCACAGATGTTAGAATCATAAATGCCAGTATACCTTAAAGCTTTGTTTCAGAAACAAAGGTACTGCCACTACAGCTAAATGAAAGTCTCGACTAGCTTCAGTAGACCATCTGGGGGCCAGGCACCAAGCAAGAGACAAAAATCATGTCTGACAGAAATCCCACGTAAATATCAAGCTATATATCATGCATCGATCACACTGAGTAAGTAAAATTAAGTTTCAATATAGAATTCCTAGGGATTCATATTTCATACATTCAAGCTGTAACACACCATAAAAATTCACTGGGGATTATCAGATATGGTCTTACTGGGGGAAATTGGGAGTGCCCTGTTACTGGCTACCTGGTGCAACACATCTATTCTCAGTCACAAGAGCTGGGACTGGCTGTTTGGGCACCACATCTAGCTCATGCATGTATCTAGTGCTGATCATCATTCACAGTTTAAAAACAGGTATGAGAAAGGTAGTCACAGGGTTATAATGAAGACCATTTATGGGGCATTACTCTCCCAAGCTGAACACTACTCTGGGTTCAAGGTATCAAGATGTGACAACAATCCTCAATGTCTTCATAACAGGATTATCTCTTTTCTTTTCCTGCCTTGTTTCTTGAAAAAAGCCCAGTAAAATAGTAAATAGTATTAATATTTAAATGAATGTCAGTAGTCTTCAGAGACAACATGCTTCAAACATGCAAGACTTCTTGTATTAGGAGGATGACTGCAAATAACCAAGCGTCAGCCCACATCTAGTGCAATCTTTAATTAGAACCCCACAGTCAAGCAGGCTACAAGCTTTTTACCTCCTAAATTCAGGCTGTAATTTTTGAGCACAAGAAGTCAACCACCAGGGGAAAAAAGCACCAGTTTACCATACTGCTAAAAGGCAGCTCAGTTTGATTCCTATCTCAAAGCATGCAGGACATAAATTATATCATTTTCCATAGAAGCCACAACATAAAAATTTCTACGAGTTTTTCATGTGAGGTACTTACTGATGTTGGAAGTTCCTTGGGATTACTTTACAGGCTACTCCTCCAAGAAAAGAAAAGTCATGTGCAAGACAAATGAAACAAGCAAGTTGACTTACAGGCTCTCAGCATTATCCACTGGTGCCAAAGCTCAAGATTATCCATCCCTATCTATGGCAAGAGCTCCCTTTCAGAGGAACAAGAATATTTGCTTCACAATAGCTCAAAGGTGTTCAAATCCCTGCAAGACACTAACAGTATATTCCATTCATTTTAATGGAAAATAGATGTCCAGATTCCCAAAGACAGCCCTTTTACCATTGGGCCCAAAGAAACATTACATGAAAATATCTTTTTATCACAAGAGAAGACAGGAAAAAAATTCCAATTAAAATTGATGGAATTGATCAAAGAATGAAAGCCATCAAGGAACAGACAGGCAAAACTGGGAATAAAATAAGGGAAAAGTGCATAAAGTTATCTCATTCCCCTCAAGGAGTATAAAAAAAAACCCTCCCTACAAGAGTAAAAGAAGATATTTCCAACTTGTTTTGTAACAGCTAAAAGAAGTGTAGATAAAAAACTAGGAAGCATGTTGAAAACTGTGGCAAAGGCAGACTAAAAAGTTGGAAGCAAAACATTGTAACTTCAATTAATCCATCCTCACAACTAAAAGGCCAGGAAGCACTCCAGTGTTTTAGAAGTAGCCATAAGCACCCCTAACTTCATGGGTTTGAGTTTGAATTGAAGTCCCTTCAGCTCCAAAAAAATTCATTTCCAATACTGCTTGGCCTAAAAAACAATTTCCTATAGCTGCAGCCTTTAGGCTTATCACAGATATCTACATGCATCTGGGAAGAGCTGGCATGTAATTAAAAAAACTACAGGAAAAAAACATGATTGCTTTGCAGCCTTCACCTCGCTCCTCTTAGTGTACCTTCGTACTCCAACTCCCTTCTACTAACTTAGCCTTTCAGCACTTGGTTGTCTCATGTGCACTCAAGACTAGATCAAGCCCTGGGAATTTCTGAGTGGAGCTCTGGACCTAAGACTATCCCTGTGGGGACAAGGAAGTACTCGGTGGATGAAGAGCAAACCATCTCACAGAATTACCATACCACACATTCTCTTGCTGTGGACAGGCTTTCAACCCACAGAAAGCTTCCTGGGACTTCCCACAGTACCCAGTAAGTCCTTCTCACTCTTCAAGCAGTATGTGTACCCCCATCAATAAATAATTTAAATGAAGTGTTACTTGTGATATTGATAGCTAGATTTTCACTTAACAGAACTACATCTAAGACCGGACAGAGAGGGTAATATTGGCACATAGATGAATAGGACTTTGCAGCCACAAGAGAGACTGGGGAAAAAAAAAAATCAGGGGAAAAAAAAGCACAATAAGCTATAGAGGACAACTCAATATGCCAATGACAAATATGAACAAAAGCAGCACAAATTGTATGGTACTGGTAAATTAGCATATTTCTCTCTTTTCAGCAACTGAAAGCATCTGAGGAACACTGGCTTTTAGAGAGATGCTCCTCATGCTCTCCTGTTTAAACACCAAACCAAAACTCACACAGAGGTGACTGATGAGACTCCGCTCCTCACAATGGTCTTAGGGGAGATATTATTACATTTTGCTGCTGTTGCTTTTATCTAGTTTGGCCAAGAGTCCATGACTCATGATACCTATATTTACAATGTCAGATACAAGAACAATACAGTGGCATTTTTCTATTAGTGCTGACTATTCAGGATCTGCCACTTAGAAATGTTTACATGAAAATAACAAGGAATGGGAACATGTGATGCTTGAAAAATTAGGCTCTAATTTCAATCTGCAAATGAAAAATTTAAACATTCAAAACCTTAATAGGGAGGTGATAAGAATACATCATAAAAGACAGCAAAAAAGTACACTTTTGCCTCCTTGCTTACATGGGGAATAAGCAATGCTTTCAGGGCCTGATGAAAGAGATGCTGCTGGTTGATGGAATCATTTGTCATCAGATGCTAAAAAGAAAGTAATAAATGAGACAAGTTTTGAACATGAGCTTACAATATTTTTAGGATCTAAAAACTGCCATTAAGTAGTCTGAGTATTCGATAACAAGGGTGTAACGAAAGCTAGCTCTCTGACTCAGGTTTTCAATCCTATTAAATCCAGACAGCAGGTTTCTTGCTCTACTGTTAATATTAAAGATACCAGTGTTACAAACTGGAGCTTAATGGTTAACACACATAAATGAATATTCATTTATTCGACTTCAAGAGAAGTTGAAGTAAGCAACAGGATACAACTGTATGCATGCACCAAAGTAATACAAAACCCAAGATAATTCTGTAACAGTATAGTGTAGGCATTGTCAAAAACGGTTCAAGAAGTTAGGCTGAATTCACATCCATCTCAAAAAGTGCAGACAATTCATTTCTGCAGACTCTTCGTGATGAGATGTTCTTTTAAGTGAAACTACCGAAGCAGAGCTCTGATGAGTCTGATGATCCTTAAAGTGAGATGTTTTTAGTGCTACCATTATCATTATTAAACTAGCTGCAATGACTATTTAAATCTGTGTTCCAAATCTCCTAGACGCTCTTCAACATTAGACACCTTTGTGTCTTGAAGACCCAGAAATAAGCTTACTAGTTGATTATGCTATAAAGAAAAGCTCTGCTTAACAAGACAGATGCAACCTTATTTTATCTTAATGATATTGCCTTCAATGGAACACAAAAGGAACAATTGATAGCAATGACTGAAACATTTCTTTTAGAGACTTGTAAATTCAGTTGTCCACTATAAGAATCTCAAAGTGAAGAAACACAGGGAAAAAATAAAAGAAAAAGTAACAGCATTGAACAGTGACATCAGCGCAGGTTGGCTAGCCGAACCTGACAAATGACCTCCTAATGGCCACAAGCATACACATAATGAAATGTATGTCCTTATATGCTGCTATTAATTCTGTACCAAAATGAAACCCAACCCACAAATATTGGTCCAGGGTTACTGAACGTAACATCCAAGAACAAAGAGAAAACATGAGAAAGATGTCTTTACTATTTGGTTAGACAACAAAACCAAAACTGAAACAAGAAGGTTTAAAACGATTTCTTCTGCTTCTGATACATGGCTACTCAGTGCTCTATTTCAATGATACCGAGTGAAAAAGTAACAATCAAACTTTCCAAAAACTGTACGGTAGAGCCTAAAGACAAAAATCATTCCACTATTACCAGAAGCCTGGCTAACTCAAATGAAAAGGGAAGACTGATGTCCCTGGTTCCCACTTAGTGTTGCTCTCAGGAACACATGCCTCTACATTTGCATCAACAAGTGTCTTAAAATTCGTATTGAGAACAAGAAGGACTTTGATCAAAAAATAGCACACATTTTACTCTGCAAGGAACTTTATAGAGAGGACTGAATTTACAAAAAGAGTTGAAGGACGTTTCAGAGGGACTTGACAGATTATAGGCTGATGACACTACCGTTACAGCCTCAGTGGAAATGTGGTTTGATCTAATTAACAACAAAGAACTTGAAACACTGAAGAACAAAATTAAAAAATTATTCAAAGATGCTTGGAAGCTTTCCATTTCATAGCCACCAGGACTGATTCCAAACACAGACGGATGGGATTAAACCTAGGATAGGATGTCGAGGTTGGGACAGGCACAGAACATATTCCAGATATCTCAAATCTTCTAAGATTAAAAACTGAAGATATATATTTCTGCCCTAAATCTGTAATTACAAAATGGATTTGATTGAACACAATTAATTTAATCATGCAGGTGGAAAATGCAGCTGTTACATTAGGGCAGACAAGATGTCTGAACTTAGAAATGCTGGATTTTAGAACAGATGCATTGCTGTCCAGCCAACTCAGCATCACTTTTTACACATTTTAAGTTTATTCATTTTGCTTTGATTGAAACTGTGTAACAGCGTAGGTGCTAAAATGAAAGAATCTGGTGAAGTGCACTGATATGCAGAGTTAGATATAAATCCTCATAGACCTAACTTTTTTCACAGACTATGCAGACCATGAGGATGTTCTTACATTTTCTTTACAGAATCACAAGCTTCACATTTTAGATAATGGGTCTTTTTGTGTTTAAGGAATAAATATGCCTGTAAAATAAATCACATCACATGCATGCACTGTTTCAGTGGATAAAATACTGCATTTCAGTGTTTTGTCCAAGAGGCTTTTGCAGAAATAAACAAAAAAGTCATGCTGGGGAGAAAAATCCAATCCTGATATGTTGGCTGCTGTTTCCACATACAAATTTTCTCTCCCCACCCAACAGAGAACACATACCTCAGCTGAACAATTGTGAGCGTATGTTAGCTATGCCAGTATCCTGTGGAAAGTAACAAAAGGCTTTAACTTATTTTTAACTTAGAGAAGTGTATAACTAAGAAAGTTTGTGCTTTAGATTTTCAAGTCAGATTTGGGATTACTGGATTTCCCTCTCTGGGAAGTTGTATGATTACTAAACTAGTAATTAAAAAAGTAAAAGTTAATGAGGAAACATGTTAACATCAGATGATTTACGTGCCTATTAATATTACAAGTGTATTGGGAAGAAAAAAGGCGAAAAAGGAAAAACCCATTGTGTAATCCAGTTCTGATGAAATGCCGGACAATTTTGAGACTGATAAAGCGAGTCACTGCCAGCTGACTCAGCATGACAACAGGAGTTCATTGTTGCCTTTGGACTGAAGGAAGCAAGCAGCCAGTTGGTTCAAACTGGATTCTTTCTCTCATGAAAATGTGATATTTCCACCATCTTCTTGTTCTCCTTTCGCATCTTCCATCAGACCCTCTAGTGTCTCCAGCACATACTGCATTTATTAAGCCCTGCACTATTCAGCTAGCATCGGATACAACGCACATTAAGCCCTTAGACGCAGAATGTTACAAAATTAACTTAAAAGGCTGGAATACAGCTCCATTTTTAAGTCCCAGTATATTTATATTTCACATATGGTTTTCGCTAGGCTATTCACAGGGGGGACTATAAAGCATCTCAACATGTGAGGTAGTCTTGTAAACTGCACTATGTCCTCAGTTGCACTTACTGTCCTCAGGCATGGAGGATGCTGTACTACAAGTATTCATACAGATATACGTGCCGCCTGTTACGTCCACATCTCCCCCTCCCTGCTTGTAGGAGGTTTGGCAACAGCAAGATGGCTGAATTCGGCTCAAAAACTGGAATTCCTGCTTGCCTCCAAGGCGTTCTAAAGATTGCCTTCTGCTCGACACTGCAACTTCCCCCGGCGCCCTCTGAAGTTAACAAAACAAGGGGAGCTCAGCAGCTCCCATGGGACTTGGGACCCTTCAGAGTCTTGGCAACAGAAGTAAACAAAATATACAGTCCCAGTCCTTGAGATCTCTCAGAACTGGAGCTATATGGGAAGAGGTTTCTTTAAAACTGAAATAAGATGGATTTATATTATTAATGCACAGGACTGACCAAGAGGAAGGTTGACCTGTTGCATAACACTGTAGCGAGTATACAGAGGAATGTTACAAAATCTCTTGTAGCTCTTTTCCTTCAATACACTCAAATCTCAGTCTCATTGTTCATTATTTTCTGCTTTTCTCACTAAAGCTGCTTCTCCTGAAGTCTGTAAAAAATGTGAAAATCTTTTTTTTTTTGAAAAAAGATTATTAGAGTTTTAAAAGTTTACTGATTTAACTGCGGTTTATGAGAGAATCCTGGAAATAAAATATTGTTGAGAAGAAACAAGCAACAAGAAAACTCCACACTTGTTCAAGCGGCTAAAGCATCCCCAGCCATTACAACTTTTTAAAAACTGTATTTTGCCAAAATGAACTATGTCACATCAAATACTATCATGACAGGAGAAAGAAACTACTCACCACTAAAGTACAAGATTGGTAATCCACAAATCTGGGTTATGCCCATGGTAACTTGGCAGGTGACTTTGACTAAGTCAGTCAACATCACTAAACCTGAGTTTATCCATCAGTGCAAGAGGCTACTAATGCTTCCCTATTTATTTCAGGAGGGTGTCTTAAAGCTTAATTAATTGATGTTCATAAAGAACTCAGATTCTCAGATGAGAGGCATCAGAGAACACCAAAGTATTATTAATCTCAGGTGCCAAAAAATTATCCCTGCTCCTGCATGAAACAGCTCTGAAATATTTCTAATATCTATGGTAGCAATATCCCCAGTTCAGTTCACAAATGATGAGAGTTATCCAAATAAAATAAATGTCTGGTCATCAGAGTAAACAAAGACATCATTTTACAAGTCTAATCTAAATTGTAGAGATAATCAATATGAGAATAGCAGTGCCCACAATGAAACCTGTATTAATTATGAAGAGAGTTTATGAAAGAAATTAATCATTATTATGGAGTTCGCTGCAGGAATTTAATAGCATGAGCCAATTCTACGTGACTCTTATGATGCTTGAGGTCAAATATGCTGAGTTTGAAATAAACTTTAATCTACTCTGAACTAACTTTGTATAAAAAAAGAAAGCTTCTCATAAGTTCCACAGTACTGCCCAAAATAACAAATCTACTCTACCCCATAAGTGCGTGTGGTCTGATATGCCATCCTGAAAATAGATTCTAACGAACATCTCTCTTCCCTCTCCCTTTTTTATGTTTAAATTGGTGCTATAGCAAAATTATATACACTGATTACAAGAGAAAGTTAGATATGGGAGATAACAACTATATTTTTAAGCTTGCTTCGTATTTTTTTTTTCTTAAGTAACCACCCTTCCAAAATAAACACAGCAATGTTTATGGATATAAAGAAACAAATTATAACAATTTTAGGTAGCATACCGCAGTCAAATAAATACCATTTTCTAATAAAACAAACTGGGAGAAACCCTAGTAGAACCTAACCCATAGTAACCAAAACAAAAACTCAAGAGACTTTCTGTTCCAAAATCAGGGCTGTTCTCGAGGGCTAAAGATTCATATCCATTGGTCAACTTCAGTATTAATCAATTAATCCTTTCTGTAAGATTACAAATTCTCTGGGGAGAGGCTATGACTGGAAGTGTTGAAAATGCTCAGTGCTGGCTTAATTCCATCCCCAGCCAAGTCAAGTCCCAGTTGTCTTCAAAGCAAGAGCAAGACTGATGCTGAGATTTGAAAAACTTATCCTTTGTGTTTATTTGCTTTTGTGAAGTACTTCTTAAAACAAATAAAAGCAGTAAGACATAAGTAATGAGCCCATCATACCTCTAAGGTTCATGCATGGCAAGAACTCCATGGGTCAGAAATGGACAGAGAATTCTTAGCGGGAGTTCTTGTTTTGGGGAACTTCTGAGCGTGTGCGTGTTCGTGAGGGGAAGGAAGGTAAGTCACTGGGATGCAGCGAAATCAAAACGGTTGGCTGCCCCTACAAGTGCACAGAGAGGTGCAGCAGAAATAGTATCTTATTGCTTTTGCAAAATATGGGATTAGTCATTCTGGAGACTACTAATAATGTATGCAAAGCTTACAATACTGTCAGCAACAACTAAGTGTGCAAAAAGATAAATGGCCCCTTAAAATTTTACAAGAACAAACGGTTTCCAATTAAAATAGTCCAAAAGAGCTCAGTGTGAATATTTCTCTGAGCTTCCTTTGTTGATGCCGTAGGATTTCTCTGTAGTTGTACAATTCTGCAAGCTAAAATTCTCTTGGCAACTACAGACTTCCTTACTTCTGATCTCATCACACACAGATGGCTCGGGCTTGTAAAATGTTATTAGGGGACATGTTGGAGTGGCCTGAACATGGGTCACTCCAGCAGCGTAATCTGACTCTAACAATTTCTCTGGACTTGTACAACCTTGAGTTCTGCCATTGTTTCCCAAATTGCAAAATGAGAAGAGAGTCTACCTCCTCATGAAGCGATGAGAATGTGTGAGTTCATATACGCACAACTCTATAAAAAAGGAAAAGTGTTACTGCTATTTGGGGAGAGTAAGACAGGGTCATGTGGACTTCAGTTTTATTCTCTTCTCTGAAACAAGCACCGACACAGATATAAATAGTGCCTGCAGAAAAGCAAGGGGTGAACTTCTGCTTGTTTTTTTAAACAATTTGTAGCTTTTGCATGTAAAGTCTGTTTAGAAGAGATTTGAATAGTTTAATAATTAAACCAAAAATCTTTAGTTCTAAAAGTATTAACATTTACCAGAGTAGATTTTTTTCAGTGGTATCATAAATTCACAGTATTTACCCACCAGTTCTGGTTTTCATAACAAGACTGTGGTTTTTATTTTGATCACTGGTTAATTTATTGCTGCAGCACATCATTTTGCTTTTCTTTTGGAGGTTCTGAGGAAAAGTAATTCTTTACAGACACTGTTTAGATGGTATTTTTCAATTAAAAACATTTAAAGCAGAAAGAAGCAGTTGTCTGGTAGGGGACTGAAGATCAGAGTTCAATGCTTGGCTCTACAATAGACTCCCTGGGGAAATTTTCAAAGGCACAAATGGCAGGTTGGCACATCACTCCCATGCTTCCTTTAGCGGGAGTTAGTTGCCTCTGAAAACCTCTCTTTCCCTTCCCCGGATTATCCCAATCAAGTCACTAAATCTTTCTGTGTCTTGCTCTGCAGCCACTGTAGTGGGAATTCTAATATTGGGTTCCCTCACCTTCTGCCCGACTTGCCTATTTAACTATAAGCTTCCCGAGACAGCGCCTCTGTTTTACAGTATGTAAAATACCCCGCAGCAGTGGATGGGGCACTGATCTCATCCAGGACCCCTAGTTTCTGTCAGAATACATACATGCAAATAACATTAATACCAGTCGGGAATCTGGAGAGTATTAATTTAAACTGTTTTCCCAAAGCCTGGGTTATCATGCTTTCGGGGAGCAGTAGTGCCTTGGTAGAAAGCACCAAACTACCAGCCCAAGAGAATGGCATCCACAGACCAGGTGCAGGACAGCAAGATGGGGTAATCGTCTCCCGCATGGCACCAAGACGATGACCCATTCATTGAAAATGGGGATTACTAACCCTCTTCATGTCAACCTCCGATTTCTGATAACTTCACTTTAGGCCAACCTGTATCATTTAAGTCTATGTTCTTTGACTGAAATGTTACATTTTACTGGAACAAAAAGCGAAGCCTAAACAAATGTCCATGAGGCCTTTCAGGAAACAAACCATGAACCTGAGTATGCCTTTGCACCACGAGAGTACAAGTACTCAGCCACTGTGGCAACAAAAACAGTTCTGCCTTATTGACCTTGCAAGTCACGACCCGGCAAGCCAATTTTTATTTTCAAACCGCAAATGTAAAATTCTAAGAAATTTGACATGTGGAACCAAGGGCAAGAACGACAATATAGTGAATAAATGTGTATGACAGGTAAATTCAAGGAAATATTGATCTGTATTTGTTTATTCAAAAAGTGGAGTGCCCTACAGAATTATTCAAGTAAAACTGGTAATTATTTTTTTCTACTCTAGTGAACTTAGATGCGGTGTGACCATGAGTAAAGATAAAAAACAATTCACATTCCCTGCGCTCTCATTAATTAGCTATGACCCTACCAGGAATTACCAAGTTTGCCAAATGAGATAAGGATAGGGCTCTTTATATTCTGGAACACCACCACTGAGCGATGACATCTTTCAGATACTCACTAGTAGTTAAACTAGCCTTTTTACTTTTGTCCTATTGCATAAATTATTCTCTAAGCCACTCATCTTTCTCAACGATTTCTCTAAGGCTATAAGCAATCCTGAGTTTTGTGGGTGAAACTTTTTCCTCAAGTTAACTCAGCTAAAGCCAGAAGCGTTACAGCAGGAATTACTTTTGATAAAATATATTCATAAGACTAACACATATAATCATGTGCTAGGCACATCCTCTGTTTCTTTCGGCACCATCCAGTTTGTACCATCCATGCAATCAGCCCAGTATGCAATACAAGACAGAATTCCTACAGCAGACATAAATAATTCAAGAAAGTTTGTAACTCCTCAGAGAGATTTACTCACAGATCACCTGTTCACAGAGTTTAAAGAGATGTCAGAAGAGTTCCAGGATTATTACAGACCAGCAATGGGAAAGGCTATAACAAAATATGGGTATTATCACAGCATAGATCTGAAACTGGCTTTGATTTTGGATAAATTAACAAACTTCAAAGGGATTGGTCTAAATCTGCCAGTGGAGGAATGTTGTTTGATTGCATCATTTACTGGGATGCTGCTGCAGTCGGATCCAGAAAGAATGACGCATCACAGTCAGACATGGCTCTGATAATAGAGAAGTAAACCGTAGGATTGCCAAATGAAGAGGTCAAAAGAAGAAAATCCCAACAAACCCAAAAGAGCTGATAAAGCCAATTTCACCAACAGAATTTGCAGTGCAACACTAACAAAAGAAACCCAAACAAACCCCATTCCTATTACTGATGGGATGCCCCTGTGTCCCACATGGCATCATTGCAATTGGATTCTGCAGAGAGCGAGAAAGGCACAAGCACACAGTTCTGCAGTGACAGTAGCCCACGCAGAACACCACCATTTGCCAACTGAGAAACCCTGACCTACTGGCCATGTGCCTCCACTTCTATTCTACTGATCCAGTAAATCTGTCACACCTTCAGGTAGGTTCACAATCATGGGTGACAAAACCCCAAGCTTTTCTGTTTGTGACAATCCTTGCATTTTCCTCCCAAAGGCAAAGTATGCTAAGGACATTGTTTATATGTCTGGTGGCCAACAGACTGTTACTTTCTTTACACAGTGTACCACATATATCTAGGACATAGAAAGGATTATTTAAAACTCTAAAGGAGACATTTAGAGCCAGCACATGTCCAAAATAAGGATGGCAAGTTGCTGAAATAACTTATTTAAAACTTTTTCTCAAGTACAGAGTGATAGAATTAGAGTAAAATCATCTAAAAGGGGTTGGAAACACTTTCTCATGAAGTCTTAAACATCACTTCTAGTGACATTAACTTGAGCTACATGTCCCATCGGAGAGCAAGTGTCAGCAAAGTAAATGCATTAGTTAAAGCTTAATAGTAGTTTGGTGTTCAATATCCTGAAATATTTAATATGTTTTTTCCCAAAGTAAACTGTTATTCAGTTTTAATGAAGACATTAACCTGCTTGATTTGTAAGCTCCTGTGGGAAGTCAGTCTAAAACACTGTCACAAGAGGTAGGCAGAAGTAACAAGAGCTGTGACAGGAAATCAAGCACATTTTAAATGTTAAAAAAGCAGCCAGAAAATGAGTCTCAATATGCTCTTGTTTTCTTTTAGTTTTGTTTATTTTTTGGTAATATGATTTCTGCCCTTTAAAAGATGCCAATTAAGGCTGGTTATAACGTAGTCTGCACGTAACTGTGGGTATTGAAATCAATGTGCATTTTCACCAACTATTTTGTAAACAAGAAGTGGTAGAATACAGACTCAAAAAAAAAAGTTTGGGTCAGATTCTGAACTTCGAGACACTTCTCAGTCTCCAGCACTGTAGGATGACAGCTTTAAACCGGAATCCACTGTTACACTTTTAGTCACAGTTTGAATTTTCCGGACTGACTTTGGATACACTCTACATTTCAAGGGAACAGCCGGTTTTGTGAGTTTTCAGCTTGAAATGATAGTGATATAACAAGATGAGCAAAAATGGTGAGACCCCAAGCAATTAAGGTGGGTGTGTACTCTTCCTGAAACGCATGTTGGTGGTTTGACAAGGGAGACAAGCTGGCTGCTTTGTTTCACAGTAGCTGCGTTTAGTTCATGCTGTCAAGAGTGGATTCTGACACTTAACAGTATTAATATTGCTATTTCTATTGATATAATTAGCACTTCTATAAATAATAGCTAAAGCTGCCATAGCTAAGTGTATTACTGCAATCAGCACCATCAGGTCCTTCTTCGTTACACACCCTCCTGGAAATACAAGCTGATTGATCTCAACAGGAAGACAGCCACTGAGCAACGCTGTTGATTCTAGCAGCCCAGCTAGGAGCAGCTACCAACACGTAGAAGACTCTCCTAAACAACTAGTTTGTATGTGTGAGACTAAAGTTTCTCACCAGTCTTGCACCTGCCAATGTTTGAATGCTATAAATAGGGACTCTTCTTCTCAGCCACACGATAAAAAAAACCTCGCATGGAGTTCAGTGGGTGTTATTCATACACTACAATGGGGGAGAAGTCCTACGAATGTTTTGGAGAGAAACCGGACCCAACCTTTAAATTCCAACTAAATAGCACCAAGATTTTATTTATTGACTTCACAGGTATGAAACAGGAAATGGCTTAACAAAACAGATATTGCTGCTTCAGAAGAATAGCAGTACCTGCTATTTCAGTCCCTAATCTCATTCTGTTACACTTAAAAATACTGAAGAACAGCAACTTTTCTACTGGCCCAAACACCAAACTGCAGGCACTCCCAATCTATTTCACAGAACTTTGCTCTTTTTCACTATGCCTAAAAGCTGTAACTTCTACACAAGTTTTGAGGGTGTTCAGTATCTAACTTGAGGTAGTTATGCTTAATGACTGCAACTAACAAATACCATCAGTGGGAGGGAGAAATGTACAGAACTAGTAGTGCTGGTGGTGGAAAAAAAGCCTCAGGGTCTCAAAGGCACATACAAAAATATAAGCAGTTAAAAACTATCACCAGTTTTTGAAACAGTGGTTATTTTCTGCCGCCTTCATCTTCCATAAAGTGATGTGGGTAAACACTGCACAAAGATTTTCTGAAGGCCAATATTTACAGTGTCTGGAAATAGAAAGTGTTATGTATAAGAAAAGCAGCCTAGATTTCTGACCGTAGTTTGTCACAAAAATGCTTTAAAAGTTTTAAGGTCTTAAGCTTTAGTCAAATGGATGTGCTAAAGGTCGTATGGGGGGATTAAGTAATTTGTATGTATAATTAGTATTGAGTGTGAGACACGCACATTTTTGAATCCCATGTGTTCTTCCAGAAACACTAATTGTTAGCTGCAGTACTTCAAAACTTAAAACGGTAAAAAGGGTACTACAATTCCAAAGAAGCTCTGAACTCCTGTACTACTCATACAGCTCACTTTGTATGAGGCCAAAGCACTCACACAGCACTATGTATTTCAATAGTATCAATGCCAAAATCATTCCTGTATAATTCCACTGATGTCACTTCAGTTATTTCAAAGCGGAATTCAAGTCTAAGCCACGTTCTGTTTTCTGATGCAAACCCAGAATAACTAAACCTACTGACATTGGCATTTATTGTCAAACCAAATAGCCAATGGAATAATTGGCACCTACCATTTGAAATTATTACTTGAGATATTACATATAACCATAACAGCAGCATTTTGGAATTCTCCGTGTACATACCTTCGCAAATATTTGTGATGACACCACATGGTATTATTCCTGTTATACAGATAGGAAACAAAGACACAGCAATTTTCCCTAAAGTCAAATATGCTATTCGTGGCAGAGCAGAGAGCTTCACCAGTCCCAAGTCTTAAGCCAGGAACCAAAAGCAGCAAACAAGTACTGAGTCTTCAGTATGCTTTCACGAAAATTTAAGAAGCAACAACTGGTTTGGACCCCACATTTGATGAAAAAAAAAAAAAAGGAGATATGAAGCAATAATTACTTCTTTGAATAAGTAGTAAAATAATCAGACTGAAAAGTTTCCCTTGTATTATGAGAAAATCTGATTACAAAGTATTGTATTTTGGTATTCCTTGAGGCACCTTTCATGAACACCTGGGAAAATCAGAGTGGCATCTGAGATCCACTGATATCGGTAAGCACAAAATAATCTACATCCTGAAATCTTTTTTTGTTCTGCTCACCCTGCTCAGGCCACAAAGTACAGGACTTCATAAAGCAGTACAGACCTTCCAAAATCACCTCTGGTTGTGAAAACCTGTCAATGGCAACTGTTTTCTTTTGCTTCAGAAATGCCCAGTGATTCATCTCTGTATCTATGGCTCATGAAAATTAAAGAGCTGGATTTTGTTTTGTTTGTGTTGCTCTGATACCCAAGATCAAGAGTCAGCATGACTATGGAAGGGTAAACAAACAAAGTTCACTAAAAGCTGCCAATATGAGACACTATATTGTTTTTGTTTTGTTTTTCAATACTGTAATGATTTGTGCACGCTTTCTGTGATAGCTGGCCTCTTCAGGGAGCTTAAACTGCTGGTAAGATTTCTTGGTCTACTATGTATGCAATTACAGATGAATTCTGCTTACTTAACATTAATTTGGTACTTTGAACAAATTAAAAATAATTATTTTTCCCCATAGCATCTTCTACACTAACGTGTGCACTCACTCTGGAATCTTAATGAGCTAAACTTTGTAAGTTCCATCCATACTTGGCTAGAGGACGGCCTTTTCCTCCACGATATACATACAATCATTTGGGAACAGCTTGCAAATCTAAAATCCCACCTCGCTTGAAGGGATTTACAGCCTTACATGACAAACTATACTGAACAATGCTGAGGCCCTGTGAAAAATAAACAAAAAGAACACATTTATTTTCTAATACCAAGATGGAAATAGCAAGTCTTGAGGGCCACCTGGAATTTGACCAAGGTTACCCAGCAAGGATCAAATCCTATTTGTCTTAGGCAGGCAGTCCTACTGAAATCAAATAAGCCTACAGCACAGATCAGTATACTAGGGCTCTGGTTTAACCTCTGAGGCATGCTATAAATCCTGTGCCATAAAATAGGTGCTACGGATTAATTTCTAATCCCAAACTATAACTCCTCATTGAAGAGCTGAAAACCCAATTCCCTTCACAGATTTAAATAACAAGGATAGAACCATGCTGAGATCTTTTAAGACTTTACTTTTAAAATATAAAACAAAATATTTTCCAGGATACTAGTGCCGTGACAATTAAACCACGCTGTTTGAGGTAAGAGAACAAATCATATGCTATGACACAGCATCTTCTTTTTTAAAATATGCCTGCACTTCTAGTCACTAATTTACCCAATAAATTAATTCCGCAAGTGGCTCTCCGAGTCATCAGTTTGAATTATCAAGTTTCTGCTGTATTTCCAAAACAATGCCAGGCATGCATGTGCGTAGGAGGGATGGGACAAAGAAGCCAATAGGTGCAGCTGTGGCCGGGGAGGCAGACAGTCTGCTCAAACTGTCACTGACTGCTCTTTGACATTGGGAAGTCATTTCAGTGCTTTTTAATCCGGGGTCTTTCTAGCACATAGTATTTCGGCAATGAAGTAACTCCCCAAACATCTGGAAGGCAAAGACGAGCCTTCATGCACTTTACGAAATCTTCTTTTCCCCTCAAAATCAGGCACACGGGGGAGAAGGGGGCAGTGAGGAAGGAGCATGTGCACAGCGGTCTGTTGGGATTTGTCGCCTTTGTGTCTTTCTCAAGTGTAAAACAGAAAAAATTTCAACCTTCACAAAGCGTCTTTACGCAAGTACAGGTGAACGACAACCTCTGTAAATTCAGACTATTCAATGAGCTAGCGGCTATCTTGTACCTCCGGCAGCGCTGCCGCACGGGATCTGAACTGCTCTCCTCTAGTCTGAAAGCTAGCAACCCTGATTTTAAAGCAGGGGGCTTAGGATTCCATTCCTAACATTACAACAGAGTAACAGCAACCATTAAATCCTCAGCTAGAAGGATTTGTTTTATTATTATTTTGTCCTAACACAACAAAGAAGCCACATTTTAAGACTTAGAAATCATTTCACTTTGCAAGACACAAGGCACCTGTATCTTTAACAACTGAGTACTCACAGATTCTACACGCTATCAGAAAGTTTTCTTCTGATAGAAATGATTTTTTTAAAAACACCTACAGAATAAATGATGAGATTTAAAATAATGCTAAAATCTTCTGTAATGTTCTTCCTGCATTACAAATGGACTATTAAATCAGTGAAGTGCCAATCAAATGCTTTTGTACTTTGAAAGAAAGGTTTAAATAACAAAAGCAGTTTTTCAGGCCTCTCTCTCCCTCGGTAGTCAGTGTCACCTATGCACTAATTACAACATATTTACTCTCTTTTCTAGTAAGACCACAATTGAATAGATTTTTCAGAACATGATTTTTAAGAAAAGTTGCAATCAGAGCCTTCTGGCTCTTATTAATCCAGCTTGTCTAAGAAAAAACAGTGTTGTGCAGTAAACTTCAAGATATGACAGGATTGAATAATAACAGGTCTGGATTCAGTCCCCAGCTTTAAAAATCAACTCACTGCACGACCTCGGGTGAACCATTAATTAACTAGGGCCAAATCCTCTGTGGACTAAACATAATGGAACTGGCCAGTTTGTACAAGCCAAAGATCAGGCCCCAAGTTTCCAGAAGTTTTGATTCGGGCTGGCCAAATACTGGAATTTTTGTCCTATAAAAAAAATGCTCAGTTGTGTTTCAGGGTAGGAAGTAAAGCTGTCACTTCTTTTGTGGAATAAAAATTTCAAGCAATTCCTTTAAAGGGGGGTGGGGAGGCGGGGGGGGAGGTGGAGGTCTCTCGGGAAGATTTTGTTAACTGTGCTTTCTCCCTGTAAGCAGAAAGCAGAATTGACAGAAGTCTTCAAGGCAGGTGGCCATGAACCATCACTTTAATTTTCTGGTCAGAAAAATCTAACTTTTTTTCCAGTAAAACTGGAACTTTCCTGCAGAAAACTGCAACTTCACAAATACCACATTTTCCACTGGGACGAGAAGGATCCTCCCAAACAGCTCTAATATTGTGTACTCGTAGCATCTACTGAAGACAGCCTAGCTGCTCAAAGAGCTCTTGCCTCTGAGGTTTCACTCGTGTGAGAGAAGGATGACGCTACTTTCCTACCACAGATTTATTCTTGTCTGGAGTTACTCTTTCTTTCAGAGCACCCCCAGATTCACAGGCGCTACGTGATACTGCATTTCTGTAACACCAGCCCCATAACTTCAAAGACATCACTTCTATACGAGAGTCCACCCCAGGCATTCAGAGAGACCCAAGAAGGTGTGCAGATTTCAGGACTTGTTACACAGTTGTAAACAATCACAGGCTTTACAGAGATACTTTTTCCTCCCTAAATAATTACTTTCATCTGAGAACCTACCTTCGGGCTTTGTATAACATTAGTTCATTTCACTAGACCGTGACTCTCACTTTCGTACAATTTCTCGTTTCCCGCTCAGCAAAGAGGACCACAAGACTGACAAGAGGGGATTTAACCTGAAAAATAAGGACTCGGCTGCAAAAGGAAGCAGAAGTCTGGGTAACAGGACTGCCAGCGAGGCAGCCCGTTCTCTGGACCCCTCGCTGCAACAGCCAGAAACTTCACGTCACCTCTCTGCTCCGCTTTTTAAATACGAGAACGCTCCCCGCGGCGAGGGCTGAGGGAACCGGGGTGCGAGACCCTGCCATCTTGGCACAAACAGCAGGAGAAGCGACCGGCGGCTTGCACAGCCCCTGCCGGACCCGCCGTAC
>Ga0065711_1032956_pt1 | contig 26360 bp, 10 predicted proteins | sample Hoacrofraction12_FD_59098 | JGI IMG/M metagenome (GOLD analysis project Ga0065711, IMG submission 59098) | Hoatzin crop microbial communities from Cojedes, Venezuela - Epithelial fraction 12 v2 (version 2) | ecosystem: Host-associated > Birds > Digestive system > Esophagus > Crop | place... | reverse complement strand
CTTCCTGTGCCTCAGTTTGTGCCCATTGCCCCTTGTCCTGTCACTGGGCACCACTGAAAAGAGCTTGGCCCCATCCTCCTGACACCCACCCTTCAGATATTTATAAGCTGATGTAGTTGCCAAGCCACTCTCCATCATATTTGAAAAGTCATGGCAGTCAGGCCAAGTCCCTGGTGACTGGAAAAGTGAAACATTGCACCCATTTTTAAAATGAGTAGACAAGAGGACCCTGGGAACTACTGACCCTTCAGCCTTACCTATGTGCCTGGGAAGATCATGGAACGGATCCTCCTAGAAGCTCTGCTAAGGCACATGGAGGACAGGGAGGTGAATTGAGACAGCCAGCATGGCTTCACCGAGGGCAAGTCCTCCATGACCAACCTAGTGGCCTTCTGTGATGGAGTGACTACATCAGTGGACAAGGGAAGTGCTACAGATGTCATCTATCGGGACTTTCATAAGGCCTTTGACAGGGTCCTCCACAACATTCTTCTCTCTAAATTGGAAAGACATGAATTTGATGGGTGGACTGTTCAGTAGATGAGGAATTGTTTGGATGTTCGCATCCAGAAGGTAGTGATCAATGGCTTAATGTCCAGAAGGAAATCTGTGATGACTGGTGTCCTTCAGGGATCTGTACCAGGACGAGTACTGTTTAATATCTTCATCAGTGACACAGACAGTGGGATTGAGTGCACCCTCAGCAAGTCTGCAGATGACACCAAGCTGAGTGGTATGGTCGACACATCTGAGGGATGGGATACCATCCAGAGGGACCTGGACAAGCTTGAGAATTGGGCCCTTGTGAACTTCATGAGGTTCAACAAGGCCAAGTGCAACCCCCTGCATCTGGGTCAGGGCAACCCCCAGTATCAATGATGGGGGTTGACAGCAGCCCTGCCAAGAAGGACTTGGGGGCACTGGTGGACAAAAAGCTGGACATGAGCCAACAATGTCCACTTGCAGCCCAGAAGGCCAACCGTATCCTGGGCTGCATCAAGAGAAGTGTGGCCAGCAGGTCAAGGGAGGTGATTCTGCCCCTCTGCTCTACTCTGAGACCTCACCTGGAGTCCTGCGTCCAGCTCTGGAGCCCTCAGCGCAGGAAAGACATGGATTTGCTGGAGCGGGTCCATAGGAGGGCCACAAAGATGATCAGAGGGATGAGAACACCTCTCCTGTGAGGAAAGGCTGAAAGAGATGGGGTTGTTCAGCCTGGAGAAGAGAAGGCTCCAAGAAGACCTTATAGCAGCCTTTCAGGACTTAGAGGGGGCTTATAAGAAAGATGGGGACAGACTTTTTAGTAGGGCCTGGAGCGATAGGACAAGGGGTAATGGTTTTAAAGTAAAAGAAGGTAGATGTAGACTAGATATAAGGAAGAAATTTTTTACAATAAGGATGGTGAAACACTGGAACAGGTTGCCCAGAGAGGTGGTCAATGCCCCATCCCTGGAAATATTCAAGTTCAGGCTGGACAGGACTCTGAGCAACCTGATCTAGTTAAAGATGTCCCTGTTCACTGCAGGGGGGTGTGGACTACATGACCTCTAAAGGTCCCTTCCAACCCAAACCATTCTATGAATAAGACCTTGTTTCTACCAGCATCTACCTCATCTGACTTCAGTGGGGCTGCTGTGATCTGGAAGCCTTTGCTGGCTTTGAAGGCAAGAACTTGCCTTTCACCTGAGAGATCTCTCCATCACCTCCCAGACTTTGAGCTCAGCTATGCCCCTAAATCAGGGAGGTGAAATCTTGCCTTCCCCACCCACAGAATCTAAACTCAGCTTCTGCTGAGTTTACCGCTATGATCCAAGAGCCCCTGGTTATCACAGGAGCAAGATATTCTGGATCCTCAAATATTACTGCTGATGACAAGGCGAGGTTCCCAGCCAGCCTTCCTGCAGTACTTGCAGGAGCTCAGCAGGAGCTAGAAGTAGGAGCTGAGGTCCCACTGAGCTTCACAAAGCACTTCCAGAGGAGCTATTCTTCCAAAACATGCTAGCTTGACCTTGCCAGGATTCAAACCTGGTGTTATGGCACATCATCCACGCCGTCCCTGTTCGAGCTGTGAATATGAAATCAAATTCCCAAACACGGAAATACTTTTTGAAACACATTTCTTGCCTTTGAGCAATCGCTGTCATGCTTTCCATCTTTCTCGCTTACCTCATTTATAAATATATATGTATTCCCATTTTGTTCTTACTATCACACAGCCCCGTTAATATCAGTCTTGCCTGTCTGAAGCTTCCTTTTCTGAGAAAAATCAGGGACAGAAGAAACTTTCCCAGATCAAACACTGTAAAAACAAATGCCACAAACCATCCATTTCACTCTCTTTCTAGACATTGTTTCTCCACAGAGAGCAAGAGAACTGCAAATACAATAAACAACTTTCCAATATATACATTAGTTTACTGATATGGTAAAAGCCAGTTTCAACCTAACTCTTCTCATTTCCCACCCTGGTAGAATACAGATTTCTTTGTTATTTATTTATTAATAGAAACCCTTTCAAACAACAGTAGAAGAATAACGATATCTGTCAAAAATCGCATTTCAACTATTTCAGTGTCACAGGCAGTGACAAATCTTTTGTCTCCTATTCAAGTAGGTCTGTCACTAGTCTCAACTCAAACTCTGGGCTCATATAAGCATTTTGTAACAAGTTCTTGACCAAATCACCCTGGATTAGTTGGCACAATGATGATTTACATCAGCTGACTTGATTTAACAGAAATTACAGGAAGGTGGTTTTAAGGTGGTTGTATTACAAGAATTTACATACTATTGGCAGGTTTTTTGTTGGTTTGTTTTTTTTTTTCGGTCATGAAGTGTAAACTAAACTGAAGCAAAAAAAAAACCAGGCAGTGGTGACAAGGCATCAATCAATTTAATAACACCCCTTATAACCAACACTTCAAAAACCAGATCATTCCTATTACGAAGACATTAAACTGAGTACAACACAAACTCGCTGCTTCACAAATATTTCCCTCCAACCACACACCCGGGGACAGAAGTTAATATTCCAAACCAACAGAAACAAGGAACCTTTCTCTTTTGGGGTAGAGGCAAGAACTCAGCCAAACATTCAGTGCCTACATAGAGAATCCTTTGTCCCACAGAATCTTCCCACGCACTAGAACAGCAGTGAATGAATGAAAGAAAATACCTTTTTTTATTTTGACACCTTTGATGAAACATGCAAACTGCATCAAAAGAAAAGGCAGCTGACACTAGAGGAGTTTTAAATTGCTAAAGGAAGTCAATTCAAAAGCAACTGATTGCTATGAAGAAATTTTAGAGAGTTCATAATTATTGTCAGAATAGTGAGAAACAGCAACTAAAATTTACTACCAAAAAAAATAAAATACAGAACATCACAAGCCTCTATTCTTCCAGAAAAGAGCACTAATACTTCAGCACAGAACAGTTTAAAAAGCAGAAATAAGCTGTTACTACTCCTTTATTACCTAATGCCTGCTCTGCAAGTAGTGATGGGGAGGAGAAAAGCACCCTTCAAACAAAACCAACATAATTCTGTAGTATTGGCTTAAGTGGTAAATATTGAAAGTTTTTCTGAGCATAATGCGTTTGCAGCACATTTTGTGATGTCGGAGAGAGGACTTTATACTGCAGTCTAGAAATACAGACATTAATAAATCAAAAGCAGAGAACACACAGTTCCACCTCTATTTTAATACAATGGTCAAATGACAGAACAAAATTTCTGCATTGGGAGTTCACCTCTGGCAACTTATCTCTTTGTACAGCTAAATCTGTTAGAGAAAAACTGTCACAATTTCATCCTAGACACCAAAGAGGTCTGAAACTGCTATACAGTACAGCCCATTCGACAGCAGATAATCACAAGACACCAACAGCTTTGAAAACAAATGCTAAGGAAGGCAGAAATTTAATAAATTAGTAGAGATACATAATTAAGTGTAGGGAATGCCTGTCCACAATATTCAGTTGATTTTACTGCTCTGTTCCAGGATATAAAAAGCATTAATCAAAGGAAAGAACAGTTAAACTACAATCACAGTACCACAGAAGGACTGAGGTTGGAAGGGTCCTCTGGAAGTCATCTTGTCCAACCCCCCCTGGCTCAAGCAGGACTACCTGGAGCTGACTGCCCAAACAAATCCCATTATTTCATCCTTTAAGGGCCCTAATACGCAGTATTTCAAGACATACGAATATAACTTCAGTTGCATAAAGCCATCTAACCATGAAGGGAGCGAAAAGCTTTATTACATCACTCCACTGTTCACAATTAAATGAAAATATACGATGGAATAGCGAGACGTAACATACATTACAACCCTGTTGCAGATTAAAATCATCTCTCTGCTGATTCGTCCATCAAGAAGAAGCTGAGAAATTCAGAAGTGAAATGAGGAGGATAACACAGCTTAAACTAAAGGCTGAGAGCAAGCACACAGTAACCAGTGTTTAACAGTGCTTCCACTCTGACTTACAGCATCACTTCATTAACATCATTCAAAATATTTACCTTGTTATTATAAAGCACAATGCATTTTAGGCAGGGCACTCTATGTGTTCAAGGTGATGCTGTCAAGTTAAGAAAAGATTTGTAACTTCGATCTTTTAAGATATGTGCCATACATAAATTTGCCCAGAAATGAGCATTCAGCTGCCTGAAACCCACCTGAACAATCACTGATGTGCAATTTGGATTCCCTGACACCACGAGACTTTTCTTGAAAGTATCACTTCCAAGCTGTACTCAGAACTACCATTGCCTGAACCCCTCAGCTGCTCTAGTCAGTGGGGAGAAAAGCAATCTCTGTGGAAGAGTATGAGCAAATTAGAAAGGGATAGTTACAGGTATGGTTTCAGATTCTTTCACTTGAAGACCAGTTTTAAAAGATTTGAATATGTAAAATACTAGATAAAAGCATCATCATTCTACAAGGGGAAGACAGCTTTGATACTCAGCTGGGAGAAGAAAAATAAAAGATTTTAATGCAGTAGAAAAAGATTACTATATCAGCAGAAAATCCTTTCAGGATTTTCCTTTCACTACTTTTTGTGGCGACAGCAACAGCTCAGCCTCAGCAAACACCCAGGTCTCAGAGCTGCATGGAGAACTTCTGCACCTATTTCATAGCCCAGGGACAGCATTCACCACATGATGTTAGAGGGGAAACTTTGGAAGCGCAGTCCTGTCAACTGAAGACTCAAAGCCTTAAGTAGTTGCACAACCATATCTCAGCAGAAGTATTCATTTCTGGTGTTCCTCAAAAGGGAACCAGCAAAAATGAACAACAACAAAAAAATCCCATAAAACTAGACAACACAGACTGAATCAGTAAACTCTGAATCATGTAAACTATTTTAAGTATACAGTTTTAAAGAAAATTATTAAATTTTAAAAGTAACTGCAATTTAGGAAATGTCCTCAATTGTTGTAAATTAGTGTATTTGCACTGAAGTCCCTAGATCCATACAAAGAGACGATGAGTATTTACTCTGATTTAATTTCAAAAATGCATAAAATACTTCCCTTCCTACCAAATAAATGCATATACATTTTACCACTTTTTAAACAAACTTTTCATTTTCTTGTACCCTAAAAATTCTTCTACCGTAGAACCATTAGTTGTTACGAAACCTCCGTAGAGCGATACATATGCAAAGTTACTTGTGTGATGACTGGTTATATCCTTCAGTTACTGCCACCTCCAGCCTTCCTCACCACCATTCCACTCCCTCACTGCAGAAAAGCAAGAGATACTGACTTCTGTAAACTAAGTATATAGCCAGCTGTGATCCTATCCCACAAGGCAGCAGTTCAATACTTAGTGCAATTTTTCTGACATCAGAGGAGTTACACAAGGCAAAAGCTGGTGCAAAGGTGTGGAGTCAGGTCTGGCATCGCTACCAGCTCTGATGACTGCTGTGACAGACAGTTCACAAGAAATTGTTTAAGAACTAAGGGACTGTTACAGACAAGTCCCTGCTCAGAAGTGAGCAAGGTCAGAGAAATGGAAATCCAGCACTGAAGCAGCAGTTATTTAACGTAACCCATCCAAATGCTTCCTTTTAACTTCCACATTCTCCTGTCTTTGTTGTCATTTATCACAAAAGAAAATGAAAGCCATAAGAGATACTATAGGAGACTCAGAGATGCTAGCCTAATTCCAGTACTACCCACACCTAAGTTGGCCCTCATTTTAGCACAATTAAATTGAACAAACTCTACTCTGGCACACAGACATCTTTCTGTACATCCTAGCACAGAAGAGACCAGAATGTGTTTATTGAAATCTTACGGGAACATCTAATTTAATAGCCACAAGTCCTTTCTGGCCATACTTCTGCTGAGACTAATTTTACACCCGCTGAAGATAACAAAGACTTTCCCTGACTGTAAGGGGATCAGATTAGGTCTAACATTTCTAAAACGAGTTCTTCTTGTTTCTTTTTAAATAGATTACCTAATATTCTCCAAAAGACATGAAACATTCACGAGTAGATTGTTCTTTAGCTGCTTCATCCAAAGCTGACCTGATAAGTGACTCTATTTGCCTAAATAACCTAGAAGGCTTTTTTTCTTCCTCTTTGCTTATCCAAAGGCTCACAAGGAGACCCCAGTAACAAACATAAAGCATATATCCATATAGAAAAATTGTAAACACTAGGCATCCCTTAAGTGGACTTAGTAAGGTCTCACTGGCTAAAATAGTGGTAGGAAATTTTTCAGCAAGGTGTGAACTGGGTATTACCTTCACTTTCCCTGCCTCTAACATTATAATGTTAGAAGAACACTAAAAGTTTCCACAGTTAAGATAAAAACGGTCTCAGAAATGCTCAGCAATGTCACTAAGTTATGCATTTACATTTAAAATACCTACATACATAATGCAGACCTTCTGATTTCAGCTAGAAACCCTGACAAATGCTTTCCATTGCAGTTAGACACTTCAGATTCAGATACACATATAAACAGAAGATGGTGAAAATGTAACAATAAAACCTGCAAATATTTAAGGTATGAGAGAAATATCTTGAAAAGTATAGATGTTATCAATATATTGCTAAAAACCTCATAACCCATCCCTAAGAATATACCAATATAAAATAACAGGATTTTCAGAGTCCTGTTTGTCACCCTTTTACAACCATATTTTATATACGCATAGGCAGATGACACTGACGAACCAGATTCAAATGAGATAAGCAGCAGTATGTTTGTATGGCCACGTGACCTGGAGCCCAGCATTGCTCTAACCTTTCCTTTTCTTTGCTATGGCTGGATAGAATTAATTTTGTGCATTCTTGTTCACATAAGACCAATGTCAGGTCTACTTGCTCAGCCTTACTCCAAGAATTAATTATTCTCCCAAACAGTATCTCAAATTCTTCTGCAACACTTCAAAGAAAGTTCACTACACATTAATTTTTGCACTTTTATCACTCTATGTTCACTGAGTGGCAGTGTTTTCTCCCAGTTGGCCACTCTCCAAGTTAATGTTTGTCAAGTTTTGCTCAGTTATACACTACACTTTTTTTTTTGATCTTCTATGCCATGTCTCTTTCTTCACAGCATTCCTGAGGCCAGGAACGGTTTTCCAGCAAGTACTGCCTCCTTTCAGAAAGGCTATGGTTATTCTTTTTTCCAGAGTTTGAGAGTTTCACACTGGTGACCTCTTTGCCCATCTCTGCTGCTATTTTGGCACATAAAGGTTTCACCTCTAATTCTGAAATTTCAAATACAGTTGTTTTAATAGCCCAAACCAATCCATGTTCTTCCTACAAATGGAGGAACAAGCTTTGTCAGGGCACGGCTGGCCCTACAGACATACTCTCTCATTTGAGACAATGAACTTTTCCATCTGGGATGATTTGCACATATGGTGGTACAGTGCGAGTTTGAAACTCAGTAATCTCATCTGCCCGGTTCTGTCCCTTGCACATTGCTCACTCCTGCAGATGAGCAGTAGGTAACAGTGAACAGGGAGAGCCCCTTGGCTCTTCTATGATACAACATCAGTAAACATCATCCAGGTGGCATTCAAACACCCGCTTGCAACGTTTAAAGATGCTTTTCTAAACTTGGTATAATGATCTAATGATCATTGGGAATGCTTTCCCTTTTTTTCTTGGGGTTTTTTTTGGTTTTGGTTGTTGGGTTTTTTTTAATAGGTGAGTTGCAGAAGATGGGACCTCTGCGAAATAGAATAAAAGTAGAACATCTTCCAGCACAAAATAATTGACAACATTCCTGCTAACAAAAACTTGTACACTCATGAAAAAGAAACAGATATTTTACTTTGCCTGAACATCTCTCTCTACCTTTTCTTTTTTTTATTTCTGTTTTGTAGTGAGACTATCAAGCAAGAATTATGAGGTTGTATACAGGAAAATACAAAGGTCTATGAACCTAGAGCAGAGATCATCTGTTGATTATGACAATGACTCCTTCAAAAGTGCACATTTTAAAACTCCTTTTTATTCTGTCACAGAATCATAGTGCAGTTGTCTTTAATAGCCATTACTCAAATAGATACATAAAGAATATCTTATTTCTCTAACAGTTGTTATCATATCAAAGGAATAATGCTTAAATGCTCCATGTCATTCACTTCAGTTTTTCAAGGCTGACAACATTTTGAGTAAAGTGCTCTGCCATTCATGGGAGGTGCAAGCCCATAACTGGAGGATATTTTTTGCTTTCTTTAAACCACTTGCAGTGTTAAAAACCAGCTGGTGAAGAGGTGGACATACAGGGCCAAGCTTTGTGAATCAGTGTAGCTATATTGACATGACAGGTTTACACCAGCTGAGCATCTGGTCCTTACGGTTATGAATGACAAGAGAGAACTGGATTTTCATGCCCTTCATGGCAAGAGACTATTTAAAGTGTAACAGCTGTTCCACTTTCCCTTGGCTGATTTGGACTTGTGATTTTTTATGAATCTGCACAATATGCCTACCCGAACACCATAAATATTTGCAAATGACCTGCTACACAACAACTTTGCCCTAATTTATGTTCACATTTAGACTACATAAATACGTCTGCTTTCATGGACTAGCATACATGTAGCAGAGTACTTACCTGTGATCTAAATGATGAATAGAGAGAATAACCCCTGAATTCAAATGGGCTTGTTTTAAGGTTGCCAGGATTGTGAATTCATATTTATTTCTTAACTTCTGAAAAAAGATTTCAGCTGTTTCTGGAGATGCCTTTACACTTCTTGAGGTATCTAAAAAAAAAACACCACAGCAGAAAACCACTCAGGACAAAATCTTATTTTACTTTACATCCTCAAGTCAAAGAGTTTACAAAATCAGAAGCCACTTCTGAGGAGCACAAATGAACAGACAGGCAAAAGCAGAGGCCAAAGTATTGTAAACATCAGCTTTTACATGCAATGGGAGCCATTTCGATGAAAGAGAACACATTTTCTAGGACAGCCACTTTATTCGGAGGTGGGGGGAAGGGGGGAGGTTGTTTTGTTTCGAAGACAGGGTCATAACTCTTACTTTCCCCATGGATGGCCAGATGGTACCTTTAATATCCCATCCAAAATACGGACTCTCTAGCAGCGATGCACAGAGTGACCACACTGGATATGAGCCTAAGCTGTGAAGCACAACCTGAGCAATTTTCTAATGACTTCTACAAAAATGCTATGCTTAATTGCGATACACTATTAATTAAAAAAAAAAGAAAACAAAAAAAAACCACAACAGAGCAGCATCTCTTTAGGGACAATTTACTCAGCTTTAAGTAATAGTTATAAATTAACTTTAAAACTCATCATCCTTCAAAATACATGGTCGCTAATTAATCACTGTATACTCCAGTTGTGCGGTATGTTGCTGCTGCTTCTTGCACAGGATGTCATGAACATTTCTTAGAGTAATTACACACACACAATAAAGATTTTGCTTTTAAAAATCCACACACGACCAAGACTGAAGCAATGTTTCTGCTGAATTTGCATGGAACATGAACAGAAAATAAAAAGGCCCAACCTTAAGCCCTCTTGAGAAATAATTCACAAAATAAGATGTCAAATGCTACAAAAACAATTCCCAAGGTTTTCCATAATACGTTATACTAGAAAAAAATTAATATAACTTTTTAATGCACAAAATTAATTCATTACCTTGTGTAATCAACTGTGTAAGAATGAAATCAATTCACAAGATTCTTTTCAATGCAATTTGACCATACTGCTCTAATTCAGGGACAGCAACAGAGAGCTAACTGCAATAGAAACGGTGACTTTCTTTTGTCAGCACTGGATCTGAGCTCTCAAGTAAGCTTACACTGCTGTTCAGAAAAACAGGTTTATTCTTTAAGCTGTACCTGCAAAGATGCTACTCTCTCAACAGCAAACAATTTATTGTGGTTTATGGACCAGGAATATTTTTTACTATGTGTTTAAGAACCACAACAACCTGTACAACCCTGAAGTTCTAACCAAGCTCCTGCACAGTGTCACACCAGACTGAATCTGATTAATTTTTTCACAAAGGGGAGTCCAAAAGACAAAAACAAAAAAAAAAATCCTTTAAAGCTTTTTTTGTGAAATTTCATGTCTTCTCTATTGCAGATTGCATAACTCTCTCACTGTAGGAGACATCCGTGGTAGTTTAATGGAATTGTTAATAAATCATAAGGCAACTCAAATACAATTACATCAAAGCATTCATTTTTAGCCAAGGGACACTAACAGAGTGGAATGACATAGGTTTGCATGCTAGAAGATAGTTTAACTGCATTAACAACTTCTAGCAATATAAACAATCTACTCCCAAGAGAAAGAGCAGAGGAAGGACACACAAAGAACATCTTCACTAATCACGATCACAGGATTCTCACGCATTGCAGTTCTCAGCAGCAGCTTTCCTACCCAGATACAGAACATAGGAAAACACATATGTGGAACCCACTTAAAAGCCTATAGAGTCCAATTCCAAGATGCAAAGCACATCCTCCAACCCTGTTTGCCACGTGGAGAAGCTGCGTTTCTCAGCTTAGAAAGCCCAGCCAACATACTTTTCTACTGCAGGTTCATAATCATTAGGGCATTTACAGAGTCTCCTTTTGGGCCCATAAACACATTACATGTGTACACTGAAACGTGTTTACACTGTAATCTCATTTTGATTAATGACAGAAGACTTGATGAAGTATCATCAAACCACACTTGCGTGCTTGTGTGCACAGGCAAAAGCGTGTCTGCCCTGAGGGGCAGAGCTCCCCTGCCTAAAGGGCTTGCAGCCTCCGAAGCCTCAGTCAGGCTGAGCACTGCAACTTTATGTAAAAGCAGGAGAACAAAACCCAGAGCAAGCTGAGACCAGTGGAATGTGGGAAATCTTCTTGCTTACATCTTAATAATAGTTACTACATTGTAACAATGATCTTATCCCTCTGACACTCTTTTATATTTCTTTTAAACTTTCTTGGTAGAAATATTTCACTTTGACTTCAGTAGACAATGAGATTAGAAAAACCAAACCTACAAAGTATACACCATGAACACTCTATGCTTTTTTAGCCGTGTTGATTCAGGCTGATTCCCCCTCACCTGAAACACCGCAGGAGTTTCCAGGAGAAAAGGGAAGGGTGGAGAAAAAGGGCTACGAAGATGATTCCCATATCATCATCTCCCAGCTCCCCGCCATTTCTAAAAGGCTGATAAAGCACACATCCACATGAACATGACAGTGAAGAAGCTGCACAAGTCCTTCATCCAACAGCTTCTGTGTCTCATAACTTCAGTCTCATTCCGATTTAGAGTGAGCGCACAGGAATGTACAGAGGCATTAAGGTACTGAATAGATACTATTAATTTCCATGGATGTATATTGGAGTGGACACACAACATTTACAGTTCAATCTGGCAGCAGAAAAAGATAGAAAGAGGGCTGGACGTCAAGCAAGTCAAAAAAAGAGAAAGACATGTCAGAATTGTGAGAAACAGCAGAATTGCAGAAAATATTCTGGCATTCTTGTTCTGCTCCTATTACCTCCAACAGATTTCTCTCAGAAGAAAGACGAGGAAATGGTAGGAAGAAGATGAGAAATGTAGAACAACTACCTTACTCCATGAATCCAGATTTTCTCTGCACAACTCTGAACCTTGGAAGACACTAGGGTGCCCCTCTGTGCCAGTTACCCTCTGGTTTATCCCCCTACATCATTCCTAGTTTTAAATACTATCACATCTTACCAGTGGAAATCATAAATGCTCTGTGCTGGAAGCAGAAAATTGTCCACAGACACCATGCTTACTTAACAAAAATAAAATCAACAGCTTTTTAATTAGAAAGAAATATTAATTTCTAACAAATTCCTGTGGTATTCTCATTAGCAACTGATGAAAGAAAGTATATTCATAACACCCGCACCATTACACAAGATGAGTTCCAGTTGCACATAAATCATTATCTCCTTCTCCTACATGCACTTTTATTCTAACTTGAGCTATTGGGATGCAAACACTGTGCTGCAGATGGCCTGTGCTTTAGCGAGGAAGCAAAACCTCGCGGTCACGTGGAGCTCTCCAGAGCCCTCCCAGTCCTCACTGCTGCACTGAGAGAGGCAGGGGAAACACCAAGCTGCCTCTATGCCCGCAAGAGAGGAGTATTTTTAGGATCTACTCATGTCACCCCTGTGAATCATTACCTGATCACTAGGCTGGATGTGAGTTTTCCACCCTTTTATCTATAGAACCTTATAATGATTCATCATGGCCTTAGACTATCTTCTTGTATACAGACAGAAGTATCAAGGCCTGACTAGATCATGCTGGAAGCCTGTGTATTAAGATTATCGTCACATTAACTGCTAGAATATTAAACTGCCAAAACACACGGCTATTCGGTTTTGGTATTGCAAATAGGTCAGTTCATACTTGCTGTACCAGAGAGCTACAGAGCCTTTTGAATTATTACTACTCTGTTGAAGCACAGAACCCTTTGCTCAGGGCAGGCATCAGGCAGATTTCTTAAAGAAAGACCCCTGAAAGATCCATTAGATCCATTCTTTTTACACTAACCCAACGGTGCAAATCCCTCATTCCAATTGCCTTTGAACACTAGCAGTAGGTGCTTGATAGATCACCAGCAGTGCTCAATAAATACTGATTCAGGCTTGTTCTTGACATTTGGCTTCTAGTAATCATTTTAAGACCTACGGAAAATACTTTACTGGAACTGGACTTCTTCCATAATAGCTTGGAAAAATCAAACTGGTATATCTCAGATAATAATTTGTGGTTTCTCAACAGTTACATAAAAACCTCATATGGTGAACATTTCTAATATACAAAACCAAAGGCATAAATCTTTTAATATTAGAGTGCAAAAATAAGGAGAGGACTATTATTTTGAATGAGAAATTTGTCTCTAGCCATGATACCTATATATTGGGTTCACTTTCCTAGAATATTGCATGCGTTTACTTTGACCACACCACAATAACTTACAAACCCATAGTGTCAACACTCCATTTTTAATGTATAGAAGGACAAAGTTCAAAGTGACAATGAAAGAAACAAAAATCCAAACTCAAAGCATGTCGCACTCCTTGTTCAAATCAAAGGTTATAGCACGGAAATGCCTTTAGAAGGAGTAATAACGCTCATGTGGTAACACCTACAGCTGGTTTGAGACATGCAAGTTAGCAAAATTACTGAAAACGACACAACAGACTGGGGGAAGATGGCTGGAGGAAGGGAGAACTAACTCTTACAGTGGTTGGCAATGGTAACAATTTACAAGAATGCAGACAAACAGGTGGTGGTCACTATGTGCTGCACCTTCAGGTGCAACGTCTAGTTATGAGGTGAGCATCTGGACACAGGCACAGAAAACCAAGCCTTTCAAGATCTAACATTGCAAAGCAATCTGAAAACCCGTGAAGGAAACCGCTGACCGTAAGACCTGCAGTCCTTCAGAGGACAAACTTGATGGCTGCCTCTACTCTGTGCTTGCAACAGCCATCACAAGTGGGATGCTCTCAGAGACAACCTGCAGTCAAAGCTTTGCAGCAAACACCCAAGTGTCTCCTGGAGGTGTCAAGTGTAGACACTGTCATTTCAGTCATACTCACGAGATAATAATTACTACACTAGAACCAAGACAGTAAGTCTAACTTCCAACAGCACTCACTCCACAGGTCCAAAGACTCTTCCATCAGTCTAAAGTGGTGCTGCAGAAAGAGGCGGTTCTACCCTTTGCTCTGCCACCAGCCTTTAATTCCTTCTCCTTGTCCCTGTAGTGACAACTGCATTCATGCAGACGTATGAGAAACTGTATCAGGCAACTGATTCAGCTATTACTAGCTGAGATCCCCCCCGTAAAAAAAGAAAAAAAAAAAGATGTTGGAAGCAGCCATGAACAAGTTACTGGAGGCAAGCAGGGAAACTTCCATGCACAGCACTCGCAGCGTACTAAAATTGCACAGTGAAAAGACTACACACGAATATGGTTTAGGACAACCCATTCATTACAGATGTTTTCTGGTCCACAATAAAAACAAACAGTTATTAAATGGAATGGATAACTTGTCTTCGCAAAGGGTGTGCTCTTGAGTTTCTGAAGAGCATCTAAAGCTAAACATACAGTGTGAATTGAATTATAAAACAAACTCCTGCAGAAGAGTCTTTGAAGGAGGGATTCTAATTAATTGAGCTCCACAGTTTGTTTCGTGTGCACATAATCAGCTTTTAATAGCAGCAACTATAAATCAGTTCTGCATCTGACTAAGTTTGCTGAACTACCCAAATTAAAATCTTGTGGTTTGTGAGAACAAGGAGAAGGGGAGAAGGGCTGCAGGCTAAAAAGAATCTAAAAAATACAACAATGCTAGCTCAATTTTGCCTCTTTTCCACTGCTAGAGCAGTGTCACAAGCACATATTCACATCGTGTCACTTCTCCGTACTAAAATTTTTTGCTAATCTTTTTATTATACAGGACAACAATATCTGAGACTGTTTACTTCATATTGTTGTTTTATTTAAGTAACTGACGTGGGCTAAGCTGCTCCCAGCCAACAGGGCAGCATGCAAAGCCAATCCAAAAGCAGAATCTTTACAAGGTTGAAAGGGTACAGCAGGTTTTTAAGTGGAGCATGGTGCATTCAAATTCAGGACTGGCATTCCTGCAATGAAAACTGAAGATAGAAAGAAGTACAAAAAAAAAACCCAAAAACTTCATTAGATCAAAACCCTGCTGGACATGCTATGCTTTAGATAGTTCAGTGGGAAGGTTGATTGGTTTGCCCCTTTTTTTCTTAAACACACCTGACACTCTATTTGAACCAATACATAAGACACTAGTTGATAAAACATTTTGAGCTACTTTTTATATATATTTGTTCATTCCTTTCTCATAGATTTCCAATTGTTTCAGAGAAAATACCAAAACAGGAGCAGCTACAGTTTTCCGCACTTGCATGAATCTGACTTGGTTTCTCCAAGGCTGTAGGAATGAGCTCTGCAGGATTCGGGGGGGAAGCTGTTGCAGTTGAACCTCAAGTTTAAAAGACTACAAGATATGGGGTAAACGCTGACCCTGCAAGACTCCCACTGGGGCCATTCCCAAAGGGTGTGTGTGACCTGCAGGGCCCAGGAGCGTTGCCCGGTTCCCAAGTCTGGGTGACCACTGGGACTACAATGCATTCATACAGCAGAATCCAACCAGGGACATCTAGACCTTTATGCACCCACATGCTCCTTATAAACTGAGTACAACCTGGTCTCACCAGAACAAAAACTCACGAATGCAGGGAGCGAGGAGTCCAGTAAATCTCCCAAGTTGAATCATTAGGACCTTGGGACACCCCATAGACTGTTTAGGGAGGATACCCCAGAAACTGCCCTTGTAGTTTAGACACCACCACAGTGACCACCAATTCTGTGTGTTTCCCTTATTTCCGTTAAAGAAATGGCTCAATAAGGATGTATGCAGAAAAAAACTGCAAAGGATGGGAAGGAGAAAAGGAGGAGGGCAAAATGGCACTTCAGCTGAAACCAAACAATTGAAACAAAAACTGACTCAGAGCCAAGTCATTAAATCAAATAAAAACAAGGGGAAAAATGTCACAGTTTGTTCTTGCAGCATTTGGGGTGGTTCCAATTGCCTTTGCTTTGTTGCTTTCTCTATTCTGAATGTCAGCTACAGCTTTGGTGTGTCATCCAGCAAGGGCTTTCCTCCAGCTCAAACCAAAAGCAAAGTCCCACAAGTCACAACAGACTGACACAGAAGACTAAAAGCAGGACCTGCCTCTGAACACTCACATTTCTCCCCCAGTTATATTGAATGTTCATACTTCTATTCTCTAAAAATTTTCATCATATCACCTTGTCAGGCGAAGACTCTGGCTCACCTACAACCTACACACCTCTGTGTTTAAAATTATTTTGGCACAGCTGAGAACACAAATCCATTGTGGGACAAGAGGGGTAAAAGGTACTGAGAGCCTGGACACATCTGCTTGAATACAGCTGCAAAGTTTCTGATCTGAAATAACCAAACTGTTATTAAGGGCCTAACTTGCTTCTGTAATCAAGAGCAGTTTGTGTATTTGCATAAGTAAACCTGATTTCATTCAAAGTGCTTTGTTTCTAATGTTTTCTTCTCCATGGTCAAAGTCCCCAGGGAATTTTTGCTTGGTTTGTTAAGCTTGCTTGTTTTTTTAACTTTTTTTTTTTTTGAAGCTAAAGGAACATTAAAAATTGTCGACTATGCAAATGAAATTAAAATAGAACATATTTAATAGGGAGAGAAGCTTCTACCCAATATGAGAGATTGAGATAATTGAGCTGTAGCAAGCCCTCAACCATTTCTGTCAGCTCCTGGCGCTAAATTGGATGACTCTTTAGGAAAGACTTTGCAAATCCAAGACTGTCTGGGGCAAACTGCAGCTGTAATACGTTATACATTCGCTGTAAATTGACAATAATACCACTGAAATCTGTCTAGAAGCTTTTTGCAAAAGAGATGACACAATGCTAGTTGGAGAGTGATTATAGTAATGGCTGGGTTAAGCCTCTGATTTTATGCACTGGCTGCTCCCAGAAACCAAGGAAAGTCACATCAAGCTGAACCTTTCTGCATGCTAAGCTCACCTTCCCACAGCCCAGCTACTGACCTCCCCTGCTGAAACAGCCTCCTTTGCATCCCTGTGAGCCTACAAAACAATTGTTCGGGTGCTAGCCACTAAAATACAATGAAGCTCTTTCAAAACTTGGCCAACCCACCGAGATGATCTTGAAATTGGGGATATGAAATCATTCTTTGCAGAACACATGTACTTAACCAGACCATGCTGTGTGGAATGGGGAAGGTGGATTGTTCCTTCCAGCCCAGCCACCTACTACACAAGCGGAATCCAGCTGCTTCAGTGAAGCTGTCAAATGATCGGTGCAGCTGCTCAACATGATCCCCCACCTGGATTACAGATGAAGGAAATGTCCTTTCAATGGTGGTCTGTCTCAGTCTGTCAGCAGCACCATACAAACAGCCACAGACAGCACCTTTGCTTGATTAGTAGATCCGTACGGCACAGGGAAACAGATGCAGAGAGAACAAGTGGTGGATTTACACCACTATCAACATCCATTTGAGCATCAGGACTACGTATCACAGCTCGTTCAATCTCAGGCTTAATTTGCCAGACCTCAATGCTAAGACACATAGACATCGCTCATCCTCCCTTTGGCTGTGGTCCCTTCGGCAAAGGAGGAATTCACACCAGGATTACAAGTGGGAGCCATTTACTGTAAGGTAAAGTAGCCCAGCTCCACCGCAACAAGTCAGGTGCACTCTTCCAAAAAATACACTGGGTCCATGACCGAGGGTTTCATGACTTTTGGACTCGGTAGGCAAAAAGTAAATAAGTAAAGAGGTAAACAAATACAGTAAAGGTTCTCGCGACTGTATCTACAACAGCACTTTTCTGATAATTTTTCAAACCTTTTGCAAATCAAACGATAAAAAAACCTAACTGTAGGAAAACCTGAACTTTAAATGTGTAGGCCTCCAGATTAGAAGTCTGTATTCTTAGCACAGGAGGCTGAAGCAGCTGATTTGCTTAACAAACAATACAGATCCTACCATGCTAGATTGGTACTTAATCCACTCCCACCAAACTGCCAAAGAAAATGCAAACTTGCGCTCCTGAGCATTTCTGAAAGGAAAATAAGGAATGCGCTCATCAATGCAGTGGGAAGCACTACACAAAAGTACTATCAGGAATTTTTGAAGGCATGCATGGTACAGAAAACCACTGTTCCTTGCCCACAAGAAACACTATCCCTTTCACTGTAACTATGTCATCACGCTAGCTACTATCACCAGGTGAGAGGGTGCTGCTCAGTGGGGACCTATTACATGACAACAAAGTGACAAAGATAAAAGTCTACTTCTGTTCTTGTTACAGGAATTCCACCCCTAAGAAATTAAAATGTCTGCTGTATGGTATGCTCTGTCCCAAGTATTTATTATTGTAATTCTTTCTGGCGATTCATAGGTTCTGGGTTATCAATTATACGATGCAATAGCTTTTGTGATTACTGTTTTTTCCCCAGCCTATACTCTAACACCATTCTCAATACTTCTTTAAATTCTGAAGACTCTTTGCATTTGCTCCATTGCAGGTAGTATCAAGTGCTGCTACTTATCATAATGTTGTTTAGGTTTTTCAGGGCCAATATCACTATAAAACCTATTACATTGGAACAAGGACACAGAGGTAGCACAGGGTGGGATTTCTGTCTGCTTCTTCATTTCAAGACAGGTTCCAGTTACATTTAAAAGGCTGCAGTTAGTTTTATAAATATATATGTGTATATATACGTGGACACACTCCCATCCCTTTAGCCATAATGCTGCTTTGAGAACACCTTGAAACCTGTGGAGAAAATCAAGCCTATCGTATTTTCCTTGCTTCTGCCATCTATGGCATATGCACCTAGTTATGCTTGGCTGCGCACTCTCACACGAGCACTTTGTGTCAAACTGACCTAACAACAAACAAAAATATCACACCAAGCAATGCTGTTAACACTGGGACACAGACTGAAGAGCTCAAGAAAAATAATGCATCGCCTTCCAGCCCTACTGGTACTGTAATAAGGTCATGACACACATGAGAACTGCTAAAAGACTGAATTTATTTCCAGCCCCTAGTCGTATAGCACAATCAGGATTTAAAAAGTTATGCAAGTCACGCCAAGGGGGAGGACAGGAGAAAGAAGCAGTCCTGTCAGCCTTTTCCAAACGAAAAAGCAGGCTACTGAAGGTAAACAAAGCCTAACCCATTAAAAACAATAAAGTACAAACTTAATGGCAATAATAAACTAAACAAGCAGATTATGTTAGATGTAGATTAAGCGAGATTACTTGAGCTACTGTCCACCCAAAGATATGACACAATTCAGGCTTCTCAAATATACTGTATTCCAGTGATGAACTCAGTCATACAATGATAGACTGCAGAAGACCAGCAGGGCTTCTCTGGATTAGGATTATGCTGGGTGTAGAAACTCCTACACCCTCTCCGCAACACACCACATCTCTCCATCACTCAGTTCTCACTGTGCAAGTGTCAGTAAGACCTACTCATGGTCTCTGCCCAGTCATCTCCTCTCAAAATCTCCTTTCCCTGTGACCAGTATGCAGAGTCACAGGGAATCACCTGCAGCCTTTGAGTCACAGAATCATTTAGGGAATGAGAAGCGAAGGAACCTCCTGAGCTCATCTAGCCCAACCCCAACCATTCTTGGATCTCCTTTAAGAATCTGTTTCTCCCTCTTTGCAACGGTTTGCATCTCTCATCCTAGTTTTCCTTCACCTCTGACTCTCTGGATTATAATTGGTTTTTACCCACCGTAGGGTTAATTGTCTTCCACTCACCAAACTTCTAAGTGGTAAGGCTGATTTATTATCATACAATACAATGGTGAGCTTAAGAAAGCATTCGTATGAGACCCAGATGACAACAATGATGTGGTCTGCATGAAAGACTAACTTCTGTCACATGAGAATGGTCAACAGTCACCAAATCAGAGAACTTCAGAAAACTCAAACCTTCATCCCAATAGCAAAAAAAGCACAGTAAGGCAGGGGGACAGAGGCCACCACTGGAAAAAAAATTACATCTGCAGCATGCCAGACACATCCAACAATTCGGTTGCTAGCCTCAGGTCTCTGGCAGCGGGTTGAGCAAACAACAGCAGATGGAAGGAGAATGCAAGGAGACTGAACCGTGAAGAGAATCCACGTACCAGCAGAAACAAGGTGGGAGTACCAGAGGAACCCCACTTAAGGAGAGAGGAGGGACCCCCAAGACACCAGTCTTACTGGTATTCTCAGAAAAATGTCTACTCACCTGACATCTATTTTGATGCCAGGAAAACAAAAGGTTAGAAGGATTTTTAATCAGGAACATCAAAGAGAAGGGATACCAAGGAATACCATACACACAGCTCAGCTGTAAGCTGGGCAGACAAGGCAGAAAGTACGTGTGGGACTCAAGCTACAGTTGCCAGAGGTCCCAAGGAAGCTGAGGAGGACCAGAGTTCAGATTCTTATGTAAGAAAATTTCTTTTAAATCAGGTATTAACAGAGTCCATGCTTCTATGAATGTGCCTCCTAGCACTGGTGAATCAGCTACAGGTTTTAAACACATGCTCAACTTATAAGCTTGGATGTGTTAAAATTAGAAATGCTTCCAAACCCCGATTTCCTTGCTCTTGTAGATGAGTACCATTAAAATATACTGAAGTGCATCAAAGAACAATTTTAGGGAGAATGCAGCGGCACCAGCTTGATTTTAATGAGTGTTAGCAGTTTTATATCCCTTTGTGCCTTTTAAAATGTCTCTATTCTTCTAGAACAATTCCACCAACACCCCAGATTTCCAGAGTACAGAAAAGGCTTGTAGAGTCATCCACCCCATCCTTAGCATATTGCCTGAATGTCACACAATGTCTACAACATAGCTAATGTTTCCTAGATTTTTTTATTTGCTGTTATATTCTACAAAATCAAAAGTCTGGAGATCTCCACCACTTCCTTTCGGCAGCTATTCCACTATCTAAACTAGTTCACTGTGAAAAGTCTCCTTTTATCTTAAATCCTCTCCCTTTATAATATCATTACATTGCTCTTACCTCTAGCTCTTTGAATACTAAATAATTCCTTTATTTTAAACCTCTAAGAGTCTTCTAATACTAGACACTTCTCATACAACACTTTTGTCATTGCTTGGACAAGCTGTACATACTCAAGTTCTTTCAAAAGCTTTCTTTGTAAGCCAGTCTTTTTTACTGTATAACGAGGTTTACTGTTGTTTTCTTCACTCCCTGCAATTCATTGATATTTTTCTGAAATGGAGAAACCCAGAGTGAATGCAACAACCCAGACGCAATCTCAGTTTAAAAAAAATTCAAGTTCCCAGATCTCTTACTACAGTACGGTTTCCTTATGCTTCAAACGCTAACAGTGTATGCGGGGATTCTTAAAAAGAGCATCACTGAACAGGGTACAAAAGGTTTTCCTCAAGTCTACCCCACTCCCTGAATGGGTCCTGAGCAAATCTGGGGACTGTTTCAAGTTCCAGAGATATTAGCCAACGCTACAGGAAATGATGTAGGCATGGTGGTGTTGGGTGGATGGTTGGACTTGATTGTCTTAGAGGTCTTTTCCAACTTATGATTCTATGAGTTTATGATTAAGAGGACCTTTGGAACAGCTGTAACCCAATATGCAAATACATGCTTACGGAGTTATTAAAACACAGATTATTGACCTCAAAATGACAAAAGCTCCTTTGGAACCCTTCTGGATCATTACACAGCTGTACTTAGAGACTGGTAGTCTTCCAGCCATGGAGTCAAGGCTGGCATGTGTTGTCTTCTCTTGATAGGATAAACAATATGGATGTTACCACCATCTGATTGTACTTAAATAAGCATTTATGCTGGGGAAACCATATAAATATTGCTCTGTCTAACAGAGAGAACAACTCTACAACTGGAGGTCTTATTATACACCCTCTATGTTTTCCAAGAGGGAAATTGCCACTCAAATTCCACTAAAAGAGTTCTCAGTTATGGATCGCTAGCAATATTGATTGTAACGGCTCCTTTGGAAACATTACAGTCTAGCGTAGCAATGTTGTTGCTGCTGCAAATATGTTAATCTGCTGAAACCCTTTTGAACACTGTCTTCAGAAGTCTCTTTTAGTCTCCTCATCCTTTTAGACCATGCCCATTGCTTTAGCACCTTGCAACAGCACAGAGCTGTGAGTAGCATCTCCCAAGACAGCTCAACACAAAAGTCAATTTTCTAAGCTTGCATTTCTCCCTGAAGTCATCGGGGTCACACACCCCCAAAAAAGCATGCACCAAAAAAAGAAAAGCAAAGAAAATGCTGTTTAACATAACAAACAATGAGAAATTTTGGCTGTAAAATTCTTTCATGTTGAAAATGGTTACAGCATTTTTTCCACCCCAACACGGTTTAAAGAAAAGGAAAAAAATAGAAAAAGGAAAAAAAGAAAAAGAAATTTACTCCCTAAATGGGACCACAACTTAAATAGTGTATTTGCTACAAGTTTGTTTTAAGTTTTTAAAGTTCAGCAACAGCTATCTGAAATATCTGAGTATTTATCATGGAAAATATGACCAGGCAAAAAACCAAAAAACTAAAATACCTTTTCTTACCATGTTTCCTCTCAGATTTTCTCAAGAAGAAATCTTTTGGACAACACCAAGACGGAAAAAGTAGCATTTCTTAAACATTGAAACAAAATACAGAGGAACTCAGCCAAAACAGATGGACAGAAAAAAATCAGTGAAAAATCATTTTTCACCCCTTATTCACCTGTACCTTAGCAGCGCCCGCAGCATAATACAGCTGCTCTGTGGATCTGCACCTTGGCACATGACCAAATGGGACAAAATATAGGGAACTGAAGAATCACTACAAGGAAGTACAGTTTCCTGTCACAGCTACATAAAATCCCCAGCTCTTATCCACTTATTTAAAATAACTTACAAGCTCAGTTCTGTACCTCCCTCAAGACTCAGTGGAAGCAGTGAAGTTAACCATTCTCAGAGTTATTTTTCCAAGCCAGCATCTATATGCCCTAGAGGATACAGACTGGAAGAACATAAGCATGGTGGGGAGGAGAGTATGAAACCTATTTCCCACACCTTCTATGCAAACAGTAGGGGAAAAACAGACATTACGACTGATCTAGATGAAGGGATGTATAAGAAACGCTGCTGTCCTCTGTGAATCCTCACAGGAGAATGAACCGTGCTGCAGTGGGGTGAAGAAACCATAAAAAAAAATTAACCTAGCTAGTCTCAGCCACACTTCGTGACTACAGAACTATGTCACAGCAAAAGCAATTACATAAGGGTAGCAAGACCTCGTATTCCCACGTCACTACCCCTTGCTAATGCAATCCTCCCCCAGCAATATGGAAAGATGTGCTTGACAGCTACCCAGAAGAGTCACTGTTCCCCCTCTCAGGGCACACATGCTGCAGGTGCTGGGTTCTCTTGGGCACGCAGGACAGATGCTGACCTGCTGCCAGCATCGCATCTTTAACTTCAGCCAAGACCACTGCTCCCTGCTACACTGCCAGGAGAGGCTGCCTGGTGAGCAGCCATCTGCACTCGGCTGCTCCCGATGGAGATGTTGACATGGAGAGAGGACTACCTTGGCCTCCACTCCTCCCGACCATCCTGCCCCTCCTCATGGCACCAACCAGGGGTCTGTCCCACATCACCACACCGACATAGTCTTCACATATTTTCCTTCCGTACACGCCCCAGAGTTACACATCACACTCATCTTCAGCTCTCCAACAAATACGCCAGGTTAAGCCCTGAGATAATACTAGCCTCAGCAAGGGGTTTGCACCTGCAATATTTTAGAAGAGGCCTCATTGTAAAGGCAAGAACAAGCAAATGTAATTCCATCAGTTATTCATCTTATTAATTACGGGTATCACACTATGAATTGTTCTGCGCAATACTCAATGTATAAGCAGAACATGGCTATTTGAATTAACCTGAATAACCAAACTCTTCAAAATCGTCAAGACACTCAGCACTGTCCCAACAGAAAACAGATCCCCAGAGACTTCAATTTCTTGCAGATAGTTGACACAACCTGGCTGTGAAAAGCACTAGGTCATGGCCATAAGAACACAGCAAAATATGACATTCCTCTAAATGGAGTCACACCCTCGCTGATTAACAAAGGCAGGTACTAATGCACTGCAAAGGTGGAAGTAGCAGAGGCTGGAGACGTCGGCTGTCCCACCAAGCCCAGGCAAAGCTGTGGAAGCCATGCTGCTTGGCACTATCTCCCAGCAGGATCTGGGCAGGTAACGCACGGTGTCTACACCCACAAGCAGGTATAATTTCTCTCTCCATGCTGTAGCTTCTTCCATAATCCATGCTCTTTAGAATTTAAAAGACTGCAAGGTGACAGGAGCCCATATCAAGACACACGGCAAGAGATGCGAGTACAAAAACAACTCAAAACCCAAAGGCTATGGAGGGAATATTTAATTCCTGCTTATTTGCTTTCCTTCCCCCTAAAAAATACACTGTAGAAAAACAAAAAGAATCCAAATCCCAAGACAATAAGGAAAGCTTTGGGTAAAATGCCTTTTCTTGCAATGAACAATGACAATTTTTAGAGCTGTACTTAGAAGAACTCTAGTGCTTCATACTTACACCTTTGCAATGCTTTATATGCCTAACGCACACTCTCAGCAACATTATTTATTTGAAACTTTCAGCATTAAGACAGTTACAAACCCCCAGTACTACAGGCCAAGTTTTCTGTCATTCCTTAACATTATTTTGTACCAACTACGTACAGTGATTACAGGCTTTTCTTCCCTGGAAACCTGTTTCCTTGGTATCTGCTAGTACCTCTAGTACTACGTATATTTATGATTATTCAGCAGTGCATGGTTATGCAGTGGTAAGTATGTGCTAGTTCTCCATGCATGGTAACTCAGCATGGTTTGGGATGGGAACTGGATGCAGGATTCTCACATACCACCTCCTCCTTTTTCAGGGAACGCTCTTCAAGCAGCAGACATTTCCCAAATACCTCCTCTTGCTACCGCTGCCAACAGGAGGAGGTGGATGACGAACATTCAGCTCTTCTGGAATGAGGGGATGCCTCACAGCAGCAGTCCCTGCTCTGCAAGCCCCGGCAGAAGCAGCTCATCTCTTCAGGGCTCTCCAACATCCAGCCTGGCTTCCCAGCAGTGCCAATCACACCCCTGGCAGTGCTGTACTACAATGGTTACTGTTTGCATGGGTGCAAAGGTGACTCTGGAATGCGCCAGAAGTGGCAGGGGATGTGTGCCATGGGGGGAAAGCCATATGCTGTCATTGCAGGTACACCAAAATCTGGATCTCTCTGGCTACTACATTGTCCTAAAGTAATTGTTTATATTAGGTATTTCTAATGTTGAAAAACATTCCAGTATTCACTGAAATTAAACTCAATTATTTCAGCCTTTCACAGAACTGAAAGGTGAGGGGCTTTCTGTGTCTCACCAAAAATCTAGGTATTTTTATTATCTGCAGATGATCTCTATGCTGGAGGTCCCAGACTTTGAGGATTCAGTGATTCTGAGAGAGAAACCAGCTTGCTTCCAAGACAAAAAAAGATAGGTATTCACTCTGCAGTCAGGCATGCCAGTTGGCAACATTAGCATCCTCTCCCCCAGCTGTATGTTACCGCTCCTCTGGGAGACGATTCTGGTCTTGAGTACAGCTGGAGAAAGGGGATTTTACAGGATTCTAAGCCATGTCACTGCAATCAGCCAGGTTCGCTCCTGAAGCTGGTGAACTTGGCCATCAGCAGACATGGGAACGCTCATATGATCTCTTGCTTTGGAAAAGTTGTGGGGACAGTAACCTCTAGCTACCAGGCAGCAACAAGCAGCTGGGAACAGTAATATTTTCAGCAGGCTCAGCTGGAACCTGGAGAAAGCATCTGTCCACAGTTTCAGTGACAGGTGGCAAGGAAAAAAGTGTGCGTGAAGTGCACAGGCAACATAAATCCTATTCCTATAATGAAAGAAAGTTTACTCGCATCTAGTTTTAAAGTTTTATTTTTAGCTTCTTAATTTAGTAACATTCAGAGGTGATGTCATGGGACGAAACCAGTGATCTTTCCAAAGGGATACAAGATGTCTAAAATATACAGTAATATTGCCTTGCTAGCATTTTACAATAGTAGGCTAATAATCCAGTCACGCAGCAATATATAACAAATTTTTACACAACGAGGCCTATTTTAGGGGGGGGGG
>Ga0065711_1032955_pt1 | contig 26365 bp, 20 predicted proteins | sample Hoacrofraction12_FD_59098 | JGI IMG/M metagenome (GOLD analysis project Ga0065711, IMG submission 59098) | Hoatzin crop microbial communities from Cojedes, Venezuela - Epithelial fraction 12 v2 (version 2) | ecosystem: Host-associated > Birds > Digestive system > Esophagus > Crop | place... | reverse complement strand
TGAAGAAGTTGAACAAGACTGGGCCCAGTACTGACCCCTGGGGGACACCACTAGTTACCAGCCTCCAACTAGACTCAGCGCCGCTGATGACAACCCTCTGAGTTCTGCCATTCAGCCAGTTCTCAATCCATCTCACTGTCCATTCATCCTGAGCCCACACTTCCTGAGCTTCCCTAGGAGGATGTTATGGGAGACAGTGTCGAAAGCCTTGCTGAAGTCAAGGTAGACAACATCCACTGCTCTCCCTTCATCTACCCAGCCAGTCATGCCATCGTAGAAAGCTATCAGATTGGTCAAGCATGATTTCCCCTTGGTGAATTCATGTTGACTACTCCTGATAACCTTCTTTTCCTCCACTTGCTTGATGAAGACCTCCAGGATAAGCTGCTCCATCACCTTTCCTGGGATGGAGGTGAGGCTGACCGGCCTGTAGTTCCCTGGGAAACTTTCCTTCACTTTTCCTCCCTGGGAAACTTTCCTTCACTTTTCATCTGTATTTCTTTATTGCAGACCACAGGTCGCTGGGCTGCCTTTCCCTTCATCGTACACCATGTGCTTATACCCCATTAGTGGCATACAAGTATGGCCAGATGCCTTCATCCTGTTGTTACTTGGGTGAGTTGTTCCCTGACATTGTGTGAGTACAGGGCGAGAGACGGGAGCAAAAGCTATTACTGCCACACCACCTCACAGACCTAACCCAAAAGAGCTGGTGCCAAGAACAGGCATGGGCTCTGTGTGTCCTCAGCAGGGGACTCGCAGACCTCTGCCAGCGCACCTGCCAAATTGCACAGGACTGCCGCTTCCTCGGGGGAGCAGTCTGCTCCTGGGTGTAGAAACCAGACAAGTGCATGCACTCTGGGGTGCAGATTTTGGAAGGAAAGAGACTCCGTATGCTAGAGCCCTACTGGGAGGGAGGAGAGACTTCTTGCATGCAGAAGCAGAGTGAAGCCATGAGGCAGTGTGGGAAGACATCCACAGATCAATGCTACCTGATGCTCGTCGTAGTAAGACTTTCAGCATGAATTTTTTCATGTCTAAGTGGCTGCTTTGGGGTGAGGTTTTCTTAGGAGCATGGAGGAAACTGCAGCGAAAACCCTTTGCAAGGGTGAGATTGGGGAACGAACGTTGTTTAGCCCAGAATTTCGGCAGACATCTAATTTTGGCAAAGCTGCAGTGCCCCAGTGTGCTGGAGCAGGGTTTCGCATATAGCAGAGAGACAGCTTTCAATCAGAGACGAGAGTTTTGCTGTTATTGGAACAATCTGCCCGAATTTTGTCAGGATATAGAAGCTTCTGGAGAAATTTCAGTTTGCACATCCTCAGGAAAAAGCTCATGAGATCTTCCCCAAGGACAGTTTGCACTGAGCATGTTTAGTACCAGGACTCCAGAAAGATCCCTGCTCAAGACCAATGCAGAGCACTTATCAGATTTACACACCAGACCTGAGACCAGTGGTGCTAACACTTCTGGGGAGCCCTGGGTCCTTCTCCTAGGCCCAGGCAGTATGGAAAAGGCAGATGCCTACCTGAATGCAGATGAACGAGGATCCAAAAGTCGGCAGAGAAATTGGTGGAACAGGTAGGGATAAAAGCCTGAGAGTCAGGACCAGAGGATCAGATGGGGACCACATGCAACGCATGTCACTTCTCATATGCCAAAGGCTAAGACAGTATTAATTATTGTGCTGTAGCCTCTTCATGTAACTGTCAGGTGAATCTGCATCTGCCTCTCCTTCCCATTTTATCTTCTATTCCACATCACCCCTCTCTCCTTCTTTCATCTCCTGTCCCCATTTTCCAATGCCCTTCCCTCTGCCTTTGACCACTGTCTTTTCTCTGCCCTTCTCATGACATCGATATTTTGCTGCTGGCCCCTGTATCTGCTTAGCTGTTTATTTCTTTGTCCTCACACTGTCAACGCTACCTTCCAGCACTGTCCAGCCCACACACCACATCTGACATTTAGGTCATTTGGTTTCTACAAGCGCTGTGCTTCCTCCAGCATGGCTGAGTCCTCTCTTACCTTCACCCAGCACTACTAACTGATCCATGTTACCTTCCCGGTGGCCTTCGCCCAACTTTCTGTCCATCAGCAAAGATGGTAACTTAGATGCTTTCACATGCTCTTAGCTCTCACTCCCTCGTTCCTGAAGTTACCAGTTCTCCCTAACCCACCTCGGACACCCCACACCTTCTCCCATGGCAAAATCTCTCCCAGCTCAGCCCAGCCCCCGGTTTGCTCTTTGCTTCTGCCCCTCTGGAGAGTGGTCCTCTGGGACTAAGGGCCACTTCCAGTGAGGCTGTGACAGGCTGACTTCCTGTGTTACAAATTAATTTGCTTGTTCTTCCTTATTCTTATCAAAGCATTTCTGCATCCCTAATTTCATTTATTCTTGTTCCTGTCCCTCCACCAGTCCAGATACAGTCTTTTTCTCATGGAGCCATTGTCTTCTGCCTTCCTTTCCCCTCTTGCCTAGTCATTTACCCCAGGGACCTCAGCCTATGGCTTCATCTCCTTTCATTATCTGTTCTGCCGCTTCTCAGGTTGGTGGTAAACAGGGAAACAGAGCCAATCACACTTCTCAGGGTTGTGGGAGGGGGTCCCTTGTGTCACCCCATCCTTTCCAGCTCCCACCATTCCTTCATTGAGCCCCAAGAGTGCCAGCTCACTGGGTATTTCTTTGGGCCAGTTCAACTCACTAATCCTGCAGAAAATGTCCTTCTGAGGCTTTTAGCCATTTTTTTTTTCCTGCAGGGTTTTATTTGGTTGAATTTACAACACTGAATTGAAAGCCAGTGGGGCAGGTGAAGGGGCAGTATCTGGCCAAGGAGAGAAGAGAGGCAGTGGGTGGAGGAGCGGGACCTTCCTCTTTCAACGGCTACAAGCTGTGGGATTGGCCGAAACCCCTGGCTGCAGCTTCACCCTCACTTTCCTCTGGTTCTTTCCTGGAAGTTACCAATGTATCTCCCTCTTAAAGAACAACAGGCTTGATTTCTCTTGCTTTTCCGGTGAAGACCTCCAAGTTCCTTCCCCTTTAAATTCACTGGCAAATGGATTTTATACTATTCTTGGTCTAGAGTCTCCAAATAGTGCTCTGCTGAGTTTCTGGCCACCTCTTTCCTAGCTGAACTGCACAGCCAAATACTCATTAACAGGTGTCTTGATCTGTCCACTGCTCTCCCCACAGGCAGCAGTGGTCATGAAACCCTCGCCTTGCTTGGCTCCAGGATTCCAGGCTTCTCTGGCGCTTGTCTCCCATTCTTTCTTCCTCTCCTCAGTCTCTGTCACCATGGCAAGCGTTCACGCCTGTAATTTGGAAGCCATCTTCATCAGAAAGCTCCCTCCCTCTTTTCCCACTCAAGCTATTTGTGGAGTCAAGTGTATGAATACTTGAACAAATTCTTTTGCACCGCAGTTTTACTGTGAAGGTGCCAGTCTGCCCAGATGGCAGTCTCTCGTCATAACTTAGGCAAAGAGACCCTCAGCTTCCTATCTAGAAAACAGACGTATTTTGCTACCATCACTTCTAATAGCTTAAGATGCTCAAAGACTCTACGGGAGGAACTGTATCTTGTGGTGTTGAAGAGGATCAACAGCTTATTTTTTAAATCTGAGTAAAACACATTTTATAGGGATATGACTGAATCTATGCTAGTGCTTTCAGTGGCATAACTATGTAAGAAAAAAAAATCGTACTTCTAACTGACATTGCTAGAAAGATTTTACATGTAAATGGGTCTACAGATTTATTGGCCTCGGGCATTTCTACCTGTGGTTCTGGTTATTTATTTTGGTACGTTGCACCAAGTCGGGGCACAGTATGCCCAAAGGCTCTGTCACTGGCCAGTGTGCACATCTGAGTGCTTAGACAGTGCTGGGCACTCTCAGCACCTGTGTGAGCCCAGGTTTGGAAACACACGGTCCCCTCTGCCGCTCCCTGGGGCAATGTCTTGTAGAGCATTTTTGCAGAGAAGTGTAGCATTTCTATACAGCAGCAGAACATTTTATGAGTTGGAGTGTGTGCCTGACATTTCCTCTTCCTCCATCCTATATTTTCTTCCCATACTTTTTGCACTATTTAAAACAAATCCTGTTATTTCCATATATTTTTCCTGTATCCATCATTAAAGCAGATCTTACTTGGATCAACAGAATTTACATATCAGTTTTAGAGTAGTTGTGGCATCCTTCCACAGCAGGTAAAAACATCACTGTGGTAACAGTGACTGGTGATCTGACTAACAGCAGCCTTGTTGGTGGGGGAAAGCCACATTCCTGGAATTGCACATGTGCGTTTCTCCCTGTCCCCCAACAGCATTGTGGTGCAAGTAAAGCTATTTTCCCACCAAGAAGGAAGTCAAGGATGCCAGCTCGCATGGGAGGTCAGTGGGAAATCGGCTCAGGGCTGGAATGGCCATGAGCCTGGGTCTAGTGAGAGCTGGGAGGAAGCATGGAAAAGGATGGGCAAGAGGAAGGTGTGCAAAGCCATCAGGAATATCTTCTGCACAATTTTTGTTACAGAAAATGGAATGGCCTCTACGAGCTGAGGTGGCAAAAGAGAGGGGCTGCACCCTCTCATTCTGCCTCTTTCCCGCTCGCTGCGGGTCAGTGGGGATGTGCCGCTGCCATTGGCTTAGGCAAACACACTTTTTTCAGGGCATGACACTTCTGGTGGGATGCAAGCAGGGACAGTCCTCTCCAGAGCTTGCTGACTTTCAGCATGAAGCACCAGGACAGTTATTAAACCGTTCGCAGAGCTATTCACCTAAGGGGAACTGACAGTGCTGTGTCCTACACTGTGGTGATTCTCTTGTTTGATGTATGAATGGAAAGAGACCATAAAAATACTGCATAAGCTCCTGTTTCAGAGCTTTTTGATGATCGGACATTTTGTTGTGTGCATTAGTATCTATTCCACAATGAATGGATTTGCTTTTCACCTCAGGAGAGATTCATTTTCACGCAATTAGGACCAAGAATCTAACTGAGCTCTGAAGGCCCAAGTTGGCTCCACCGCTGTCTGCTGACACCTCAAGGCACCTCAGCCAATGCAGAGCCTTTGCTCCATGCTGGTCTGTAATATCTGGCTTACTGCAGCAGATCTGATGTCACAGATACACCATGTTTCTTTGTTTTTCTAAGGCATCTGTTTGGAGGCTTGGGGTACCCCTGTGTAGTCCTGGTTTAGAGCCCCTGCTAGATCTTCTTTCTCGGTCAGAAGGACATGGAGGTTTCTGTGGAGGCATGAGGCTCCAACGATATCTCTCTCGTTTCTTCTGAGCACAGATTTGGGTCGCTGTTGCTGGTGGTGGAATTGACAGTGTTAGGTTAACGGGTGGACTTGATCATCTTGAAGGTCTCCTCCAACCTAAACGATTCTATGATTCTATGACTATGGAGGCCAAGCTTCTTCTGAGCACTGGTATCACTGGGAAGAAACACAGAGAGTTGTTCTTGGTTCTGCAGGTAGCAAAATGAATGCCACAACTGTAGGACTTCTCTAGAAAAAATGTTTAGAGAAACTGGCCAATCAATATGGTAGTAGTGGGCACCTTCCTGGACAGCTTGCTTTAGGATAGCTGTATAGCTACAGGCACAGCTAGTACAGGGGTTCCTTGCAAGCCCATCATTTTAAGTAAAGGGAACTTAGAGGTGTGGTCTCAGCAAGGGTATATAGTAGTAATTTCAAGTACTCTTACATCATTCTTGAAGGTGATCAAGTCCTACGGGAGGCAGGTACTGCCTGTAGCTCCAGAGACTGCTGATACACAGCAGCTTACAGGGATGTTCCCTACAGGGCTTGTTAAAAAGAGCTGTGATGAAAGAAGCAATGTGAATTTTCGTCAGGATAGCAGATAAGGAAGTAAAGAGCATCTTCCAGAAAACAAGATGACAAGGACAAAAGGAATGTTTTTGCACATTTGGACAAGATACTTCACAAGAAAAGCAGGAGAAAAGCCCACACATTTAAAAAGAAAGCAGACAGGACTGTGTTGAAGCTGGCTTCCTCCTTGCTTACATCTGCCTTAGGGCCAGCCCTGCTGCGTTTCAAAGACATCCTGCGTCTCCACAAGCTTTGTGTGTTTGTCTCATCTCAGCATCTCTGCCCTCCTTCTCTTCACTGTGGCCTTCAGAGGTTCCTCCCTTGGTTCATGCTGGGTTTTTGCAATGACAACAAGAGTGGAGGCAGATTCCTCCCCCCTTTTTCCACCTTCACTTATCACATGTGCTCCCTAGATCCACTGCGTTGCGTCTCAGCTCTCTGCTGCTCCAGGCTCATATCCCCAACCTCAACACCCAAGCCCTGTGGCTGCCCCGTAGCCAGAATCCTTAGATGTTTCATTCTGCGGGCTGAGGAGACTGATGACACCCTTCCTGGTCTGGGCAGCGAGGGGAGGTTTAGGTAGTGGACTCCATTTATTCGCCTTCTTGGGAAGTTGGACAGCAAACAAAGAGGTTTCCAAAACTGCTGGCAGGTTAGAAAGAGGGATTAAAGAAGAAAGAAAAGTATCTGGGACAGGGTAAGTGAAACCTGTTACCAGAGCAATCGCTGCTGTATCAGGAAAGTGGATGACAAGATTGTGGCTGGACGACTGTTGTGACAGGCATCAATCATGCCACCTCCACCCTGGCACTGTGTTGATAGCCAGAGGGGAAGCTGCAATTGGTGATTTCCCTGGGGTGTTTTTCATCAGCTGGTTGAAAGGTATCATTTTTCTCACAAGGATAAAATGTAAAAGCATGCACAAAGTAGAAATCCTTGTGTAAATATGTTTTTCATCCGTTTACGGTTCAGTGGCTTCAGTTTAGATAAGCTCCTCTTGTGACGTTAGTTGAAATCCCTAAAGAGAAGCTGTGGTCAATAACCTGGCACAGCCGGGCCAGAGATGTCAGTCCATGGCCTAAGGTCCAATTCTCTCATTCTTTAAACTACATCATTTTTCCTTTTTTCTGTTACAGCCCAGGCAGGACATTGTTCTCAGTGACAAGCCTATTGCATGGTGAATCCCGACAGACGCCGTTATCCATGACTCACCCCAGGAAAATTAAAACGCAAGTGTGTCGGTCAGTCTTTACCAAGGCCAGGACCCTTCAGCTGTGTTTCTTACACTTATTTCTGAGTATCTACTAGCATCTGAAAGTGCCTGTGCAGGCAAGTGATTGCCATTCGGTGCTTTCTCACTTGAATTTGGCAGTCCCTGTTTGTTCAGATTTCTTTGTCAAAGGGCACATTACCAAAATTCCCCTCTCACCCAGTAGCCCAAGGCGTGGCTTCTTAGCTGAAGATTGTTATTCACATAGATGAGCTGCCTGTTGGCCTTATTTACACTGACACTAACCAGGCTTCTTCCCTTCCATCTGGAAACCACTAAAGGTTTGTCTAACCAGGGCTAGCCTGACTCTCAAGAAAGTTAAGAAGACTCTGCTAAAGGTGTGAACTCCATTCCAACAAGTAAAAGCATGCTTGGTGCCTTCTGAAGGGGTGGGGTGCAGCTAAGTCGCTTTCATTTCTGCGGACTGAGTTTGCAGTTTTGGTTGAGTCATCCCAGTTTTCCCACTTGTCCCTGGGAGGTGGGCCAGCAATGGCCAAACTCCCCAGACCTCCCCACTGCGTCCTGATTCTTCCCTGTGCCCGACAGCTACGAGACACCTACCACATACTGCACCGCCAGGAGCTGAGAGGAGGGGAAATTCCAGGAGCGAGGTGGGAGAGAGCAGGACTGGGCATGCAGCTGGGTCCCAGGACAACCCTGCTGGCTCATTTCCTCCTGTGACTGAGGGTTGGGGGTTGTTCTTCAAAGGGGTAGCTTGGCGCTCGTCTACCTGGCAGTCTCTGGTTATTGTGTTCTCTTCCTGGTAGATCCACAGGTGGCTCCAGCTCTGTGTCTGGCCACCCAGTCACTAGATGGCCCTGGGAATGCTGTGGTAAGGTCAGCCAGGGACAGAGAGGAGCAAGACTTCCACTTTCAAGAGTATCCTATGCAGTTATGCTGTACTTCAAGTAGCACAAATTTGCTTCTGGGCCTCAGCAAAATGACAGCCTCTCTTGCATCCCCAAGTCAATGAGAACTGTCACAGTGCCATTTCCAGGAAGTCTTCTAGATCTTGCCCTTTGACAGCAAGATAAGATCACTGGCACATATGATGAAATGGATGGGAGAGGATGCTGTTCTGGCTATGCTGTGATGCCCTCATGTAGCCTGCAAGCTAACTCAGCCTCCCCTGTGACTCCCAGCCTCCTGCTCATCCACCCTGGAGAAGCACCAGTTCATTTCCAAGTCCTTTTGGTGTAGGGCAGCTGGTTCCCTCTAAAACAAACCCAGGTGCAGTGGAGAGAACAGTTCACCCCAGGATGGGCTAAGGAGGTAGTATGGGCAATCTGCACCAGGTTTGCCTTACTTCACTCCACACCATCCTCCAGCACTGTCCCACCCAGGCAGCCCTGGGCACCAGATTCCCCATGGCCTCACCTCACACGGCATGGCATGCAGAATCCTGGAGGTATCCTCAGCTTCACGCTATGAAAGTACCTCTGCCGTGGGCTGCGACACAGCCCTCTCATTGCTTTGAACTGAGAAAACACAGAAGAAATGTTGACCGTGTCCTAAAGCCCCAGCTGCACTGCATGGAGCCTGGAGCAGGGCTGAGGCAAGCCTGCTGTGACCTGGAGGTGGTCACTGTGCTCTGGCCTAGAGCAGTAAGAGCACAACCACTGGCATTGGCTGGCTGGGGCAGTGATCACACATGAGTTGGGGAAAATATGTTTGGCAGAGCATCACAGACCATGATGCCTTTCACTGCTCTTTAGGAGACAGAGAGAGCAAGAGTTCTCAATATTTCATTACATCACCAGCTACAACGCTGCTTCCTTCCAATTATAATTGCTTGTTATACGTTTATTACCTGTAGGAACATTAACTTGCAGATACTGGCATAACTTAGCTACTGATGAAAGGTCCTTTTTACTTTGTTTGATTTCAGAGACATTTGCTTGCTGTAATTAAGTAACCGCAGCGCTACCTTCATTAACAGGGAGAACTTTCTCTTTCAAGATGACTGCCTGGAAGGTAAAGCACCCCTTGTGCCAAGGAACATTGTCAGGGGGCACACCTTCCCTTTTTTCAGTGCTTACCACATGGAAAAGGGCAGAGCTAGCAATGGAAATATGGTTTTGTATACTTTCTTTTTAAGAAGATGGTCTGCCTTGCAAACAATATTTAATGGTTCTTATTTTAAAGTGCAGCACTGAGCTCCTCTTTATGTGGGCAGAACTTCTCTATGAAGAACAACAGATACTTGCATATACACATGCTATTCAAGAGAAGGTATTGCAAAAATATGAAAGAAAAAAGAGGATAATATATGCCAGCCTTATCCTCATGATCTCTTTGCTTCTTCCTGCGGCCATCTCTTTTTCCATTCATGACTAGGAACATTCCCATAAAGTGCCATGCTAAATAAATGGAGAAGGAAAAATGACTGCTGCCACACCAGTGATTATAACTAGAGGGGAGCTCTTGCTGCTGGTCCAGCAAAACACCGTTGCTAGCTGGGATTTGTTTGACTGCTGCAGTGCAGCAGAACTGGTGGTTGTAGGTGACTCACAGGGAGGGAGCCATGATTTGGTACAGCTTTCTGCTTGCAGGGGCACCCGGGTCTCAGGACGCATCTGGGCTGCTGCCTAGCTTGACCAATACAAAGTCGTCACCCTGCATGGAGGCATTGGCCAGACCCTGGCAGCTGCCTTACATCAGGGAGTCCTAGGCCATTGCTCCTGTGGGCCCTTTGCTATGCGTGCAGCCTGTTTGCCTGAGATGAAGGCACTACAGCTCTTATCCCCAGTGGATATTTTTGTGTGGGAGGATGCGTAAACGCGTAAAGCAACCAACCCAGAGGGAGGTATGAGCGACAAAGCCCAGGAACCCTCTAGACCATTGCACAGAGCTCAGAGTGAGTGGAAGAAGTGCTGTGGATCATACGGTCAAAATATCATAGCTACCAAACTAAACCACAGCCCTGAGGGGTGCGTACCTGGGAGGGACACATGAATTTCCTTTCTATGAAACCACAGCAAGCTCCACTATAGCACAGGGAAAATTCCCACCAGAAAGAAGGAGCGGTTTCCTGCTGTAGGGTCAGAAAAACATTTGAGGAATTATCTAGGATGACTCACAGAAATGTTACTTTTAACAGACAGAAAGATCAGCTCGGCATCACCTCAGCAAGTTCTGGTCTGTAGTAATTTGACTCTGCAAATTAATTTCGTGTTCTGTCATACAGCCAAATTTGTCTGCCTGGTTTAGGCAGCACTTCATTTCAGTTAACAGAAGACCTTTGTAATTTTTGTCAGTAAGATTGCAAGGTTTTTCTCCTTTGTGTTAAGGCCTTTAGCATCCAAATGAACCCATTGTCTGTCCCATAGTTGAACTGAGAAGATGGAGTATGAGCTTCTGTCACATCACAAAAATTGTACCTGCTCAGAACTTTTACGGGCCCTCAAAAATTAACCTTTTGTTTTCTTGGCTTTTCTTCCCTCTCTCTTTTTTCAAACGCCTCTGTTTATCCTGAAGATCAACCAGAAAAGCACAGTCTAGTTCTCCAAGCTGATTTGAACATTTCAGAGGAGATATGCTTACTTCATGTTCTTCATACTTTGCACATCCTACTGCTTCGTCACTGCTCTGATTGGTGAAAAAGGGTACAGTATGGGAGATAGTCTGTGTGAGTGTGTGTGTGTATCTTTCTTAATAATTACTTGTCTCACAGAAAACGATGCAAAACTAAAAAATGCCTGTGTTCACAGGCATCCCTTCACAACCCTCAGTTAATTTGGAGACTTGCTGCTAAGACACATCATCACATTCAGAGCGGTTGTACAGAGGCAGGAGGCTTGCCGTCCATCTGCAAATGCGGTGCGACGTGGCAGAGCCCCGCTAGACCAGGTGGATGCAAGGCAGAGGGAAGGGTGTCATTCCCACGCCGACAGAGAAGAAAGGTTAAGCTTGCGGTTTGGAAGTGACAGAGGGATCAGCAAGATGGAAAGACAACCACAAGAAGGAACTGGGAAAGGATAGAAAGGGTTTGGGAGGAGGGAAGGGGCAGGACTGTGCAGAGTGAGCCCGAAGGGCAGGGTAGGAAAGAAGCTAAGGGGCCCAGGCTTTGGGCTGTTCACCCCCAAAAAGCCCAGCTAAAACTACAGAGTGCTTTCTGCACCCCTTGTGTTGGCTTCTGAGGCTGGCTTCTCTCCACAGGCTTCCTTCAGTCCTTCGGTCAGAGACTCTGGATCAGTGCCGAGAACAGAGTCAAAGTGACTCTGGCCAGTCCCACCTCATCAGACTTCCACAGTCAGTCCCCACGTCCCACAGACACCTCTTGCGCTTGTGCAACATGACATCGGCATGCTGTCTCCTGCTCTTGGACAGAACACAATGTAGACGTCTCCTTAGGATACCTGGATATCCTCTGCAGCTTTGAGCTCCATGTGATGGTCGGTGCTCTCACAGGAGTGTTTTTGGATGACAGAGGCTCAGTGGTTAGCTGGTGCCTGGCACTCCTCTCCTGTGATCGCCCACAGCAGAGAGATGCCCCAGTACAGGACCCGGAGCTCACCTGGGCATGCTGACCTGGGAGAAAGCACAAGATGGGTGTCCTGCTCCTGCTCTGGCTGCTCCTTTGAGGGAGTGGCATGAACATGGCTGCACCTCTTTTCCCAGAGAGAAGTGTCTGACAACACATCCCAGTGTTGCTGTTCTCAGGAAGTACGGGTGGTGACTGCAACAATCCCTGTTTCACAATCAGAGAAAGAAACATCTCTGACCCCGTCTCTGACTAAAGGACAGCATATTGCCTGCTCCTGGGTATAGGGTTAAACCGACTTAGTGAAGATTTTTAAGCCCTTTTTTTTCTGATTTGCTAAGGTGTCTGCAGGGGAGCGGACAGCCTGCTGTCCCCGATGTGCTCGCCTCTGACCGAGCTCCCCCAGACACATCACCTGAAGGACAGGAAGGAAACATGATCCCCAAGGCAGCCATCGCGCACTCCCAACCTGAATTCCTGGCACTGGCAGTGTGTGGTGCTGCAGAAGTGCGGAGGCTTGTTCTCGAGCAGATTTGAGGCAAACAGAAGAAGCCCTGAGTTACCAGGGGATGCTCAGGGGGTGCCAGCCTTCCGACAGCCAGTCCCGCTGGCAGCCACTCGTGCCAGACAGCTGGCAAGCCAGTGTTATCCATGGTGGAAACTGATCCAGGAGAGCTCTGATGATGCTGGCACTTCAGCACACACCGGTTCTTGTCTTAAAAGGAGAATATGAAATGGTAAAAAAATATGCTCTCACTGGGGAGCAAAGGGACTGGGTGACTGAAGACACTGTCATTCCTGCTGTGTGACACACAGCACTTTAGGCCACAATCTTGGAAGCCGGGAACTTGCCAGCAAACAAGGAAGGACACAGAAGGTGGCCATACAGGTTAGAGTGAGACTGGTCTGACAGCAATGTCTCTTATAACAACTCCAAGTCTTAGGTGCTGTACAAGAATGAAAAGAGATGGGTGAAACCCTAAATCTCATCAACTCCCTGGGGTTGGACTTCACCTGGAGGGTCTAAAAATAAGGATTCCCACTGTAAGTAATTTCCATTTCACAGTTCTTTCTCTTTCTGTTTGTATTTTGAGAATCAATTCCAGTTACACAGTGTCTAGTTACAGCAGTTTAGAATGGAGAATTTCTTACTCAGAAAGGGGAATTAATCTTTAAATGTACCCAATACTCATCATGGAGAAGTAGGTCCCTTCCCGAAGAGAATTCAGGTTAATAGCCAGTCACCCGCATTTTCCTGCAAAGGCCGGGAAACCAAAAGAAAGGAAACAAAAAGTAGAAGAAGTTCAAGGCAAGACAAAAGACTCAAAACAAAGCAAAAATGACTTTTGCTGTGATAGTCCGCCAAGAAACATTGAGGTAATTGAGAATGAAGATGTGTATTTGCTGCTTTTCACAATGAGGCTGTTTTCTGTATTGAAAATGTTGTCCTTGAAAACATTTATGGATCCCCAGCTGTGACTCCGCTATTTTAGATGAGTCCCCCAAGGATTTCACAATAACCTAACAGAGATATTTTAATAAAAATTATCTTTTTTTTTACCTTTTTCCATTTTGTGATTTTTCATACTGTCTCCAGTTGGGGAAAATGTATGGCAGTGAACTATTCAAACCTACTAAACTATAGCTTTTCACTTTTCCCTAGGGCCAGTGTTACACTGCTTTTTTTTTTCCCCTAATGTTTTTTTCACCTGTTTTGTAGCTTTGCTGAAGCTGAGAGGGATTTGAAAGCTGCAATAGGAAAAAGAAAATGAAACATGACCTAGTGGTGCCCCCACAGAATGCAGTCAGCAAAGTCTGGGCAAGCCACTGAAGACCAAGGTGCACAAGTCAATGTATGTGACAGTTTTGCTCTGATCACTGTTGCAGTGCATGGTTCCTCACAACTCCTTAAACCACACTAATCTAGAAGATGAGCGTTTCTACTAGCATTGCTAAACTGTATGATTCCTCACAACGCCTTAAACTATACTGTTCTAGAATATGAGCATCTCTACTCGCATTTCTAAACCCTGACTACACATTGTTCTTTGATGTATCATAACTTTGAAGAAGACATTTTTTCATAAACAGAAAAAAAATGGAATTTATGTGATATTTCAAGTTTTACTTTGACGTTTCCCATTTAAAAATGGGCTTTTCCCCAGAAATGACAAATTCCCGAATGCAAGGACAGATTTTGTTAAAATATCATTTCTCAGCAAGGAAGTATTTAAGTGGAAATATTTTGACCTTTTTCATGGTGGTCTTGAAATCCTTCCATTTTGGGGAGCCCAGTTAATGGCGGGTAATAAAACTTCCCTGAATACTTTTTGAGAGATGTGCAGAAGGCGAGATGATCAGAGCCAGTGTTGTAACCACAGTCCCAACAAAAGATGGAGTACCCCGTCACAACTTCCTCTGAACCATAAGGTTAACAAGTTCAGTTAGCTTGGAATAGATATAAATATTTTGTGTATTGTCAGCACTTGTCCAATGTCTGTAACCGAGACTGAGGAGTGTAGTGACTATCACCAGCACCCGTAGGTAGAGTGTTGTTGCATAAGCAGACAAAAGAAATGTTCATCTTCCTCTTCTGCTGCTTCGCCTTTGCCACACGCTCCCCTCCGAGTCCTCCGTGCAGCTCTTGTCCCATGTTCAGGGCAAATCTCTCTGCTCACTCTGCCTCTGTTCGCATTTCCATTTCACCTTTTTTGTGCTCTTCGCCTCCCAGATCCTTTCTGAGGGGTCAGAGCTCTCTGCTGCTGCTCCGGCCATGCACCACACACCCCCCATCATCCTCCCTCTCCTCTCACCCAGCTACCACTGCCCCACTCTCCTGTCCCCCACCAGCCCTGAGCACCGATCAGCAGGGATGCTCCCTTCAGGCTTCAGCAACTGCTGGCCAGATTTACCTTCCCCTCTCCTGGAAGCAGACTGCTCGCCTTTCACCTGCCATATGTGCCTTGGAGTCAGCGTGCCTTTCCGTGTGGCCAGAAATGAGAAGTAGCCCTCTGCGGTCAATCAAGTAATTACTGAGACACTTGTAAGAGCTGTCTCTTCATTATTGTGTCATGGCATTCCTTTTGGGATCTTGGGAGCTCCTCAAAAATCTCACCATCAGACTAGATTCATTATCAGGATCTGATGTGGTCTGATGGTGAGAGTGCTGAAGTAAAACCTGGGTTTTTCACCCATCCTTTCTGCCTGGCAAAAGAAGGGACTGAGCTCTCAGGAAGAGTGACAGTGTGAGCTCAGAGATGGGAAAATGTAGTTTGAAATCCACATGTAGTTTGTCCTTTCTAGACGAAAGCAGACATATTTTCCAGCTCTTCAGGAAAAAGAGAATACAGAGGCCAGGGGTTTGTGGGGAGTGGGGGAAACTCCAGGCTTTTTTCTGCTTCCTTTTTAGGTCAGTACTGTAAGAAACTCTGGCCACATCTATACAGGGAAGTTGTGCTGATTTAACTAAAGTCCATTTTATGATTCCTTTTAAGCCTGACAAGCTATGGAAAATCCAGCTAGAGCAGATGAAGATGCTACTGGCCCTTCTGGTCCACCAAAAACCAAAGCTGGAGGTTTCCATTCCCATGAGGGAGTGGACAGAATGCGACATTTGCCCACATGTCAAAACGGTAGAACAAAGCTGCTGTCCTCTACACTTTGGGTGCCTTAATATGACAAGGGGGATTGGACTAGATGACCCACAGAGGTCTCTTCCAACCCCTACCATTCTGTTATTCTGTGACAAATGGTGACTCTCTGGGTGCCCCAGAATATCAAACTGTGAGACTGGATGCCCAAGGCAGAAGCAGGACACAAATCTGCCAGCTCTGCTGAGTGAGAGCAGGGTCTCCTGGAGAAGCAGTGCAGAGAGCTGCCAGTGCTGGCATCCTAAATTGCCATGTCAAATGTCACCAAGGCTCAGCTGTCAGAGACTTCCCCTTACGTGGACTCAGACTCCCTTCTGGTTTGGTTTTCCTCTTCCTAGGTTAAATATGGCTTGGACTAGTTTGACCTGAGATCATTTCACTGCACATGAAGCCCATGCACGGCTAACAGCAGTTATAGGGATAACAATATCCAATACCGTGTAGCTGATTTTGTCAGTACATCGTGAGTATCTCCATTCTTAACAGTGGATGAACTGGAGACAGGAACTGAGGTGTTTGCAGACAGTCTTACTCAAGACCATTTTTTATCTTTTTACGGTTCTTGGTACATGGCAGACCTTTGCATGAGCTGCATCTTGAACACTCCCGTACACTGCTAATGAAACCAGTCAAAGCAATGTCCTGTGTGGTGCAGTTTTCCAGAACGTGACAGAAATAAATTAAAGGGATGAAAAGACTGTATTGAACTTCAAGGCAACAACATAGCTTTCCTAAAGGAGCAGAAACCAGGAACCTTGCTAGGTTTTCCTTCAGGATGACACATGCGGTATCACCCTGACATGCAGCTGGGAATCACCATCTCAGGAACAGTCCTGCTGGCAGTCCAAGGAAAGACAAACAGACCTGACCAGAGGACTTTCCTGTCCTCCTGTCTCCAGCTGGCCTCTCTCCTCCAGTGCTAAAGCACACTCATAGCCCAGTATGAGAATTTTTTCCACCTTTTGCACCTTCATGTTTGTTTGGGTCTTTCACAACCTTTGTATATATTAACTATGAGCAGGATGTACTGGCTTAAGCAAAACATTGACCTTCCCCTAAGACTTCTCCATAGCTAATGTGCCCACAATATTTTTCATATCTCCTTTCTTCTTAAGAAGAAACCATATTTAAGTCACAGTATCTTATCTGCTAGCACTGTATATTTCCTTCAAAGCAGCTGGAATTTCTGGCCATCTTTGTAACAGAGCAAGAAAGAACATTTTAGGCTGATGGTTTTACAGTTGCTTCGGAGGACAACTGACACAGGAGAAAATGGAGCAGTAGGTGGAAGTGCAGTAATGCAGGAGATCATTTAAGCTGCCTCCTGCAGTTCAGCACCACTTCAAGCGGAACTGTGGAATCAGTGTGAGGGAGTTTCCTCTGTTTGTACCTTTGGCTTCTCCTGAGTCACTGCTTAGGGTTTTGTTTTTGATTAACGGACCATCATGCCCTTGCAATCCATAGGACTCAATGAAGATGAGGAACTCCAGTCCACATCCTGTATCAGAAGTGTTTTAGCAGTTCCCCTTAATCAGCTGCATACTTATTAAGGAGGAGTTTGAATTTAAATTTTCTTAAAACCTGATCTTACTCATTGAGTACACTGACAAGTATAAATTAACATCAGGGCTCCTTTCTGAATTATGAAGACCTTCAGAACTTTTTTTCTGTCTTACTCTTCATGAATTTATACTATTTTCATTAATTCTGTCACAGGAAAACACATTACAAGGAAAACAAAAGCTGCATTTCTGCCATCTTTGCGCCAAAGCCTCTGACACAGGAAACAGGGCATGATGCAGCCCCTTACCAGCATAAGCCTTTGATGCACAGCCCCAGCATTCAAAACATCTGCAGGCACAAGAAGATGTCTCTCTTCAGATGTTCAGGGTGGCAAGATCTGCGCTGGCTTCACCCGTTGCCCGGACTGGCGAAGGAACTGCGGGCAGCACAGCGCAGAGAGCACGGCCGCAGCAGACGCGACCCTCAGCCTCCTTGCTCTGGGTGCTGCTGCGGTAGTGCCAGTGCTCCTGGGATGTCTCGGTGCCCAAACCGATGTTCCCGGCCAGGGCACAGAGCTCATCATCCCTGGCACGGTGCCAGGCTGGCAGAAGGATCCCAGGCTGGCCTGGAGGTGCCCCGTGACGTGGCACCCTGTCACATGCGTGTTCGTAGCTAAGCGCTGCGCCGCTGCAGCTTTGCACGCTGCTGTGCCGGTGGTGGGGGTAGAGGTGCCCTGAAAGGTTAATGCCAGTAGCTCTGGTAGGGTGGTCAGGCTCTGCATTTCCCCAGGACTTGTCTTTAGGGTCACCGTCTTTTTCTGAACGTTGGTGAGTTCAGTTTTACAGACCTGTCTGCTACTGAGTGCCTCAGGCTTTGGCTAAATGAATTCTTGAATGCCACACCTCTTTTTTGGATAAAGGGAGACTAAAAAATAAACAAAACAACCACAGAAAATGAAAGAAGTTCCAGTTACTACAAGCAAATGCAAACTATTTGGCCCCTGCTTCATCCTTATGGGGTCCTGCTCTTACCACACACCTGACCTCCTTCCGCCCTTGCCTTTGGGAACTAGGACCTCAGCAGAGGCAGCTGCATGGTGCCTACTGCAAGCTGAATCACTCCCATGGCGGTGCTATCAGTCCTTCATTTTATGAACTCAAAATTTGCAGAGGTCAGTTGTTTTTAGAGGTTTGCTTTTGAATTTTCTCTTGCATTCATCACAGAAAAGATTTCCTTGACAGTTTCTGTAGCTTGAATGGTTGTCAGGTGGTACAAACCACAGAAAGTGAGCGCCTGCTTTCTGAAAAACTCCCTCTTTGCAGTTGGAGATAAGTCACTCTTACTCAAAAAAGGAACGCTTCATTATTTTCATCCCTGAACGCTGGTGTCAGTTCCCTCTTTGAACTCCAGAGTTTTATGTCCTGCCCATATTAAGACAGCTACTTAAGTGGTGATTAAACCAATCCAGCCGGAACTGCCGGTATGTGAACCTCTTCTCCTAGGCTTGTCCCTGGAGCAGCCCTCACGGGGTCCATAGCAGCAGAGGTAACTGCGGTGCTCCAGTGAGACTCTTCGCCTTGCCCACTGGCAGCACTGGGAATAACAGCACCCCGACCCCCAGAGCCCGGCCTGCAGCGTCTAATACACGAGCTCAGTCATGGTACGCCAGCTGAATGGTACTTGTTCACTGCAGAGAAGTAAAGTGTGTTTTGCAGGCTTTGCGATGGACTCCCCTCACAAAACCCTCCCACTTTTGACCCTGTAGGAAGGGGGAAATGCGCTCACATCTCCCCTGGGGCGTCATACTGTCAGAGAACAGTCCTTTCAAGGAAAAAAGAGAGAAAGACCAGCTGTCCATGCCCTTTGCCAAGGGCTTTGAATCAAAACTGAATCACTGTCTGTTCTGTGTTATATCATACTGAGCCCGTGCCACAGTGCTTCCCCAGAGGCTTGAAAGCAGGAAGGCTTTTTTCCTGCCTTTGATGAATAACTTCGATGTCAGTGGGAGCCTGGGCTGGGAGGTTGGTGATCTCTGAAATACCACAGCTCAACTGCAGCGAGGGACATGCTGGCCTCAAGCATCCCCATGACTCTTCATTCCTGGTTATGCGCCTTGGGCATCCAGAGCCAGGAAGGAACCAGCCAGGATTTGGCATCAGGCCACTCCCCAGGGATGGGGATGGGACGTCGGCCTGCAGGTGAGGGTCAGGATCAGGCCCAGTAAGAGGGACCATCATCAGATGCAGCCCTGGGATGTCCGGGCTAGGCCGTGGTAAGGCCCACTGGTTGTAAGCCCCAGACACGTTGTCGTGGCTTAACCCTAGCCAGCAACTAAGTCCCACACAGCCACTCACTCACTCCCCCCAGATGGGATGCAGATCAGAATTGGAAAAGTGAGAAAACTCATGTGTTGAGATAAAGACAGTTTAATAGGTAAAGAAAAAGCTGCACACACAAGCAAAGCAAAACAAGGAATTCATTCCCTGTTTCCCACTGACAGGCAGATGCTCAGCCATCTCCAGGAAAACAGGGCTCCACCATGCATGATGGTTACTTGGGAAGACAAACACCATCAATCCAAATCTCCCCCTCTTTCCTCTTCTTCCCCCAGCTTTATATGCTGAGCCATGAGCTATCATAGAATCATAGAATAGTTTGGGTTGGAAGGGACTTTTAAAGGTCCTCTAGTCCAATAGCCCTGCAGTGAGCAGGGACATCTTCAAGTAGATCAGGTTGCTCAGAGCCCCGTCCAACCTGATCCTGAATGTTTCCAGGGGTGGGGCACCTACCACCTCTCTGGGCAACCTGGTCCAGTGTTTCACCACCCTCATTCTAAAAAATTTTTTCCTTATATCCAGTCTGAATCTACCCTCTTTTAGTTTAATACCATTACCCCTTGTCCTGTCACAACAGGCCCTGCTAAAAAGTTTGTCCCCATCTTTCTTATAAGCCCCCTTTAAGTGTTGAAAGGCCACAATAAGGTCTCCCTAGAGCCTTCTCTACTCCAGGCTGAACAGCCCCAGCTCTCTCAGCCTTTCCTCACAGGAAGGTGCTCCATCCCTCTGATCATTTTTGTGGCCCTCCTCTCGACCCACTCCAACAGGTCCATGTCTGTCCTTTGCTGAGGGCTCCAGAGCTGGATGCTGGACTCCAGGTGAGGTCTCATCAGGGTGGAGTAGAGGGGCAGAATCACCCCTCTCTACCTGCTGGCCACGCTGCTTTTGATGCAACCCAGGATACGGTTGATCATATGGTATGGGATGTCCCTTTGGTCAGTTGGGATCAGCTGTCCCGGTTGTGTCCCCTTGCAGCTTGTCATGTACCCCCAGCCTGCTCACTGATGGGGTGGGGTGGTATGAGAAGCAGAAAAGGCCTTGACTCTGTGTAAGCACTGCTTTGCAACAATAAAAGTATCTCTGTGTTATCAACACTGTTTTCAGCACAAATCCAAATCAGAGCCCCATACTAGCTACTATGAAGAAAATTAACCCTATCCCAGCCAAAACCAGCACACACGTGCTGCTGGTGGTTTGCTAACTCCAGCTCTATCTAGGCAGGGTCCTTGAGGCAGCAACAAGCTCCTGCTCGGGGTCACCTCTAGCAGCCATTCATCTGGCTTCTTTAAAAAGCGCCAGGAGTCACGGTGCACATGTCTGTCTGTCTGCCTGTCCATCCTGTCCTTCTTGCCTTCCCCCTCTCTTAGAAACACCCTGCCAGCTAGCCCAGAGCCTGTTGGCCAGTGCCACCCATGACTCTCAGGGGAAGGAGATTTGAAGTAAATTAAATTCTGCCAAATCTGTGAGAAGAGGCATTTTGTCAGGGCAAGTGGACCAGGGGGTGGAGGGACACTGTGGCAGGAGGATAACCAACCTCCAGCAGCAGTGAGTCCGCAGAGAAGGGACATCTCATAAACAAGCCTGTCACTGTAAGATCTCCAGTCAGAGCTTGCCATCAGAAGAGTTGATGGCACAGCTCTGTAGGAAATGAGGCTTCGTGAGCTTCAGGGCTAACGCACAGAACTGGCTACTCTAACTTGCTCTTCAGAGCCCGCAGTGAAGGAAGTGCCACAAAATGAGACTTGGGCTGTAATTACACCCCTACCCCTATATAACTGTGTGCATTATCCCTCTAGGTCTCCATCACCTGCCTGTCAGAAAGTGGGAAGAGGAGCTTCACAGGGAAGTGAGTAGGTTTGACAGAGTAAACCTGAGCCTAGTCCTCAGGGATCCTCAAAGTCCACTGTGCCTCCGGAAGGATTTAATATCACGTTTGTCTTAGGAAGTTTGGTTTGCCAAGCAGTCTGCAGAAAGCCTGTGATAGCTCCCCCTTTTGCTGTGTAACCATTTAACATGCCCTCTTGCAAGAGTGGAGGTGGCTTCATAGCACCAAGCTCCCCCATATCCCACGAGGAATACAGAGAGTCATCGGTTTTTCTAGCATTGTGACAGACAGACAGGCAGACAGACGGACACATCGCTGCATGTCATCATCCTTCTTCTGGCGCGCACTGGGCTCTGTACTTTCCAGTTGTGCTGGGGCTGCTGGCCTCCTGCCTGCCTCCAGTCAGCTGCCGGTGAGTCACCCCGGCCGCCCGGTAGGACTTTCTGAGAACGCCCACAAAAGCCATCGGTGACAGCGGGTCAGAGCTCATCCCCAGAAAGACGTGCACCTTTCCTCCGCCCCATTCACAAACTTTCACTGAGTGTGAACTCGCTGGCTCTCAGTGACAGCCGCTGCCAGCCCCCGCCGCAGCAAAGGCAACAAAAAGCAACTGGGTTAACAATTTCCAAGAATAACAGAGGAGCACTTTTCTTTTTCATGCATCATTTTCATGAATGAATTATTCATTCAGTTGTGGTAATTCCTGCATTCATAAAAACAAAATACACCCAAAAAACAATGAACACAAACGCAGTGACTTCCTTGGCTGCCGGTGGCTGCTCAGCACTGGGATCTGTGGGGAGGGGACAGACCCCCATGGAGTTTCTGAGCCGCGAGGAAGGAAGGAAGAAGTATGATGCAGTGGCACCACTGAGCACAGCGACTGCCCCACAGGCAGCACGGGCACCCTCCTCTCGCAGCTGAATTTGCACACAACTAATTTTAGGGTGGGAAGTGAAATACCCCGAATAACTGCAAGTATTTTGATGCTGTGGTATAATATTGATTTTTTATTCAGGGGAGATTAAAATTGTCAAATTATGGCCAACCCTGTCTGCTTTGTCTCCATGTGTATCAGCAGCTAACTTACCAGGGGTATCCCACTGGGTATATCTTGCTGGGCAAAGCTGCGTTTCTGTTCCTACCTGTGAGCCTACAAGGCATCCCATGTGCAGTGGCACTCCCGGGCACTCCCACTTGATTGAGCCCTGCTTTAGCATCAGAAGCTCCTCAGGCAGTGGGTGCATCATCCCCTCTGCCCACTGCACACCTCTTCTGAACTCATCTTCAAATACCAGCTGTCAAGGCAACACTTATGTGAGCCCACTGCCTGATCATGGTTAGAAATACCATTGCCTCTGGACTGGAGCTAAATCAATTGGTCAAAGGTGGAGGGAGGGGTCAAAACATATTCCTTTTATCTTTTCAACCCTTCACCCAGTTCTGAGACTTTTCATGACACTTGGAGTGTGGGATACGTGCTAAATCCTAGGCATAGGATCACAGGGTGTCAGGCTGGAAGGCACATCGAGGGGCCTCTACTCCAGCCTCCTCCTCCAAGCAGGCTCGGCTGCAAGCTCAGACCAGGTCGCTCAGGACTCTGCCCAGTCAGTCTTGAAAACCTCCAAGGATGAAGGCTGCATAACCTCACTGGGTGACCTGGTCTAGTGCTTGACTGTCCTCGTGGGGAAGGGTCTCCTTACATTCATCATGAGCCTCTTACGCCAACTTCAGCCCATTGTCCCTTGTCCTCCCAATGTGGAGTGCTGTGAAGATCCTGGCACTGTCTTCTTGCTGACACCTCCACAGGTGCTGGGGGGGCTGCTGTTAGGTCCCTCCAAAGATGTCTCTTCTCCAGGCTGAACCAGAACCCCACCCCTCAGCCTCTCCTCACAGGGCAAGTGCTCCAGCCCTGACCATCTTGGTGGCCCTGTGCTGAACATGCTCCAGCTCTCCTGTACTTGGCAGGGACGGGGTGTACAAAACTGGACACGGTATGCTGGATGTGGTCTGATGGGCACTGAGTGGAGGGGGATAAATCCTCCCCTCTGTCTGCTGCCTCTTCTCCTGTGAAGACAGCCCAGGATGCTGTTGGCTTCCTTTGCTGTGAGGGCTCGCTGCTCGCTCATGTTCAGCTTGCTGCCTGTCCCCAGGCCTCATGCCCCTAGTCAGTGCCCTCCCTATATCACTGCAAGGGCCTTTTGCTTCCCAGGCACACAACTTTGCATTTGCCTTTGTTGAACTTCATGAGGTTCCTGGCAGACCACATCATCAGCCTGTCCAGGGCCTGGCAGCCCTGTCTTTTAACATCCTTACATTCGCACTGGATTGGAGGTTTCCTACTTTCTTCAGTTGTTGTGCAAGTCTAGAAACCACTGAAAAAAGCAAATGTTCTCTTTCAACCAGTTCTGCAAGCAGTCACAGCATATGACAGCTGTGTTTGCAGTGAAACTCAGCAAATTTAAAGGGTGAAAGATATTTTGTATTTTCTTGCTTCCACTGATAAAACACAGCACTACTTCTTAGTTACAGACAGCAGAATACTTCAGGCAGCGCAATCCTCAGCTTACATTATGAGATATTCATTTTGGGGGGTGCTATATGAGTTTATTACTGAAATGGGACTCGGAAAAAGACAGACCTGGAACACAGGGAGACGCACTGTCTGCCCTGGTTTCTTTCGAATAACGCCTGAAACCACCTCCCTAGCTAACATCTCAAAGATGAAAGGGTGGACAGACATGACCTCTGATTCTGGTTTCAGTAATTCTCAGAGAAGGTCCTCGCTAGCCCGTTGCAGCTACTCTGGTCAGACATCAGGAAACAGCGCTCAGAACCTTAAAATGCACGCAGAAACTTTAGCGTGGGCAGGACCTTTCCTTGGTGTGGCCATCCAAGACAACACCAACGCAAGCAACGCTAAGGGGAGGCAAAGCCTTTTAGCCTGGGGGTAGGAACAGTTGATTTTACTCTTGGTGCTTACCCGAAAGAGGAGTGATCTGATTTAGCCATGCTACTGCCCCCTCACCGGTAGGTAACTCATCCACCTCAGAGGTCTGTGTTTATTTTTACGACGTGCCTATGACCTGGCAGGATTCAGCCTACTTGTAACCTGAAGGTTTAATGGTGCTGGGGGGGAAAACACCACCCACTGCGTGTCTCGCACGCCACCAGCGACTGCCTGAAACTTGCTGCCTCTCCCTCCCACGCACACCTACCTTGCCCACGCTGCTGCCACCAAAAGGGCTGCAGCAGAGGGGACCTTCCCTCCCCTCCACCACCAAGCATTATTCACAGGCAGGAGGGGCTGGTGAAACCGAACGAGAGCCAGAGGGTGAAGGGTGCAGGTCGTGCCTGAAGCCAAGGACGCCGAGCGCGGCCTCCCCGAACAGGAAGCCAAAGGATGTCAGCAGAGTCGCACACCGGTAAAAACAATGACGTGCTGCGTGACAGCAGCCTCCTGCCTCGGCTGCAGCCAGCTGAACGAGCCCTCTGGCCTCGCTGGCAATCAGTGATTGTCACACCTAGGTTGGCCAGGTCAAGAACGGGATAACCAAAAAATAAGAGAAAAATCGCTTTCCTCTTCAGAGGTGACAGCTCTATCAACAGGAGCATGTGCCCTTAAAGGTAAAAAGGCTTTTAGATGACGGCTAGAAGCACAGCTGTGCAGAAAGCAGTTGCACTTCAGAAATTGCACAGCTTTTGCCAAAAGAGTAGCAAAGGTAGAAAGTCAGTGTAGACTAAAAATAAGCAAACAACAGACTTGCAAAAACTGTTCATTAAAAGTTCATCACTATGTGTCCAGCTGGAATCAGTAGCCACTTTTGCAACAGGGCTGACGACCTCCCTTAGTGGAAATGATCCACTTCCATCTACCCAGTGTTGTTGGTCTTATGGTAAAAAGTCACCAGGGTTGTCTGGTAGGAAATATCTTCATTTCATCTATTACTAAATATGAATTTCGAACTAAATTGGTTGTGTTGGGAAATGAAAAGTAATAGCGGCTTTCCCTGGTCACTCAGCTAAAAATCACTTTCAGTAAAGTGGCAGTTGATTCTTGTGAAATTGCCACATACTTGGTACTCAAGAACTAGATGCATTAAGGTGTATTGGTAAATGTGCAGTATGGATGATTCAAGTGGTTTTCCTTTGTTTCTTCCTCCATTACATAATTACAAGAGCTTGGCTAATGTAAAATTCTTGATAAATTAAGCAGGGGCACAGGAATGAATTAATATACAAGTGGATGTACAATATATGCATATATCTGAAGTTGGTATTTGAGGACAGCATTTTGCTGGGTAAGGAGAAGGTAGGGTTGTCATCTTTGAGAGAGAAAATCAATAAGGGAATTGCTATGCAGGCAGTGGCTGCTGAGTACAATCCATAGCAGCAAAAACTACTGGCACAGCCACACTGAAACAAGCCGACCCAGCCTGGTGGCATCTTTAGCCGGACAGGACAGTGTGGGAAAGTGAGGACCTATGCCAAGAATTTATATCCAGGCAGATAATGAATTAATTTTCAACTTGGAGTCTGAACCCACATGCTGGTACTAAAATAACATAGATGTGCTATTGATTTCAATTCAGTTATTCTGATTTACTGAGGATCTAGCTCTTTGCTTATTGATCTGGTTGATAAAAGTGAAATAGAAGATAAGTTTATAGGACAAAAAGGCATATAGGACCTGATCTGAAGTTCTCTGAGGGCTTTCAAAAGAAACTTTAACCTCACTTTTGTTTGTTTCCATGGAAAAATAAGTCCTAAAAAGTTTTGCTGGCACCACCATGGCCAGAATATAACTTCACCAGGTTGCATCACACTACTCCCCGTCTCGCTGTGCTGCCTCGGCCATGCCCCAAACCCAGTCTGGCATCAGTAGCCCTCGGCCATGCCCCAAACTGGGGCCGGTGCTGTTTAATATCTTTGTCAGCGACATGGACAGCGGGCCTGAGTGCACCCTCACAAGTTTGCCGACGACACCAAGCTGTGTGGTGTGGTTGACACACTGGAGGGAAGGGATGCCATTCAGAGGGACCTGGACAGGCTGGAGAGGTGGGCCTGCGTGAACCACATGAAGTTCAACAAGGCCAAGAGCAAGGTCCTGCACATGGTTTGGGGCAATCCCAAACACAAGTACACGCTGGACTGAGAGTGGCTCGAGAACAGCCCTGAGGAGAAGGACTTGGGTTACTGGTGGATGAGAAGCTCAACATGAGCGGCAATGTGCGCTTGCAGCCCAGAAAGCCAACCGTATCCTGGGCTGCATCAAGAGAAGCGTGGCCAGCAGGTCGAGGGACATGATTCTGCCCCTTTACTCTGCTCTGGTGAGACGCCACCTGGAGTCCTGTGTCCAGCTCTGGAGACCCCAACATAAGAAGGACATGGATGTGTTGGAGCGGGTCCAGAGGAGGGCCACGAAGATGATCAGAGGGCTGGAGCACCTCTCCTACGAGGACAGGCTGAGG
>Ga0065711_1003787_pt1 | contig 26365 bp, 10 predicted proteins | sample Hoacrofraction12_FD_59098 | JGI IMG/M metagenome (GOLD analysis project Ga0065711, IMG submission 59098) | Hoatzin crop microbial communities from Cojedes, Venezuela - Epithelial fraction 12 v2 (version 2) | ecosystem: Host-associated > Birds > Digestive system > Esophagus > Crop | place... | reverse complement strand
GGGAGGGGGCAGCCACAGCTTCTCTGGGCAACCTGTGCCAGGGCCTCACCACCCTCATGGTGAAGAATCTCTTCCTAATATCTGATCTAAATCTGCCCTCTTTTAGTTTACAGCTGTTCCCCCCTGTCCTATCACTGCACACCCTTGTGAAAAGCCCCCCTCCATCCTTCCTGTAGGCCCCTTCAGGTACTGGAAGGCTGCTATAAGGTCTCCCTGGAGCCTTCTCTTCTCCAGGCTGAACAGCCCCGACTCCCTCAGCCTGTCCTAGGAGACGTGCTCCAGCCCTTTGATCATCTTTGTGGCCCTCCTCTGGACCTGCTCCAACACATCCATGTCCTTACAGCCTGCCTTGCTGGGTGCCTGTGTCCCTCCTGTTAACCTACAGCAGTCACTTCTTCTCAGTACCGTTTCCCCCCTGTCCAATACCCACCCAGGACTCGCAGGCGTTTCCTAGGAGCCCTCTCCCTGCCCTGCTGCATTTCCATTTGGTGTTTTTCCCCATGTCAAGGACATACAGGACCTACTTCAAACAAGCCCTTTAAGTGACTTGTCCCTCTCTTACCAGATCATTCACGCATCAGGTACATCTAGAAATAGCATTCCAGTTAAATTTGAATACTCGGGCTGAATAGTAGTATGTAAAGTTTATAGTTCCAACAATAACGTCTTCCTTTTGTTTTAGGCTTGGACTCGAGAGAGCAGACACAGCTGGAAAGGCTCTTACCGTCATAGTGGATTTGCTAGAAAAATATGGACAGGGAGGAAACTGTATGGAGAGCCCCATGGCATTTACATACCATAACAGTTTTCTGATAGCCGACAGAAAGGAAGCATGGGTGCTGGAGACATCAGGAAAATACTGGGCAGCAGAAAAAGTAGAAGGTATGGGTGATGCCCTTCGCTTTAAACAGTTCAAATGCAACAACAATTAGCAGTTCTCCACTTTTCATTTACCATTTCATTAAGGCGTCAGACCAGCCTCCAGATATGTACCCGTAGACAACAGGAGTTGCTTCCCAGGGCATCGGTGTGGAGAGGCTAGCGGTTTCAGAGAGGAGCCGAGTGACAGGGGGCCTTTTCAGAGTCAGGGGTGGCCACATCTGCACTTGGAGAACAGAGGACAGCCACAAGGTCAGCGTGAGAGTGACAGCAGCACATGTGGTCTTAAGGATGGTGGCAGTCGGTGACGATTTCATCTGGTGACAGGGTAAAACTGACAGGATTAGTGCAGTGAGCCTGAAGTGGCCGACTCCTCCAGTGGACTTAGAAGGACAAACTATGTCTCTGTAGGTCTAAGAGGAAGAATGCAAAGATGGGAATAATCAGGACAGAACCTGAAACAGGATGTTGGCAATCGAAGTAAATGGTCAGAACTGAGTGGCAGTGGAATCTCAATCAGAAGGACACGTACAGCCAGGGAGAGAGGGCCAAAAATTAACCACAGGACTCACAGATCTTGTAGGAAACTCTTTAGTGAATAATTTGCTTTAGCAAGCTAACTGTAAACAAAATACCAAGAAAAAACATTCGATATATTAAAAGGATTCTTTCCTCACCTTACAAACAGGAGGCGTACGGAATATTTCCAACCAGCTCTCTATCACAACCAAGATTGACAGAGAACACCCGGAATTGAGGGAATATGCCAAAAGCAAGGGCTGGTGGGACNGGGAAAAGGAATTTGATTTCGCTGCCGCATATTCTTACGTAAATACCGCCAGAATGACCACATCCAGAGGCCGATATTGTGAAGGCTATAAACTTCTGAACAAACACAAAGGTATCGTTCTGATCATTAAGATATGCAAAACATTTAGTGAGCTACATTAAANCATAAATGATTAGATGTGTGATGTGGGCGATCATTCACATGATTTGTTGAACCAGAACTTACTAGAATAACTTTCTGCCTGAAGGAGAAATGCTGAACTTGAAGTCTTCTCTCCATTTTTGCCAATTTGTTGATGAGGAAAAATGAAAACAAGGGTCAAATATCAAACACACACAGATACAGTAACAACACTGAGAGGTCACATTACAAGCATACTGCTAAATACTCTGTAAGACCTAGTTCTGAAACATTTTGATTTGCTATATATTATTACTGTACCCCTAAGGAAAAAAAAAACCACCAGAGGCTAAAACAGACTCCCAGTGGTTTGCAGCCACAAACAGAACCTTACGAACAACCTCAGTCTGATGCCATTCATGTAGGCCTAAGACAAGAGCACAGTGTTCAGATACATATATTGGATTTGTTTTTTGAAATTGGTTTTTAAATCTTTGTAGTTTCACTACAACTGCTTCTCTAACCTTGTGTAGTCAATAAAACACGCTGAGAGAATAAAATAATTTTCTGTACTCTAAGCAGGTGCTCCTAATCACTTATTCACTTATTTTTCAGATTTCTATAGAACAAAGCTATTACTTCTCTTGTAACTGCATCCACCTGGCAGGTTTTTGCTGCATCTCTATTCACTTGCTCATTTGAAGCAATGAATCTGAGCCAAATTACATTGCACCCCTGTGTTTTTTTATTTATTTGGCTGAGCTCCGCCAGACCAGGTTTAGCATTTAGTTAATGCATCAGAATGAATTACCTTTTGCTGTCCTGCTCTGGTGATCGTGTAAATCCTGCATTCATTTTGGGAATTGCAGGTTCCGAATACTGACAGCATTTTCATAATACCTGTATTTACTTGAATTACAGCAATGCTGAGATTCTATCAGTGTTTTCATTCTAAATCCCCATTTTCAAGCATTTACCTGAGCCATTTTAAAAATCACACTAGGTGTTCAGGTTATCAGCCTCATATGGTTCCAGTTTGTTTACATTTATTTTAAATAGGTGCCCCAACTAAAAGCTATTTGGTTTACACTATCAGTAAAATCACTAGTTTCCTCATCTACCCTTCCCAGCTTTTTCACTCGGTGGCATTACAGGTTTTTTCCGTGGATGCCTACCACGTGAAGACCATTTTTAGATAAACATTATTTATATTTCAAAAAACAGGGGATGTATTTCAGGAATACAGAATAATAAAGAAGTCTAGTGGAAAATATGCAGTACCTTCTTTCCTGCTGGACAACTTGCCAACGGACGGTTGCTTCTTTCAATTTCTTTGATTCATCTGGCTTGTTGATTTCTTGAATTCTCTGACTTTCCTAGGCGACTGTGGGAATACCTAAAGGTGTTTCATTGCTGAAATGTAGTGCTGCATGCCTGTCTACGGGCAATTTGAATTGTGTATAAAAAATAATACTAGAGACATCTGAATTAGCAGCAGAGTGATTATTTTAAGAGGAAACAGCAAGGCAGTTTAAAAAAAAATCTTTATGCAGCTAGAAATTCACAGAGGGAAACACTAAAAGATTAGATGGTAGATGATACCTTCAAGTAGGAAAAAAAAAAATAGTAAATGAACTGTTTTTCTGCCATGAGCACACGTTCAACTGGTACATAAAATTTGAAAACTACTGCAAGTGCTGCCTGTTGGCATACTGGATTGCCTCGTGCTACCATGCCAGTATTTAAGCTGCAGCATACACTGCGCGAACAGCAACATCATTTGAACACTAGATGCAGACGCATACGTGGAAAGGCTTTTTTTTCCACCTAACTGAGGAGAGTTATTTTCATAGATGTTTGGCACTATAGGTCACAGAGGTAGTTGATGAAGACTTCGTTACAAATGGATGTACTATTGTAGTTTGTGTTGATTCTGAGTATAGAACGTGTTGTTACTCCAGTGCGTCCTTTCAGTTGTCAACCTGAGGCCCAAGTGGTTTGGAAGGTCAGATGATTAAAATAAAAAAATAAAAAGTGACAGTCTTGGCAGTCCATTTGCAGAAGTTACACACAAAATCCATGCACAGTTGTTATTATTTTTACATTTCCAAAGGAACCAAGTGTTCTTAACTATGTACTAATACCAATAACTATGACAGTGATTTATCTTCTCTTTCACACAGTGCTCAGAAAGTTCAGCCCTCAATCCAAGCTACTGGTTTTCCTCTGAAAAGTTACTGTGTGAACAACCATTTGCTAGTCATATGTATTTTACGTTTCTGGGAAACATCATGCGTTGTCGTCCTCCCCCTTTTCTAAGTCATAAATGTTACAGGTCTTTTATCACCTACGCTTTGAAATAAATACTTTGGGTAAACAATAATATTTTTAAGTGTGCTACATAATAAGGTTTGCTGTGAGGATGATTATTTTTTTCCTACGAACACAGACAAACTAAAATTGGCATTGCCTCTTATAGGAAAAGTCACCCATTTGTAGAGAAGACGCCATTTGGTTGGTATTACAAGTAGCACTGTGTGCAAATAATTGTTTTATATCTTAAATAGGATCTATCACTTCTGAAATAATGATGGAAATTCTTCGTGACAAAGAGAGTGGCATTAACATGGAAGGTGGATTTATGACAACTGGAAGCATGGTGTCTGTATTGCCTCAGCAAGCTGATCTGCCGTGTATTCACTTCTTTACCGGAACTCCAGATCCTGCGAGGTGATGTAACAGCGAGTAATTATGCTAAAAAGTTGCAAATATCTAAATGAAAAGTTGCAATTTGTCTAATTATATTTCTTTCTGCTTTAGGTTTTTTTTTTGTGCCCCCCCAAAAAAAAACCACAATCAAGAAGTAGGAGGAGGAACATAATGTACATGACGTATATTAATGCCATCTACCAGCCCACCTAGTGAAACGCTGCTATGACACTGACTTAAACATCAGTTAGGAGATTTTTTTTTTTTTGAAGAATTCTTTCTTAAAATAAGGAATTAGAAGAATGGGGGAAAATACAGCAATCTACTGGCTCAACAATTTTAACAAAACTGTATCAGTAAAGGGTCACTGTTCTATTTTGTCTTTCTAGGTCTGTATTCAAGCCTTTCATTTTTGTGCCCAATGTGACTCAGTTATCAAAAACTAGATCCCCTACATTTGGTAATGATGATCCAGTTAAGAAGCAACCACGTTTTCAGAGTAAGCCAGATCGAAGACATGAGCTCTATAAAAAACATGAAAGTGCTGCTGTAGTTATGGAAACCGTCAAGGTACGTTGATTAAATTAGATTTCAGTGCAAGCAGGTGGTTTATACAAGCTCCTTGCTCACATTTTGTTGATGTGGTACCTTTTAATGCCCTTTGATGGATTGTGAAGAACACTGTAGTGCCCCAGAAGCCCATCATCTTGGCATCTGGCAGGCACAGGTTTCAAACGCTAAAAATTGCAACTAGCACTTTACTGTACGCCCAGGCCTAGCCCCAGACGAGTATCAGTACTGCCTGTCTTGCAAAGAAGCCGGCCACACATCCCCCTGCACTAGTCAGATAATGGGGAAGCGCTTGAGCAGTCACCGGCAAATATATAGCTCCTGATACGAGTACTTAAAACCCTCCAGCAGCCTGGTCTCGGGCAGTACGGAGGGCATGCCTTCCCTCATTGCTTGGTGCAGACAGGAGAGGAAATAAGATCACAGAGAGAGCTGGACACAAAGGTGAAGCAGGGAGGGAGTTGCTTTTGACTATCACGTCTCTCCTATTTATGTATTTATAGATACATGTTCTTAAAAATAAGACATATGCCCACTAAGTTTTGGTAGCATAATACCTAGAGCAGCTTTAATTTTGTTTGTTTATTTTCAATCCATCAGACAAGGATATAGGGAGATAAAGTGAGTGCTAGATATTAGGAAAGATACCCAAGAAAACCTGTCATGGAGCTAACTTCTACCAACACAAACTCGTACCCTAGAAACTATTAAGAGGTTAAAATAAGGACAGCAGAACAGAATTTTGTTAGGGTGAACACTACGTACTCTGTATAGTTTTTAGTGAAACACAGACGTTTCTTTTTGCAGGGCAAAGGTAAAGAGATGCTGAAAGAGATGCAGGAGTTGGAGAAACAGAAGATAAGTGAAATGGAATCAATCCTGCAAAACGGATGTCTTGACACTAACCAAGTGGTTAACCTTTTTTCACAGTGTGTAGAAGAAGAACTCAAAATATATAGCTAAAACTACTCTTTCAGTGTGGTAAAATTCAGATTTACGATTACCTTTTCTAATGAAGTGGCTGTATAGATTACATCTTATTTTCAATATGCCAGCTCATATGGACAGTTTTAAAGATGCAGATTCATATTCAGGCCAGACAGCTTTTGGTTGTAAGAAGCAACGCTGAAAAGGCTCTTAAGAGCTAGGCAGTGGCTTTGTCTGTACGTGGCATAAAGCTGTCAGCAAAGATTGATTTTGCCGACAAACAGGTGCAATTAGAATGTAATAGCTTGACTAAATTGCTGAACAATCCCATCTCTGGATGAAGAACACGAACTCAGATTTGGAGAACTCTTGTTTTAGTGTAGACACAGGTAGCTTTTACAGTCAAGATGATTGTAGCAGAATTTCACATTGCCTGAATTAAAATGGCCATGCTGAAGGACTTTCTAAAATGTAGAAGCTATTACTTGCACTGAATAAAAAGGAAAGTGATATGCAAGTCAAGTAAGCTTGATATTCAGCTGTTTGATAAAACCATTCTAAGATCCGTTTCATATCTGAACCTTCTAGTCCTTCACTGTAAAATGAGGCTAAGAGCTCAAGGTATATTAAAACCAAGTAACAGTTACAATTGTACCATGATTTGTTGTGAAACCTGATTACGTGGAATTCAACAATGAAAACATCCTGCACGTTACCACACAATTTTCACTTCCCTATTTTCCCCACCCTGATACAGAAAAATAAATTATAACTTACATACAATATGATTATTGTCAAATTAATTCTGCAGTATGCTTTATAACATTTTGTGGGAGTTTTTTAATGTTTCTTGAATTGTTACTTTTTTAAATCTAGCAACTACAAAGGAAGAAGCTGGGGTAGACAACTATATACATGTACTCAGTGGGATACTTGAAAGGACTTTTAAAATTTTTTCACTTCATATAAAACCTTTAACTGTTGACTTGTCTTGCCAAAATTACTAGACTATGGAGTTAATTTAATCAAGCTTTTTGCCCTGCCAGGAACTCTTCCTCCCTGATCCTGTTTAAAATTATTGATCAATATGTGACACTACTTCTGTTATCTGTGGCAAGGGACAAACAGCAAATAACAAAGAAAGATCATGGCTTTGCTACATGATCAAGCAGGATAAAAAAATATGACTGGAAGTAAAAAAAAACCCCAGCACTTGTGCAAACCTTCAGAAGAGACCATGTAACGTGAAATGGAGCATTAGAGCTGCAGTTGCAGCATGCGACATGACACAGCATCCCCACAGAAAGACAGCAGACCCCAGAAAGGCCATTCTTTGATGATTTCTCTGTATTTAGTCAGTTCCTAGAATAATCACAGATGCTAAAGATGGGGCTACACACATGCAGTTTTCTCATTTTGTAAACTGTTCTATCCCCCCACTGGTAAAAAAAGTAAGTATAGGCAAACAAAAGAAATATATATACAACGAAGTTTGCAGAATGAGTAAGAAAATTAAGAGCTTGGCAGAATTTGTTCTTCCTGAGCCTACAATGAAAAGCAGAAGTTTATTTGGGATACTGTGCTCAGATCCACAGCAAGAAACTAATGGTTCAGGAAAGGTTCTTGAACTTTCCAGTTCTAGTGATCCTATGCGTACCAAATGGCAGTAGCAAGTACAACTGAGCAGCAGGTAAAACTGCAAGTAAGCTTGAGTTGACTGTGAACCTTTTGCACCTGTCGTACAGTCAAATTTCTTAGACATTCAATAGTACAGTGGATGTTTGTGAACTGGAAGGTATATTTAATAAAGTTTTGCTGTATTTACCTGTTTTCTTCATGGATGTCTGTACCTGACAATTGTGTATATCTTCGTCCTATTTTTGATCATCAGCTGTGCCACACTAGCTCTTTGATAACTTCAAAGCATCAATAAATGTCAGGTAAAACTGTGCTGGAAACCAAGGTATGAGTCAAATTTACAGGTAGCACAGCAAAACAAGAGAAACAATTTTATGTTACAACACAAATATAGGGAAGTTACACAGGAATGAAAGTAGTGAAGGTGGTGGAGCAGGTCTTTCAGTGAACTTCTTGGCCACTTAATCATGGGGTGGCAATTAACCGGGTTAAGCATACCGGTTTGGTTGTAATACAGGGAGATACAGTCCAACTGTTTCTCTAGTTTCTGTGCTGTTTTTTACTGGTCTATAGGATACAAAGTAAAAACAATGTGATGTGTGGAGATAGATCAAGTGATGGACAGAATACAGGATATTTTGGTACTTTTTTTCCCCTGGGATTTCATCCTCCTAGAACACATCCGGTGTCAAAACAGAAAATGAAGATGAGCGCAGGAGGAGTAAATAACCCTCCCTCCCATAACTGTACATTAAAAAAAACAAACAACCCCCAGAGTGTCCTCTAGAGGGCAATCTTTGCGTGTATTCCACCGAGGAATACATCTTGCAGCTTTAAAGGTCTAGAGCTTTATGAAGGATCATGATTAAAAAACCACAGTACTAAAATTGCTACCTAGAAAACAAAAAGTTTCATATCCACCCCTGTCCGTTATCACAATGATGTTGAGATTAGTGCTAGAAAAAAGATCCAGCGTTTCACCGGAGACTCCTCTGCACTTGCGCCGTGGATGTTTTCATGGAACTGTAACTTCCAAGTTAACTGAGATTTATCCCAAACGAATCTACCTTCAAAATAAAAGAACTCACTGCACCACTGATCTTTAAAGCAAAGCTGTTTCTAACCTCCAGAAATTCACACATCAGTTAGATCAACTACTGATGTACATCAAACTGTCAACTATTTTAAAACTTGCCAGTGCTCACTGGTGGAAGCAAATATTTATCAGATAAAGGAGCTACTTAACTTTCTAAAGCTATTCAAAGTCTATTCTCAGCTTCCAGAAGTACCCAGTGATTTAGACATAGATTATCATAGCCCGTATTTCATTAACCATCGTAGACTCCTACCGGACTAACGGGTATGATTATCAGCAGTCACAACGTTGTAACAGTTAATCTAACAGAATTTGGCGTCAGTTGTTAACTAAAGGTGTTCTCTCCATTGGATTTGTAACAGGGAGCCTCCTCTAATCAGAAATTTTGAGCAATTTCTTATTTAAAACATACACGTTGTGTTCAAATCTAGGGAATAGCAGAACCATTATAAAAAGGGAGGCAAGGGTAGGACTTAATGATGAAAATGAGAAAGACAAGAGTGCAAGAACAATGATTATGCATAGGACCATAAAACTGAGCTAAGATCAACTTCTTGAACATTCGAAGAATTTTCAAAATAAAGTCATTGTATTTGGTAAATAGATGATAACCCGAATAATTCCTAAAGCTCTGTTTAGGCTGTTAGACAAAAACCCATACCTCTGTGTGAGCACCCATTAAGAAGTCCCCTGCCTACTTAAAAAAGCATCAAGGGTGGATTTAAGAAATATCAACTTTGAAACCCAAAAGCCACTTTAACAAGTCTCTCAGAAAAATACATTTGTTGTAAATCTTGACACGCACACATAACCCTCCCACACCTCACATCATAATCAAAGCCCAGAACTCTGAAATCAAGTAACAGATTTATTGACATGTAACAGTATTTAGAAGCCAGACATACTCATGGCTTCTGCTTTTCAGTCACATATATCTAATTATTCCAAAATATTTGATGCAGCCGTCTTCAGCAGTTGTAATGGAAACACGCTATTGTTTTCCTTTGTGGCCACAGCCCGATACAAAATGTCAATTATTTTGTTGCTGGAAAACATTAAAATATGTCAGTTTGTATAGCATACATATGCAGTAGGATGCAGTTATGTTTCTGTGCACAATGCAGAAGTGCAATAAGACTGACAGTAAAAGGAATTATTTTTCCAGTATAAGTCTTGCATGGAGTTATAGCTACCATAAAACAACTGTTTCTTGAACAGTAGTTTATGCTGCTAAAATCAGTTTTAATCTTGATACAAAGTAGACACATAAGTAGCTACAATAAAAATCTGTGCACTAAAAAAAAGAAAAAAGAAGGGAAAGACCTTTTAAAAAAAGGATGAGAAGAGTTATTCATATACTTAAGCCAATTTTTTTTTTTTTTTTTAATACCTGGGATCCTTTCCCTCACTATATAAAATTTTTTATATAGACATATAAATGCTCTTCTTGCAGTTTTGAAAGGGCAGCATAATGCCTATCAGATACTATGGTTTGTCTTTAACCTTTTCAAAACACTGCAGAGGACACACAGATTCTTAGATTCTGCCTTCAGTGCACAGGAATCTGAATGACACCAGAGGAACTATTTAAACATCACAGGAGCATACCTGAGGCTTATTAGATACCTGTGTTAGGTAACCAATACCAAAAGTTTAGGACCCTTAGCTACTCTAAACCCTAACTTGGATGTTCAGTTAGGATTCTTTATATAATAGATTTAAGAGTCATTTATTTCATTTAAAAGGTTTTATGATTTGATACAATTTTTCATCTTGACTCACACAAGTATCCAAGGCTTCCATAACATCTTTATTTGAGGCTAGCACTTCTGAGTTCAACTGAAAAGGCTAATTTCAGAAGGTAAAAACGTACTCTTGACAAAGCTGTTACTACCACCATGAGGCAAAGCTTCAGAACCAATTGTTTATACAAAATTCCATTATATAATTTCCTAATTTGGGGGAGCAGTGGGTATTTTTTATGTTTTTAAGACTTGGTAAGTTTGTACAAAACTATTATTTATTCCGCTCAGTATTTTCTCAGCTTTAATCCCCTGACATCGGAATAGTCTTCACAACAATTCTGCTTTTACAAATTGGAGGATTGTATATTTAAGGGAGAAACAAACCACCTGATCTGAGGTGTAATCAGCTAGAAATTGTTCCTGGTGTTAGACAAGAGCAGAGTAGTAAAAACTGGGGTATAATAGAAGAAATCCTACTTCTATGAAGTCAGGGGGAAGCCTGACTGTAAACAGAAATCAGTATTTCATCACACTAACATATGGAAAACATACAGCAACATGAAAAATACCTGTCATTCATGTTTTGTTTTGTTTTGTTTTTAATTGTGGCACCAGTCACTAAAGCTGCTGTTATAATGCCTCTATAATATGACAGTGACACAGATTATTTTACTATTTGTTTTGCTCAAAACGGAAAAAAATCCTCTAAATCCAGAGCATTTTGTTTTGTTCTAGTTGCATTCTGGTTGGAACGCTCACAAAGTATCACTTGCTACCACAAGTAGAACCACATCTCTTAACTTTACAAGAGAGAATAACACAATTCTCTGAGAGCCCTGAGGAAGAAATACTTCCAGTTGCAGTGGTGAAGGCAGAAGAGGGGGTCACGTTCACCCCTAACTGCCTGTCCTCTGCCTACGTGCTCAGGTCAATTGCTCTCAACTGCAACTGATCTCTTAGGAATAAAGCGGTAATACAAATATTCATCCCGAAATTCAAATTCATTCGTAATGTGCTGGACGACGCCTCCTTTCATCAGTCTGTCTCCATACATCACAGCTTCACCACGGTCAGAGGCAAGGCCAACTTGCATGAGCCAGTTCACCAGGTCACAGCCAAAGAAGATGCCAGTGGAGATCTTTGCACCACACCTGTATGTCAAAGGAATGATTCACCCACATGTTCTGTAAATCTGGTATCACCACTGCACGATGGGGAAAGGCAAGGAAAAATAGCAGGAAACAAGGAAAGACATCACGATAGTTAAGAGCATGTTAGAAGAGCATTTGCAAGTTTTGTATACTAGGGACATGCCACTATTTACTACCTTTTCCTACAGACACTTCAAGGAGAAGCAAAATGTACAAATGAAGTTATTTTAGGCTTGGGCAAATAAACTTCAGTGAATGTAAGTAGCAACTTTCCTAAAACTACACACAATGTAATTCTATTTCTTGGATACTTACTTCTCATGTACTTATTAGCATGACTATTTCTGCAACAAAATATCTGATTTGAGTGCAACATGCCAGCAGCAACACTGACTCAATCTGCACTTTAATTCCATTTTATAATTTCTCTACAGTCTTCAACAGACACTAACTGCTTACATATATTGTAAACAAAAGCCATTTAACTTGCATATCCAGTTAAATATTTACCACATAGGCAGTACTAAGAATAAACAAAACCTTCACAACAAGACTAAACTAATTTTCTTTCACATATTTATGAGGCAATGCCACTAACATCTACCTAGTTGCAATAAAAATGCCATTCAGAAATTTACCTGAAGCAATGAATGTTTCCGGTTACCTAAAAATCTGCTCTACAGAACCCAAGCGCAGGGTTTCTGAAGATGATTAACAGCTACAGAAGACAGCAAAAACCAAACTTATTTCTCTATTTTTTTAAGGGTTAACACAGAGCAAGTGTTAACATCTATTAGCAGAGAAGCAAAAACTAAAATAAATAAAAGTCCATGATTACAAGGTCTCAGCTACAGTACGTTTAAATCAAAGAGGATAGGATCAAGTTAGACGAATATTTAAAATGAGAAGATAAATGCTTTCTTGTAACTCACAAGGAGAAATCAGACATGAAACTAGTTTTGCACAAACATAGTATTAACACAATGGAGCAACAAATGTCAGATTTTTATGTATTCTCAGGTGGATATATGATTAATAAAAAACACAAAACCCAACCAAATGAACAGCCCAAAGCCCAAGAAACACATTAGCAGCAGAGGCACAGGAAACACAGCTGTAAAACCTGTCCTACTTCACAACAAACGTTTTCTGATATATCTTTTCTGTCTGGCATGAAAGAAGCAAGTCCTTGAACTGCCATAGTTACTTTTTTCCTAAATGGATAACTTTATTTCTTATGGAACATTACTGACTTCTGAGGAAACTGAACAAAATCATGACGCTGTATAAAACAGTTCTGGAACGTGGTTTCGACTATTGGCCATTAAAAGACCACCCCATCCTGCCAAAATAGTCCTACTTAAAAGCTTACATGACAGGAGAAGTGTGCTGTTAGAACAATTCTTCAGGTCTCCATTTCATATAGAAAATATGTAAATAAAGGCAGAATGTCTTTCTTGTTCCTGCTGCTTCTGTCCACCTACACATTCCTGAATACATAATCCTTGATTTGGGTATCACAATTTGCCTCTGAAAGCTTTGCTGATGGCATAAATTGATGTTTAGGCCTCACGAGAGGAACGAGCAAAAGAAATTGTATGAACTCAAAAGGTGTAAAGGACCTAAAACCACTAAAATATCATGTCACAAGTGGCATCTGAGTACACTGACATAGGTTGCAACAGTTTCACCTCCTGTAAAAAGCTTTTTATTAGTAAATATTGTCACATAAATACTGACACCTGCTTAATCTCAAAACAAAACAAATGAAGGGTCTTAAGTTTGACAAAACTCACAGACACACACACCCTATTACAGGCATTATCACATACATTTCTTCAGAAAGATTTTCTCTCCTGAACTCCAGCTAAATGCAAAAACTGCGGCAATCCCCTAATGATATAAAACTTTTTATAATCTTTATAAAACCTAGATGAGATAATGCAATAACTTGCATAACCTCAATGTTTCAGTGTGAGACTAGGAACATTTCTCTGCTACTGCTCAATTCTTAATCATCACCTTGAGGCTTGAATAAACATGCCACAGTAGGAATTGCCCACAGACAGATTAAACTGCATTTCATTATTTCCAAACGCTGAGTTATGACCTTTGTAACAGGTTATATATGCACGAAGGACCCTTACCTTCTGCCTCTGACAATACTTTTGACACAGTGATCTCTGTGATAACGAACAAACTGTTGACAGGTCATCCTGATTTCCTCAGGTACAGAGGGATCTGTATGCCCTGCTGCTTTTCTTCCTCCCCAGAAAAATTCAAGTCTTAAAAAAAGGGAAAAAGAAAAAAACAAAAAACTAAATAAATGAAAACCAGCAAATCAACCAGAGGCATTTTTAAGGAAACTGCAAATAACAGAAGGGAAGCCATAGGAAGCTTACTACAACTGTTTTACTGGTTTTGTGCCCAATACTTTATATACAATCTTCCTCATCTACTTGTACGGCCTTTGAACACCGAGAGGTTTTATTCTAGGCTCAGGCAGAAGGAAAGACAGAAGAAGTTGGGAGTCAGCTTTAGCTGCTGTGTTCACACCACAGCCAGCCAGCTCTAAGCTAAAGATGGCATTGTACGACTTACGCCTCCACAGTGAAAGTGTCCATCCTGTACTGCATAACCTCATGCACTTTGCATGAGGTTATGAATACGGGACTTTAAAACAGCGATGACAGAATCTGGTTCAGCATTCACATCTAAGTTTTAATTTACCAGCTGAAGTTATTTCTGAAGATCCATCGTCCCACTGATCCAATCACATACTTCACCATCATTTGCCAAAGATTTTGTCTCTAGGGAGCCTGTGGGATTTTTGTCTTCAGGAGTGTCACTATCACAGCAGTAAAGACTCATGCACAGTAAACGGCAATTAGTTCTCCACAACTGGGAGAAAGAAGAAATTTGGAAGATCGAACAAGTATGAAATGGAATTCAATGACACTGAACACTCTATACCCTTTAAAAATTATAATTAACAATTAAGTTTACAGGTGTAAGTGTAAAGATTCTGCTTACCTTCGCTTGAATGGCAGAATGATTAAATGCTTATCTAAGCCAAAAATACCAAAGCAAATGAAGCCCTGGAAAAAAAAAATACAGAAAAAGCAACATTAAGCAAAAACTTTGGTTCCTAAAGAACAGAAATAAAATGTTAAAAACTGATTGCAAAACACACATGAAAAGTATCCCTCTTCTCTAGATATCATTCAAAATGCATTTTGTTTCTGCTTTTTCATTTGGCCCTTAAAAAGACAGATTCATACATAACAGTCCATCAAAGAAACTCTTTGAGAAAGAGTTTGGTAAACATAATGCTGTGACGTGTCACCTGACACTCAAAAGACACTATTCTTACATAGCCAGCTATTTAAATCTGTCTTTATATTGTCAGGAAAAGAACTGATTTACTGTAGTTTGAACTAGAATGCCCTCTAGTTAATTCATTTTTCTGTGCCGCTTTTGCATCAAAACTACTATCGTTACTTGATACTGCAGTGCATCTTGTAGGCACACCTGTGCATGGATCTGTAAAACATTCCTCTAGTACGCGTACTAACGCTGCCTTGCTTTCACTCTCACAGGTAATAAACCTGCCTCGTGCCATTTGCACTGAAACAGGCTACGTGCAGCTGGAACCATTATACAGCTGTTAGCTATCAGTTAACGGTGCCATAACTGAAACTTAAAGCCTTATAGTGAAAATATCCATGTAGCCATCTTGCACCTATTTAGTTATACTGGTGTAATGCCACAGCAGCAAAACCGGTGAAGCTTTCTGGTACAAATAAGGCTAAAATCCTACTCAATTTCCATAGGCATTTGGCATTCAGTTGTCATTTGTACCTTTGTGCACATAAAAGACATGCATTGTAACAAGAAAGCTATCAAAGCAAAAGAATAAGCTTGAGAAAAAAAGGCAAAACAAGACAAGGAGCTGGTGACTTCAGCATTGTTTGAGGACTTCGAACTACAGTGCTTGTAACAGCATCTGCTGCAGCACCCACTAACAAAGTCATTTTCAGAACAACATTGGTAAGTACCTGACCAAAATTGAACACAGCACAGAAGAACTGCAATTCCACATATAGCCTTCCAGGCTGTTGGTTGAACAGCCACCACAAACAACTGGAAAGATTCTGTTAAGAAAAAAAAACAAACAACAACAAAACCCACAAACCTAACCTGACTGTTAAAAATCAAAAGCACTTTCTTATTCTTCATATGCTAATAGATTCTTGCACAATTTTAACTATCTTTAGTTAACAAATGATTCAGGATAAAGACAAATAAGAGGGAATAAACACCTTAAAACGTCATTTTAGCTAGGCTTAATAGTGGCGGGGGTGGGGGGGAAGCTTCTTTGTTTTTAAACAGAATAATTCAAAACATACCAGTGTAGAGCTCCTGCTCCTTTACATAAGGAACTTGCCTTAAGCATACTTAGGTATTCAACTTTACACAGACAATATCAGCGCAGATAGATTGCAGTATTTGTCTTTAGGTCTGTTTAGCTGAGACTAGTGCTTTCTACACATTTCCTGCATAGTTAAGATTGCGTTAAGCTGAAGCACATACCACTTCAGCTATTTCAGATGCCTGACAGCAGGAAAAAATCTCCAAAGTTAATCCCTTTGGGTGTAAAGGCTAATTCTTGAATCTAACCGGTCTCATATAACGGTATGTATGTAATTATTCAGATACAACTAAATTAGAGGCTAACATTTGGAACACCTTTTAAATAAAGATGATGTAAGAAAAACATATTAGCATGGAATATTTGGTGCAGAAAATTTGAGAGGGGGGGAACCTCCATTTTGTAATTTAACAGTAATTTGTACTGTTGCTGCAAAGGAACAGTAGTAGCTATTACACTACATAGTTGTGCCCCACTGTCCTGCTTTGCAGTATTATATATTTGTGCCACAGTATTTTCCATTTCATATAAAAATACTCCCAACTGTCACAAGCTCAACTCTGAGCATTACATTAAAACCGAGAGTTGTTTCTCATCTTTGTCACAGTTAAAAATTCGAATTATATCCCTAATGCATTACATTCTGGTATTTCACACTTATACACAGGAGCAGCCACCTTCACAGCTGGGATCTAGTTATCAATCTTAAACCTGACTTTAGTTTATGGTGTGGCAAGAAAAATCAATTTTATGACACTCCTCTTCCAGTAAGGGACCAAAATAAAGATTCTAATTTATTTAATGAATTGTTACATGAGTAATTCAAAGATTGTTACTGGACTGTCTGCATAGCTTTCCTAAAAATCATTCCACCTCAATGAGTTAAACAACATGGGGAGAAAAAATATTTACAGCGAACAGGCCAACAACAAGAAGTAAGCACAGCAGCACATGTCTGGCCAGCTGCTTGTCTCCGGTCTGTAGAAGCTGTTCTTCCTGAGCCAATACGCAGGTCTGAGCACTGCAATGACTCGCACACTGATCAGCTGAAAATCAAACCAGAATTTTTCATTAGGCTTCTAACTTACAAACTCCATGAGCAAACTTGTTAATGTAACTTGCTGAGTTAAACTACCTGGTAAGTATCTGAAGTTACACACACAAAATTTAGTATTAGCTTTGACAACAACCTGTTCAGGCATCTATTCTCAAATGAAACAGTAGTTTGTATGTGCTCCTAGAATGACGCAACTTTTTACAACAGAACTCTCTTTAAAAAGGTTTAATGCATACTGAAGTTGTGGTTAACATTTACAAAACACTACTAGAAATAACAAAAAAATAGCCTTTCCTCAGAAAAGTTTTTGAGCTTAGAATTAGTTTCTGAAATAAATATATCAAATATACCGTCAGCTCTAGTGTTTTTATGCTGTATCTCAGCATTGCTGAGCTCTAGATCAGACAATCAACCATATTTATTTCAGTTCTGTTACTGTATTTTTAACGTAGTATATCAGAACACTGTCATAATACTATCAATCAAAAGAGCCAAACACACAGGAAAGATCTTCCAGCTACAGAGTCCTAAGGAATTCTGAGTATCTTCCTCTAGATGGCAGTGAAAAACTTCCTGGCAAGGACATACCAAAGAATTTGCACCAGATACCTCCTCATAGCAGTTCAATGGGATAGTAGAAGGATTAGTAATTATTGCAGCCAAAGTTACACAAGAGTACCCATTACAATTGCTTTTACTGATTTATAGTTTGGAGGTGTTCACTCAGTAGGTCGAAAAAATTTCCACTCCATCACAAGGTATTTTCTACCTTATCTTTTAGGATAAGAAAATGAAACTGGCCTTCCTCTATTATTGGAAGACATTCTTATGATGCTTGTCTGAATTACTTCACAGATAAAATAGTTGGCAATAGGTGGAAAGCTAATTACATCTCCTCTCACAAAATGCTAAGTATGGTTCAGTGTGAAATTTTTTGATTTGTTGAAAGTTAAGCTGCATCCAAACAAAGCATAAGGATATGAGCTTCCTTGTTAAGGATGCAAAAAAACAAGAAAAAGAAAATAAGAAAAAGACAAAGGTTGCGCTTCATCTAGCTTTGATTATTGAAAGTGACGTGCAAGAAGAATAGGCTGAGCGTGCAGTTTTCTGTCAGGTGCTGAACAGTCACTTTGATCCATTTTTTCTATTTCAGGGACTCCTCAGGCCCCCTTACTCAATTTTCTCCATCTTTCTCCCTAGACATGAATAGTACAGCAGCACAGACATTTGATTAAATCTACAGTAAGTGCTTGCTTCTCTAGATCTCATTCAGGTCTCTCAAAACCTGTGCATGACAGCCTTACAAAAAAGGCTTCAAAGGCCTTTTTAGAAGACAGAAGATGTGAACATAAGAACGTAAAAAAGCATTTAAGTTGAAAACTTGAGGCAAAGCAGGGTTATGCATTCAATGTCCTAGTGTCCAAACAGGACAATGATGTAAAGTCTGAATGCTCAGACAGACACGTTAAAGTAGCTTAGCAGTGAAAAAAACCCAACCCTAAACAACAGTGTATCTTAAGCACTGAAAGATTACTAATAACTATCATGCAGAAAAGAGCAAAAACCTAACATATTGCTTAATACTTGAATTTAATATGAAATATAAGTTATCCTGGTAGAGCTGAGAGAACAGCAGCCCAAACCGTTTGAGGATAACACACAGAGATGTTGTGGAACAGTCTGTAGTAATAAAAGAAGGAAACACTACTGCTTTACCTGTCTCAATTGGAGGAACCTTGCTTTCGATAGCATTTGACACTGCTTTGCTCTCTCTAGCACAGGATAATTCACCATTTGTTGTTTGACAAGAACAGCAACCTATTAAGCATATACAGTAATAGGATAGTTAGCTTTCTTCGTTACCATAATTAATTTTTTCAAGTATAACAATACATTCTACACAGTTTTAACTACTATGCTCAAAAATAATCCAAAAGAAGAAAGCAGACTTACTTTTTCCAATGTGCTGACAGGGTAAATGGGTTACACTACAAATATACAGAAATACTCAACATAGCACTACCACCATAGAAGCAACACAAGTACTTTTAGCTAGAAGGAAGTGATCTAAAAGGTTATATACAAACAAGGAGGATTAGAAACATATTGAGCAGCAATGCTGCTGGCATATAATTTATTCTCAGAGAGACGGTTTAGTGGGTAAACAATCTAAGATGCCTAGTGGACTGCGTTTATCACATCCTTATCAAGATAACACTACTTACATGAAAAAAATACACATGCTTTTTTTCCTGTCCACTTCCCCCACCCTTACAGTGATAACCATCAAACTTCCCCCAGAAACATAAACCTAAATCCTTGGGCAGTTATATCTAGATTTTCTTCTGTCCTAGTGTAACACTTTAAGGTGTAAACAACTGTCCTTCCCAGGTCAGAATTAAATCTGCAACATTATTTTATTGTATCCCGAGCCATTTACTCTTTTACAAATCTACTTTCTCTACCTCTTTCTTCAGATGGCTGTGCAGAAGATTCTGGAGAAGGCTGTACAGAAGAACTCGTGGAAGGCTGAAGCACAGTGGCTGAAACTCGATTCCCCTCGCTCCCTTCCACTTCAACCTCTCCCACTTGGGTACGTGGTGAATATGGGTTCAATACCTCATAGCTTGACTCTTGCCTATTTCTGTTCATGCACATAAGTGAGACACCTGACATCAATATACTGATGAACAGGATCACTGCTGTAGTAATTATCTGTTAAGAAAGCAAAGAAAATACACCTAAATAAAAAATAAAGGAAAATAGTTGCATACATTTGTCTTTCTAACTTCTGTACTTTTCTAAATGTACTAACAAATGCATCTGAATAAGACAGAGTTTTTTGTATTTACTACCATCTTGTGGTACTGAAAGAGCAATCAGTACACGAGAGTAACTACCATGCAATCCAAAAACATCCCCTCATCATCACCTTTCCCCTCTGGATCACTAGGTGCTCCAGTTCAAGTTCTCTTCAGGTACCTTCTAATTCCAAAGAGGAATGTGCTCTTGTCATCCTCTGACACAGCTCTAATTTCCATGCTTTCGCCAATGGGGAGCATCGTATTAATTAACCTTTCCTTCTAATCATCTGCCACTGATACCCAGAGTCCACTCTGAGGCTATTTAATACTTGTGTCAGGGTTATTCATGTGGCACTTTCACACTCGCAGACTCTCTATCCACCAGAAAGACAGAGGGAAAACATGACAAATATCTATGCTTGTGCACTTTACACCCTCTGAGAAGAGGAACTCATTATTGGTAAAAACGGTAGTTCAGGCTCAGAGGCTTTCAACCTATGATTGTGCAGCGAAGTCTCTCATAGTACAAGCAGTTACTGCTACACAGGTAATATAGATCCTATCTATTACAGACCAAAAGCCATTAATTAGCTACTGGATAGTAACAATTATAGATAATTATCAAGTAAGACTACAAATTAGTCACCAGGAAAAGGGCTCTGCAATTCATTACCACTCATAAGCCTTTTTTTTTGGGAAGCCTACTCCCTTTTTTTCTTAGTCATGGTTGCCTAAACGTGAAAGTCCTTGTTCAAACAAGATTTCCTAATGGTTCATTACAGAAATACATTTTGGTATCAATCTATAAGCTACTTATATAAGAAGCAAACAGAGAACACAATTTCTCAATAATGTAATGGACATGGCAGAACTCTGAAGTTATGAGGACAGAACATGTTCATACCTGGTATTTTCCATAAAAAAAGGCAGAGTCAATACTAGTGCTGTTACGTTCACCAACAATTAGCAAGATTCCCACCAGAAGTGTTGGTACTCTGAAAGAGCAAAATACAAAGTAACATATTCAGCATGTTCCCACTAATTCTAAAGGGAAACATCTGAATTAACTTACCCCCATCCAGCTATGACAATAAACCCAATGGGAATCTTTACTGATTCTCTCTTCCTCAACAGAAACAAAGAGAAAGATAGAAAACCTACAAAAAAACACAAAAGCAAAAGAAGTGTCATGTTTATTATTAAGAATGGAACTGACAGTTACAGAATCTAAACACTCTGTGACGTGACCTGTACAATAACTAAGGTATTCTTTTCAGACCTTCAAATAGTTCAAAACTCTTTTTCTAGTTGTATTCTGAGAAAGTAAAATACAAACACCTATTGTCTTAAAAAATCAGTATTAATAACGAAGCACTGAAAAAATTTCTGCACACTTTATATTACATACACACTTCTAAATTCTTATGAAGGCTTACAAGTGTTTAAAAGATATCCTAAAAGGTCTCAACAGTAATTGATCTAGTCTTAAGTAACCTACAAATAATGTTGCATTCTGTTATGACATTTCTTTAAAAACTGACTAGTCCTTTGTAAAGTCAATGCTAAATTTCACAAAAAAAGTTTCACATATTTTTACATATTTAACTATATATGGGAGTATCTTCTGGGAGTGCCTATTCTATTCAAAACTCAGAAGCTCAGCAACATTTCCCATGCTGAAGCAAAGCTAGTATTGATTTTAGGCTACACTAATCATGAGCTACCTATTTCAGCTAAACACAACTTACTCCACAAAAACACCACAGGAATTAAACCCTTAAACTTCTGGACTCAAGAACAGTATACACAGTCTCCCGAATAATCCAAAGTCTCTTTTTTTATAATCCATGTAAGGGTATCCCAGTTTCTTGATCCATCTTTCAACTCTGCCTACTGCAAGTAATCCCTTTATTAATATTCTACACCTGCAGAACACATGCATTGTTTTTAGAAATTGCAATTGTCAGGGGAAATAAATGTTAAAGCTGCCTTGGTATTTCCCTTCATTCTGTACTTCCTACTTCTCTGAGGCACAAGGTTTTTAAATCTTCTTAATGCTGAATAACTGGAAATCTTAAATTCTACAATAAGTAAAAATGGCCAACAAGCTTTTGACTAGCTGAAGGGCAACCACCACATTCACTCTTCTTGTAATTGCTTCTGCCTTGAGAGCGTGTTCTTGTCTTTCGTTGCAAGCTAGCAAGGATGCTGTACCTAGCAACAACAAACAAGACCTGCCCTAGGTACAAGCTTCCGATAGCAGAAGCAGTGCCTGACACATTCAGCCCGGTATCGCCAGCGCTGCAGCTTGGCACAGTCTACAAGTATGCACATCTGCAGGACTGCACACAAAGGAAAGGAACAATTACTCTGAAGAATATAAGCAAATTATTTCAGTACATCAAGCTTCTATTACAGTACCTAGGTTCTGCCTAGAAAAATCATACCTGTCCACAGGTAGGTGCTATAAAGCGAGCTGTACAGGAATATAAATACTAGGATCTGCATGGTGATGTCTTTCTCTTTAACAATGAAATTCCATACCACCATTCCAATGCAAGCAACACACTGGAAAGAAAGGTAAGATGCCATTATTTAAATTGCAAAAGCAGGATGACAAGAAAAACTGAACACAGTGTAACACTGCTACAATAAGCTTCAAAACTCCACCCCCAGATCCACTGGAGTGTAATTTTATGAATTGCATAGTTCTCACAGCAGTAAAGCAGTGCAGCAGTAAGCTCAATATTAGTTATGTCACTGACTAGAGTATCCTATTTTCAGGGGGGTTTTTTGATGGCAAATATATAGCTGAGATAAACTGGGAGTAAGTCAAGTCAGGAAAAAATATATAATCTTTGTATATCTTATTGTAAGTAGATCGTAAAGCTTTTATTAAGTACAAAACATTTATCTAAAATGCTTTGGACATGAAGCTGAGATCAACAGATGTTTGTTCAGCCAAGAATTACACAAGTTTTCACACAGTGACACCTCATACATGACAGTTTTAGTACTGAAGGAATCTGAAAAAAATAGGCTGACATATTATGAAAACAGTAACACAATACACAATAGTTCAACATTTTTTAAAAATGAAAGCTAACTTTGCTGTTACAGGTAAGAAGCACCTGCTACTCTCATACACGACTTCTTTCAAATGTGATTCCACAATCACACCTCAGAGAGTTTACTCTTTTTTTTTTTTAAGTACAGAACATTTTAGAAAGCACTACTGCACAGATGTATTGCAAGCACAGGCTGCTCTCACCGAATGTAACAGCAGTTGTGCAGTTACTTCAAGGGAAGAAGGAACAGGTACTCTGTAGCTTTCTCTCAGCTTAAACAACAACTAAAATTAATTCAGAGCTATTTAGCTTTGCCCTTCCCTAGCCACCAGCCATGCATTCCCACACCCCTCCCTTGCATCAGCACTGGCACCTGTCTGATCCCTCAGAGAGCCACTTCAGGGAGCAGAAGGAGCATGGGGATTAGTTTCCTATTCAGCTCCTTGAACCAGGTCGCCCTAGAGTCAAGCACACGCTGCTGCTGATCCTGGCGTTGCGAACTTCAGGTTGGCATAAACTGACATGGAAGTGCATTCTACACTTAGGCAGTAACTTATAGTGCTAAAAATACACTTCAGAAGCCATTCTCTGTTCTGATTGCTCATAGTTCTGTTTGAGAACCGTACTACCAGCAAAAACTCTCCTTTTCTTCAAGGGTGTATTTTAAGACACAGAAATTGTTTAGACAAGTTGCACATTAGATTCCCCCGCCCTTCTTAGATGACTACAAAGATATAACTATAGAAACCAAACTTGTACAAATGTTAAAAATAAGACTTAAAAAAACCCCCAACACCATTCTTCTTACTACTGACCTGAGCAACAAGTAGATTTGTTGTAATCATATGAGGAAGCTGTTTGTATTTCTTACTTAGAACAACGACAATAAGAGACCAGATCTGGAACACAAAAGATAAAATGGAATTTGAGACTAAAACACAAACCAGAAGAACAAGATGAGTATTCTGGCAGCCTATGGTGAAATTAAATACACAACAAATCTTCTTGACAAGTTTCTTAGCAACATGACTCCTGTAGTCAGCTCCACACGATCTCCTGCCAGTCCCTATGCCTCAGAATGTAAGTCCAGAAAAAGCAATGTATCTTTGTGTTTTCATGACAGTGAAATATTTCCAAGGAGTACCAAAGGCTTGCCTCTGGTGCACAGAAGCCTGGCTGTTCCTCAGGACACGAATGACCACAGAATAGCCTGGCAATTTAGAATTTAAAAGGTCTCCTCCCCCCTGTCCTTACTGAATCTCTCCAGATTATTCGTGACAGCAAGAGGCAGCGTTCACTTCTGGCTTCCCTTGAAGCACAGTTTCAAGACAAAAGGACTTCAGGGAGACAACAACTTAAGAAAATTCCAACTTTCTCCAACATGGATGTTTTTATTTTAAAAAAGAAAACAAAATAAACACACTATCTGTAGTACCTATAAAACCAAAACACAATTTACATTGGACTTCTGAGATATCAACCCCCTTTTTAAGAACTGGGCACCCAGAATTTCTAGGAAAGGAACTTGATAAAGCTAAATTAAAACTTCCAAGTTAAACATTTTCACTAACAGTCATTAATACTTCATTAAAGAAATAGTCACTGCTGTTTCCGGAGCTGAAGTTTTTACATAGCCTCCATTACTGCGATATCCAAGCACCTCATATGGTTTGATGCAATTATTCCCTGTGAGGTATTCCCTTGCACCCCATTATTTTTTAAAAAACAAAGAGGGACTAAGGGCGAGTAGCTGATAGCTCATCTGCACACACATTTTATGTATCAGGCAGCCAAATACTAAGCTCTCAAGCACTGCACCGGTGCTTTAATTCACTTACCCATCTTCCTCTACAGTGCAACTTTCCAGCTGACCCATTGCTAAATCGAGATTTTTAACTTCTTCCTCATCGTTCCGCAACAGGATACAAAGACGAAATGCAAGTCTCATCTTATCATGACTTGATTTGCTGCTTATGTACTAACACTACCCTGGCACAACAGTGTGCTTTTGTATTTCACGTCACCAACACCTACCAGAGAAACGAGGCTGACAATACTTATATCAAAGCTAACATTTTGGAGTGCAGATGCCAGTGGGTTGGGGTCCATAGAGGGAATGGTCAGCAGCCACGCGGAAACATACATAATAGGCGCAGACACAAAAGTGCTTATCACCATGCCTGAGGTAATCTGCAAAAAGAGTCAAATAGAAACAAGAACAGAGTTAATCAGATCTCCAGCTAAATAATCTGCTTTCAGGAATACAACCAAATTGTACCTTTGACTTCAACATAAATAGACCTTTAACAAAACACTGAGTTGTTTCTATGACAAATTATTTAGAATTTGAGCCATAAAGTACCCATTTTATACATACAGTTAAACTGAAAATTTTAATAAGCTTCTGAAATGGTAGGAATACAGAGTTCCCTACTACAGATTTACAGAGATTTTTCATGGGTGTCAAACATACTAATGACTACAGTCTGGGAGTGGATTTACAATGTCATAATTTACTTTTGGATGGAGAGATTCACACCACAAATATATAAGCAAACATGTAGTTATACAAATACTAAAATACACAGATTCAGATATAAGAAGCCATATTAATTTACGTCTAAGTGATTTCTATCTTGGCTTCTCATTGTCTTTCTGCTTTCCAGAATTTGAACAGTGATGGAAGTATGAATTTTTACTCATAATACAGATACTACAGATCTCTGTTTTAAAGAGATATCCTCAGTCTGTTGGGCACAAAATTCTGTCTTGTAAGGTTTACTTTTAGTGTCCCTTTTTTTTCCTCCTTTTCTTTTAAAAAAACCTATACAAATAAACCAAAAAATAGATAACATCAAAAACAATGGAAGTCAACACGGATGTTTTAATGTCACTTCAAGTGGAAGAAAGGAAACAGTTGTAAAATTTGTATCTTAAGTTTAAAAGATAATTGACACCCTCTACTACAAAAAAAAAAAGTAAAACGCATTTCTACTGCAAGATTTAACTGAAGGGCAAAACAACAGAATCAGTTAAAGCATAAGCTCTTCCATAAGCTTTCAATATTAAGCTACCACTGGTCTCTACTCAGGTGAGTAACATAATTTCTGTTTTTTCCTACAGAAACAGTAGCTCAAAGATAAGGTCTTTGGAAAAGAACAAAACCAAAACCCCAACAACAAAAAATATTTATATTTAAAGTTCTTCCTACCAGAGGCATGAATAAGAAAAGTATGAATCACAGAATCACAGAATAGTAGGGGTTGGAAGGGACCTCTGTGGGTCATCTAGTCCAACCCTCCTGCCGAAGCAGGGTCACCTACAGCAGGCTGCACAGGACTGCGTCTAGACAGGGCTTGAATATCTCCAGAGAAGGAGA
>Ga0065711_1004771_pt1 | contig 26366 bp, 16 predicted proteins | sample Hoacrofraction12_FD_59098 | JGI IMG/M metagenome (GOLD analysis project Ga0065711, IMG submission 59098) | Hoatzin crop microbial communities from Cojedes, Venezuela - Epithelial fraction 12 v2 (version 2) | ecosystem: Host-associated > Birds > Digestive system > Esophagus > Crop | place... | reverse complement strand
GGGCGGGGGGGCAGCGGGGCATCCTCCGGAGGCGGAGCGGGCGGAGGAGGAGGAGGAGGAGGAGGAGGAAGGGGGAAACCTGCTCCTCGGAGGGCCGGGGCAGCCCAGCCCAGCGGCGCGGGCGGCGGGCACATGCCGGGCTTGGGGCACCGGAGCGGCGGGTTCCCGGCGGTCGGCTCGGCCCGGCTCCCATCCCTCCCCCTGCCCGGGCGCCGGCCGGGCTCCGGCGGGGAGCAGGGCTCACCTGCGGCTCCCCTCCCAGACGGCGTTCATCCGACAGGGAGCAAACCGCGTGGTAAGTACTTGTCATCTTTTATGTGTGGTTTGCTGTCGGTTTATTGTCCTCCGCTGGCAAGTAGCGAGGGGTTGTTAACGACAAGCCTTTACAGGCTAGGCTGTAATCCTCGTCCCTTTGGATCTCCCCCGGGCTGCCGAGCCTTTGAAATACAAGGGTGCGGATGTGGAGGCACAGGTACAAATGTTCCTTCACCGCACGGCTCCATCCGTCATGTTTCAGGCAAGATGCATGTGGTGGTTTGTTTGGGTTTTTTTGACTTTTGCTGTTCTCAGAGTAATTTGTACCACGTTGCACAGCACACTTCGGGTCTCGGAGCAGGATAAATCCCGGTGACACCACTTAAACATACTGCATAAAGATGGGGAAAGGAGATGAATGCTTAAAGTCATTAACTCGGGGCCGGGGGGGGGTGTGGAAGTGAAATCACTTCTCTGCGTGTTGCCTTCACGCTATGGAGCAATTTACTTTTGGGGATTCTTTGCCGTTTAATCCTCTTTCCTGTGTGTGCACATCTGGACTCTGGCCTGGCACCGCTCCCTGCACCCAGACTGGAAGGGAGCAGCGTGGCAGTACGGCAGGGCTGGAGAGCAGCAAGGAAAAGACAGAGGATCCTTCCCTGCTCTTAGAGCTTAAAGATACTTTTTAGCCCCAGCCTTGTCCTCTGCAGAGTAAATCCATAGGAATACTTCTCCTGGAGTCAGGAAGAAGAATTGAACGTGTTTTGAACCCTAGATCATGCTTTCTACAAAGGGAATGGCTGAGAGGAATAGTGCAAATACCTGGTCCCACACACCCTACCTCTGAGGGTCTCCAAGCGTTGAACACTGTGGAGGGTGAGCATGGAGCTGGATGACGTGCAGAAGGGGTGTTCCCCACTAAGACTCTCCAAAGCGATGCCACCTCTTAGCGGAGTGCTGGAAATACCGTTTCTGTCAGTGAAGCTGCAAGGGAAGAAGGAATTCCTTTCACACTTTAAATCCCAAACAGAATGACTTATCTCCCTCCTGCTACTTCCTGCACACGTCTTTATTTTTTTTTTCCTAATGACTTGCATTATTATTTGCCAAATATGGTATGTGTCTTCCTGTGCAACTTTATATTTGCTGAGATGTTCCTGGAACTAGGCTCTAAGAGCGCGTTTTAGGAGCCTTCTGGTTTTAAACCAGAACCGTATTTACTAATAACTGTCAGGTGGCATGAACAGTTAATTTTCATCTGGCACATATCCACCTCATTTTCTGTTTCCTCGAATGGTACTATTTTTCTGTAGCTAGTCACTACATGCGCTGTAGTTTGTAACATAGTGCTCACTATAATGCATTTCCATAATACACCTATGTTACCCTCGTCTGTAGCATTTTGCATTCTAACCCTACAGGACAAGCATTTGAACTCCAGCGGTAACTGGAGTGACGTTGCTGATCATAGCAGGAGAACGTTTGCCATCAGAGGACCAGCCACTAGAAGGGTAGGCAGCACCTTTTTAGAGAGACATGAGCAGAAGGAAAATACCCGGTTTAATCCACATCACAGCTAGATTTTATATAAATGTGGGAGGCTCACACTAGTTAATATCATTGACCCGATTTTTATTGGTCTTGTAGGGAAATCTTAAAAGGTCTGCTGCGAAGAAAGTTAGAAATCTGATACCTTGCTGTTGCAAGCATCCCTCCATAGCTTTAGTTGCCTTGCTACATGGTGCAAAGGAGGATGAAGGAAATAAATCAGTCAAGTTCTGTTGGTTTGCTTGTACAATGCTGAAAGGGGATTTATAAAGTTTGGAATAAGCAGTGATTACGTATTGTCACTGGCTTAAGTTAAATGTAAGAGACGCATGATTTTTCACCAGTTTTTGGTCTGTTTTGTGTTCTCCCTGACTCCTCCTTTAAGATCATTAGGACTTCCTCTGGGCGATGATCCTATTTTTACAGTCAATCAAAATCCATACCAATATCCTTACGCAGGCCAAATACACTGTATTAGGAAGACTATAAACCAACAGCTACAAATTACTTTCAGAGCTCTCCTAAAACAAAATGCAGATGTAAGTGGAGTTCAGAACTGCTCCAAATGCTGTGCCTTAAACTGGTGGATGTCTAAATCTGAAAAGTGTGCTCAGGAGCTCTGTCTGAGAGCCATGTAGGGAGGTGGCTGAGATTTTTGGTTAGACTCTGGAAAACTGGGAGCCACAGTCCATGGTTGTTGGACTCTTCTAGGTAGTTTGGGTTCACACTGGAGCATGGTCTGGAAGGGATCCAGGACCGTTTCTTCCTGGTTTTGCAGAAAGACTTGTCTCATCTCCTTCATAAACTTGTCAAGTTCTTACTAAAACATGCTGCAGTTGTTTGCTTTTGCTGTGTTTAGAGCTGTACTCAATAGCTTTTCCAAACTTTAGGCATATGAGTTAGGAGATAATGAAGGTATTTTTTTTTTCCCCTTGGCTGGTTAATACCCTCTTCTCTCTTTGATACTAAATTATTAATTTTTAACCTCCCATTGGAAGGTAGGATGTCCTTTCCCACATTGTTCTAGAAATATGTTGCTACACCTGTTGCAGTAGACCTTTTAAAACTTTTTCTGAGCCTGAATGATGACAGTGGCACCCACTGTTCCAGACAGGATCTCAGCAAGCCTTGTACAGCTGCCTTCGTCCCCTTCACTGATGGAAACGCTTCCGCAATACACATTACGATTACATATGCTGTTTGGATTTCAGCATTGCATGCAAAGAAGATATGATTAACCTATAGTGCTGAAAAGGATTCATTAGTGAAGCCAGATGGATCCAGGTAGGGTGGACTCTAGAATTTTTTTAAGTTTATCAGACCTTTAAATGTCCCCTATGTTGTCTGTGATTGCAGTATGGGTTTTTCTAAAATCTGTGTCTTTCCTGAAAAATTGTAAAGGGTCAGCAAGGTCTGTCTCTAATAACGTCTTCATTAAGCCTCTCTACAAACAGAAGAGTATACTAATTGCCAGACTAACATGTCATTTGGCTCCATGAACAAGCTACTAAACACTAACTTATGAATGGAAACTTAAAAGGATCATTTGCAACCTGCTACATGAAAGAAATACCAAAATGAAATGAAAATTCTTTTGTACCTCTGTTGTTGTTGTGGTTGCTATTAAAGCTGATGTAGAACTCCAGTTTAATTTTCCTGGGAATCTTGACCAATTTTGTAAACTTTTTTGCCTCTGAAGCTTCAGCGGCTGCTCCCTGTATAAAAGCTAGAAATAACTGGTTCTGCTTTAGTAGAAATGAAAGGAGAATTCAGCTCTATAGAAATGAGGAGATTAGAGCTCCATGAGGCATATACCCATTTAAGGCTGCTGGAAATCAAACCCACTCGAATAATCTTACCTCTCGCTTCTGGTGAGCAGAAATTCTAGGGAAAAAAAATTCCCTTAGTGACTTATTAACAAAGGCTTTTCAGGTTTACTGGGATTTATCATGTGAACCTAATCTACCTTTTGTTCATCCAGTTGGCAGGTTTTAAGATTTAAAAGGGTCTGCAGAAACTCCTCCCGCAAACTTCTTATTTAATTAAAGAGGCTTGGTGCATTATTTACCTTTGAGTCTTTCATTTATGTGGGAACAAGGAGATGGGGTTAACAAATTGTAAAATATTTGTGAATGCTGCATTACAAGCAGAGACAGGGAAAAGAAACAGAAACACTGGCTATACCTTCGAATTTACACTGACCATTCACTCAGAAAATCTGGAAGTGAGGCCACTCCTGCATAAATACTAAAGTATAAATACAGGTGTTTACAAGAAATTTCCCTGCCCCTGTAGGTGATTCAAGAGCCTGGATGAGATTCGGTCTTCATTTGCTTCTACGGGAGCTCTCCAGAGTCGTCGGATGTGCAGACTGGGCCTTGCACATCATGCTATTTTATATATTTTACTTTGGTAGTTCAGCAAAGACAGACTAGTAGCTGTGGTTCTCTCACTGTTTTTTCCCACTTTCTTCTGCTCCCCCACTCCATTCATTGATGTAGCTGTGAACATCAAGCTGCAGATAAAACGACTTCTGAGAGAGCAATGGGATGCAGCTCTTGCCAAAGGCAATTAAGTGCTTAGGATTACAAAGTACTTTACAAAGTGTGTTCTTGCTGAATCCCTTTCCTCTTCTGCTTGCTGGCACAAAGCAGTTTCTTGGCACTTACCTTTGTTATAATAAGTCTAAGCATTGCTAAACTTTACTACAGCACGTCAGCTCTTGAATTAAGTCTAGCAAGATGCAGTGTCTTGCATTTTGAGGACAGTCTTGCTGGTGATTCTGCAGTAAGAGTCAGCTCGACCTCATCACCTCTACTGTAATTGAATTAAATTCACTCACTTGCCAAAAACATGGCTAGCTGATGGCATATTAATTATTTGAAGTGCTCTTTTGTATGTACAGGATTCTTGGTGCCAAAGGCATTTTTAGGGCTTGTGATGCAGCTGATGTGCCATAGGATACAGAATTGTAACTGAGGGATGTTTTCAGTTATTTTCTTCATCAAGAAAGGACTGAAACAGAGCATACATTCTGTTTGAAAGTAGAAGATATAACCGGTGTGAGAGGGAAGAGACGCTGTGTTTACCAGTCATGTGCATCACTTGCTATTTTTTGTGAAATGTGATAAATTGCTGAGAGTCCACAGGTGGTCTGAAGCTGCAGACCTCCTGGCTGAGGAAAGTGAGTGATGGCGTGTGCTGTTTTACACACCCAATACAGTTTATTTCTAATTGTTGCACAGCAGGTTAAGACAATTGCTCTGAGTTGTGTTTTTGCTGCTGCTTCTGTTATTCTTCAGCTGTTTTGTGATCTGGGGTATTCGCAGAGTGACAGGATGATATCTGGACAGAAAGATGTGCACAAAATGATACTGGAACTGCATGGTGGAGGATAATCAGACAGCCAAGCCTGTAGTTTCATACCCAGATCTTTTATATACTGTCTAAACCAGTGTAATCCAGCTTTCAGTGGGAAACGCTGCTAAGCAGCAAAAATCACTATCCCAATTCTTAATATCAGCAAAATATTACGAGATGACTGGGTAATGGGGAGACCAAGGACAGAGTTGCAAATACTCTTATAAAGAGCATCAGGATTTGAGTGGCTGGAGAGACACAGTGGTACTTGGTCTGGCATAGACACTCTCTGAGATGTCCCAAATAATGAAAGGATCCCTGTTTTGTGAGTTAGCTGAGCTTATCTGCCTGGAAGTATTGCAAGTTTCCTGTTTGCTTCTGAGGCATAAGAGAGTTGTGTTTTGCAGCATGAGTCACAGGAGCTGCAGCTACCAGCTCTTAGTTCTGATCAGGACATTGTTGCATTTGATTTCAAGGTGATGTTGTTTTGTTAAGTGCGCTAAACTAATGAATACTCCTGGTGCATAACAATATGTGAACAAGGTGAGACAGAGGTGTGAGATTTTCCATATCTACCAAGTGACAGTCACAATTCATTTAGTGTGTAAATGTGCAGTGCAAATAACAAGGATGCCTGCTTTAATACCCCATTATAAAACATATGTACTTGTGGAATCACATTTTCTGCAAAGTTAACTCTTAAGAAGTTGCTTGTCTCTGAGTGGAAGAAATATATAATTCCATTAATTCCTTATAATGATGTAAGCAATTTGTTAAATACTGAAGTAAAGGGTTTTTTCATTCATGTCTTTTATTTTATGCCATGTATTTCGAACCAGTGTCACTTAAAAAATCTAAAAATAAAAAAAATCATTGACCATCTGTCCTGAACAAGGGTTAACCATCTGATTTGGTAAAGTGTGAGGGCACGTTCTAGAAGAAGAACTCACAAAATCTGGGTCAGGGAACCACTGTCTGTATGGTCTTACCTTGTTGATTATGTAAGAAGGAAAGTTACAAAACAGAAGTAATAAGCAGGCTGTGTTTAAAATACACAGGAAAGAGAAATTTATCAAAAATGGCCTGCTTTATTCAGGTTATTCACCTTAGATCTTTTATGATCATAAGCTTTCCTTTCCTTTGGTGGAAGAAGAGGAAAGTTTGAAGTCGATGCCTTATGTCTGAAAGTGTTACCGGCTCTCCACATCACCAGTTCAAGCCCAGCCTAGTTTTGAGGGTGACACACCTTTTCTGGTTTGTGCAGTGTAAGTTTACTCCAGTGCCACTGTGGGTTGGGTTGGTGGGGTCTGCCTGTCCCCACGCTGCTGCTGTTGAAGTGCTGGCGTTCTTGCTGTGGTGGCCTCAGGGGGTGTATGGCGGGCAGAGCCTGTGAGACATTGCAGAGGGAGCCCTGGCTTTGAAATGTAACAGCTGGGCTATGGGTGTCTCACAGCAGTGCAATTCCTCTGACCTCAACAGAGTTGCAGCATTCATGGTTTTCAGTAATGTGGGAGCAAAACCGGGCCTATATTCTTTTTAACTGGTCTATTTAGCAGCTCTTTCCCATTTGCAGTCTCCATGCCAGTGACAGGAGCTTCCTGGAACTGACAGGAGACACAAAAGACCCTCTTCTCTAAATCACTGGACCTTAAGAATATTGAAAGGATGTTACAACAAGCCTCATAATACACCATTGTCAGGCTCTCTCTGAAGATGCCTGCCGTGATATCGTACCTCTAAGCTTTCCAGAGGGGGTGTGTTGACCCCACATGGAAGAAAATAGAAGAGTAATGGTTTGGGTGGCTGCGAGGAATTTTATGGTACTACTTCCCCTGGGTGTAACTTGAAACCAGCTGGAGGTATTTAGTGCTGACTGAACTCGTATCAGTGAGAGGCAAGCAAATATCTGAGCATGTATTGTGCAGTTTTTTTAGGAGGAGATCCTGACTTGTGTGTCTATGCACGTCTGGGTGCATCTTTCTCACAGACAAGGGAGTGGTGAGAGAAGGCTTGTTTCATTTTCTGCTTCATTTCCCTTTCTTCTTCCTACTCACTTGCCTGTTCCCCCGCAGTACAGCAGTTTTTCATGTTGCTGTGAAAATGTCCGTGCTCCTGAGCAGAGTGAGCACAGTTGAATGGAAGAGGCTGCTGGTTTTTGAAGCCTGAACTTCAGCATTCCCAGCAGAGTTGCAGCGCTTGCGTCCTGCGCTTCCTTCAGCCCCGCTCAGGGATGCGCCTTAGCGGCGTGTGGTACTCTTGCAGGAGAGCTGGTGGCAAGCTACCTCTGTGTTGCTGGCAGAACAGGCCGGAGTCAGAGAATTTAATTTTTTTATTATTTTCTTGGCAATCAGTACAAACGTCTGATCACGGATTCAGATATTGAGGAACAAGACCACCACAAACAATTATGAAGTTGCCCACGTAAATACTTATTCAGCCCTTTCCCTCGTAGTCTCTGCTTGCTGCACACTCGCTGCAGGGTGCAGAATGGCGGCAACACTGCGGCAGGCTGTCCCTCGGGGGTGTCTCTGCCCCCTTCCCCATGGACGACCCCATAGAGTGTCTCCAGCCCTCAGCAGCTGCCATTTGCTTTCCCCAACACCTCGTGTCCAGGTGCTTCTCTGCCTGATGGCCATTTTGGCTCAGTGGTCAGGCTCTGGTGAGGGGTGGATCTCCCCCCTCAGCGCCAGAGCCAGCGGGAAATGGCCGAGACCAGCTCAGGGCGGCTCATGGCCTCCTGACAGGCCGCCCCACTGCACAACCTGTCCCTCAAGCCAGTAACAACATCGTTATGCGAGATCTGTGAATAAAGGTACGGCTGTGGGGCGGCGGTGAGTATCCATGAGGGAATCCCCTCACGCTGAGGGGCGCGAGCTGTGCCGTGTCCAGCAGACATGGCTGGCCTGGACACCTGCCGGGCAGGCTCAAAGCCACTGCCTCAATTTTGCCTCAGTCCTGACCTGTGGGACTAAAGCTTTGTTGGAACTGATGGGGAATTTTGCTGAAGTTACATATTTAAGTCAACCTGAACATAGGTACTGGGCTACTTACCGATCGATTAACCATACCTCATGCAGAGTGAAAGTCAGTCTGGCTATTTAAAAGGCTGTTTTATTGGGTTTTCTTCAAAAGCTTCTAAACTTAGTGAGCAGAAGTATTTCTCCTTCTATTTACCCAAAATCGTGCTATTATCTAGTTTCTCAAGTGACTAATAAAGAATATAGTTATCATTCAACATATTTAACTCTTATCTGATGTGAAACTCAAAGTTATATTCCTTCTCCAAGGTATTTCCAAGCTATAGCTGTGGATGTTGAGGTATGGAGACCAAATCAGTAGTCCTGGTTAGCCCTGGACAGAAGTAGGGGCTTGGTTCCTGACCGGGCCACAGTGACATCCAGAAAATGAGATTGCAAAAGTTAACAGCCTGCATGGCATCTCGACAGCAAGGGTGGAAAGTCAGAGATGTTCAAATCATTTACTAGGTAAAATAGTGTGGAACTTACTCCTTTCTCCACATGCATTATTTTCACCTTAGATTTACTGTAGTGTCCTCTTACTGCAAACTCTATACCACTTCATCCTTTTTGGTTTGCCTGAGATAGTAAAAGTAGACAGAAATGTGTAAATACATTTTAGTACTTGACATTATACTGTTTTGCTTTTTGGTTATATTGTATTTTGCTTGACAACTAAGGTAACTTGCTTTGAACTTGGTGTGATTACTCATCAGTGCAGGAGCACCGTGCAGGATCCTGCAGTGTATGGTAGATATTGGCGTAGGGAACTGTAGTAACACAGCCTACTTCTCCTTAATTTGGTGAGGAGAAAAACACATGGTGTTTCATGGCTGGACTTGTCTTTTCCAACCTGTGAGTCTATGTCTGTTAATGCCTGTTATGCGTTCTGTGGTGAAGGGAATTCACTATATAGCTTTCCAGTGGTAGTTCCCTTCTAGCCAGTTTTACTACAAGCATAAGGTTTTGAAACAGACTGTGTCAATAGCAGGCCTCAGAGTTAACTTTGTCAAACCTTACTAATTTTTGATCTGTGTAGCATAGACATTTTTTCACCAAGAACCAAACAAATATTTTCTTTTAAAACTGTAAGAGTTACAAGATAATGAACTAAATTGAATCTCAAAACAAAGGATTTATTGTCTTGAAGACAAACTTGTTTTAATTGCCCTTCTTGTGAGGTAATTTTTTCTTCTGTCCAAGCTTATAGTTCACTTACGTGACAGGAAATACCTCTTTGCTGATTAAATATTCTTGAGGTGTAAATAACTTACTGTCTTCAAGGACAGTGTTCATTTAAAAAATGCTTCTAAAATTAAACTTTGTGATTAATTGAAAATTAAACTAAAATCTTGGTTTACCTGGGTTGGTAAAATAATTACTTACAGATGCCTGTACTCTGTGTACAGATGTAGAAAGTGCTTTCAGGGAGAAGGATGTTAAAAGAAAAGCTTCTGTAACTGATCTGGGTGGGTTTATTTCCTATTTTTTGCTATTCATATAGTGGGCTGTCCTACTCCCACCCCTGCCATGAGAGGTAGTGAATATGTCTGCTTTCTGTCAACTTGCTTCTTTGCTAACATTAGAGTACAGATAAAATAACAAAACAAATCCAGAAGCTGCACAGGAGGAAGAATACCAGCCATGTATATTTTCTTTTATTGCATTGTTTATGGATAATTATCAGTAGATACTAAGAGACAGTGGTCAGCATGTTGACAGAAAGCAGACCTCTAAAACAATATTGCTGTATTAAACCATGTGATGAATTCTAGTCTGGTTGTCACAGTGGCGGAGGTCCTTTCCTGAAGCCCTGGTGAATCTTGGTCATTGCTTATCTTCAGGAAGTGGCATGATGTGTGAGAATGCTGAGTGTACCTAAAAAATGAATAACATTAAAACTGCCTCAGTGTTCCAGCTGGCCCAGCATTGTGTCCAACAAGTTAAGAAAAGATTCTTCAATAGCTTCTCTCCCTACCTCTCCAGTTTCCACAGCTCTTGAGTTCAGAATATTAGATGATATGCACCCATTTAGTTCTTTAAGTGTCTATTTATGGACCTGTTGTCCAGGAGATTTAATGCCTTTTTGAACCCATGGACATCCTCTGCCTTCACAGCCTCGTGTGACAGCAAGTTCCAGAATCTTGTAATCTGCTGGGTAAACAAGTATTTTCTATTCAAATGGGTTTATTGCTAGTTTCAGTGAGTATTGCCTTGTTCTAGTGTTGTGGGATTTGGCAAATAACATTTGCTGCATTCAGCAGCTCATGGGTTTTTTGTTATACCTGGTCTTGTCTACCCTCAACCTTTTCCTCTCCAAGCTGAGGAGTCCCAGCCATTTTAGCCTCTCCGTGTAAAGTATCTGCTCCATTTCTATTTGTTTGTCCTTTTCTGCACCCCTCTAACATTACTATGTCCTTCTTAGTATGTGGAGAGCGGATCACAGCACTCTAGTTGTGGGAGCGCTCACGCTGTGTGAAGTGGCAGCAATGCCGTCTTGCTTTCTTTCTGATGATGCCCTGTTATTTTGCTGACTCTTTTGACTACTGCTGAACACTGAGCCAATGACTTCAGAGAACTGTCAAGGATGACTCCAGCTTCTGAGTAGGAACGGTTAAAGCTGGTTGCCTAGATGAATTACTCAAAATTTCATCTGCATGAAAGCCTGGCTGCTAACTTTTTTCCCAATCAGATACTTTTGTCACTGAGGAACATGCTGAGTAACACCAGTCCCAGCACTGATTCCAGGGACCGCACTGTTTATTCCTCTCCATCTTAAAAAGTGTTAAGCTCTATCCTTTGCCTTCTTATTCTTTCTAATGTGCTCACTCTTACTGTGAATGAAGTTGGATTTGCCAGTGTGGTTGCCAGGTTTCCCTACACAGCCCTTCCTGCAGCTGGGAGTTACGCAGGCCAAATATGAGAGTCCTCCAGTACAGAGGCTCTCTATAATGCTGGCTTGCACATCTTGACTAGTGGTTCTTCAAATTCACATTTGAGTTTATTCAGAACGTGTGTGAACATTGTTCTGTCCCAGTGTTTTATTAACATCTGACTTCCTTGTTTGGTCTAGTATTTCCTGAATTTCAGATTGATCTGGCTCCTCTACCACATCCACTATGAAGAGTGCAGTGAGTGTGGAAATGTCCCCAAAGATTTCAGCAGTAAAGACCAATGTAAAAAATTCACTGAGCTGCTCTGCTACAGCTTTATCATGCCTATCTGCCCCTTCTACACCTTTGTCATCCAGCAGTTCGACCACTTTCCTAGCTGGCTTCCTATTGTATTTAAAGATCTGTCTACTGGCACCGTGATCTTTGTTTGCAGGCACTTTTTGGACTGTCTTTTAGCCTTCTGCATTTCCTGCTTACGTTTGACTTGTGGGCTTCCTTGTCTTTACTTAAGCAATCCATTTTCTGTTTCTTCCCTGAGGCTTTTTGCTTTTTGGACTGCTCCTTTTTAATGACCTCTTTCTTTCTTGCCACATCCTTATATAGTTCTCTTTCTTAAAGTTTGAATATCTGTACGCTGCTTTTGTTTAGTGACCCTTAGTATCAGTGCCATTCTGTGTCACCTAACAGGCAGCCCTTATAGCTTTCTCTGTTTTGGATTGTACCTTATACTTGGAAGTCTCCACACTGGAGAACTGTATATGGATGTAGAATAACAATGGATACTATATCGTCCCTTTCTTTTCCATGTGAGCAAACACTGACTATTTCTGAATGTCCTCATGTGTTGTTGATATATGGCAGCTATTAGTACTCTAATACTCTGTGGAAGTCATCTATTAAAATTGAGAGGCACAAGCTGGGCATGAAGCTGTTCTGGGTGCTAATGGAGATACATATATTACCTATTGTATGCACACAGTACATGCAGTGATGATTAAAACTCTGCACTTATACGTGTTCTAGCCCAGGATTTCATAAAATACAAAACTCCTGCACTTCAAACATCCAGGAAGAAGAGAGCCTTGCTTTTCCAGTTTTGCAGACATGGAAAAAATGTGAAGGAGAACACTCCGTGGTTATATGAGAGGTCTCTGTGGAGATGTTTACAAGAGATGAAGTGTGTTTATATTCATTTCTGTGCAGTTACTGGAAGATTGTCCTTCTTCCATAAAGCACGTGCATGCATTTGAAGGAGCAGTACAGAAGTTTATTCTTTACAGATGCACTTTGAAGGGCTGCTTTTATAGATGCAATCCAGCATTAAAACAAGATAAGCAAACACGCTGTCATTGATTAATTTTGCTTAGCTGGTCAAAGCAATATTAAACAATAACACCTAGATAGCTGAATAAACCTAGTACTGTGTTCTCTTTGCACTGTATCCATAAAGTCACATATATTTTTTTTACTACGAGCACAGGACTGGACTGTTTGGGGTTTTTTTCTGGACCACATCCAGTCCCCTGCTATAGCAGTCACCTTGCATTCTGTAACTAGAAACACTTAAATTTGCAAAGCTTGTCTATTGGAGCCTTTGTTTAACTTCTGAGTGCTGGACCAGTCTTGTTTCAAATCTAGCTATGTGTCTGTGCTTTGTTGTTGAAGGTCTTGGATTCAAGCCTACTGTGTATCTACCTGGACCAGAAAGCTGTTGGAAATGTACCTGCTGTCTCTGTGTGATGACTTTGCTGATGAGTTGCAGAAGTTCCCCATCATATGAGGAGCTAAATAATAAAGTAGAGCTGTATTCTTTAAAAGCTACTGAAAAAAAAAAAAAAAGTGAAATAGTCCAGAACAATTTCTTCATCAAAGCTGACTGGAATGACATCCGTGGTGAAAACCTGTACCTAATCACTTCCTTGTAATATGTGCAAGGGAAATGATATTAAGCAAAAGAGTTGTGTATCAGAAGGAAGAACCTGACGTCATGATACAGAAGACTTCTTACAGTCCTGTATGCGATTAATCCGCTCTCTTTAATGGTTGCTTATCAAATGAAACTTCAGTAGCTGTCAGGATCTTTTGTCATCATTGGCTTCTGTGCAGGTATCTAGCTGTGGAATTGTTCTCACTGCCAGGCTTCAGAAGGATTTGGCTTGTTATCTATGTATCATTTTCTACTTTACAGTTAGACTGGTAGGTTTATGCAGCTACGCCAGCCAGACTTCACACGTCTTATATTTAGGTATTGATAGTTTCAGCAGCATGTTACTTTATGTCTTTCTAACTGTAAAATACATTCATTAGTGTGAGTTACTTGCAGGATTTCTATTAGAATCTTTTTCAAATGGTATGGTCAAATACATAGTTCTTACTATGTTCATCGCTAGGCTTCAAAACACTTTACAAAGAAGTATCAGAGGGAAAGAAGTTTCAAAGGACTTCTCTAAGGTCTGAAAAAAGGTAAGCAAGGTGAAACTTCTGATTGCAAGTCTGAGTGCAAAGTTGTCTTAGTCTAACTAAAACCAATTTAGGAGTTCACTGAGTAAAACTTGTGAGTGAATACACCTGCATTACCTATAGTGTAGGCTGAGTCTTGATTTACTGTACTGGTAAAAAAATATACAAAGAGAAAAGTCACTTTTCCATTTGTACCCATAAGAATATTTAAATATTGTAAAATATTTGAGTTCTTACCTTTAAGCTGCATGCTTCATATGCAGAATTTTTAGAGCTCATTGGAGATTTTTTGGGGGGTGAATTTTTTTAGCCCAATTCTTTGTGAGTCTCTAATGTAAGTTTTTGCCCTGTACTTCCAGTAGTATTAGTTCTGTTGGCTCAGCTGGATTAATTAGCTCAAAAATATGTAATTAATTTAGTGGCAAGCAAAAATATTAATTTCTTTCACAATGAGAGACTCAATGTAAAAATGGTTTTCAGAGCTTAACTCTGACTTCTTATTATCCCTAGCTATTCCACCCCATCTGCAGACCAAGAAGATTTTTAGGTGCTTAAACTGGACATGAAGTTATTACTAGCTACCTTTGGAAGTTTGTACCCTGAAAAATAAATAAATAAGATTAAAAATCACCTTTTAGACTTATTACTTGAACTCCCTGTACCTTGCCCCTTCCAGATGACAAAGTTCTTCACTCTTTTTCATCTTCAAATGAGAGAACCTGAACGTGCTTTATAGGCGAACTCGTCTGCAAAGCTTCCAGGCTTGCAGGAGAGAGAAAGGCTTCTGGAAACTAAAAGCAAAAAACTTACTAGAAAAAATCAAAAGCTTTGAACTTTTTGACAAGTACTGAATCTCAACTTTTGAAAACAAAGCCGGAGTTTAGGTTCAGTGTCAGGACTTGATGCTGTTATTTTGGACAGTTCAGGTTAACTTAAATTCAGAACAAGGGCTGACTGCTTCTTTTTGTGTTATGGAGTTATGTAGTACAACAATTAACTTGGAGTTGTGTTATGCCAGCTGCTGTGCAAACACCAAGGAAGACCTTGTCACTGCCCCTGAAGAGTTTTGTCCAAGACAGTGAACAGCTACTGATTTCCACTGCAGTGATTTTTTTATTTTTTTAATATATATTTACGGAGAGCTGTACTGAACTGGTAAAACTGAATAGCTGTGATTTGCTTGTTTCTTTAATCTAGGGGATTTGCTGTGATTCTACTTTCACTCCCTGCTTTTCATGAGTGTTTGTCTTTTCATTAGTCTTATGTGTGGTTAAAATACATCTCATAGAAAACCACCTGTTTTTTCATTTGAGGAAGAAAGATAGGAGACCAAAATTGCATGCAGCATTAGTTTTTTCTTTTTCTGATTTGTTACCTTTTCTCATGCTTCAGAAGAAAGGCACTCTCAAATTTAGGTTGCTGCAGCTTTAATTTCCAGGTCCTGGGTTTTGGTGTGTCTTTCTCTGAGATAACTTTAGCATCTGGTACTACTTGTCTCCCTCTGGAAGTACTTCTGCTCTGTGTGATAAGAAACCTTGTAACCATCTGAAACTGAATTTTGTACATTTTCTGGCTGCAATAAACATATATGTACATATTTATGGTTTTTAATATATTTTCACAATCTTCAAATCATTGTCATGCCCTGTTCAATTCTCTCCAGACTTTTTCATTGCTGTTTTAGGGGTTTATATGGATAACTGTACTGTTGAGGCAGAAGTGTGAGAGGACTTGCATTTGCCTGCAGTGAGGAGGTGGACATTTTCCTTTACGTGTGTGTGCGTCAAACCGAGAGGCCTTGCTTGCACTTCTGAGTTCTTGAAACGGTATACTTAAACCCAAACACTGCGGAAAAAAATGCTAATGCTGTATGTTTTTTAAAGAAAAAAGGGAAAAACAAAGGAGAGGAAGAACTAACTAGGCCCTGGGGATTGATCTGGACTGTGCCTTATTACCACAGCTTTATCCTTTCCAGTTCTTAAAGATGCTGTCGTTTATTGAACTCTGATGACCTGATTAATGCATTGGAGGGATGCCTATAGATTGTGGTATTGATATTGCTTCCAGATGATTTCCTGGCAGGCAGATTGGCAACACGATGTCATCTTTGTGGTGATGAGGGGGAATAGTGTGGAATTTTTTGTTTTTTTTATGGAGCTTGTCTCAGTAAATGAATACCAGTCTTTGGGTCAGTTGCTCTGAAAAACAGTAGCCTTGTGGTAAGCTGAATTATCTAGATTTATTGGAGTCTATAGAGTAATACAGTAAAAGGGTATGATATCTATATTGCTTGCAGAGAGTTAAAAGCCCCGTAATACCTGCTTCTCCTTCAGTCAGCAGGGAGCTGTATTTTGAAGTTGTATGTATCCTGTGCTTGTGGAATCTACGGGATAATACCAGACTTGTTTCTTGGGTCAAATACTGGATTTCACAGGACTTAATTCAGAGCCTTAAGTTCAGTCAGTGCAGCTGTTAGAAATTCTTGACACCACTATTTATCAATTGTCTTCCTGTATTTTGTTCTTTGCCCAGGTAGCACTGATCATTCTCAACATAGGTGTGAAAGGGTTAAAGTGAATTGCTGACAGCATCCAGTGGGTCAGAATAAATAACTGAACTGTGCCTTCTAACCTTCCTCCCTATCTCTTTGTGACAACAGTGTAGCATCCTACCCATTTTTGTGTGCCAAGAAATCGCTTTCTTAGTGACACAGTTTTGTTTTCATGATGACCACATGTACAGCTGGTTCCATTTCACCCATGAGACTGAAATAGTTTGTGAAGTGTCATCTTATTTTATTGTTAAAGAAAAGATTGACCTCCAATCTCCTTTTGCTTACAAGGGGATTTCTTCCATATATTGATATATTAAAGTGAAAACTTTTTGGGCAGAAAAATGAGATGGGAGACTAGGAGTGTCACAATGCAGTTCATCCTCTGTATCCAAGTTCTTTTAATCCTAGAAAACTGTTTCATTTTCCTGAAGGGAAAGGAGCTGGATTCAGTGGGAAGTCCCTATCCTAATAAAATGAAAATCAGCTTACTTTCTTGGCAGGATTTTTGAGCTGTGCTGTTTCACCATCACTAACTCATTTCAGAACCAGTTCAGCTGTGTCTAGATGAGTTGTTCTCTGTGCAAACAGTAGTGTACATATATTTTGTTCATTATAACTTATAAGGAATGAGATGGAAAATTCCCTGGATTTTTTTCTTCCACCTTCATTGCATTACTCTTTCACACCACATCCACATAGATGCGTGATTCTACTCATGGACATGCTAAGGCACAGTTTTCTTCCATTCTTATCTGTTGATCTCTTTTTGATGGCAGAAGAGATCAAGATGGAATGGAATGATGTGTTTTGCTGACCTCGGGACCCCACATGCCCCCAGTTGCCTGCGCAGAAAGTGCTTTATTGGAAGGTGGATGCTGTAGCTCTAAACTGTTATTACACATGTTTTAACATATAATCTAGGGAGACCATTGCACTGTTTGACTTCTAGCACTAGCAGAGAAGGAAATAATAACCTGCTATAGGAATAAGAGCGTTGGCCAGATTTTCAAACTTTAATAACAGTTTTTGTTGTGAGGAAGCTCTGAAATTGCAGTGGTTCTGAGCCAGGCCACGCTATAAATCTGCAATGTTAGAGACAACTTGCTAGTAACGCTCTCTGAGATATCTTACAGAAAATGTGGTTCTTATTGCATTGTGTCTCTTCATTCCAAGAGGACTGGCAGCTAGTTCTACTACTGTTTGTGCCAATGAGGCTGTAACTGGTTTTTTTAATCATCAAATTAATTTTCTTCTAGACCATGAAATAGTCTTCCACTTAGACACAGGTCTAATGGTGGGTTTAAACTTGCTACAGCCTCTAGGTTAGTAGTGTGCAGTGTAGCAGGGAGAGGCTCATGGTTTTGGCAAATCTCCACTTATCTAGTTCTCTTAAATTGTTTGTGACCTGTCCTTCATCAGCTTCACTACGGAGTCCTATCTGCTTCTGTCTACAGTCAGGCCAGTGAAAATGCCATAGGAATTCGAAACAATGCATACAAGACACAAAGGGACAAAGTCAGCTCCTTCTGTCATAGTTCTAAGCCAACTAAATCCTTAGTGCGTGATTTGTCTTGTGTATATATGGCCAAATGTTCCCATGCAGTAATTAAGGGCAACTGTCTGGTGAGCAGTCTCTAGTGGAAGGATCACTAAAGCTTTCTGTGAGAAAGCTTTTGAGGAAAATCAGTGTTCCAAATTCATTTCACCATTCTGGTCATCTTCTGAGGACCCATGGCAGCCTGAAGAATACAGAAGCAGCCAAAGTCTTGCTCTAGTTTGGATTACATAATTGAATTAATGTGGAGAGAAAAATACATATTAATGTCATTGGCTAATGTCTTCCATAGGAGAAGCAATTAATCCAAAATGGGTTCATTGCTATAGGCCTTTGAGAGAGGCGGGGAGCATCTTGGCTTAGTCTGTCTAAACCAAGGAAATGTGAAATAGAGATTTATGTTCCCAGCTTAATTCTTAAAGTGTGGGCAGGGAGGGAGAAAGGGAAGTGTATTCAGTGGCATGAGGCTAAAGGCAAATTGCCCAGATCTGCCCTCAGAAATGTAAGCACAACTTTCAGTAACTTCCGAGGGAAGTGCACATCATGATGAAAGAATAATGTGGTATGCAGAAGTATCCAAATCCAATACTATCCTTGCAGCAAATGAGACCCAGTGGTCCATGGGAGCCTGTCCAGCCTTATTTACAATAGCTGTGCTGTATAACCGCTTTCATACTCTGATCTTTACCTGAAATTAAGCTTTCTTTAGCTAGTGAGAAGCTGCTTCTCTGCCATATTGGAAGCGTTCTTCTGATTTCTACCCTAATTATATTTGCTGTTTGTTTTGCACCTGTGACTTTTATGTCTCTGGTTATCCCAGCCCTTCGTTACTCAGAATTGTTTTATTTAAGTGTTTTTCTGTTTGATTTTGTTTGATTGAGGTCTGTTAACAGTATTTTATGAAGAGTGGGGCTAAAACCCATGAGAGGGACGTTTACAGCGAGAAACAAAATGAACCAGTAGGGTACACACACATCGAAGTTCGCCTAGTTAAGATGCAAAACTGCAGCTTTGAGTGTAGAACTGTCCCTCTCCAAAGGCCCAGCTGATCTCTGATCTCTTGCTGTGCTCCTTTGCCATCTGTGCACGAGGAAGTGGGAGGCACTGATGGCCTTATGCACAGGATCCCTGGAAATGCTCTGACCTTACCCAGGGAAATGAGAGCTGTGGCAAGAAATTAAATTAGCACAGGAGTTCCTAGTTTCTAATTTTCTATCCCAATTTTTAAGTCCCTGAAAATCAGTAGCATGTTTAGTGTTCAATGGCAAGAGGTGAGATGCAGAATAGTAGCTTCCAGAGGTGACTTATGAAGAATTACTAGTTTGAGAATGTGAGAGGTAGCACAAAGTAGCACTTTATTTTGTGCCAAGCCTAGTACTTCCTAAAAATAAATAAATAACAATAAAGATAAAAAATTTCCCCGTTAGTACACTCGGGATGAAGCTGGAATGCTCATTATTTGGTCTCTAGCTTTTTTGCTTTGTGTAGGTAGCACTTTTCAGAAGTGTCTATGTTCTGTTGAACATCAGTGGAATTTAGCAAAAAGTAGCTGAGGAGCTCTTTAAAAAATGTGTTCTCTATGAATTATGTTGCTTTTGTCATGCATTTGTCATGACTCTCCAGGGAGGCAATGCTGCATTTGGAGCAGGGAGCTTACCTGTTTTTGCTGTGGTTCTCCTGCGTGTGGGCTGAAATAGAACGTCAAGTTCTCGATCTGTGTGGAAACAGGAAACAAGGCTGCTGTTCCATGGTTAAATGCATGGAAAAAAATGTGAATTTGATTACCTTTTTGGATTGAAGGACTTGAGCATAGAAGGTTTGTTTAGGTATGCAGGTCCTCTCCTTGGCCGTATCTCAAGTTTGTTCCTCAGTAAACCAAAATAAGCTGTGCAAGTATAGGGGAAAATATCACTTAAAACATGATACATTGTAGTAATGGATTTTACACCTCATAAAGCTGTTAGGTGGTGTTTTATGAGAAGAGTAATGAAAATGTAAATTTACAGTAGCAACAACATGAAAGAAACTGGTTTGCTATGAGGTTCCTTAAAGTCCTTCTTATTTCCATTTGAAATAGTCATTGAAGCCCAGTGAGTATTGCTTGTGAATTGTGCTGTTCCTGCCTACATCAGACAGCTTGCTCAGGGAAAGCCTAGAAATAATGCAGTTAAATATATAGAGGGTGAATGTTTGATTTGGATGCTTTCTTCCAGTTTCATCTTTTCTTAAAGCATCAACATTCGCACAGTTGTTTTGTTGCAGTGGAAGTCATAAGGAGGTTTTGATTAGTTCTTCATTGTGAAGCTCATTTGGATAGTTATATTGCAACTGCCTTTCTATTTATACCAGTCGCCTTGGGAACTCAGAGAACCACGCCATGTCTTAGTCTGTTGTGTGGCCATATCTCCTGCTTCCTCAACCAACACAGAATATCAAAGGTAGTAAGTGAATAAAATAAAGGTTTTACAGAAACTTTATATATAAAAAATTAGTTTTATAACTCACATCCTTCTCTTTGCAAAACTGTCATGCAAGCTGGTAAGACTCCACCTTCCCCCTGCACTGGAAAGTACCAGAAACTTCAGTTAAAGATGTCTTTTGTAGCTTTGCTTTAAATTACAGTTATGGGCAGTATTACAAAAAATCTAATGTTAAATAGTGTTTGGCTTGTATCTGCTTAGGTGGAGAATTATAGCATGCATTTCACTTCATACTGCAGAAAGTCTAGCATTTGTTTAGTCTGCAAAAGTGCTGCTATGGCTCTTGCCTGTGCACCAGATTTGGATGACGTGAGGTCAAACCCAGATTTGCCCGCTTTCATTTGCATAAAGTAAACCTGAAGCTTCCCAGCTCCCCTCCTGTTCTCTATTCCCCAAAAGTATTCTAATATTTGGCATTTGTAAACACAGGATTTGGGATTCCATGTGCATCTGGAACTGATAAACTGTTGGTATTACAGAGATGTAACCCTTTATACCCCTAACCTACGAATTCTCTAGAGAGAACTTACAGGCACATCTGATGTAGATGCAGGCAGATGCCTAGCATCTAAAATCAAATTGAAAAAGTTGCTGTTGAATAAGTGGAATTTTCATTGAAAACTATGTAACTGGGGGAGGAGGGGGAATAAAAACTATAGAATGTGTTTGGCAATCAATACAGCCATGATATTTTTGAGCTAGGAACTGGAGGGGTGTGAGTCAAACAAAACTTGTCAGATGGCATTAGTAGGATCTTTTGGAAGAGACAGAGCAGTGACGGGGAAAAAAAAAAAAAAGCCCCAAACGAAAGCCTCACCCCTAGCAGAATCTTGGATTAGTTGAGGTTCAGTGAATGGCTTTGTTTAAAATGCAAGAAAAGAATTTAAATAGAGAAGGCCTGATAAGGTGCAGGGCATCACAGATCTGTTTCCATAGTGACATTGCTCAAACAGAGGCTTAAAGAAATGTGAATAANATTGCAGATGAACTCTATAGAAGAAACCAGTCTTCAGTGGGGATACTGGCTGTTGGTTGTTTGATTATTTTTCGCTATTACTTGGATTTTGGAAAACGGTAGTGAGAGGAGAACAAGGGCTTAGACAAACAATTGGCTTCTACAGACTACTGCTTACTTCCAGCTCCTGCTTTCTGCATTTTACATGCCCTATCTGCTCATTTTTGCTTTGACTGTTGTAGTTGTTTAAAACTCCATTCAAGTGTTTTTAGAAAAAGAAATAGACACCCCCACCCCCTACTCACCTATACTGAAGCAAACACAACTTTATACCAGTGTGGGATTCAAATGTGCATGTTCCTTCATGTCTGTTTATTCTCCTTTTTGAATAAAAAGTTGTAGCTGAACCATTTACTTAAAAATGAGCTCAGTGTGAGCGTAGCACAGTACATTTAGTATTTCATGTTGCCCACTGTCCTAATCATCCTATATCCATTGGGAAATTCACCAAGTATCACCTTCTTCTCATAGCTGATGCTATTCCCTTTGAAAAGCAGGGTCAAGCCCTGATTAGAAAAAAGCTGTTTGATGTTACAAATATTTTGATGTTGGAGTTCTTCCTTCCATTTTTCTTCTCAAAATTGCCATTCTGCATATTTTTCTTACCTAAGTGCACTCTGAAAATAAGCACAAAACCATGAAGTTATAGATGTATAGAACATATTTTAAGATTAAAAGCATACCAGTCATGTCCCTGTCTAAATTATGATACTTTTTCTTAAAAAAATATCATTATTTAAATAAAACAGCAGTTCTTGGACTTGAACATTTTAGTACAGGATGAACAAGCAACCTAATAAGAAGATAAATTTATGTAGAAATAGGTCAGGAAAAATTCTGTGCTGCTTTAGCAACTGGACTTCAGTGCATAGAAGGCTGGGAGGGACACTGTGGGAATGCTTTTTTATGAGAATGGCCAGGTTTAGACAACTCTTACTCAGAGCACCTTCATAATTTGGACAGATTAGTTGTTGCCTATCATTACCATGACCAGTCTTCTCAAAGTGTTTGAGACTGTATGGAGTCTTTGGAGTTGCACCCAGTCTAGATCTGATCATTAGCCTGTTTTCATCTAAGAACACAAGTAGTACGAACTGGAAACATGTACTCATTGAATCCGTTTAGTTAGTGAGAATTGTCTAGGGAAGAGTTTTTTCTTCGGTGATGTAAATGGATTAATTTTTTTCCCCAAAGTGATTAGTTGGCCCAAAATTTTACCTTTAAAGTAACTTGAATGTATATTGCAAAATATTAATTATCTGTATGTCGATTCAATAGCTGTTTTATGAAGACATATACCAAAGGTGCTCAAAAGCAGAGGGAAGAAAAGCAAATAATTGTGAAAGTGCAGTGTCTTGGTAGGAACATGTTGACTTTAAACATACTATTCTAGTTAGACTGTGTGTTTGTTTTGGTTAAGGAAACAGACTAGTACAAATGTCTTGTGATAGCATAAATTCGAGTATCTAAGACTGTGATGATAATAAACTTCGAAGAGAATTCACTTTTAAATGGATGTTTCTGCAGAAACTATTTATATTTTCTAATTAAATCAGTTTTTACATATTCCATGGCTTTTTTCTCTATCATAGCCCTTCTGAGTGCCAACAGAGAGATAATGCTTATTAAATTTTCCCCGTTTTCCACCCCTACCTCAAGGGGTGGAAAAGCTTACATTGAAATTTCTCATTTCACTTCTTGTGAGGGACAGAGCTGGGAATCACAGACACCAGTGTCTTTATAAAAATCTTTCTAACAGTACTACCTAGTTTGGATTTTAAAAATAAATATTTGTATTCAGTGTAACTTGATTCAAAGTATAAGAATTATTTAAAGGTTAAATGCATCTCATTCTCCTGGAAAGAGTGATCAGCCTTAAAGCAAGCGCACCACCATGCGCTTGTCATGCTCAGCTTCCAGCATTTTTCTCCAACATCCAAAAAATACAAGAGGCAGAGACACCTTCAGTGAATTGCACTGACAGTAGATATGTCCACACATGCATAAGTAAACTATCAAAACAAGGGTCACGTTAGGGAGCCTTCTTGACAGAGCGAAACAAACCCCAGCTATAGAGCTTGTGACAGTAAGTCTGCTCAGATAGACTAGGAAATTCAGTGATTCTAGCTGTACAGGAAGATAACCTAAACCATCATATGAGTTATTTCTGCCATTACTCATTTAGTAACAGACTTTCGTGACATATTACAGGTGTAATTACATGATTCAACATGCATTTTCTTCACATAGACATATGTTTGCCTGCACAGAGCCAAGCCGACACTAACAAAGCACTAATGCAAGCTCCAGAGAGAGAATCTAAATTATACTACTTTTGACTCCAGATGAAAATGTAATGCTCCTTTCAGAGAGAAATTACCCAGTTATTACAGAAGCAAGTTGTTGTAGAAGCTTTACAAGGCAGGCAGAAAGTTCAAATGCAACCATATTCCTTCTAAAAAAGGACTTCCAAGAAAAAGATGCCAAGAAAAAAGCTGTACTGTGGTTAGGAACACAACACTGAATGAGATTACTGCTTTTAAAAATACATGTGTTTTCACAATTTTTAAAGTCAGGAGCACTGATCTTTTATACTCCGAACAGCTAGGCAGATATTCGACAGCTACCATGTGGAGTTTCAAGAACACACGTCTTTAGGCTGACAGAATATAGCAGTAGACTCAGAGATGTAGGACATTACGATTTCCGTGAAAGATCAGTAGATAGATATTGTTTGTTACGTCAGAGGAAAAACCCACAAATGAAAATATGATCAAAATGTGCCATTGTTTGCTGAGATCCACCAAAGTTCAAAGTCAGGATGACGAAGACAGCTTCATAAAATTTAAGTCATATGAGCTGTCCAAATTTATAAACTAGGCACCAGGCCCCAGACAGACTGAGAGTTCACCAGTTTTGAGAGATGCTGTAAGAGGTCTCTATCTTACCCAGGGCTGAGGATGAATGAAGGAAAACTAATAAACTGATAACCTAATGGCAGTCCCAGAAACATTAGGTGGAAAGCATCTCTACACATCTCTAACCCAACATCCCACGCAGCAGAACTACCATCAACACCCAATCAGATCAGCTGTGGTTTTGTCTAGACAAGCCTTGACTCCTTCCACAGACAGAGGTGCCATGACATTTTGGACTAATCCATTCCAGTGCCTCACTACCCTGTTAAGCTTCACAGGAACCACTCAAACTGCAACTTGTGGACACTGCCCCTCATTTTTCTCTCTCCTGCTACTGTGAAAAGCTTGGCTGTTTCATCCTTATCTCCCCTTCAAGTAATCGTAGGCTGCTATTTGATTGACAGTTCAGTAGCAACACTATATATAAAATCTTTGAAAACCTTCCACTAGAGTAGGAGACACTTCATGAAATCTCTTTGGAAAGGAAAGAGTTAGACTGAAGAGTCCAATTTTTCAGTTTCACACCAATTTACAGAATTTTGTATTAAATACAATAGCACACTAAGAAACAGCATCTTTCATTAAAAGTAGAGTTTAGTTAAAAGTGATATTTTTCTTCCACACTATTTAAAGAGAAAAAACTTTTGCCCTGGTGTCTGTGATTCCCAGCTCTGTCCCTCACAAGAACTGAAATAAGAAATTTCAATGTAAGCTTTTCCACCCCTTGAGGTAGGGGTGGAAAAGGGGGAAAATTTAATAAGCATTATCTTCTCTGTTGGCACTCAGAAGGGCTATGATAGAGAAAAAAGCCATGGAATATGTAAAAACTCAAATCATACTTACCTGCCAGATCAAATCTTCTCATATGAGCAGGAAATGAATATTACACTATGATTCTGACAATGCAATTGTCCAATGTATATCTATGCAGGAGAAGCTTGATTTGATATAGCTTGTGAATTTTCTTTCTCTCATCTGGGATTCCTTTGAGGATGGCAGGTCATCTGACAGTCCAGTAGGAGGTAGTTTTGCCTCTTCTCACTGCTACGTGGACAGTTTCTGTCTCTTTGGATGTGCTATTGTCACTCTGGTACGCCAGGTACAGTCATCTAAATTTTACCTTCCTATTATTAAATCATTAACTCGCTGTGTGGTAGGATGTTCTATCTATCCAGAGTATTGCAGAAAACATGTTTCATATTAGCACATCAACTGACTGCTGAACTGTACTCAAAGATAGGGTTGGATTAGTTGATGAAGCATGCTACCAGCTTTTACTTGAGATTAGCTATGAATTTGGCATGCTGGACCTGCGTCCACACTCTGTCTTATCCTTAACAAAGAATTTAAGGAATATTATGACATTAACCTAAAATATGTTTCTAAGACAGCATATAGGCAGAAAGATTTGAAGAGATGTGTCTTGGAATAGAGGAAGATATTCAAACTCCAAATTCTGGTCCTTTTGAATGTAATGAGATTTTATTTTCAGTCCTTATCCAGCTCCCCCTGTGCTTGGGTGAATGCTAGAATTAATAAAAAGGGAAGAGTAAGAGTGTCAGTACAGTGGTGGGGGGACAGGAAGGAGGAGGTGAACATTGTAGTTGTAGTGGAGGAAAAGAAGGTTATAAGGAGTAGTCAGCATGGATTCACCAAGAGGAAATCATGCCTGACCAATCTGATAGCTTTCTATGATGGCATGACTGCCTGGGTAGATGAGGGGAGAGCCGTGGATGTTGTCTACTAGACTTCAGCAAGGCTTTTGACACTGTCTCCCATAACATCCTCCTAGGGAAGCTCAGGAAGTGTGGGCTGGATGAGTGGTCAGTGAGGTGGATTGAGAATTGGCTGAATGGCAGAACTCAGAGGGTTGTCATCAGCGGCACTGAGTCTAGTTGGAGGCCAGTAACTAGTGATGTCCTCCAGGGGTCAGTACTGGGCCCAGTCTTGTTTAACTTCTTCATCAATGACCTGGATGAAGAGTTGGAACATAACCTCAGCAAGTTTGCTGATGACACCAAACTGGGAGGAGTGGCTGATACACCTGAAGGCTGTGCTGCCATTCAGCGAGACCTGGACAGGCTGGAGAGTTCGGCAGAGAGGAACCTGATGAGGTTCAACACGGACAAATGCAGGGTCCTGCACCTGGGGAGGAACAACCTCATGCATCAGTATAGGCTTGGGGTGGACCTGCTGGAGAGCAGCTCTGCGGAGAGGGACCTGGGTGTCCTGGTGGACGACAGGTTGACCATGAGCCAGCAGTGTGCCCTGGCTGCCAAGAAAGCTAATGGGATCCTAGGATGCATTAGG
>Ga0065711_1032953_pt1 | contig 26367 bp, 12 predicted proteins | sample Hoacrofraction12_FD_59098 | JGI IMG/M metagenome (GOLD analysis project Ga0065711, IMG submission 59098) | Hoatzin crop microbial communities from Cojedes, Venezuela - Epithelial fraction 12 v2 (version 2) | ecosystem: Host-associated > Birds > Digestive system > Esophagus > Crop | place... | reverse complement strand
GAAGGAGATCACGTTGGTCAAACAGGACCTGCCTTTCATGAACCCATGCTGGCTGGGCCTCATCCCCTGGTTGTCCTTCAGATGCCCAGTGAGCGCACTCAGGATGAACTACTCCATAATCTTCCCTGGCACCAAGGTCAGGCTGACAGGCCTGTAGTTCCCAGGATCCTCCTTCTGGCCCTGGTGGTAGATGAGTGTCACACTGGCAAGCCTCCAGTCATCTGGGATCTCCCCTGTTAGCCAGGACTGCTGATAGATGATGGAGAGTGGCTTGGCCAGCTCCTGTGCCAGTTCCCTCAGCACTCTTGGGTGGATCCCATTTGGCCCCATAGACTTGTAAATATCCAGGTGGCATAACAGGTCGTTAACGGCTTCCTCCTGGATTATGGGAGGTTTATTCTGCTCTCCTTCCCTATCTTCCAGCACTGGGGGCTGAATACCCTTGGGAGCACCAGCTCTTCCCTCTACTCACCAGAAACATCTCTGCAGCAACTTTAGCCTGTGGAAAGCGTCACTGTCAAAAATTGCTCTGCCACTTTCAAGATTTTCAGACATTTTTGGTCTCTTCTACTGAAGCTGCTGTCCTTTGGAGAGCAGTTGAGGGAAGTGTCCCTCGCCTGAAATGGACCTTCATCACAGGGGCATTCCCATTGCTCCTTAGCTTCCCAGAAGTGATGATCATACCACAGGAAGTACATCATTTTTGGTATGCTAAATAGTGAGACAATTACCTGTATCTTCTGCCCAGACAGTTTAGTATCAAGATTCAACTGCTGTAATTCCTCCATAAATAGACTGGGCAAATTGGTGTCAAATATATAAAACCCATCAAAAATCTCCAAGTTCCTTTGCTACTGGTGCTGGCCCATACACATCTTGCACCTGCAAGGTACTCCCAGTTAAGACCTCAAAAGCTCCAAAAAAGGAATAAGTAGATATTCTGAGAAATCATAGAATGGTAAGGGTTGAAAAGGGCCTTAAAGATAATCTGGTTCCAACCCCCCTGCCATGAGCATTCACATTCACACAATACTATAAAGATGGCCTTCTTACTAGGCAATGAAGGAAATGGCATGAATTCCTGGACACACAGGGACAGAAGCTGGGAAGATTTTTCGGTGTGTCAGAACCTACAGCTTTGCACCAGATGGAACAGGAAACTTCCCAGTCTCAGCAAACTCCAGCCTTGAAAAATTTTAATCAATTTAATCAATCAGTTTTCTGACAAGTGCCATAATAAACACTCAGAAAGTTGAGGACACAAACATTGCATACTTTAAACTGCGAACTTCCCTCCTGCCCCTGCCATTTAAACAGCAGATAACAGAAGGCACAGAAAGCACACGAAATGTCAGAATAGAGTCTGTATTGCTCTCACAATTGATAATGACTTCCAATGAACTGAATTTAGTTCTAATCTGAACGAAACCATCTTTTTACACCCAGTGAAAGGAGAGAGGGTTGCAGCTTTTTAGCCTAACACCACCCCCATCCCCCCCCCCCGAATATGCATAGAAGTGTGCATACACGAAAGGGACAAACAAGACCATTAGACATGGAAGAGAGAGGCAGGAATTGTGAATGAGAAGGCAGTAGGCTATAGGCCTGTGAAATACTCTCCAGATATCCTGCCAGTAAACATCAATTGAATATGAAGCTACTGAAGTATAATTACTTCCTTGTCAATCCTGACACTAACATTTTTCCAACTCTTCAATGACAACCATTTCTTTCAACACTCCTTAATAAAAATTCATTTACTTCTCCTTTCACAGATGTGCAGGATTGTCAATAACTTCACATCCTCAAAGCAAAACTGTAAAGCTATGGATCAGATACGGCTACTGAAACTGAATTGCATTTCTGAACAGCCAGGATTTTTTCAGAGGATGCATTCCACTTCTTTCAAACACAAAACACAGGAGCAACATTTTTTAAAAAACTGCTCTACTAATTCTTTTATCTTAGATTAATGATAACTGGAAAAATTAGTACTCAAAAGGCAAAAATTATCATGGATAAACAAGTCCGTATGACACCTCCTCTGCATTTCCTTTCAAGCAGCTTCGGAAGTACTTTCCACATGTATATGGACATAAAGAATACAAGACAATCCAGTTATTCTTCTGGTCTTTAGCACTGACAGGCTGTATGTCTTGGGCAAGTCACTTAGCACACACCTGGCTTATTCTTCAAATAAATGAAACACTATAATACTATTCACCCTCCTCAAAATACCAGCAAGAGTAAGGAAGGAAAAACCCAATATAGTGCTTCACATAGCATCAAGTCCTACTGATCAGATCACAGCAGCAATAGGATATAACACTTGCTGATGCTTTCTACAGTCTTTCATAGCCACAACAAAAATTATTAAAGCAACCTGCTTTCAACAAGAAAAATTAACATCACAATCTTCAGTATAGCACAGTCCTGTGATCTGCTTCCCCCCTCCCCACCTTTTTTTTTTTTTTTGTTAAAAATCAAGTTCTACTCCTTCTGACAAGGTATCCTCAAAATACAAACCCAATGAACAGACTGCTTGAGACAACACAGGGTTGGCTTTTCCCTAGTTTTTCTTTCTCCAAATGCACAGTTATCCTTAAACACTGTAGAAGCTCCTGTGTTCACACAGCACAAAAGGCTATTTGATCACAGTAGATGGTTGTTCACTAAGAAGCTGCACCAGTTGGATGCGAAGCCAATGGAAGGGGCATATACCAAGTAACCAACTGAAACAAAAGTGAAGCAAGACACAGAGGAGACTGCATATTAAATCTTTTTCGTGATCACCATAACTCAGAAAGGAAGTCTGTATGCAGCCAAATAAAGACAGAATATGAAAAAGAAAAATCCTGCAAGTATTTGCAAGTCTGGACCTCATTGCCTGAATTAGTCATACATGGCCACATACTCTAGTAGCAGCAGCAGTAGGATAAGGACCTAGGATGAATCATGATCTCATAATTATTCCGCTCTCAATTCTATCAAGTCTCAGGTGGCATATTTAGACCCTTAATGAACAACTACCAGTATAGCTAGAGAAATACTAAAAGACCTGGCAAGCTCTCAACTCCTCTCTCAATGGATCATATCTCTGCCAGTGGTTTATGAGGAAAAAATAATCTTGGTTCTTTCTGCTAAACAGGCCCCTGCAAGGTCATACAAGAGGATCCCCATGTTAAAAGATTAACAAGTTTCCACAGGATTGAAGGGACGTATCACTGGGAGTAAGTTTGTACTCATAACTTAAAAAAAAAAATAAAAAAATCTTTAAAACTCCCTTCAGAAAACAATTTCTGTTCTTGATGCAGAGCTCCAGTGTATACATAGCAGTATCTTATCTCCAATTCATCTGGCTACTTAACTTGTTTGCTATAGAGATAGGCCTGATCGTCAGGAACACTAAGCAACCGTCGGTGCTCAGTATCTAAAACCACAAATAATATGTTGTTGTGAAAAAAGCTTTCACTAAATCTCACAATTTCTCTGCATCCTTCATTTAGAACACCTAAAATAATAACGCCAATTAACATAACCCTTATGAGAGCAGTCAAGCAATGTTGTACAACAGTACATAACTTCAACTTTATTGTTGCAATGACCTCCCACAGGGAAGAACTCTCTTTGCTGTGCAGATGTCAGAGAAAGAAACCTAAACAGTTAAATATTACCCAAAAGAAATGTGTTAGGCTTTTTCTATTAAATATCTGCAGCCAGTTCTCTCACCTTGAACTCATGCTCTTGTTGAAGTCAACAGCAAAACTCCCCATTGACTTCAGCAAGAACAAAGTCATGGTCCTTCTGGGCTGCTGACTGGGTGATAGCACAGTCACAGGTCTACAGCTGTCTGCTTATATCTCCCCAGCTACCTACAGACTCACACTGGGGACTTGCAGTTGTTTTTACTTTCTGACAAAAGGTTCATATGAGAGTAGATGACATGTTAGGCTTTATCTGGACTCTCGAAGAGGCTGTAGCCAAAGCACCACTGAGATAAACACGACTTGCCAGTTGTCTGGGTGCACCTGCTGATGAGGCTGTTTCTTGTGCATTCTAACGCAACCCACTGTGAAGACAGACAAATACAACATTCTCTTTTATGGAGCAGCTGATGTCAACAGTGGTGCCTGCACCACATGATTTTACACATTAGGGAAATCCAACCCAAACACTTCCTACGCTGCACAGAAGAGGCATAAAAAGTCAAACCAGATGACTACAACGATTTTGGTATTTGCTTCCGTTCATGCAAAACTAAGCACTAAGCTTGCCCTCAATATGTTGAAATACTAAACTACCTTGTCTTTAAAAAAAAAATACAAAATAAAAGCCATCTGCATGAGCATTCATAGAAAAAATGTAGGTCCTCTCTTCATAAATACACATACATTACATTCACACATATACAAACATATATGTATATATATAGGGATCTTAATCTTCTGCTTCAGAGAAGTGTATTTCATTTACAGGAATTTCTGCTGTTTTCAAACACTTCTTAAAATCTCTCATTACATTTAGTGTTTCCTTTGCTTGGCATCAGAAGTAAATATTATAAAACCAATAACCCAACAGCATAAGAACGGTGCTGACTGCAATCTAGAGATACAAATGAATCTTTTCTATTGCCAGCATCAACTACCCCTTGCCTAAACAAGTAACTGCTGAAATCAGTGCTTAAATGTGCTTTTACTAAACTCTAGCATAAACTATACAGTATACATTCGGTAAACTTTGCACTGGGATTTTCATTAAAGCCACCGGCCTGATAAAAGGCATTGTTTCTACATCTTTCTTCCTTATATTTCTCAGTGTTCTCTCTCCCTGGCTTTAAGTGAAGAGACAGATTTGTCTGAAGCTATGGCCAAAGCCAAAAATCAAAGCCCGTTCGTTTCCTGGGATGGCTGTGAACACAGTGCACAGTAAGAAAATACACCCACGCACATTATGGCTGACCTTGGGAGCATCAGTTCATTGACTACACTTCTGGCAGCCAAGAGTTGGATCATCAAAAATCCTCCTGAACATGGAAACACATGCAGTGTTGGCAGAAAAACAGTGATCCAATACACTCAAAGCAAGGTTCAGGGAAGGAAAAAAGCTCATGTATACAGCCAAAAGCAGCCAATCGTCTTGCATTCAGCTTTGCAAACTGGCAAAAGCAATACAACATTTACCTGCTGCATTTTTCCTTTCCAAGAAAACTTTCACCATGTACTGCAGATATAAATACATTTATATAATCCACGACAGCTGGCGAAGGGCAGTTTCACAGAAACACATTGGCTTATCTGGAGAACTTTTGCCAAAAAAGTGTTGTTTTCTCTAACCACAACAATGACATTCTTCTAGCGTTAAAAATATGACAGTACTGTATAAGTGTTTACAGAACATTATCCCCTAGATAATTCATGGCAGGCTAACAGAGAAGCAAAACTTAAGTGACTTGGAAAATACTGACTGCAACAGCTATCCACATTAGAGGCAACATTCAGAATTTTAAATAAGCAGCTAGAGGCAATTTGAGAAAAATCTATCGTGTTGGGATGCACTAAGAATACAATCCTTTAACTAATTAAAACCAACACATTTGATACTTTTCAAAGCTCTTAATTGAATGTTAATCATCCAAGTTGCAACTTGTTTGCATTTTGGCCCAAAACTTAAAAAAATTGCATATTAGCAATACCCATCAAAAGACTTGGAACTTTCAATCACACACTGCCTACAGAGCAGTGATGAGGCAAACTACACAATGGTAATTTAACGATCAATCCTTGTCATTTCAGGATGACAGTGCTATCTGGAAAAAAGCAAAAGGAAAATGTATTAAAGTGCTAAAATAAAGACGCTTTGTTCATCTGAATAAAACATTTGTAACTCTGGTCTAAGAGGTTATTTTCATTTGCATCCAGTTTGATTTACCACTCATCTTCCTTTGGGAATCGCTGTTTCAAGTGCATTAAGAGATGATTTATTTGCACAAGCCAGCAGAGGGTCATTCTTTCCAGAAAAAAACAGAGGGTGGCATTGCTGTACAAATGAAAAATGTTAACAACTCCTGAAAGTTCTCATAGGTGATTAAAGGAATTATGCCACGTATCACAAAATGATCAGTCCCAACATGGCATATATTACATTTTAAGCATAGCTGAGCTTTTGCATTTTTTCCCCAACTACTAATAAAGACACATTAGAAATACTTGATCTTCAAAAGTACGTTTCAGACTGCAAGCAGAAACTACTATCCCCATTTAAATTTTTTATACATATAATTAGGAAATAAGTACCATCCCTACACATTTATTTTGTCATCCATCTTGAAAGAGGAGAAAGTGAAGCTGAAGATGGTCTTTGGTATTATTCAGTTGTTCCCTATTTCTGGGGGCAGAGTTGCATCATGGCAAGGCACAAAGGTAGGTGTTACAAAATCTGCTGTTGCCATGCCTCCTGTCTGTCAATATCACTATTGCACTTCATAATTACAAATATTAAGGATGACATTCTGTCTCCTGTTGGGGAGGATACTACCACAGCAGCCTCCAGAGCAATTGAGCTTACTGCAGCAGATCCGGGCACTCTCAGCCAGTGCCTGCTGCAGTAGCAGCACGAGCCCATAATGGAAACACCAGGTATTTGCTTCACATCAAATAGGCTTTGAAAGTCAATTCAATAAAGAAGTCGGCCCATAGCCTTCTGCCCCTCTTCCTCTCACCTCCCTGTAACATCACTTCTTACAAATGTTGTCATGAACTTCAAATTCCATATATTTCATCCCTTCAGCTTACGATCACATGTTGCAAACTGCCCAGCTGGAGCACAGTTTGACCATTAACTTCATCACAATGTCATCCACTCCATTTTCCTATCCCACACTCCTCCAAAAAAACTCACTTTACCAAACAAACCCTTGCCAGACTCGGAGACACACGGCTTTTTCAAAAGCCTTTCCAGAAGGACCACATAGCAAACCAGCTCCAAAACCAAAGGTCTTGACAGAGCAATCCATTAGAGAGCCCTCACACACTCAGAACAAAACCCAAAGCAAAACATAAACACTCTCCAGCTAACATCCTTCTGCTGAATAACAAATAATAAATGTAATAGTTTTCTAAAAGAAAGGAAAGGGTTACATGAAAGTTGCACCACTACTTCTAGTGGAAGTTGTCCCTGTCCATGGCAGGGGGGTTGGAACTAAATGATCTTTAAGGACCCTTTCAATCCAAACCATTCTACAATTCTACTTGTTTGTCAGAAGCTGAGACCAGCTCCTTGAACTTCACTGGGAAGTCTATGAATGGCAGAATGCAGGACTGTGCAACACAGTACTATTAATCTTCAAGCAGTAAATGATCTCCTTTCATTCTAAAAGTGCTGGCAAACCTTTTTTATTTTTCAATACCACCCAGACTATTGTTCCTTTCCTGGTAAGCCCAAGGAATTGGGCTCCTTCTTTCAAGTAAGGATTTCTTTATGGTATAAACCTAAAGGTAACAATCCCCCACTTTTAGGTCCCTGACTAGAGAGGTATCATTGCTGTTTTTCTTTGGGTTTGATAAGGAAAAAGATTGTCAGTCATCCACTAATTTCTCTAGTGCTTTTTTCCACACTGGAGAAGAAAATCTGTATTTTATATTGTCTCCCCTCCCTCACCAGGCCACACTACGATCAAAAAAACTGAGAGACGGTAGGGCACTAGTAAGAGCTTAGCCTAAACATTTTTAAGAGCCCAAGATTAAAAAAAAAAAAAGGAAAGAAAAAGGGGCATGGGGATGAGAATTTTAAAAAGTCACAGTTGCCACCACCTAACTCACCCAGGGCACAAGCCAAAGAATTATGGAGAGACATATGTTGACACCAATAAAACAATTACTTACATTCTGTGCCTGTTTTCAATATTAAGTGCTAGCAGCATGCTGCTTAGATATTTAGAAGCCTCCAAATGTTAGTTTCAGAATGTGAATAAATCACTGTATATGGAGCAAAATAAAACCCAAACATTTCTTTGTTTGCATATTGAATACCTGTAATATTATGTAATAAAAAATATGGTTTAGAGTTCAACACCGCAACTGATAAGTAAAATTTGGCCTTGAGGATAACCTTTTATATACTAAAGTCTGATTGTACACTAAAATATGCAGATGCATAATAGCTTATCTTTTAAAGATATTGCATATATAAATAGAAGTGCTGGAGCTAATTTAACAAGATTTGTGGTTATGAACACACAGGACATCAAAAATCCAGAATTACAGTCCAATGCAGTTCCCGCTGGCTAAGATATAAACGTTTCTTCCCCAAACTGTCATTGCTAGTAAAATCAGTATAGAAAATTTGATCACACTTACAGCAAATGCTAGTTTATATTTTACTCTCTCCTAAAGTAATGCAAGGAACTATCTAAAAAACTTACCAGCTCAACAGCATCCTTTCAGCTTTCCTCCCTCAGCTATAGGGACAATCTGCTTATCAAAAAACAACCAGTGGACCAAGACGACAGTGAGTTTGGAGATCAAGTCTGTGGCTGAATTTGATCTCACTTTTATTCCTTAATTCAGCCTATATGTATGTAAAACAGAGGTGGAAAATACTACATTATGAACTCATGTGAAAGAACAGATTATTGTAGCAGCAAAGGCGCATTCAGGCAGTAATGAAAGCAGCACCAATTACTCATGTATGTAAGAGGCATAACATACACTAACTTGTCTCCATGTAATGAATAATAATAAATTTGCACATTGGGGTCCATGTTGAAGCAAAACTCAAAGTATTACAAAAGACATATTGTCCAGCAAAACTGATGTCACATTGATCTTTTATTAAAATCTTTTTATGAACAGCAAAAACTTACCAGTTTACAGTTAAGATTTCTTACTTTGCTGGTATCACTATAGCTGCAAATCGCACCATGTTGAACATAAATTCAACCACAACAACACAAGCCAAGTTGCAATGGCTGATATCTGGTATTGACTTCTGGTTGTTTCAATAGGTATTTGAAAAAAAAACAAAACCTGCCAACTCGTTTTAGAAGCATTATGGTGCTATCACAAGACATCCATATTGCTAAAACAAGCAATAACTCAAGGATTTGGTACCTGTAAAACAAATTAATTTGCCTTTCACACTTACAAAAGAGACCCTCATGAAAAATTGTCTAACCCAAATTTAACAAAAGTTAAATATTTATAAACAAGACACTTTGAAAGCACAGGAAATCCTTATAGAAGATAACTCCAAAATGATTGACTATTCATGTATAGAGCATGACATATGATAGAAATGAATAAAAAGTAAACAACATGCTCTATTACCCCCAACATTTGCAAAAGCCTATTTTAAACTTCCTAAATTACACAGATGTAACAGCATGAAGCCCTTAAGCCTCGAGTGCATACTGATGAGATCGCACTTCTCTTTCTGTGATCCTGAAGTGAACAATTAAAGAACATACATTTCTGTACTGCAACTGAACAAATCCAGAAGGTTAGTATTTCTGTTTGCGAGGCCGTTTGATATGTACATCTGAAACACAAATTAGCAACTTGTCAGCAGTTCATAAAGAATACCTCATTCTATTTCTTCAATAAAATACTGTGGCCAGTTTGGGAGTATAACAGATGTTATCACAAACTCTGAGATTTTTATTCTGTATAATGCACTTCATCTCATATTAACAGGGTAATACATAAACATGGCAAATAGGGTCTACGTAAACAAGGAACTGCAGAAATTAAACAAATTACACTGACTTCAAAAGTGACTGTTTCAGCTCTAGGAAAAAAAAAAAACATAAACAAAAACAAACCACACACCCAAGTTTTATAATCTCATTTTACCCCTCAGGTTTGTCTCTCACCACAACCTGTGTTCTGGACTATCCTGTCCACTGTCCTCCAAGACGAAATCTCACGTTACTGCCTAAACACTACAGTATGGCAGAGGTGAACAGGAATGGATGATCTCTGCAAACTCCAAAATGACTGTATGTGCGCAGGTGACAAAGTAAACCCTGCAGCTAAAAACCAAGGGGGGCCTTTGGCAAAAATCATCAATCCAGCAAGAGCATGCAAACTTACTGACCCCTATTCTGCATCTTCTGATTGAGGTCATTAAAATCTGAGGACTCAAAAAAAACATGCTGTTATCACAAGGACATTACCAGAGAAGCAATTTTTTTTTATTGCTTTTTTTATCTTTTGGTCCTAACAATGTTCAAATAAGAGAAAAGCATGGCGTTCACCACAAGTACATTCCATTCTCCTCTTTTGCGAGCTACTGAAACACAGGGTGACATGAAAGCAAATCAATAGGAAAAAGAAAGAGAAAACACTGCCAACTTATGTGTTCTTTTGTAACAGAGTCCATAGTCAAGCACTGCATGCTCTATCCCACTAGGAATAGAACCAATAGTAAGCAGTATCTAGAAGGAGGGGAAAATCCTTAGTGGAAACAAGTTTTTGGAAAGCCTATAGTTCAAGACCATGCACTAAGATCACTGAAGTTAGATGTGCCTGTAGGCCTCAATGAAACTCCTACAGAAAAGGAAAAAAATCCCTGTATGTCCATAGTTTCAGGCTTTGAAGGTTTTTTTGTTGTTTTGAGAAAGCAGAACGGCTGATATGTTGGCATCAACAGCCACAGAGCCAAGTTAAACAACTACATTAACACCACTACAAATGAGGGATGTTGTGCATTACAGTTAAAGATCAGAGCAACAGCTTTTTAATTGCTTTATAACTGAGGTCCGGTGACAGCTTTGATTGGCAACACAACTGAATCAATTTTTTAAATTTAAATATTCCCTTTTCCATCATAATCATTGATTCAGCTCAACATTACTCCAGACAGATCATACCAATATTAACAGATGAAGATGGTACTTTTGCTTATCAAGTACTTAACTCTGTAAGCCTTTTCACTTAAAAGGAAAAACAACCCTAGAAAGATAATCCTCTGTCTCCTGTAAGCATCACTCAAACTAAATGTCTAAGAAAATTCAAATTTTCTTTTTCCTATAAAAAGCAAGACTAATGTTACTTATTAACAATCACTGAAATTCTTTATTACAATGGCTATGTTAGCACTACGGAGGACCAAATGCCCACAGAATGCTACATGACTCTGCAATCAAAGTCCATGATAGTAAAAAAACAAACACCCTTTTAAACTGGTAGAAGTGGGTTTCTCTTTTCGTGCAGAGTCTTTGTTCTGTGCTCCTGTGTGTTGTTTGTCTCTAAAATGTAATGCTACTATGATGTCATTGTTAGCATCAGAGCTCTAAAAGCCTGACAGAAACATTGTTTTCAATTTTATTGTGGATTATTTTTTGGAAAACGTTTAGGAAAATATAATGAGCCCAACAGAAGGCTCAAAATCCACCAGATCCTGTCATCGGCCTTTTAAAATAGCCTCAAAATCATTACCTCAAAGCTACTGGCTTCACACTTTTTCACTCTTTTTTTGGAATGGTTTCTCATTTCCCATATCCCATTTCTATTGATAAATTTTTCTATTCAGTGAACAAGGAAGCTGCTGCTTACTTAGAAAGTGACCTTCAAGGTTAACAAGAAAACCCACAACTACAATACAATCCAACAGAATTTTTTCTAAGAGACATCTCAATACTGTAAATAACAATCACAGTTTTGACAAAGCTTAAGAGAAGCCAACATGTAGGTTGACCAGCCATTCTAGAAACCCTATACTGTGTTATTCCTGCTCTAGATCCTGCATGTACATGAGGAAGACTACAAATGAAACAGCCCTGTGGGAAGAGGCACACCCACATCATGATCAGGTTCACATTTTATGCTTCAAGTGTTTTTGAGCAGAGCTGCTCAACTAGAGGACAGGTCACCACGTTGCAAACAGTTAAAGGTCAGAAACCAAGGACCAATGTCCAACCAAGGCAGCATCTGGGAAGCATTCTCAGGTGAAAAATGTGATCATAACAGCTTTTTTATTTTTTGTTCTCAACTACTTCAAGAAAATTTATCTAAATATTTTCTGAGCAACTTGATATCAAGTACGTTGTTTTAATGTATGTGTGAAGGCAGCATGATCTTTCTGCTTCACAAACCCATCCCGTGTATGTGTTCCTGAGTAACAATGTACTCTGACATATCTGAGAATGGGTTTGGTTATATTTCCAAGGCCTGTAATAAGCTGAGGAACAGCAAGTTCACTAGTAACAACAGGGAAGTGAAAATGCAAGAAGAATCATTCAATATACAAAACTAATAGTCAGTGTTCAGAAAACGTTGTTAGCCTTATAACATTACTGTCGAGGGAAACTACAAAATCAAAAGATACAAGTGGACTTGCTAATTTAAAAGGAATTAAAACTGCTGGATGGAGCACAGGGAGAAGAGGCGTTTTATTTGTCATCTTTTTATTTATTTTACATATTTTATTACATGAGTGGGAGCCAAAAATTGAAATAATTTCATGTGCAAATTAAAGAATAACATTTTATTCTACAAATCAAGCATCTCACATTCACATGAAAATTACTTTTATAGTTTAACACAATCGGTACTGCAAAAGAAATACTGGCTTGCAGGAAATTTAGGGGCCACAGAGTCAGTGCTGCTTTTTACAGAAAGTAACTTCCCATTTATCTTCAGCAATTGATTACATCCATAAATATTGCTTCAGAAATCCCAAACCTAAAAGTTTTAACACAGAAGGTTCACTGGAAACTTCTGCCAGGAACAGCAAAGGATTAGTTTAAAAGGCATAGTTGAGACTGGGTATTAGAATACCTAAAAATTCAAACATGATAATGTCCAGCATTGTGAACACATAACGTGCCAGAGTGATTTTTTTTTTAATGAAGGTAATGTATTAATATGGATTCCCAGAGGAACACACTTAAGACAGACACCTAAGTACACTTTCAGAAGAAACGCAACTACAGGATTTTCACATGTAACAAGACTGGCTTAATTTTTGGAAGGAATACTGCCTGCTTTGGCACACTGTAGCCAACTTAAAAAAGTAAACAAAAGCCCCACAGTGGTTTGAGTTTGTTACAGGCCCCCATTTCCACTTCCCCTGTAAACACAGAGTTACTGGAACTAAAACCAAATGAGACCATCTGAAACGTCAGTCTTGAGGTGCCACCAAGCTGGCTGGTTTCCTAGAGCTTCAGGAGCTCCCCAAGCCAGTGAGGAAGTCCTGGCAGAGCAAACTCACAGCATGACTATGACCAGACTTAGCCATCGTGAAGCTCTTACCCCAGTGCTGCTGCTCGGCTCAGATCTCTACCTTTCCTGCTGAGCTTTGGCACAAGTACAACACTACTAGTTCATTTACAATACGTCTGTCATGGAACCAAACCTAAAATGCAAGCAACAGCAACTTTATTAGCACTTACTGATCCCAAGAGTGATAAATACATTTGTTTACTTCTGCGCAAGCAAAGCTGGTAATAAAAGGGAAACCAATCAGACTGTTAAGTGGCTGCAACTCACATTAAAAATCAAATGATAATATAATCCCAGGAAATTGCCAAGATCTAGAGATCAAAAGTGCTGTAATACCCTGGGCCATGTGGGCATCTTGTCAACAGCCTGAGGGTCAAATCTATTCTGCATGCATATTTACATATATTTACATCTATTTTGCATAACAAGTAAACATAGTATTAAATGCACTTTACAGAGGGACCATCGTGAACTAGCTTCTCTACTCTTGCAATAGCACAAGGCTAGCAACTCCCTTCTTTATTTTTAACTTCCCATACAACAAATAATTTGGTTTTACAATGCAATCGTGAGAAGACTCAGGTCCTCACCAAGGGAAAGTCACTCCTTGGTTAACAAGGTTGTGTGCAAAAGTACCAGTGCAGTGAAGAGGGATACACTACCTGTTTATTTTACCAGGCATGCAGATACCTTTCTCTTACGCATGGTATTAAGGAAATTTTCACCTGCTTTTCTACTTTGCTCCTTCCTATGGCTCTTCCAAATTCAAGCTGTGGATTCAGACCTCTTCTATTTTTTTTTTTTTCTACAGAAGGGGTCAAGAATCTTCCTATCAACATTCAGGATGAAAGGAAGAAAAAAATATGGGAAACTTTTTATCCATCCCCCTATGCACAGGAATGCAAACCTTACTATGGTATTGATGGTCATACACAATCAGATATGCGTGTGCTGGGAGAGCCAGAAAGCATTTCCACAGTAAGAGATGAAGAAAGTAAACACAAGTGTACTTTCCTGGAATAAAAATGTGGATGTGCCCTCACATTGTGACATGTAACAATCAATTCCTCTGCAGCTACAATCTGAGTAATTGCTTTCCACGGGTTTTGTGGGATGTTTTACTTTATGAAACTATCAGATTCCAAGTATGTCAAACTGCAAACTAAACAAAAATGTGAGTTCTATTATTGTTTGCAAAATGTTGGACCACTTCAGAAAGGAACTAAATCTGAGCTATGCATAATATTTTCTTTAAAAAAAATTACTTTGTATCACTTTTCTACTTTCCTCTCAATTCATCTCTCATATACTCTTCAGTCATAGATTCAGGATGGGATGTTTCATAAAGCTGTCCAGCTAAATCAGACGAAAATTTTAAATGTATAAAAGTTACCCGATGATTTCTGCTATTATTGCAAAATAGGAATTGATTATCTGGAATGAGAGAGTGCAAACTTGCACAAACAGCAAAAAAGAGCAGGGGAGCTACAGTGAATGTGCTTTGGACAACGCACACACTAAAAATCTGGACTTGAACTATTATCACTTTCTAGTTTATGTGTTTGGGGAGCATCTCCAAATTCTAGGATACTAGAAACTTCTAATTATGACTGAAAATTCTAATCCTGAAGAAGAATCAGACTACCTTTACAGTGCAGATGTCAGATTTCCCAGCGCCAGGTCTGCCCCCTCTGAGCCCTTTCTGTCTTCTGTCCTGAAAATACAGACATCAAATGCCAAACAAGCTTTAGAGCCTTCAGGATATTAATCCTAGGCTATCATTTTCCCCTTCTTACTTTTCCCCCTCCCCTCTAGAAGTCCTTCTCATTTTGTTTACAGATTCTTTTGAAAAGCTGATGTTTTCACACAACCTTTTGCTGTGCCAAGCAGACAGGTGACTAAGTCAAATCTCTTCAGAAATCCTACAATAAACAAACTATGGATACAGGAAAGAGGTGGGGAAATTTTGTAGAGTAACAGATTTCACTGTCTAAACTTCCAGGTTCATCTTTTCACTTCCAGTCTCGTGTCTTACTGCGACTGCATATTCTCACAAATGTGGCACCAGCAAAAGCTTTCTTTTCATTTATGTCGATTTATGTAAAGAAAATATAATCTGGGTACTTAGTTTTCTTCTGAACACTGCAGCTGAATGTAATGGAAGGAGGGGAAGGAGGTGGCAGGGGGGCAAGATAAATCCTTGAAGAGTGATGGCTTGCCATTTTCTTCTGCTATTTGTACGTACATGGCAAGACACAAAAGGCAAGCTCACTGGAATTTAATCTTACTTTGATCCATTTCCACCCATACTTCATACGCCTGGATGTTGAACAGACACTTACCGGAGCTATGTCAGCTCCCTGCACTTTGTCTGCACTTGGCAGCAGCAAACAAGACATCCCCACCTCACCAAGAAGCCAGACTGGCTATGCTGTTCCGTAGTCAAGGCAATGCTGGCTGAACTACACCCACATAACGCAGACTCCTTCCACAATCCAAGTTGCTGAAGTGCTTGAGCTCTACCTGAAGTATTTTTATCATTGTCTGGGGGAGTTATCATAGAATTATAGGTTGTATTCAAGAATGAAATATGGTGCAGTCTGACTGGCATAAAAGTCCAACAGACCATTTGGGAAATAGTTTGGTTCTTCTAATCTTGACATTGTATCATTCGTTCTTGGCAGCTCAACACCAGCAACAAGTTTCATCTTATTCAAATTGTCTTGAAAATCTTAATAAATCTATTTGGCATATCTTTTTGCAGAAAAAGAAAATAGATACGTTATTTGTAAAGCAACATATGTGTGACGACTGATCTGTGCTGATGCAATACCCTTCAAGTATAAAAGCAGAGCTGTTTAAGGGAGTCATACAAACATACACTTTCTAGCAGATTTTTGAAAATACATTTCTACTCAATTAGCACTTATAGTGATATCTAATTTTAGCTATTAAAGCACTGAACTTTCCATTGTAATGCTTTCATGCTACAACCATCTCCAATTAAAGCAGAATCTATTAAAAATGTTTCCTTAAGACATTTTAAATTTTTTCTCTGCTTAAAGCTGCCAGCCTGACTACATTAACACACAGCACACGTTAATTATTTAGCTGTTAAATTCCTACAGCAGAGTGAAATCATAGAATAGTGTGGGTTAAATGTATATTAGAGAGCTGTTAAACGACAGAAAACACATTATTGCTCTCAATTTGGTTGTCTTCAGCCAGGAACTAGTTATGTGATTCAGACTTAGGTGCATAGATAGCTGTTTCAAGATTTTTGACTGTATTTAATCTGATGTCAACTTTAATTTCTTCACTACGCAACTGTAGTTATACTAGTTAAATTGAGATTTACTGTTAACTCTTGGGGTTTTTTTTTTTTTGGTTATTTTTAAATGCTGTAAAACCACACGATAAATAACCCATATTCTGTGGAGGATACAGTCCAGCCGCACATGTGCTGGGCATTCAGGTTTACACAGATGCTGACCCTTCATCTGGGTTATGTTTTTTCTTTCATTTTGATCATCTCTGACTGTTTATATGAAAACTGAAAACATTTTTAAAAATAAATCATGACACATTTCTGCACTGTCTGTGGCTGTGTAGTTTATGTATGGTGTAAATGAAGTTCATTGTGAATACATACAAGATCTAGAAGTGCTTATGAAAAACAGAAGCAGATCAGCACTTGAAAAAACCTGGGGCCCCAGGGGGCTTTTGTGTTGGTCAGAAGACTGGTGAATTGAAATGCTTCAGAACTATTATTTCTTTCCCAACTGCAATTAAGTTTTCCCCTTAAAATTCACACTTCAGTCATAAAATCCCCTAAAAACTGTGTAATAGTCTAAATCAAAATCACAAATATAGTATAGAAATATGTCTTCACTTAGCAGTTTATAAAAACTGATTTATATACACTGCATGAAAAAAGGATATGATACGTATGCCATTTTATGAGTGTGTCATGCTACCCTTTTAGTAACTGGGCAGATACACAACATTTTTTGTTGTTAACTCTGGGTATCATTTTCCCTATCTTTTTTTATCTCCATAATTTGATACCTGTGATAATGAAGACAGAAAATTCAGTAATGTTACGGAAGAACAGCTACGTTGTTTGATCAATTTCAGGGAAAGCAAATATATCACTTTTTGAATTTTTATGCTGACAAGAACACTCCTCTGACTGTCTCTTGCACTTTGCCACCTTTTTCTGAAAGGCCAACATAAAGTTGCCCATGTGGCATCTCTTACACGATGGACATTTTCCCTGATCAGCTTCAATCACTGTTCTCAGAATTATCCTCTGATTGTTCAGTCAAGTTCATAGGAAAACCACTCCATCCTTTTGCATTTACAGTGAGACCATTAACTCAGAAGTGCATCTCTAAGAAAGTACGTGCGATTCACTCATAAATACAACTGACTTGCCTGAAATTGTTCTATGCCTGTCAGTTTTTCCTATCTTCCATACCAGGAAAGTCAATGATATTTATAAAAGACATCCTTCCACAGTCAAATTTTTTACATTCTGTAAGCTACATGTTCACAGGTGTGTAACAAGTAACTAAATTTGCATCCTCTCTACAGCTGTCTTTTAGCTCTTTTCAAAATTTCTTTGGAGTTGACATTGTTTTACTGCACCCAGTGAAACACTATAATGGACATTGATTGCATTTGCCTTTCAATACACATTATGATCAAGTAGCATGTTCATGTTGACAGTTTGGAAGTTTTGGACTTCGAGTCATTACATACTCCAGAGTAGTTTTTGCAGAGAAACCTTACGTGTTCAGTTCCTGCTTTCATAGACATCCCAGAACACTTTAGTTTGACTAACCACTAACTTTTTCCCCTAAGGAAAAGTGTCTTACATATGCTTGAGAAATCACAAAACTAGCATTATTTTTTCCGTTATGGTTTCTTCTTCTGCATTGTTTGCATTAGCATTTATTTCACATCAATGTTCACAGCCAGCCCATTCATTTGAACAGGTTGTGTAGCTTATCTTTTTGTGCTGTTACTTTTTCCATCAGCTTTTCCACTGAACTTTCAAGATCAATAGACTCAGTTTACTGCAATGCAAGACTTTCTTGCTATCCTCATTTTAGTCACCTTTCATGGCTTAGAAATTCAGTTTCATTTGTTGAAACTCAAATGGCTTAGCACATATGAACATAAAGTGTTATCTTCTTTTTAATGATACTTGACAAATACAAGTCTTACAAGGTGAAGAGTTACTAGCTGTGCTCTACAGTAGGAATATGGATTAATGTCATGCCTCACACTATGCATCACAGCTCCAACACAGTAGCCTCGAGTTTATTTGACCACATCTAATCAGGACTGATGCTACTACCTGAAAAGCAGTAGAATTCAAAGACAAAATTTGAAACTGTTCTTCTACACTTTATATGGGCTCTCACTGCACTGCTAAAATGATACAGCAGAATTTTCCATTAAGCCAATCTGATTATACTATAAACTTGCCAAGAAACCCAAATCTAACCATGAAAAGCTATGACACCGGGAAAAATCGGCATATTAGAAAAGTCATCAGTAACAATGGCATAACAGAAAAATTCAGCCTTCACTTGGGACCAGAAGATTACTTTTTTCTTCTCCCCCTCCCTCCATTCCTTGTGTGGAACATAATCAATAACATAACGTGCTTGGTAAATCATTGTCAGTTAAAAACCTAATTGGAAATACCACCCCACTCACAGCAGAAGAGCAGCCAGCACACACAAATGCCTACTGAAAATCAATTGCCTGAAAACTAATAGGGATCCATTTAGTTACTGGAATGGTTTTGCATTGATTTCTTCCCTTACCTTGTCTATGTTAGGATGTAAGCAAAAGTACATTGAAGACAGCACTGCATATTCAAAATTGCTCCTTCTTCTATTACCTTAGAATACTGTTGTTTTTTGGTTTTGTTTTTTTGTTTTTTTTTTTTTTAAAGGAAAACTGAATTCTAGCCCTGGATATGTATAGGTTTCAGGTTTGTGTTTGTTTTGATTTTTAGGGATTATATTAGTGAGAAAAAACAATCCACACACTGGCTTCTTTCACATGAGTTTCCATTAAAGCTGACGTTTGTTGGCCTAAAATACAAAGCCATTGTCATTTCTACACAGTGTGACTTAATTTTCTAGCTGTAGCACTACAGGTGGACTAGCACACATGACTGTCTAATCAGCTGCCACCATCCCATGTCTGAGTCAGCGCAGAGGGAGATTTAACCTTGTAGTTGCAAGGTCAGCCGACCAACATTCCCCTCTTCCCCCTCAATGCAGCAGCAATAATTGCACAGGTACACTGAGCAATTTAACTCTCTACAATGTCAGAACTTCAACCTTTTTTGACATATGCCAGATTTGGTGCACATTGCACAGACATGACATTTCCAGGCTTTCCCCAGCAATTCTACTTCAATAATGATCAAGAAACAGAATAGAGTAGGGAAATATAAAAAGAAAAAAACCAATAGCAAAATAATGTGATGTTAAGGCTCCCCTTTAACTCGCCAGCATAAGACCGTAAGACAAGGTGATGAATTGAACCAAAATGCAAAAAAGCCTTCCCTAAACAGTGGAATGAGTAGATTATACAAGGAACCACATTTTTATGAAAATTAGAAACAGAAAACTTTCCTATTTAAAAAAAATTGCAGGAAAAGTCTGATTCAATGTAGCTGTTCTAGCCTATCAGCTTTACTTTCAAAAGAAAATAAAAACATGAAAAAAGAAGGAAGAACCAGAAGTTATCAAATCCAAGCTACTATAACCCCTTAGGATGCACAATTACTTTATCCCTACTGCCATAAACAGAGTTCTTGGCTGAAAATCATGACAGGAACCATGACTAAGGCACGTTGCACAGTTCAGCCATCAGAAATCACACTGAATTTTGATTTTGGTGGGATTTCTTGGAAACAGAAATTAAATACCTACAGCTCTGGAGACTTATAGCCAGATCCCATTCCAAATAACGTCTGCAGCTAAAGAAAACAGTAAGATAACAAATTTCATTTCACAGAATAAATATTTCAAAAGTTTTAGCAGCTGCATTTCTCAAGATATTTTAGAAACCTACCTGCTTGTCAAAAAAAAGAAAAACCTCACAGCAAAAAAGCCATTGGGTTTGTTGTTCACATTGTTTTTGAGTTAGAAAAATTATATCTATGTTCTAGATAGGAGATAATTGTGGAATTTCGGTGTCTTACTTTGGAATTAAAACAGGTAGACAATTCACAGTAGAGCTGGGCAGAATAAGGCTAAAGGGAATCTGAACCTGAAACCCTCCCCAAACTCTTCCTCCTAAGCTCCCTGTTGGGGCAGCTATTGACACCACCTTGCAGAGTCCCCTGTGGCAGGCAACAGCTACCTGCAAACGCTGCCATTTTCTTTGTAGATATCAACCAGTCATGTCACTACCTTCATAGACTCAGATCCACTGACTGCCAGAAAGCTCCCAGAGCTTCTTCATAAGTAGCAACCATGCTAGTTTCCTACCCAGCCCTTGCAAAATAAGGACTATTCAGCTGAAGAACAGACCAAGACAAAAACCTATCCAACTTAAGAGCAATCCAAGGCCACTCCATTTGAGGATTTTAATTCTGTGATTTTAATACCAACTCATATGTGTAGCAGAATGCCATTTAGCATCAGTTGGCTGAAGTCTCAAAGACATTCATTGAATTTCACTTCTCCTCTATCCCAACTCACATACTAGATCCATCACACTGGATGGCTTCCCCTTGTGTCAGCCTCAGAAATCAGTAACCTTAACAACACATAATACTACGCAAAGCTTAGAGATGCCAGGGCAGTGAACTGTAGAAAACTACTGCAACAAGTCAGTTCTGAGCTCTCATCATTAACCCACCAACCACTACAGCTACAAGGAAACAGAAACCTGGAACCATGAAATCTCACTGCCCTGTGTCAGCCCACACAAGTATCTTCCCCTCACACTTGCACACAAGCTGCAACAACAGTCTGTTCTTCTGATCACCTCCCACTCCGTGACCTTTAAAGATATTTGCATACTTTCCCTCCCTACAGAGGGTGGTTTAATCTAACCTATAACTGACTGACTTCAGTACAAAAGCATGTTCACTGCTTGAAATCCTACTGGAATTTAGGACTGTTAGATACAGGGGAGATAGAAGTTGTAGAGCTGGGAAGTTGTGTATCTAACCCACCCACTATGGGCATAATCCCTAAACTGTGGATAAAGAGCTGACTGCTTCAAAATCCCTTTCCCATTTTCCCTTGGCTCTCACAGGGGGCCTATGCTCGAGATGGTAACTCATGCAAGCAAACAGCAGCTTCTATACCCAAAATGTCTTTTCTGGATCCACATGGCAGCTGCAAAAACACTGGTCAGCCAACCCCACTGGATGTCCTGCACTTGGCAAACAATCAAACACACATGGAGCTGCTGGGAAGTAGGGAGCAGCCAAAGCAGATGCAACAAAATAGAAAGAAAAAAATCCCAGAAAAGAGAAAGGAACAATAGAAAAGGGTGAGAGGGGGAAGATGAGAAGGTCATTGCAAGGCAAAGAAAAGAAAGGGCAAGAGAGTCTGAGAAAGCAGTAAGATAAGTGAAGCATATGAGGAGACAGGCTGTAAGGAAGATGTCTCACCATTAGCACATAAAACAATGCTCCTGCTGAAAGACAGCTGGGAACAAATGGCCATCAGAAAAAAAAAAATTCTGTGAGACAGAGAGCTCAGCCACATGTTAGCAACCAGAAAGGCTTTGCAGTGCACAGCTACTTCTGTGCTGATAACCAAGAAAGCAACACACTAAAAGGTCTGGACATTGTCACTGGCTGAGTAAGTAGGTTAGGCTTGAGAAGAGATGATGCATATCAAATGCAAAATGGATAAAATTAAACATTTATTGACAACAGAAACAAAGTTGGGCAAGCTTCTAAAAATACAGAGCACTACCAAAATACAAGTCCTGAGACAGAGACAGCCAACTGAGTCTCCTACAGCTTTCAGCTTCAATTGCTTGTAAGCTATTCCTTCAGGTCTTTCATATAGCAAAATGATTGCTTCAGTTCCCACTGACTGCTTTAACTACTTCACCTGTGATTCCTCAAATTTGCCACAGCTGGGCTGCTCACTGCATAATGGCAGTCTGCATCAGGGAGGGGCTTGGCACATAACATGCCAGATCACCTCAGGGTGAGGAGGAGAGGAAACACAATGTTGTTGTTTCTCAGTCAGGTTAGATGGCATTTAAGTCCACGTGTTCCCGTTCAGAGAGGCAACTAAATGAAAGCTTGACAGACACCCATCCACCTTCCTAAACCCAGCAAGCTTCAAGCTAAACAGGGTAAAGAAAAAAGAAACAAGGGGAAGGCAGAGGAAAGAGCCACTTCTCTCTGCTGGAGAGGGAGATGCAGTAGTTTACGGTGAGGTAGAGAACAGGTAAGAAAAGACTAATTTATAAGTTGTATTCACACACTATTCATATTACATTCCCTTCTACATTTATAGCAACTTGGAATTACAAAGAAACTGTAACCTCAAATCGTGCATTTCCTGGGCCCAAGACAAGAGAGACAAAGCTATCCCTAGCCTCCGCAGGGCAGCATTATTCCTGTTCCCAAGCAGTGCTTACAGGCACACAAAACCATTCTGAATAGGAGTTAGCACTATATTTTTATTTGCTGCTGGTTGTTGGGCTTGGGCTAGCAGATATTTTGTTGCTGGTGGGTTTGTTTTTTTTTTTTTTTAGTTTTTCCCCCACCAGCAACAGTTTTGTCTGTATCTCCAGAATAATAGATGTGCTTGCACTGTAAAGATGCATTACACTGACACAGCTTACTCCTCTTCCTGACAGCACAGGAACATCCATACTGCAGAAGTCCAGAATGGTGACATGGTTGTCACCATGCTTACTTAGCTAACAGATACACTTTTTTTTATGTAGACAAGGCTTCCTCTCTATAGGAAAAGTAACCTGCTCATAAAACCAAATTGATTTTTATTTTCATTTGCAAGAGAGGATTTCCTGCTACACAATTTTAAACTGTGTGATTTTAGCTTACTTACAGTTAATCCATTTTTCTAATTGCATTGTTCCTCTCACTACAGATCAACAGTTGATTAATCAGACTCTTCACTGAAGCAGCAAGGTATCTGACCTTATTTGCTGTATTTGTAATGAACTTCATCTCATTCTTCAATGAAATAAAAAACACAATCCATTTCAAGCTACCTTTAGAATACCTGACTGACTACAGGGAGCCCATCAGGAGTTTACCTATGGGCAAGGCTATTCAGATTTATTCTCTGTCAGCACTTCTTCACAAGTCTTGTAGCTTACTACACTCTCAGCATCAATGAAGATGTTTTTCAAAAGCCAGTTTTTCATGACTTAATCTGCATCTGCATGTGACTCTCCTACAAAACTACAAGAGACCACTTTTAGTTGCAAGAAAAGCTGTTACCACTTACAAGAGATGTCAGCACTTGCATTTCTTCTGCATCTAACCTGCAAAGTGAGTAAATACACAAAATCTCAGCAAGTCTAAATCCCAGGAGTTTGCCAGTACACTAAATCTTAGGTACTCATTAGGTACTTAATGCCTTCTTCGCCTCAGTCTTTAATAGTCTGACTGGTTATTCCCAGGGTAGTCAGGTTCCAGTGCTAGAAGATAGGGAAGGAGAGCAGAATAAACCTCCCATAATCCAGGAGGAAGCAGTTAACAACCTGCTATGCCATCTGGACACTTACAAGTCTATGGGGCCAGATGGGATCCACCCAAGAGCGCTGAGGGAACTGGCACAGGAGCTGGCCAAGCCACTCTCCATCATCTATCAGCAGTCCTGGCTAACAGGGGAGATTCCCAGATGACTGGAGGAATGCCAGTGTGACATCCATCTACCAGAAGGGCTGGAAGGAGGATCCTGGGAACTACGGGCCTGTCAGCCTGACCTTGGTGCCAGGGAAGATTATGGAGCAGTTCATCCTGAGTGCGCTCACTGGGCATCTGAAGGACAACCAGGGGATGAGGCCCAGCCAGCATGGGTTCATGAAAGGCAGGTCCTGTTTGACCAACGTGATCTCCTTCTATGACCAGGTGACCCGCCTAGTGGATGAAGGACAGGCTGTGGATGTTAGCTATGTAGACATCAGTAGAGCGTTCGACACTGTTTCCCATAGCATCCTCCTGGAGAAACTAGCTGCCTGTGGCTTGGATGAGCGTACTCTTTGCTGGATAGAGAACTGGCTGAATGGCTGAGCCCAGAGAGTGGTGGTGAATGGAGTTAAATCCAGCTGGCAGCCAGTCACGAGTGGTGTTCCCCAGACCTCCAAGAGTAAAGCTGCCTGGGATTTCAGGAAGTTATTTCCCAGCTTTAAAATAAAATCAACTAAACAGGATCTTTTTCTAACTGTCCTTAAAAATTCCCAAAGATTGAAACTCCCCCACCTTCCCATGTTGCTTTACTCCACTAGTTTGCTATTTTTATAAACAGGCAGTTTTTCCTAGGCTTTAACGTCTCAGCTTTTACCCTGGTTTCTGCTCAATTTGTTCTTCACAAAGGCAAAACAGATTATTCCTTTTTTCTTTACTGCAAGGCTACCTATTTTAAAAATTCTTACATCTCCTCTATTCTTTTATTCAGGCTAAACATCTCCTGCTCATACCTCATAGAGTCATGTTTTGTAGAGCTCTGATCAGTGTCCTTCAGATTTTCTTCAAATGGTTATTCTCTTTCCGAACTGGCACAGTATGCTATTATGGTTTGGCTGTGGCCAGCAACAAAAGCGCCACGTGGCCGCCCCTCCCCCCGCCGGGGTGCGGAGGAGAATGGAAAGAAACAGGCAGAAACTGGTGGGTAGGGATAAAGGCAGTTTAACAGAACAGCAAACAAAGGGAACAGGAACAACAACGATACAGATAAGGAGAAAAACACGACACGAACCGCAGAACCCACAGAGCCGCTCTCCCACACCACTGCCGCTGCACACTACCGAGCCGCGAGTGAGTTCCCACCACCCAGCTCCCCTTCACCAGAACCCAGCATGGCTGCACATGGTATGGAATACCCTGCTCTGTTTGGCCAGGTGGGGTCAGCCCACCCAGCTGTGTCCCTTCCTCGATTCCAGTGAAAATTAACCCTGTCTTGGCCAAACCCAGGACATATGCTAAGACTTTGCCAAAGCTGAACAGAATTTGCGAGAACTACTGCGTACTTCTGACAGGCCATTACCCTGTTTATACCTTCAAATCAGTGGTCTTTTTGTGTAAGAACAGGATCTCATCGACTCCTCAACAGCTTGTGATCTGCTATAATGACAAGATTCCTGCCTGTAACTCTCCTGTCTATCTACTATTTGAGTTGCTGATTTCTGCTATTTGCAGCTGGTAGCACGTCACCCATCCACACTGAATGTCATCCAACTTTTTGGGTCTGTTTCCATAATTTAAGATGGCTTTGAATTCTACTCCTGCCTTTCAGTGTGCAAATGGTCCAGCCTGAAACACTTGCAGGTTTAATAAGCACACACTCCATTACATCATCCAGGTCATTAAGGAAAATACTGAACAGGTTTACGATGATACACATTCACCAGAGATAACAGGGAACAAGTCATGCCCAACCCTTGACTCTTACCAGTTCATACAATCCAACTGTATTACACCTTTCAGCATTTCTCACAGAAACAGGAGTGGGGTGTCATAACCAATACCATTCAATGTTTAAACTATGTAGCCCCATAAAATAATAATGAAATACAGCATTGGTCTGGTACCTATGCAGAAGATGCTATGCAAAGCATAGACTCTCAAAAGTCACATGGAATTGAAATCCTTTTTCCCCAATCTTAAAAACATTTCAGAATTGGTAAATATCAACCCTAAATAGGCCCCAATTCCTGTAACATCCAGTTTGAACTGACAGCTGAGGTTATGAGTACTGTAAGTTAAAACGCCTACAGTTGGAGTGCATGACCTTAATTCTACTCTCGGAAAAAGCTATATCAAAGTCGATCTTTGTTTTAGCAGACTTGTTTCCAAACATACTAAAGGAGTACTAACTGCATACATTATTTAAAACAGAAGAATTGAGCTTTTTAAGTTGTCGTGTCTCCCATTCTCCCCCCCCCC
>Ga0065711_1032952_pt1 | contig 26368 bp, 22 predicted proteins | sample Hoacrofraction12_FD_59098 | JGI IMG/M metagenome (GOLD analysis project Ga0065711, IMG submission 59098) | Hoatzin crop microbial communities from Cojedes, Venezuela - Epithelial fraction 12 v2 (version 2) | ecosystem: Host-associated > Birds > Digestive system > Esophagus > Crop | place... | reverse complement strand
GGTTTGGAAGGGACCTCTGTGGGTCATCTAGTCCAACCCCTCTGCCGAAGCAGGGTCACCTACAGCAGGCTGCACAGGATCTTGTCCAGGCGGGTCTTGAATATCTCCAGAGAAGGAGGCTCCACAACCTCCCTGGGCAGCCTGTTCCAGTGTTCCGTCACCCTCAGAGGGAAGAAGTTCTTCCTCATGTTAAGAGGGAACTTCCTGTGCTTCAGTTTGTGCCCATTGCCGCTTGTCCTGTCGCTGGGCACCACTGAAAAGAGCCTGGCCCCATCTTCCTGGGGTTCTGAACATGAGGAAGAATATCTTCATTCTAGATGATCGCCAGAGGTCCCTTCCAACCCCTACCATTCTGTGACTCTGTGAGGGGCTGAGGTGCGGTGAGGGGTAACCCCAGTGTGTGAGGGGCGTCTGGGTGGGCCCCTTCCCACTCCCAGCATCGTTTTGGTGAAGTGAGAACAACAGAGGCAAGCTCAGATCTCAGGCAGGGAGGGAATTGCAGCTTGTCTGGAGTTTCAGCCTGCCAGTAAGGGATTGTCTCCACGGTAGCTGTTCTCAAGGGAGAACAAGGATGTGCCAGACAAAGGCATGGAAGTGAAGCATGCACACTGAATATCTTAAGTTGCCTTGAAGTTACCTTTGTTTTTACCTGACTTTGTATATTGCATATGATAAAATCTTCCTCACTTGGATTTCTGCAATGACAGAATAGCCAACTGTCCATCACGGAGGCAAGTACTGAAAGTATCAGCGACATGTATACCCTAGGCTACAGAAATTAAACACCGAGCCATCTTGCAAAGCATGCAGAGCTGGCCTGTACTTCTCAATAGTAAAAAGTATCAAGTCACGATCTTAGCTGTGAACGGTTCAGGAATCACTTTGATCCAAACTGTATTCCAGTGGTGTCTAAATGTCAATTCTTGCTTCCTTCTTTCAGTGATGTCTGTTGGATCTTTTTGACCTGTTTTCACTTAGACAGCTCGATGGACTCATTTTCTCTGCTGTCAGAATGCTAAATTGGTTGAGGCAGCACCTCAATGGCATGACCAGAGCTTCCCTGAGGAAATGAGCTGTCTCGCTGTGAGAGTCTTTGCAAAAAGAACAGGCTCAAGTCTTCACAAAGACTGTCCTTAAAGGCCAAACTTTCTACTTTGGAAAGAAAAATAGTTTTATTTAGTATCTTGCAGTTATTTTGGAGATAAATGTAAATGAAATGAAAGTTCCAAAGAGGTTTTTGGCACACTCACTTCTGATTAATCACCATGCTACCATATGCTTGAACCTGTATTTCAAGCCCACACATTCCTACCACTGTCCACATTTAACAGTAAGGCTTAGTGGCTGAAGTAAGCTAGATTTCATCTGTTAATTTCTGAGTATCCAAGCTAGCATCCTCATAGGCTGCTACGCTGTCCTGTGTGAACATCTGCTCTCACTGCTGCTAAGAGGAGGATTTTAGGTTTCCCTTTTATTGTTGTGGAGCCAAAAATGTCCAGATTTTTAATCATATGGATAATCTTCTTTCTTCTTTTGCTTGAGTTGGTTGGATTCTGATAGCAAGTTTGAAGCAAGGTGATGGACGCCAACACGGAGTTTAACTTGCATGCAGCTATTAATCAGTTTGTGCTAACTCAAGTAATTCTATTTGTTAAGTAGTAATTCATATGCTAGGTGATACCCAAACATAAATGTAAGGACGTAACATTGTCACTGATAACAAAATATTTTTAAATCATTTAATGTAACTTAATGTTGTTACTGGTTAATCTTGTTTGGAACCAAGGAAATCTTGCTGACATCTTCAGATGGGCTACTGCTTTCAGATTAGGGGGTGCCATTTAGAGATCATAGTATCATAGAATGCTTTGGGTTGCAGGGGACCTTTAGAGGTCATCTAGCCCAACCCCACTGCAGTGAGCAGGGACACCTTCAACTAGAGCAGGCTGCAGATCACAGAGCCTGAACAACTGGGCATTGCTCGTTCCTAATTATCTCACGTCAGCCTTTTGCTGCTGGAAAAAATGTGTAGTTATTTTCTTGTTTAGAAATCACTGTTGCTTTTGGCTTTCAGATGTATTCTAAAAGAACTGGAATCATTGGGTAAAGCACTGTACGGAGCAAAATTAATTGCGCAGAGATTTCAAGTTCGAAACTGTTCTCACCACAAGCATCCTGTGAGTGGTTCGGCCTGTTTACTTTCCATGATTGAAGAAGGCAACCCTCATCACTTCTTTATCGCCACACAGGTAAATGCTCATGGGAAATGTAGCGCCATTTCATCTGAAGTGATCCTTTAATACCTAAGGATGAGGAAACCTACAGAAACTTCGATAATGAGATTTTAAAATACCTTGTGGGAATTAATCTTGTAAAGCCTTGCTCACTCTTAAATGTATTTGCTAATTATGAAGTAGGGAATCTTTTGTCTTACCTGATCAACTAGGTATTTTTACCTAGAAGGGTATTGCTTAGTTTAGCAGAAAGTGTAGAAAACATACTGACTACCTATTGACATTTAAGAAAACAACTGATGAGTGTGAATCTGCATATTGCTTGTGTGTGAATCCCCTGCCCTGAACTGTTTTGCAGAGTAGTCTGAAAAATGAAATAAGCGTTAAACGACCATATAACTTCAATTTTAAGAAATTTTGGAAGTTCTAACAAAATAACAAAGGTGGAACTCTTGTACAAATAAGAAAGGCATTTTTTGGCTTAGGTCTGTTGTTGGGACTGTATGTGTGAATTATATACACCATATATAAAATGGTTTACAGTAAAATTATGTATGCTTATGTAAGATACAAGGAGTTTAAAATGACTTGTTATAGAGAAATTATCTTACTTCTCGTAAACTGGTGTGCTACATACCAATAAATGAGGATATTTTCCTCAAAAAATGCATGTGTGCTTATGCATGCACGAAAAAAGGAAACGTTAATAAATTTTCCATCAGAGGTACAGCTAATCAGAAGGAGAGAAATTGAAATGTAAATTGGTCTGAAAGGCACTGCCAGGTGTGTCTGCTAGATTAAGTTTCTTATCTTTTTCATAATGTAATTTATCTTCATAGTTTTGTATTAAAAGTAGGTGTATTTGAATTGCAAATACCATTTAATCCCAAAATATTGACTAAAGTATTTAATTTTACAGGACCAGGATTTAGCAAACAAAGTGAAAAAGAAGGTTGGCGTTCCTCTCCTCTTTATTATTCAGAACACTATGGTGCTAGACAAACCTTCTCCTAAATCTCTGGCATTTGTTCAAAAGTTGCAGACAAACGAGCTTGTTCCGGAGCACCAAAAACAAAGTATTGTGCAGCTTAAAGAAAAAGAAGGACTGGCAAAGCAAGAGGGTGAAAAGAGAAGAAAACGTAAAAGGGCAGGCGGCCCCAATCCTCTCAGCTGTCTGAAGAAGAAAAAGAAGAAAACCCAGGAGGGTCAGGAGCCTTCTGCTGAAAAGAAGAAAAGAAGAAAAAGAAAGCGAAATAGGGTTAAAGCAGAAGCCATGCAATCGGTGCAGAAGAGTGAAGAAGAATAAACCCAGCATCTCTGTAAACAGTGCTGGGCTTGAACATTGAACTTTGCAAAAAGAAAGATTAATATACAACCATGTGAAATCAAGTTGTTGATATTAAAACTTATTTTTGTGAAGTGGTACTGCTTATTACTGCATCTCAACATCTGCAGGTTGTTGTCATAATAATTTATTCTGTTTCTTAGTAATTGGGTTTGTGACAAAATATTTAGGAACCCTCATGTTTCATTATTCTCTCCAGCATCTTGATTCCTGCCAAAAAGCTCACATGATCGGGAGTGTTTTTTTAGAAATGCTTCTTGGGTTTCATAGGGGTTTTGGTGGGATACCAGAATTCTTTCAAAATCTAGGTTGCTCTGCTTTCTTACTAAAACTAGTTTTGACAGTTGTTCCGTTGCAGAATGTGGAATTGACCTAAAAGAGCATAGTACCTTATTTATCTGTATCATTTGAATACAAAAGTTTAAGTCTTTTGGAAGGTGACCAGATGCTCCCAAGAAATCCCTTCCAGCCTAAATTACGCTATAAACTCCGTGTGAACTGACAGGTCTGTTGTTTGCGATCGTTATTTATTGAGAAGATCCTGGAGGGCGTGTGATTGTGTTGATATTCCTGACATTATAATAGCATCCCTAATGTGTCTAGTTTATCTTTCGTGTATTCTTCCTTTTTAAATAGGAAGAGTGCAACTTGAAAATGCTGTATCAAAACCCTGGCAAACACCTAAAGCCATCACAGCATAGCTCAGCAGTGGAGGAGTCCTCAAATACGGGCAGCTGGCGGTGGTGGGACTGAGACCCCGTGGGCGCTTGTTCCACTGTTCTGTAAGGTTGTGAACAGAATAGAACTGGGTTGAAGGAGGGAGCTGCCACAAACGTTTCAAGTACCTGATTCTCTTTAGCGTTTCTTTTCTGTTCCCTGCACCTTGCGTGTTTGGTGGCATTGGGAGGCAGAAGGGAGTGACTGAGACGACGAGATGCAGGGGTGTGCTGCGCAATACCCGCTGCGGCACAGGTGTGCTGTAACAGTGTTCCCAGTCGTCTCTCACCAGGGCTTTAACTTTTCTTGGTGCATTTCTACTTCACTGACATGCAGTTCTTAAAAGGAAAGCTTTCTGTTTCTTCGCCTGCGTGACTTTAAGCCATCTTTTTTAAAAAATCTTTCAACCTATGCATCATACATTTGCAAAGTAGTTCTCATGGGCATTATCTGCACAAGTTCTTGACTGTCTGCAGTATGTACACAGCTGTAACGTATGATGCTTTCTGTTGGCTTTTCAAATTACACGGACAGTTGTTTCATAGAGTTCGAGAAAACAGCTTGAGCGATGGCAGTTGGACAGTCGAGGCGGAAGCTGCAGGGTCCTTCCCTCGGATCTGCAGAGGTTTCCCTCCAGCCAGCGCAGTTCACTGCTGCTGTAGCCCCGGCACAAACCCGTTCCTTGCAGCACAGCTTTTAGGAGTGGGCTGTGCCTTTGTTGTTCCACGGGACAGACCATGTGCACCTTCGGAACTAGCTGCGAGAGATAGAAGCAAGGTGAAAGCTTTTAACTGAAATTTAAAACCATCATGCCCATCGTGGTATCGTTCCTATGTTGACTGCTAATAGTGAGTCTTGAGGAGAAATTTTATGACTCCTAAAAATTCCTTAATGCAGTGTATTTGCTCAATGTGTATCACCCTCCTCAAGCTGTTGTATTCCCTTCTCCTTCCTTATTTGGGCACGGTGCCATGTTCATGTAGTTTTGCTTTCCCTTCCCCCTGAAAGCCTGCTTGTGTTTCCTCCCCCTGCCCAAACCCACCTGCAGAAGGCAGTCTTGTAAGTAAAGCTTGAAGCGGACAACAGAGATAGTTCATCTTCAAAATCTCATTCTGAGTCAAAAGTATAAAATCCAGTAACTTCAAAAATAATATTTGTAGTAAAAATTGAGCACCCTAATCATTTACAATAGTCCCTTTCAGTGCTGTTGAAACACAAAGCTTAAATATATATTTTTCTAAAAACTATAGACAGACAAAAACATAATTACATAATTACTGCAAAAAATAATATTTTTGCAGTCCTCTAATGACTCCCACCTTAAGGAGTTTAAAACAATATTTGTCTGTATTTCCTTAGTGTTTTGTTAACATAAGCTGAGTCACAGTGTTGTCATTGGGAAGAACTGGAATGAAAAGGGAGTGAGCTCTTCAGAGAAAAGCTGTAAAATTTGCCTGCAGCATAGCTGCAGCTCTCCTCCGGCGAGGTAAATAACTCGCCTTTCAGTTTTGGAAGAGTGCTCCTGCCCAGGCAACAAGCAGAGGCAATTGGACCGTGTGTTGTTACCATTTTGAAATTTGGAAAAAAAAAAACCCCAAAGAGCCTGCTGGGGTTCTACGGAGGGTTAGCTGGCCCAGGCTCCACACCGTGCCAGGGTCCCTCTCGGAATCCAGCAGCGTGAGTCGCTGGGAGCATCCCTCGGCGTGGTGTAGAACACCGCTGCGGGCGTACCGGCAGAGCTAACGCTGCTGCTGGAGGTGTTCAGCTCCACGCGCTGCCCACAGCTGTGGTGGCCAGTCCCGCTCACTTGTTTATCAATAAATGGCCCGCAGACCTGGCCATGTCTCTGGTATAGACAGGGTTCCCAGCGTGACTTTTTCTAATAAAGTTTAGGATCGTTACGCTGTAGCGTGTCGGAGGGACTGCTTTTGGCTTTGAAACTACAGAAAGCCAGAGGTAAATTAAAAGGAGCTTGAGAGAAAACGTCTTTGGTGCCATTGATTTCCTCTGTTCTCAGACAGGATCAATGTACACCCTGAATCCAATGCAGTACCTCGCTAAATCTGGTTTTAAGAAAGAGGGAAATAAGCAGTGCTGTACAGTACAATGTATGCTACATGTGCAGAGTAATAGAAGAAGAAAACAATAATGCTTCAGCCACAGTCTGCGGGGCATTAATGCTGAATTAGGACAGAGTCTCATCTACCGGCAGCAGAAGATATTTACCCAGACTGCCTGCCAATTCAATTGGCTGGATTTATACGTTGCTGTGATCCGGTGTTGAACAGTAAATCACTCCCTGAGCATCTGTTAACGACAGTAAATAGATGAGTTAATTAGAAGCTTCTGGAACCTGGGATGTTTATAAATCATTAAAGTAAATATGAATATGGTATAACCTGAAGAATAAATACATTCTGGCGGTGAAAGGAAAATAGGATGTCCAGAGCAGTCTTGCTCATTTGTTTTCAGCTGCACTGATACGGTGTGAATGACTTCTCCATTAGCTTTGCAGTGTTCTTGGAGTTTCTTGAACATGTTCTGTCAGATACAAGGTGAAGAACGTCGGAACAATACCATTATTTATACTCCTTGCATCTTTCATGTAGAAGTTGCACAAGCAGCTACTGTATATTTCATACCTCTGTGTGGGCGTAATATCTCACACAGGGAGCAGCCAGAGATACAGAGAATGAACAAATAAGAGCCCCAGCAGGTGTTATAATTTACAATTTCCAGGAAAAACATTGCAGTGTACCGAGAGAGAATGACAGAAAGCAAAAGTTTTCGTACCCAGAGAGTCAGGAGTGAGAGACTGCACCTTGTGATTTAGGAATGGCTTAGCTAATGCCAGGAGAGGAGGCTGTGATGTATTTCTGGTAATTATTATGTCTGTGCACTCTGAGCCCCAAATTTGTCTCCGAGAGCTCATCTGTCTGCCCATGGAGGCAGTCATTTTGCAAAAGTTGCTTCGACTTGTTACAGAAGAGACAAGCTGGGCTCTCTCGGGGGGTCTTCATTTTCTGATTTCCTCTCCTACAGTGGAGAGGGAGAGCATGCAGCTGCGCTCTGTGTGTGGATACAGGGAAACCAGGAAGCTGTTAACAAGAGTCCAGTTAAAAACAACACAGAGCTGAGAGCTGGGAGGAAGCAAAGAGACAGTACATTAGTCACTGGGATTTAAAAGAAACCAAGGAAGAGAGAAAAATATATGTGAGGGTTTCTGGGTGTTAACTGGAGGAAAGAATTGGTCAGTAGTGGAAGATGAACCAGAAATGGCTTAGCTGTCAAGGAGAGTAGGGAACAGGGTAATAAACCATAAACAAATTTAAAAAAAGTCTTTCTAATTCCCTTAAGAAAACTTCATTGCCCTTTCTGACTCAGTTTCTGCCTCCTAAAACAGGGAGCTGGGCTGAGTAACCCGCTCACAGATCCTGCGTCGATAGCCCGAGACTTCCCGCAGAATGTAGGTCTCGTGATGCCAAACACTCCTCGACTTCACGGTTTTTCAATATTACACACTTCGCAGCACTGGCAAGTTTGCAGCCAAATCCTTCTTCTGTAGAGCTCGCTGACATTGTGCATGGCTCGCTGCCTAGCACGCAGATATTACATCCAGGAGCAACCTTACTCATGCCATTATTGATAGGGTGAATCCATGTAGTTAATTGCTCGTGAAGGTGCTCGCAGCAAGAGCCTGGGATAGACTGAGGCTCTTCTGGCTGTGGAAATCACGACCCAAAGCACAGCATGGGGTTTTTTTAAAGTCTAATCTCCTTCCAGGAACTCAGCAGGGGACTTCAAAGTTTCTTGTTGCAGTCTTGACTTCTGGTTGACCCAGAATGATCTTTTTGCCATGTTCATTCCCCTGGGGCCAAGGATGCTACTGATTTGACTCTTCAGAGCGGTTAGTCTTTCGGACTGTCTTGGAGAAACACCGAGGAAATTTTTCACGTTGTGAATTGGCACCCGTTTTGACAGGCAGGTTTTCAGAAAAAATGAAGAGAGCAGTTTTCTAGAATTCCTGGCTCCCTCTTTCCACCCCAACCTCTCTGTCAGCTCCCAAGAATACAAGTAGGGCTGTTCCGGGATGGTCCAAGAATCTGTCTAGCCCAGCATCACGCCTCCAATAGTGGCTGAAAGCTGTTCCTCAGGAATAGGAAGAAAATAGACAGAACAGTTTTTTGGTACTTCCCCAGATTACTTTCCAACTTTCTGACAATTTCTTAGGGAGTTCCTGAACCAGGAAAAATATTTTGTTTTTAACAGCACGCAATGAATTTGTGTTTCACTTATTTTGTCCAGTCTTTCCTTGAGACCGTGTAAATTTGCTGTGGTAAGGAGCTGCACAACCTGATCACATCTTATGAAAAATGCTTTCACGTGGCTGTTTTGAATGTGCAACCTGCCGGCTAGCCCTTGTAATGGATGAAGCATTAAGCAGTCATTCCTTAGTCACCCTTCCCATGCCACTCATGACAGCACAGACCCCTGTGATATGTCCTCTCATTCATCTCTTTTCCAGGTTGAAATGGCTTCTGCATTGCAAATTTAGGTGCATTCTGCACCTAACAGGAAAGCAGATTTCAACTTGTTCAGCCCCACTTGAGAAGACCAGAGCATCTCTGCTTTCTGCTGGATGTTCTTCAAGGAAGAGCATGGACAAGAAGAGTCTTGTGAGAAAAGGTGCAGGACAGGAACTCTGCATTCAGCACTTGGTTTGCCACCAACTCCCTGGGTGCCTGAGCAGAATGCCATTGCCCTTGGATCTGTCTTGGCTTCTTGCCTGTGGAACGATGGTGTATATCCCTGAGCTCCCAAGCTCTTCAGAGTTTGGGATCACTAGCATGCAGAAGCCAACTGGATACTGTGCTGACACTATTGTAAGAGCCCAGTCTTTGCCCAGTACACAATAAATCCTAGGTAAAGCTCAGCCGTACACAAGACTTCTGGCTGTAAACCTGTACTCTGCAATTAAGATGGAAATGGTTGTTTGAACATGGTAGAATCATAGAACAGCCCAGGTTGGAGGAGACCTCAGAAAATCATCTGGTCCAACCTTTCATGGGAAAAGGAGCCTAGATGAGACTATCTAGCACCCTGTCCAATCACATATTGAAAACCTTCATTGATATGGACTCCACCACATTCCTGGGGAGGTTGTTCCAGTGAGTGATTGTTCTTAATGTAAAAAATGTTTCTTATGTCAGTATGAAACTTCTGCCAGTGCACCTTGTACTTATTGCCCCTTGTCTTCTCCATGTGGCTCCTTGTGAAGAGACAGTCTCCATCCTCTTTGTAGCTGCCCCTTAAGTACTGGAATATTGTGATGAGGTCCCCCCGAGCCTTCTCTTCTCCAGGGTGAAAAGACCTAACTCCTTCAGTCTTCCCTCACAGGACAGGCTCTCCAGCCCCCTGATCGTCTTCGTGGCCCTCCTTTGGACCCTCTCCAGTCTGCCCACATCTTTCTCAAATTGTGGAGGCCAGAACTGGACACAGTGCTCCAGGTGCGGCCTGACAAGCGCCGAGCAGAGTGGGACAATCACGTCTCTATCTCTGCTAGCAATGCCCCTGTCATTTGCCTTGACTGCCGCAGCGGTGCCCTGCTGACTCATGGTCAGCTTGCTGTCCACCTGGACCCCCAGGTCCCTTTCAGTGACGCTGCTCCCCAGCCACACAGGTCCTAGCCTGTATGGGGCTCTTTGGTTATGTTGTCCCAGGTGCAGAACCTTGCACTTGTCCTTGTTAAACTTCATATGGTTCTTGCTACCCCTCTCTTCCAGCCTGTCCAGGTCTCTCTGTAAGACGCCTCTCCCTTCTGACGTGTTCACTTCAACACCCAGTTTGGTCTCATCATCAAACTTGGTGAGGCTGCTTTCAATCCCATCATCCAGATCATTTACGAAAACGTTAAACAGCGTGGGTCCCAGCCCCGATCCCTGGGGGACCCCACTCATTACAAGCTGCCAGCCTGAGTAGGAACCGTTGATCACCACCCTCTTGAGTGTGGCCTGTTTGCCAGTTCCCTACCCATCTCACAGACCACCCTTCCAATCTGTACCTTGCCAGTTCCAGGAGAAGGCTGTGGGAATGGTGTTGAACATTTTGCTGACATCCAGGTGAACAACATCCATGCTTTCCCATGTTGAGACAAGATGTTATTGTGTTGTAGAAGGCGATCAGTGTGGCATCATTTGCCATTGGTAAATCTGTGCTGGCTTTTCCCAGTCAGCTGCTTCATTGGGTTAGTGAGACTTTCTAGAAGGCCTCATTCCATTACTTTCCTGGGAGCTGAAGTAAGACTAATGAGCCTGTGGTTTCCTGTGTCCTCTTTTGGGCCTTTCCTCTAGATGGGTATGACATTTGCCCTCTTCCAGTCATCACGGACATCCCCTGGTCTCCACGGCTTTTTAAATAGTGCAGACAGTGGCCTTGCTCTGAGAACCACCTAGTTTCCCTTCCCTGTTTAGCAATGGTCCTGTGTCTTCCCTGTGCTTCTGCTTAGTGCTCATGTACCTGAAGAACCAGTTCTTGTTGTTCTTGACATCTTCGCTGATTTCAGTTCTAACCAAGCCTCAGCGTTCCTGACTGCATCTCTGCATGCCCTAGCAAGATTCCTGTAGTCCTCGATGGCTGTTTGGCTGCCTTTCCGTAGCCAGAACCTTCTCCCAAGCCCTGTGACTGTATTTCTATCCCACTTTTAGATCTCACCGCGCAGTATCCACAATGAGTTTTCAGAATGAGAATTGCTTGTTTATATGAGATTTTTTTTTATCAATTAACCTGAATATTAAATAATGATATGACATCTGCAACATCAGTAGAATGCTTGCAGAACTGCACTATTTCCTTTTGCATTGTATAGAAAATAAGTCAGATTTATTGTTGCCCTAAACAAGAACAATGCTTTTGCTATCAAGCTTGAGTCAGAGAGAAACGTGCACAAAAAATCCAAGATTGGTGCTCTCAGAACCCAGGCAGGCCTGCCAAGCTTCTGAGCTGAAGGTAGTAAAATGAAAACGGGGATATGATATTCATACAAATCACTGCTGTGTGCCAATTAATGGACTTTTTTCCATCTACCTGGCTTTTTATGATGTCTGGGGGACTTGATTTCATGTCCGTATCTATTTCTTAATGCTAGTGAGAACCAGAACATTTTTATTACATATGCTTGACCATATCAAAGTGGCAGACAATTAGCTTCAGTTACGTAGACTATCTGAGGGATGTTTAATTTATTAGATTTTTAATTGGTCTCTGTGTGTAATAGACTACGAAAAAGTAAGAAATAAGACTGTGTAATTAATCTGAAAAAATCTTGTTTCCTCCCCTCATTCTTTCCTTTGCAACTATTGAGGTGTTGTGAGGGGTTTTTTTGTTATTTATAACTTATTTAATTATCTGCTTTGGAATAATTTTTGGTGGATACTTGCCAGTTTAGTAATAGTCACTGCCCACTACCTGCTGGTGTCACAAACACACCATCTGTTCTCTTGTGCCTTCCGAAAGTCTCTGAAGTAGCTGGCTGACTCAAGCTGCAGGTGGTAGGATTGCTCAAAACACATAATCACCAAACTTCTAAATAACAAAGCTTTCCTCTCCTGTCTGCCTTTTTTTAAACTACATTTGATTAAGGCTTTGTGGGCCACCCTCCTGTCATAAACAAACTTACCTCCAAACAAATCTGGTACCGTTATGCTGAAGAAGACCAATGCCCTGCGTTCACTTTTTTTTTCCTGAAGGATTTCTCAGCATTTTTTATCATGATTGGGCCAAAACTCTGTGTCCTGGTCCCTGAACAGATTTCTCTTGATATCCTACTCACCTGCCTACTGGTAAGCACCACTTGTTTGGTATATTTGAGAGTGAAATGAACACCGCTTATCTTTGGCTGTACCCCTGCACCAGCATCTCTGCACCAAAGCCACATCCCACTGGCCTTTGCATCTCCTTTCCCCTCTCCTCCTCTCACTCCTCCATCCCCTTGCAGGTTCTCTCCTCTATGAAGACCACAGAAAAAGCTGTGACATTTAGGTGCGTAGGTCTTCTGCATGAGCATAGGAGGCATGAGAACTGGGAACTGAACAGAGCTGCCACGTACCAGGTGGAGAACAAGAATCTGGGGAAGGCACTGGATGTGTTTACATGTACAGGTAACTTGGGCCCAGAGAAGAAAATCTAACCTAAAAAGGAATCCATAACACTAATAGTTACTAAGTTTAAGTAAGTTTAAGTATACCTAAGTTGCTAAGTTTATTCAAGTAAAAGTTTAAGAGTGGAAATTCTGCTCTTCAGTTGAGAGCAGAAAGAGCAGCTGGAAAATGTATAGTATGGTCCTGAAAATATTTACTTTTCAGTAATACCCTTGGCTTTATGACTGTCCTTATCTGGCTGTCTTGCTGGTAAACTTTTGCAGAAATGGGTTTATGATCAGCATCTCCTCGTATAATCACATGAGAGTTTCAGCGACTTTGTAAAACTCAATCTTGGTTCATCCTTCTGCTGGATTATGGCTGGGAGAGCTGATCTGAAATCTGGGAAGACTGGCTCAGCCCCCTGCTCGTACAGGACAGTGCTTGCGGCTTGGCTGTTTTGGGGCTGCTGTGCCCTTTCCTTCAGTTACCAATGAATTAATCCCTCTTAAAACATTTTCAAATAAGAAATCTCAGTAGGTTACAAGAATAATAATATAATTCTTTTAAAGGGAAAATAAAGCATTATTTTTGGTAGGATAGCGGATATCTCTACAGGCTTTTTCTTAAACTCCGTGAAACAGCCAGTGTTATTCCTGCAACTGAAGATTAATTTCTGTGCCATTATCAAGTGTAACCCTTGAGGAATTAAGTGCATTTGTATCCCATATTGAAGTCCTATTTATGTAATCAAGCAATCTGGAACAGATAAGACCCTTCTTGGGAAACCTGTGCTGCTCGGCAATATTTGACTTTGCCTCAGACAGGTTATGGCCCTCTGGGAACCGAGGAGCTCACTAAAACACCATTTGTAATGCAACGTGACAAATCCCGGAGCCAGGGCGATAATCTCCGCAAATGCTGTGCAAATAGTCCCTCTGTCTCAGAAAAGTGATTAATGGGCTCTGCAGAATCAGCATACGGCCCCCTGTGTTAATTACTTCAGAGGGCTGCTAAACCGAACCCCCAAAGCCTGCAGAGGCTCGGGGGGAGACTGGGGGCTTTGCGAGGCTGGGCTGGATGCAGGACCCTCGGCTCTGGCTGCCAGCAGAGTGGTGTGCGGCAGCCCGAGCTGCACCCTGGGGACCCCACACCACCCTGCAGCCGTCCCCGGGACGCAGTTCTGTGGGGACCCTTGGCTTTGCAGGTGCTCCTGGCTGCAGCTCTGCTCCTTCAGGCACTGCTCGTCCCCAGGTCAGAACCGGGGTGCTGGTGGGTGAGAAAAAATTCTCCGAGCCTGGCTCTGAAACGGAGATGGGGAGAGCGGTCAGGTGGGGACCAGGAGCTGGACGGGATGTACTCGTTCAGAAGGGACCACGGTTTGCAATATTCGCTCTGTCTCTGCCGTACCTGATGTGATTTAAAATGCATAGGCCCTTCATAAATTATTGCAGCTCTACTGCGACGAGTGAAACGGTGCCAATTTATCTCCGGGGAAGATCTAAGCCTAAATGCTTTACAGAGAAAGAAAGAAGATGAGGAGAGAAGTGTGCATTTATCTTTCCAGTACGTTCTCTGGGCCTCATCCAAGGGGAAAACTTCTACATCTTGCTTCAGGATCTTTAAAACCCAGCTGTGGGACTCTGGTTAGAGACCCCTGTGGAAAAGTCTTAATGAATTTACCATGGATTTTTTTCTAATTCATTAAAAGTTTGACAAATCCAGTAAAGCACACTAGCCTGCTTGTATATTTTTCACTTGTCCCAGAGAAGTCTGTGGCAGAGATCTCATTGCCTGCCCAGCCCTCTAGAGTTACCTGGATGGCACAACCCCAACTGCTCTGCCAGATGTGCTGTATTTGTGCCCAGCAGGCTGAGCTCCCCATAGGGACACCATAAAGGCGATTTCAGCTGGAAGAAGTCATTTGGCCATTCGGATCCGGTGACCACACAGGACTTCCCTGCACCAGGACAGGAATTATTTGATTATTGATGGTGCTACGTGAGGTGTGGAGCTGCCTTGACTAAGAGAGATTTGACCCTCTTTCCCATGTAATACGCTGTGCGCGTGGCCAGGGACCACGGAAAAGGAGGGGCACAGTTCCCTACCCTATGTTACGCACAAGGAAACAAAGGCAGAAATAACTTCTCCAGTTTACGTCCGAGGAAAAAAATATTACAGCATTTTGGCTTCCTCGTCTTGCACTTACCATAATCTTCTAATGAAGTCTTAAAGAGCGTCTGATGGTCACCCTTTTAACTGAAGCAATACACCAAAATGGATAAGCATAGGGAAGACACCTACCAGGACACTTTGCACAGTGTAAGCTGCTTACTACCAGTGGGGGTTTTTAGCACTGGGAAATGAATAGGACAATTTTTCACTTGCTTAAAGCACCCACTCATCAGGCATTAGACTGGATTCCTAAAGGTGCTGATCTGAGCAATTTAGAAACACAAAAGCCTACAAATCAGCCACAAAGACAGTAATAAAATCCTGCAAGTCGTCTGTCAGGATCTTCAAGCATCTTTAAAAATGTGGCTCTTGAAACTTCATCAGTGAAGCCTGAACTAAATTTCCACAGGTAAAAGCTCACTGTTTTCCTTGCACCATTCTGTCTTGAGAAGAAAATGTGTGAAATGTTTGGAAAATAGCATAGCATTTAGTTTTACAGAGTGTGTTCCCCTGAAATTGCCTGGATAAAGGCAAGAAAGCCACAGCCGCAGCAAGGAGGGTGAGCTCTCTTCTGAGAAATAAGGCAGCTTAAATTTAAAGAAAACAAGCAATAAGATAAGATAATGATTCCAAACTGTTCTGATGTCTTGCCACTTATTTGGCTGATTGGTGGGCACGGAGGGCAGCCCGTGTAGGGATGCTTAGTCCAGAAGGTCTGGAGGGAGGATGCCCTGTGACATCCACACGAGGAGCTTTCTGTGTGCCATCCCACAATTTGATGGACATTTTATACTGCAATAACACATTCGAAGTCGTCGATACATTCTAAAGAAAAATGTCTTTAATCTCAGGTAACTTTTCCACTTCCAGAGCCACTCAATTGGAGTAATTTCTACAGGATATGATTATTCTGTGCTGGAATGGCCTCTCCCCAAGGCAGACAGGTCAGAAGAGCTCTGCCTGGCAGTTTGCTGATGAAACAAGTGCTTGGGGAGGGCAAGGAGCCACTGGTCTGGGGGCAGTGGCCTCCTCTTTGTATCACTTCTTTTGCAGCTCGTGGAAGGAGTCTTTATTATTCTCTGAGAAGTTTCCAGCTTTTGTGGTGTGCAGAGAGAAGAGCTAACCCGTAACCGCTGGCAGCAGCCGAGCACGAAGAGGCCGTGTTAAAGAGGAGCTGCTGAGAACTCTCTAAATTGCATTTCCTCAAAATGAAACAGGATGGGATTACAACATCTCTTTGGCATGGCCCTAAAACCAAAATGATTTTTCACTGGCTAAATAATTTCATGTGCTGGTTAGACTACAGCCTGCAGCCTAAGATGGAAAGGAAGCCGACTTTTCCTTAAATTGTGTCCCTTGCTCTCATGAGAGCTTGAAACAGGGCTAACACAAGGTAACTCCTTCCATTGCCAACCTCGGACTCCAGTTTGATTACTCGCTGCATTAATTTAGTGATTCCGTGATTTGAACCCATTGGTTTATTGATTTAGTCTTAATTGGAATCCAGATGCAATCACTGTATTGTTCCATTTTTAATTAACTTAGCTAAATTGCAGCAGATTAACCCTTGCTGCATATAGGGTAAACTCTCTTGCTTATTCTTTTCTACAAAATCCATTTCAATAAAACCCACCACACCAGTCTATGCACTGTGGGTCAGAAGCCCAAGTGCACATATAATTTAGAATAAGGTATTTCCAGCCCACTTCTTTCTTCCTTCAGATTAGTATGAATCCCTCATATAACACTTGGAGAGTGAGAGCGGCACAGAAGGGACCATAGAAAACAAAGCTGAACAGGGAAAAAGACCTGTTTTCTCATACTACTTATATTTCCAGAAACACGCTACCAAATCATGTAATTATTTCTAACTTAAACACCAACAGGTAGAAAAGGTTCAGAAATATGATTTAGGTGTGGACAAAATAACTGTTCTTACCAGTAGATGGATTTCCAGGTGTCAGACTCTTTACTTGGGGGGCTTTGAATAACGGTCGTAGTTTGTGTTTGTACGGCACCTTGCAGTCTGCTCTGCCTTCTGTCACGTTTGATAAGGAAATAGTCCACTTACTGCACTGAAATTTCAACTGCAAGCCTCTGTAGAGAGAAATCATACATTTTTAGGGCATTTTCCATTCAGCTATCTGGCGCTATTACCGAACTTTTCAACTAATTGCCCATGCTTTTTGCAGCATGATCATACCATTTATTTCTTTCTCAGCACTCTTTCTGTTAGCTGTTGCTCACAGAAATCTGCAGTACTGGATGCCCAGGTACAAAGCAAGGCTGCACAGTCCAGGACTCTGTTCTCACTGTCCTCACATCTTAAACAGGGAGCTCCTACACTTACGGTGCGCATCATTCTGGAACTCTCACAAAGAGATTGGTTTTCTCCTTTGGTTTTCCTGGCCCTACAACTGTCATATTTACATCTGGTACTCTTGTTTCTGTGAACCAGAGCCGAAACAACTCACCATAGGCTGAATAAATGTGGGTTTAGACAAAAACCTCTATAAGTTGGTTCTCAACCAATAGGACGAGAGGAAATGGCCTCAAGTTGAGTCAGGGGAGGTTCAGATTGGATATTAGGAAAAATTTCTTTACCAAAAGAGTGCTTAGGTATTGGAACAGGCTGCCCAGGGAAATGGTGGAGTCCCCATCCCTGGAGGTGTTCAAAAAACATATAGATATTGCACTTCAGGACATGATTTATCAGGCACGGTGGTATTGGGTTGGTGGTTGGACGTGATGATCTTAGAGGTCTTTTCTAACTGTTGCGTTAAAAGGAGTCTGTGATTCTGTGATACTGATAGGTGGCAAGAGGAAAGTCCTCCTGTTGAGTCACGAGGTTCAGAAAAGAACCCCTTGCGTTCTAAACTCTCTCTCTCGGAGAGGAGTCTAGGTGCGGCTGGATCCAATCCTAGTCCCAGACTTGGACAATGGTTTATGTCTAAAGGGTTAAGTGTGCAGCCACTGAGCAGATTCAGCTTGCCTGTCAGAGCCCTTCCAAGGACTTTCACTGAAACAGTTTCGCAAAGTTGAAACAATAGGTAATTTCTTCAAGCAACAGGTATCACAGATTCGGGATTGCTGTTGATAAATGCACTGTCTGCAAAACTTGAGCTCAAGGTAATGGTTTTGCGCTTTAGTTAACAACGTGTTCCCGGGGATACGTCTGACAAAGTCAGAGACGTGACTCTTACCAAAAAGGCGTCCCTTCTTGGGGGGCGCAAGAAAGGTTCAGGCCCGTCGACCCGTCCGTCAAGTAAAGTTCTCGCTTGGCTCCTCCTCCCAAAGAGAGTTTTCAAGTGCCAATTTTTATATGTTTGGAAATCTTTTTTGCAAGGTGGGACTAAGTCAATTATTGTGTATCGATTGGCTCTTGGCATGGAATGTCGTGTCGTCACAGGCGGGACTCAGCATTTTGGCATGCCTATGGAGCGGGCATCTTGGTATGCGCTTCTGGGGGCCTTCTGTTCTTTATACGAAGCAATCTCTGGCTGCACGGCCTCTGCTGCACCCCACAGATCACTGTACTCACAATGGTGAGCTATCCTCCTTTTCTTCTGTCCGATAAGATAAGCACAAGTCAATTGCTCCCTTTGTTAACCCCTCTGCTCTTGGCGCCTGAGTCCAGTCATGTCATTGACAAGTCCAGCAAGGCCAAGACCACACAAACCTTAATGATTTTAATTCAAATTTAATTTTCTGAATCAAACAATGGATAGAAAGAAAAGGGATAATGGGTGTATTGTTTGCCTAGAAAAAGTAGGATGTTTATAAATGAAAAAATGTGTGAGAAACAAACAAATTACCAGAATGTTGATGCACCTCAATTTCAGTCTCCAAAACTACAAGCAAGAAAATGAACTGTATCTCAGTGATTTGTAAAAGAAACTGGGGCATGGGCTACAATGAGCTTGAAGCTGCTCTGATGAAATCATTCCATCAGATGTGTGCAAGAAGCTGGAAGAGGGAAACAGCTGGTGTAAAGACCCTGGGATAAATTGCTCACGAAAGTAACAGAAACTGCAGAGAAGTGTCAAATTCGTTCAAGTTTCAAGAAGAAAAGACAGCTGCTGACCACACTGGTGCAAAGGAAAAGGTGTCTGCCAAAAAAAATCAAAGGTTACGAGCCATGAAATGTCCACAGCATCAACAAAACAGAACCTCTCTTCTCAGCAGCTCTCACTGGGACTTTTGCCACTTCTGGGAGCTTCTAGAATGGAGGAACATCAGTGACTGGATGTTTCACCGAGCTGGTTCTGCATGTTCCAACGGAAGGGAGCCTTCACTGATGACGAGGCTGCTCCAAGCAAGACCCTCCTGGTCCTGTTGTTGCAGATGGGATGCACTGGGGACTGCTGGGACCTGCCCGGGGACTCTGCCGGGACAGCAGATGATGGGGACGGAAGGTGGCTTTGATTGGCCCATGGTACAGTTTGCCAGAAGCAGGTGCAGCAGCCCAAAGGCTTTTGTTTTCCTGTATTTGATGTGTTATTGTAAGGCTGTCAATATTTGCACCAATTTTTGATGCAGAACGAGTCCATCTGCTCCCTGCTAATGGAAATATTTCATTTATCGTCACGCTTTTTCCAGTTTTCAAACTTATGCTGCTGAGAGAGCTCAAAGGTAATCCTGTGCATCTTGTGAGTGGGACAGAGCAAACAGAAAGGCCACAGCACTGCCAGCTCACCCACTCATTCCTTCACAAATCCGTGCTTTCCTGATAAACTGCTTTCCAAACTAATATTATACACCAAAAAGATTAAGCGTTTGAAGTGAAGGAAGCAGCTAGGTCACAGCTTGGGGTGCAGTGGGTGAACAGGAACTGGAAAAAAGCCCGCTTAATATCAAATACAATGGGAACTTTACAGTATATTGTAGGAGACAATTGGTTATTTTAAATCTTTTACAACAAACCACCCTCACTCTATTCAGGCACACACACACAAGTAAATTAGTTGATACTTAATTTTCTATATCTCCCATGGAAGAGTAAGAGGCCGGGCCAGCTCACTTAGATGAAATGCGATTCCCAAGAGTCCCCACAGTTTCATTCCGAAGCTCAGATCAATAAGGTATTCCTGTGCCTTAGAATAAAGACTTGTAAATATGTACTTGCCACCTGATCCTCTTTGTAATATAACCAGGGGGTATGTCTCAACAAGTGATAATTGGAAAACAACCCCATGTGAGAAATCACCTTCCTTCAGAAAGGAGACAGACAAAAATAGAACTGAGCAGATCACAGCCCAGGGCACTCCAGGATCTTTCCACATGAATGAGAGCGAGTGGAAATGAAATGGCAAAATCAGAGTGGATGACAGCCTGCCTGCTTGCTAGATGTGACCTGCAAATGGATTTTAAAACACTTCCAACTGCTATCACAATTCAGGCTGCATATCCTTGTTACTTGCACACAGAAGGACATTTTACAGGAAAATGGGTGGGTTCTTTTCTGGCTGCACCTCTCAGTAGGTATGAGGTATCCCCAGACTCCTTGGCTTTTGTCTGCTATGTGTCTTTCTGTGCCAAGCACTCCCTCAAGAAGGACTTGGGCATACTGATGGTTGAAAAGCTGGACATGAGCCGTCAATGTCCACTTGCAGCCCAGAAGGCCAACCGTATCCTGGGCTGCATCAAAAGCAGCGTGGCCAGCAGGTCCAAGGAGGGGATTCTGCCCCTCCTTTCTGCTCTGGTGAGACCTCACCTTGCGTCCTGTATCCAGCTCTGGAGCCCTCAGCACAGGAAAGACATTGACCTGCTGGAGCGGGTCCAGAGGAGATCGCAAAAATGGTCAGAGGGCTGAAGCACCTCTCCCACGAGGAAAGGCCAAGAGAGCTGGTGCTGTTCAGCCTGGAGAAGAGAAGGCTGCAGGGAGACCTTATAGCAGCCTTTCAGTACTTAAAGGGGGCCTATAGGAAAGATGGGAACAGACTTTTAGCCTGTTGTGATAGGACAAAGGGTAATGACTTTAAACTGAAAGAGGGGAGATTTAGACTGGGTATAAGGAAGATTTTTTTACAATGAGGGTGGTGAAACATTGGAAGATGTTGCCCAGAGATGTAGTGGAGGCCCCACGCCTAGAAATATTCAAGGTCAGGCTGGACAGGGCTCTGAGCAACATGGTCTAGTTGAAAATGTCCCTGCTCACTGCAGGGGGGTTGAGCTAGATGACCTCTAAAGGTCCCTTCCAACCCAAAGCATTCTATGATTCTATTTCAAGTTCAGCAATTCATTTTAGGAACAATGAAACTGCCATTTCCATCAGACGTGAATGCTGTGCCAGCCCTGGCTTCGTGCTAGAAGCAGGATCTGTTGTGCAGGTTGGGGCTTGGCAGAAGGAGGTGGGAAGGATGGGTTTCAAGAAGGTAGTGAGTTTTTAAGAGAATGAGACGAAACCCAAGGTCTATTCAGTCTCGTATCCTGCTTTCAACAACAGCCAGAGCTGGGTGCCTGCAGGTTTGGGTAGGACAAGATATCCCAGATATGTGTTTGGTCACCAGGCTGACCGCTACACAGGTCAGGTGTCTGTACATCATGAAAGCTTATTTCAGCATCAAGAGCATTTTCGTTTTGGTTGTCACAAAGCAAAGGGGAGAATGAGATACACTCAGAGGGCATCAGAGAGCCCCACTGTACCTAGGTTGCTGCCTTATCGAGATGGAAGCATTGTCCAAAGAAGATGTAATTTTTTCTAAGGTTATTTTCAGGAGAGATTGAACATCCCATCTGAATTCTTGCTCTTTGACAGCAGCCACATCCCCTTTCCAGCAAGAGATTTTTCCAGGTATCTGTTGAGCAGGGCAGCCTGATTAGAAGAAATCCAAATTGCAGGATTTAAGGACAGGCTTCTGTTATGGCATGTGTCCTCCTCGCCTGTCTTCACCACACCAAACACCTTGAGGGGAGAGTGACCACGAAGGTTTGAACTGGGCATGGAAACAGCTGGTAGACAACAGCTAGAACAGGACAACAAAACAGGAAAATAACAGACTGGTGATCAGTATCGAACCGTGATATTCACCCAGCAGCCAGTCCTCTGCCTAACTCCCCTCAGCCAGCCAGCAGCTTGTGCTGAGACAGGCAGTTTGCCCATGTCTCTCTTAAACCCCAAAAGACACCATTGCTTCCACTGATCTTGTTCAACCTGCAAAAAATTAAGGGGCTGTGTTCCTTCTCTGGACTGTGGTTTTAATTGCACCAGTCATTTGTAGTGTTTGGCAGGTTTACATTTCAGGGGAAGGGGGCACTTCTCTGTGTTCCTGTCTGCATCAGTGGTCACGGCATGGGTGGTGGGTCAGGCAAGGAGGTCCCTGCTCGGACTCCCTCCTCCTCTACCAGCTAAAGCAAAAGGGCAGCATATAAGTTAACTGACCAAATTTGCCAATGGCCTCATAACAATAATGCCTGAATGTTATTTGTGTTCTCTCAGCATGAGGAGCAAGGAGAGAGCAAAGGAGTGGCAGACGTCAGACCAGCACAGTCCTCTGGGGTGAGCACAGCACTTGGTTGCAGAAGGCCACATCTTCCCATGAGGTGATGAAGACCATCCTTCCACAACACCTTTTCTGTTTGTCACAGCAGTGGTGGTGAGCAAGCGTGAGCAGTGACACAGCAGAGACGCAGCACCAGCGCCCAAGGGACATGATGGCCGGTGCTTCTGGCCAAGACCGTAGGGTGTCCCCCCTAGACAGCCCAGCTCCACAGTCCCAAACTCCAGGACCAAAGCTCCGACTTCACTGAAATCCATGGCAAAATTTCCACTCACTTCAACAGCTTGGGCATTTCAGCCAATTTTTGGTTCATGTGACAAGATGCTACACTTTACCAGAGGGACTTTTTTTGTCCATGTAGCAAATTTTCCACTGCTATTGGATAGACTTTCACCTGCCGTTGGCCTAGAGCAGGTGAAATCTCTGTACCTGGACAAAGAGAAAGAAACATTTGTCCCGCAGTATGAATTTAATAAAGGAAAAGAAAAAAGAAAAGAAGAAGAAATAGAGGAAGACAAAACCACATCTGCGAAAGGTAGGACACCTGAAATGAGAAAGTCCCGAGGAGATGGAGTATTAGAAAGACAATAGGTCAAAGTTTCACATTGAATTTATCACTAGGCTCTGTTATTTTTTACATAGCTGTGTTATCCATCACAGAGACGTTATCTCTAAATAAGTGAAGTACCTGGCAAGGTACCCTTACAGTAGCGTGCACATACGGGAGTAAAATACCTTGTCCTAGTTTTTGCCAGAAATTTCTGAGAATGCTAAAAACACAAGGAGATTTTTTTTTTCTGATTCCATTTACTGTAGGAACATTCTTTTTCCCCTGTTTTACACTAACTGTGCTCTGAAGGTGGGACATTGTTTGGATTCATTGTACTTCATTTATCAAGTTTGCAAAGATACACAGAAGACATCCCTTGAGGCATGGGAAGATCTGATACTCACAAAAATAAAATTTAATATCTACTTTGCTGGTGTAATGGAAAATGTTATTACTTTCAGAAATATATTTCAAGTTGGGAGACAAAGGTTTTGCGCAGATCGTTCAGAGAAAATTCTGTTCTATTGAAGATGGATATAGAAGTAGATGAAGTCTCTTCCCATACGTTAATGCAACGTACTCTGGTCTGCATCAAGAAGTCTGGCCAGCTTGTGAAAAATCTGAGGTTGTATAACTGACAGTCAGGTTTCTCAGGGGACATCCTACAGGTAAGCCCAATGTTTACATGAAAGCATGCTGAACACCGGGTGGTGTCTGTAAAACCAGGCAAAAGGAAACAAAACTAGACAATTAGAAAATCCATAGTAACTGGAAAAATACAAAAGACCAACACCTGGGCAAAAATCTCAAACGCTGTAAAATAGTGCAGCAACAGTAACTTCAGCAGGCAAACTGCAACTGGTGTCTTGGAGACATAAGCATGGTTTTGTCTCTTGCTCTTCTGACAGTGCCTAGATAATCAGCTAAGATTTGGTACCATTGCCTGAAAGTTAGTTAATGCCTCAGAGTAAAATGCCATCCACTGGTGCTAGTGCTCTTCTTACTTACTTACATGACCAGAGACCTTCAGCTGTGCTGAGTCTCTTGAATGGAACTCTCATCACCGAGAGGGTCTGAGACATCCATCTCCGTCCCGCAAAGGCAGGTCCAGCACAACCCTGCGGCGGGCTGTAGTTGGCACCACTGCTAAGCAGGTTGGCTGGTGCTGCTCTGGGACAGTGACAAAGCACATCAGACCTGCTTGAGCCTCCAGTAACAAACAGATTGAGAAACGACAGCCTCCAGAAACAGAAAACATTCTCTTTCTGAAGGATATCAGAGAGTGATGCTGTTGTTAATCTGGTACCATAAAAAAAAAATAATCTTAGCAGCTCCTTGACTGTAGGAAAACTATTTTTCCTCCCCAAAATTCTTCTGAGCAAATCTGTCCTGCCACGTGTCCTCAAAGCTCACCAGTACAAACTTCTCTGCACAATTCCCTCCCAGCGCCAGTGTATGTCAACAACACTGTCCTTGTCTCCATCCTTCAGGACAGTCAACATCTCCCAGTACTTCACACATGGCCAGTGAATGAATGTCTCCCTGCCCAGAAGGTGTCCTGACACAGCTGTCTTGGAGTGAGCCATCCTCCTTCCTGCTGCTTCTCTTAGGACCAAAAGCACCAGGTTCTTCCATATGTCCCTATGTTCTAGCCAACCAATAGTGTTTTGTACCAGGGAACAGGCCATGCACAGACCCAGATTAGCAAACAGCACTCATGGACACTTTCAACTTGATGGTCTATCTAAGAGGCTTCTGAAAAACGGGAATATCATTTGAACACTGCTTTCATTGCATCTACAAGAGAAAGCTAAAAACAAAGTGATTCGTATGGGGAAAATGCAGGAGGGAACTCTTTCATGCTATTGGAGCTGGGTTTGTGTTGCTTCACGAAGCTAAGCATTGCTGTTGACAGCAGATCTGTGCCAAAAGTGCCCTGGGATGGGAATCTGGGGGAGTGGAGAGAGAGCAATTGCCAGAAAGAGTGGGAATAATAGTCCTCCAATGACTTTCTCATAAAGAACATTCCCTGCTGGGCTGTTTCCTAACTGGATAATTTTAAATGAGATTTTATATTCTCTGTGCAGGATATTTAGCTCTTACGGGGGTTTTTTTTCTGTCAGTTGAGTAGTTTGGGTGATTCCCTTTGCTAGCTGTGATTGTCTCCAGGGGAGGTTTGTGCTCCAGTGCTGATGTTCTAACTACCTCGAGCCTCCTAAAACTTTCTGAAACCTCCCCTTGCTCAGGAGCAGTCCTTCCTCGTCTTGCCTGGCTGGAAACACCACCCTGAGAAGCTCAGCTCCTTCAACAGGAAGCTGGTGGCTCTTATCGCCTGTAGTTGCCACCACTTTTTGAGAGTGACCTTGGCCTGTGGGATTTCAAATGAAGGCTCCAAAAAAGCTAGGTAACCTAGACCCAAATCAAGCAGGAATTGGACAATTACTTTCAAAGTTTTGCCACGTATCTAAATTACACTGGAACGATTTTAAGATGTGGTCCGGTTCTTCTGACTAGAAGACCTTTCAGATTTGTGGAAAGAAGAGGAAGGGAATAGCAAGTGTCTCAGAATCTGTTCTCTGTACAACTAAACTCCATGGAAAAGAAAGCATATGGTATGAATGCAGAAACTCATTAGTGCAGACCTTTGGGAGACACCACGATTAAGCAAAACAGAGCCAGATGAACATTTGAGAGAAACAACAAATTGCCAATGCTGGAGAAGAATAACTGAGAGCCAAGTGACTATGGTTGCAGACTCATGAAAAGAATATTCAGGAATGTGATTTCTGAGAAAGACTTTTTCTGAGAAAGGTTTCTGGCTCTGTGAGACCAGTCCAGGCAGGGAGGGAATAGGTTAGCTCAGTCCTCAGTGGCGGTGCGGAGGGATATTCAGGTTGGCAGCAGATAGCTGATGACATTTTTCTGTGGACTGTCTCCAGCTCATATTACTCAAAATATTTCAAGAATTCAACATCCTTGCCTGGACCGCTTAGATTCTTGGTCCTTCTTTTACAGTGAGGTCCTCTAAAATTAAAGTATCAGCGCAGAAATGCCATGAAGGCAAGTTTCCTTCCCCTTCCAGAAGGAACTACAGAGTCATGATGGAAGATAAGTACCTGTGACCCCCCCCCCATCATTCAGTCAGCAGGAAATTAACTTTAAATCTTTTCTTGGCCTTTTGCCCACCGTTACAAGGCTTTCATCAAGAACTCATACCTACCAGACTTTATTGAGCTTCTAAACCCTAAGCCTGCAAAAGAAGATCTAATCTAGCTGATTTGCAGAAAAAAAATATGGAGAAACTACAGTTTGTAAGGGATTATTTTAAATGCTAGCTACTTCTACTACATTTAACTGGGATCTAGAAGCTGGTTATAGGAGGATGTGCTTTAAACACGTGCAGACTATGTATTGTAGTGATGATTTGTCTCATTGTGCCATCAACCCCATGCAACGCTACAGGCTTGGGGAGGAGCGGCTAGAAAGCTGCCTGGCGGAAAAGGACCTTGGGGTGTTGGTCGACAGTTGGCTGAACATGAGCCAGCAGTGTGCCCAGGTGGCCAAGAAGGCCAGCAGCATCCTGGCTTGGATCAGGAATAGTGCGGCCAGCAGGAGTAGGGAGGTGATCGTGCCCCTGTACTCGGCACTGGTGAAGCCGCACCTGGAGTGCTGTGTTCAGTTTTGGGCCCCTCACTACAAGAAGGACATTGAGG